>Ga0209420_1000245_pt1 | contig 32539 bp, 26 predicted proteins | sample BlaSpr_A8_OM1_O1_FD_187972 | JGI IMG/M metagenome (GOLD analysis project Ga0209420, IMG submission 187972) | Forest soil microbial communities from Thunder Bay, Ontario, Canada - Black Spruce, Ontario site 2_A8_OM1_O1 (SPAdes) (version 2) | ecosystem: Environmental > Terrestrial > Soil > Boreal...
CAGGAAACGACAATCGTGATACTGGATTCTCTCAGGACGTGCCGGCATCCCTACATCTGCCAAACCTCATCACGGTCGGGGCCGTGAACGCAGCGGGGACGGAAACCGACTTCACGAGCTACGGCGATACGGTTGTCGTGTATGCGAATGGATATGACGTTGAGAGCTACGTTCCCGGCGGGTCGAGAATGAAGAAGTCCGGAACCTCCATGGCTTCGCCCGACGTCGCCAACCTTGCCGCAAAGCTGATCGCGCTTGATCCCTCGCTGACGCCGGTGCAAGTGATCGAGGTGATCAAGAAGGGCGCAACCGCGTCCGAGGATGGACGTTTGCACTTGATCGACGCGAAGGCCTCGGTGGCGCTAGTGAAAGCCAGTAAATAGGCCATCTGGGATTCATCAATATCTCTAATCTGAAGATCGCACGGATGGACTTGACGGCTTGAGCAGGCAACCGGGAACGCCATCGTTGCTTAATTCCGGATAAGTCGCGTTACCGGACATGTGCCCAGGGACCCTAAGAGGCTACAGACTCAATAAAGGCGGGATCTCAATCTTTGGTAGGAATGCCACGAACTCTCGCAGAAGAGTTCTAAGATCGTCCCGTTGGGCGCGCCAGTTTCTTACCGCCTCTTTTGAAGAACCTCTAGACCCGCCTTATTGCTCTTTCAGACTTGTCGGATAACCAGGCCATGTTGTCTGGCGCGGGACGTGGCCACTTAATGGCCAATGGCTTCGCCGCGGACCTGTGTTACGACCTCGCGGATGGCGCTAACGGTCAGTTCTTGCGGAATCGTGCCGTGGTTGGCATTCGGCACCACGATTTGGCGTCCGCGGGTGGAGAGCCGGGCTAAGCCGGCTTGCATTTCGTGGATCCATACCTGTTGATAGGCCGCTGCCTGGCGATTGAGTTCCGGGTCGCTGAAATCGAATGGCTGCCCTGCCGTCAACACAATCAGGGGAATGTCTCCGAGCGGTCCGGTGGCCCTGGCCTCGTCATAGCTTTCGGGCAGGACAACTCCGGTGGTGATGTTATTCACTACGGACTTCGGTTGCCTCCTGAGCGCTCGAATCCCCTCATCAGGACTCATTTGCGCCGAATTCTTGCTTTGCGCAGGAGATGATTCGCTAAGCCGGATCAACCCGATGAAAGCAGCCGTTCGCAGCACAAGATCGAATGGGTGCCAGAGAATTCTCGGCGCGGTATGAGCGAGATAGAATTTGGGAGCACGCAGAGATTCGTCTTCGTGCGCGGAATCGATCAGAACGATCCCAGCTACATCGTGGGGGAAGAGTCCGGCATGCACCCGCGAATTCAAACCACCGAACGATGCGCCAGCGAGTACGTATGGCGACGGCACACCGGCATCTTTCAAGAGGGCGTGAAGGTCCCTGGCAATGGCCGCGCTGGTTCGCGGATAGGGACCGGGATCGCTCCAGCCAATACCAGCCCGGTCATACCAGCAAGCCTCCGTGAACTTGGAGACCTCCGTCTGATAGGACGCCCACTCAAGACCGGGTGCGTCGCCGCCAGATTCGAAAATGACCGCTGGTGCGCCGGTCCCCAGGCAAGAAATGTTAAGAGTTCGACGTCCGATGTCCACCGACCTGCCGATTTGCGGAAGCTGCCTTCGGTTACGCCGCTCTCCGAGCTGTTCGTAAACAATGCCCGAAACAAGCGCTGCTCCAAACAAAAGCGCCAAGCTCTTTAGAACGATCCTGGTTCGCCGGCTCAAGAGGGGGTTTCTCCTTTGCGGGAAACGAAACGATCGATCCAGACACACCGCGAGCTAAGGGTGTATGGGCCGGTCCCACGGCAAGAAGCTTCCAAAGGCAATTAGGAGCGGGACGAAGCCGGCGATACCGGCTACGCACCATTTCCAAAGTTCTGAGCGAATGAGCCACTGCCGCAAGAGCGAGAGAATGGCGTCGCAGAAAAGTGAACCGGCTCCCCACGAACTCGCGGCTTCCTCGAAAACCCATAACATCTCCGGTGCGAACCGCTTGCGGAAGGAAGGCGGATGCAGGCTGATGAGAAGTGCATAAACGAAACGCATCACAAGGCCTCCTTTGGCTTGGCGTCGCGCAAACGCACCTTTGCCTCGCGAAGAAGACCGTCTAGACGCGAAACGTCTGCTACGAACAAATTGCGGCCAAATGCCGTCATTCGGTAGTAGCGCCGCCGGGGATCGTCGTTTGCGGACTTCCGAGGGACTTCCTTGACGGCTCCGTGATCGATCAGTTTTTCCAGATTATCGTAGAACGTGCCGGGACCTAGCTTGTATCTGCCTTCCGACTGGCGTGCCACCTCTTGCATGATTCCGTAGCCGTGGCGATCTTCGCCAGACAGGGCAAGCAGGATGTAGAAACTGGCAGGGGATAGCGGGAGGAAATCTTCCAGGTCATCTCTCATAGTCGCACTCCGATATATCGGAGTGCGACTTATTTGTCAAGATCGAACCAGCGGCCTGCAAGACACGGCCACCAGTTCCTGAGATTTCGCGAAACGCTCGGCTCAGTGAGCCGGTTGTTTTTCGTCGGCTTCCACGTCGATTTCTATGGCCACGTCGGGGGTCGTTAACGAGCCGAGTTCCTTGAGGTTATCGCGCGCGCCTATGCCGAAGCCGGCACGCTTCGTCGCGGCGAATGCGTGGAAGGCGAGGCGCGCAGGTTTGCCGGGCTTAATATCGGAAAACGCGCCATTAAAGGTGAACGTGAGCGGCACGATCATCGTCACGCCGTGCATAGTCAGGGAGCCGTCCATCGCCCAAGTGGTGGGAGACATGCGACGAATGCCGCGGCCGTGGTAGGCCATGGTTGGGAATTTCTGAACATCGAAGTACGCCGGACTCCGAAGGTCTGCGTCGCGTTCGGTGTTTTGCGTGCTGATGCTGGAGACATCGATGGTGACGTCGACACCGCAGTCAGCCAGATTCCGCGATACGATGAAGGTCCCCGTAACCTTGTCAAACCTGCCGCGCACCAGCCCTACCACGTGGTGACGGGCGCCGAAGTACGCAAAAGTATGGTCCGGATCGATCTCGTACGTTCCAGGGGCAGGGAGCTCTTCAGATGCCGGCCGGTCCTGGGTGGGGTTGGCCCGGCGCTCCGTTGCAGCCGTGCCGATCGAAGCCTGCGCGCAAATTGCAAGAAACAGCGCCGCAATTCCGAAAACCTTGCACCATTTCTTAAAGGCCATAGTTCCTCCGGTACGTTTCGTCTCACTAGGATTTGTTCGCAACCCGCGATCTCACGATACGCAGGTGATGCCGGGAAGTCCTGAGGATGGTCTGAAACACTCTGAATTCATCTGAAATGAGGCTCATTCGTCCGGAATCGGCACCAATCAGGGCATGGCTCTGAGTGCTGGCGGGTATCCCGTCGGCGCTTCGTTAAGGTGCTGGTACAATCGGCAGGCGCCCTGATTTGTTTACAGAGAGGGCCATCGTAAATGGCCGATACAGAACGCCCAACCACAACCATGCTGCGCATCGGCGCCTGGCGCGTGAATCCAGCGTCAGGCGAGATCTCCCGAGAGGGAGAGACCGCGCGGCTCGAAGTGCGGACGATGCGGCTATTGCTGTGCCTTGCTGAGCGCGCAGGCGAGGTTGTCAGCATTGATGATTTGCTCGATCAGGTCTGGACCGGAGTGATCGTCTCGCCAGACTCCGTATATCAAGCGGTGGCGTCGCTTCGCCGGCTGCTCGGCGACGATGCCAAGCAGCCCACCTACATCGAGACGGTGCCGCGGTTAGGCTACAGGATGGTCGCGGCAGTCGGCCCAGGGACGGAAGCGTTTCCCTCGCAGACGAATTGCTCATTGATTTCCCATACCGAACCTTCTGCTTCGGCAGTCGCGAGGCCTATTGTTGGACGCAGCCGAACTCGCAGTCTGTGGGTTACGGGCGCGGCGCTTTGCCTCGCGCTCGTTGCCGCGTTCTTGTTTTACAACAAAACCACGAAGGGCAATCGCATAGCCTCCGCCACTGCGGCAGCACAACCGGCCAAATCCGTTGCGGTATTGCCGTTTCTTGATTTGACGGAAGGAATGAAGCAAGAGGAGTTCGCCGACGGCATGACGGAGGAGCTGATTGATAAACTCAGCAAGATCAAGGATCTTCGCGTACCCCCGCCTACGTCATCGTTTTATTTCAAAGGCAAGCGAGTCCCTCTGCCCGATATCGCCAAATCGCTGGGCGTGGCTTACGTGCTTGATGGGAGCGTTCGCAAATCTGGAGCCTGGGTGCGGGTTGCCGCGCGATTGATACGCGCAGATACCGGCTATGTTGTGTGGTCGGAAACGTATGACCGAAAGTTCGACGACATCTTGATGGTCCAGGACGATATCGCCAGCCAAGTGGCAAAAGCGCTGAAGGCAAACATCGACGGGGGACCGGAGCAAATGAAGTGAAAACATCGGATGCAAAGCGCGAACCTCCTGTTGAAACAGAATTCATACCGCCGACTGTGGATTTGTGCCTGTTGCAACTGACCCACCCTTCGTTGACTTGCCTCAGACACGCATCCTAAGATGACGCCACGCATGGCGGAACCTCAGTCCCTCATCGGCCAGACCATCTCTCATTACCGCGTGATCGAAACGCTGGGTCGCGGCGGCATGGGCGTGGTCTACAAAGCGGAGGACACGCGGCTGCATCGATTCGTCGCGCTGAAGTTCTTGCCTGATGAAGTGGCCAAAAACCCTCAGGCATTGGCGCGCTTCCAGCGCGAGGCGCAGGCCGCTTCGGCACTGAATCACCCCAACATTTGCACGATTTACGATATCGGGAGCGCCGGCGACCAATCCTACATCGCAATGGAGTGCCTCGAGGGCGCGACGCTGAAGGACCGTATCGTTGGGCGTCCGCTGGAAATAGAAACGCTCCTCGCGCTCGCGATTGAAATTACGGACGCGCTCGACGCCGCGCACGCGAAGGGAATCGTTCACCGGGACATCAAGCCCGCCAACATCTTTATCACGGACCGAGGTCACGCAAAGGTCCTGGATTTCGGGCTCGCGAAGCTTCAAACCGCCACCGTGCCCAACGAAGCCACACAAACAAGGACCATCGATGAAGAGCATCTGACCAGCCCCGGCTCGACCATGGGCACGATCGCGTACATGTCACCCGAGCAGGCGCGCGCAAAGGAAGTGGACAACCGCAGCGACCTATTTTCTTTTGGTGCGGTTTTGTACGAGGCGGCGACGGGCGTGCAGCCTTTTCGCGGCGAAAGTTCCCCTGTGATTTTGAAGGGCATTCTGGATAGGACGCCCACTCCGGCCGTGCGCCTTAATCCGGACGTGCCGCCGGAGCTGGAGCGCATCATTGACAAGGCGCTCGAGAAGGATCGCAATCTGCGTTACCAGAGCGCGGCGGAAATGCGCTCGGACCTGCAGCGGCTGAGACGCGATAGCGAGTCGGGGAAACTATCGGGAGCGAGTGAGAGGCCTGCAACTTCAGGGAGCAAGCGATGGCTGTGGATCGCCGGCGCGGCTGCGGTTGCGGTTGCTGTGGTTCTGGCAGCGGGGGGATACTTCTTCTTTCACCGGAATGCGCCGAAGCTGACGGACAAAGATACCCTCGTTCTCGCCGACTTTGCCAACACGACGGGCGATCCGGTATTCGACGGCACATTGCGCCAAGGACTTTCCGCGCAACTCGAGCAGTCCCCGTTTCTGAGCCTTGTGTCTGATGAACGCATTGCGCAAACGCTCACGCTGATGGCCAAGCCAAAAGACGCGCGGCTTACGCCGGACGTCGCGCGCGAGGTTTGCCAGCGCACTGCCAGCGCCGCGACGATTGAAGGTTCGATTTCCCGTCTTGGCAGCCAGTATGTGCTGGGTTTGAAGGCGGTGAAATGCCGGACCGGCGATTTCATCGCCGAAGAGCAAGTGACCGCCAACGGCAAGGAACAGGTGCTGAAAGCGTTGGGAGATGCGGCCAGCGCGCTACGCAGCAAGCTGGGAGAATCGCTCGCCTCCGTGCAGAACCATGATGCGCTGCCGGAGAATGTGACCACGTCCTCACTCGAGGCGTTGCAAGCCTACGCGCTCGGCAACGAGACCATTAACGTGGCGAATGACTATCCCGCGGGGATCCCCTTTTTTCAAAAAGCCATTTCGCTCGACCCGGTTTTCGCCATGGCGTACTTGCGGCTGGGCCAAAGTTATCAGCCGCTGAGCGAAGGGGATCGTTGTGCAGAGAATACGCGCAAGGCTTACGAATTGCGGGGGCGAACGAGCGAGAGCGAAAAGCTCGCTATATCCTCGTTCTACCAGTTGGTCGTCACCGGAAATCTGGAAGCCGCCCGCACCTCCTATCAATTGTGGACGCAAACCTACCCTCGCGATGAAGAACCGCAGTTGTACCTATGGGTCGTCTACACGCTCATGGGAGACTACGAGAAGGCTCATGCCGCGGCCCTCGAGGCGCTGCGGCTCAATCCCGGCAGCGGAAATGATTACGTGGATTTGGCCTACAGCTACCAGTGGATTGGCCAGCTCGATCAAACCGAGGCGACCGTCCGGGAATCGCGAGCGCACAAAATTGACTCGCCGTGGCTGCCCTTGATTCTCTATACAGTTGATTTCCTGAAACAGGATGCTGCTGGGATGGACCGGCAGGTTGCCGCGGCCACGGGCAAACCGGGCATTGACGATCAGATTCTTTTTCTGCAATCCGAAACTGCTGCTTATCGCGGCCAGTTCACCAAAGCGCAGGAGCTGACGCGCCGCGCCGCGGATTCCGCCGCACGAGTCGATGAAAAAGAAACCGCCGCGGAATACGAGGCGCACGATGCCATTTGCGAAGCGTTGGCTGGGAATCTGGCCGTGGCCACGCAACAGGCGCGCACCGCGCTGGCAACGGCGAACAGCAAGCAGGCGGTGGCATTTTCGGCGATTGCCTTTGGGCTGGCCGGCGATGCCGCGCAAGCTGAGCGGTTGGCCGCAGACCTGAACAAACGCTTCCCGGAAGATACAGCCGTGCAGTTCAATTTTATACCGATGGCGCGTGCGGCGATTGCTCTGCGAAGCGGCGATGCAGACCGGGCCATCCAGGCGTTAGCGGCAACGGAGCCTTACGAATTGGGGGAGGGGAACCTTGCGTTTACTTTTGCCCTCTACCCCGTTTATCTGCACGGCGAGGCGTATCTGGCCGCGAAGCAGGGCGCCGCTGCGGCCGCAGAGTTCCAGAAGATTCTGGACCATACAGGCGTGGTGGAAAACGAGCCGATTGGCGCACTTGCGCACCTGGGGCTGGCGCGCGCCTACGTGCTATCTAGCGACACGGCCAAGGCGAAAATTGCTTATCAGGATTTTTTGACGTTGTGGAAGGCTGCCGACCCGGACTCGCCGCTCCTGAAGCAGGCCCAGGCTGAATTTGCGAAGCTGCAGTAGTTTGGAGAGGCTTATAAGCAAACCGGAATGGCGGTCGCTGAGCTAAATCGGCGAAAGAACGTCTTCGAATCAAACGGCATTATTTTCTTCGGCTGGGCTTCCGGCGCTTCCGCGCCGGCGAATCGGACGCCGCGTTACGAGTTACAAACTTGTAGGCCATGCCGAGCAAATCCCGCAGCACATCCGCATCGATACGAGCCAAGCGAACCAGCACGGCGTTATAGCCGACGTAATGATCCGTCAGGTAGTAGAGATCGGGGGCCGCAGCGAGCAGCTCGGCTCGATCGTCAAAATCCACACGAACGGCGAGGGAACCCGGTTCGGCCGACCGATGTGCAGGGACGCACGCCAGGAGTTTTCTACGGATCTTGAGCGCCGGAGACCCGTACGCAGTGCTCTCCTCCACGCCGGGAAAGGAAAGTCCGATCTTCCGCACCATCTCGAAGTTGACTGTGCCCTTGGGCATTAGCCGTGGCAACCTTTCATCGGTACGCAACGACCAAACGATCGAGGCCGATTTCCGGCGCTGCCAGTTCCACTCGCGTGAAGCCTGCATTTTTCGAAATACTCTCTAGCTCCGTAAAGGTGTAAGCGTCACCGGCGGGAGTAGTGACCAACATGATCATGCTGAATGCAGCCGCGGTCGGCGGGCTCACCCGATCCGGGTTGGGAACGAGCTCAGCGATCGCGGCGCGGCCGCCAGGCTTTAGGGCCGCGTGCACTTTGCGCATGAAGTTGGTGCAGGTGGGCGGATCGAAGTGGTGCAGAAAGTTGGTGATCAGCGCCAGATCGTAACCTTCGCCAAAATCGGTTTCGAAGGCGCTGCCGGGGAGCAGATGGTAGCGGTCGGCCACTCCCATCGCTTGCGCGTTCTTCTGCGCGACTTCCAGCACATTCTTCCAATCAGCCGCATAGATCTGTGCAGCCGGATTTTGTTTTGCCGCGGAGATTCCAAAGATGCCGTGACCGGCGGCGATATCGAGAATCTTGTGCGCCTCGCCGCCTTTGCGAAGTTCGGCCGCCATCACCTGGGACGGCATGTACATTAGCGGCATCATGGCTTCGGCGAACTTCACCCAGTCGGGGTTTTCCGGCGCGAGCGTCCCTTCGCCAATCGCGGTGCCGCCGCGACGCACGGCTTCGGTGAGGCGCGCGTGTGCTTCGCGAACACGCGAGGTGAGCAAAAACTCGATGGCACCTCCGACATACGCGGGCGAATGGCGATTGAGAAACATAGCGGAATCGGGCGCAAGCGCATACCGCTCACCTTCTTTGGTCAAAAAACCGTGAATCGTTAAGAAATCGCAGAGCGTGCGCACGCCGCGCTCCGCGGCCTTACAACGCTTCGCAATCGTTGAGGCCGTGCCATTGCCTTCGGCGATCGCGGTGAAGACCTCCAGTTCAACCGCGGTCTTGATGGCTTCAGTTTGCTCGTAGGCATTGATCGCGTTGAAAAAACGTTCGGGAGTAGGCTGCGGATGGGAAGCTGGGCTCGACATATGGTCCTCCGTTCGAGAAAGTAGCAGCAGTCTACGGCAAATGCGGCTTTGTGGTACGTGGTATTTTCAGGATCGAGGAGCGTTTCGGGTCACAACAGCGCTCCAATCTGCGATGCATCCGGTATCCAGCCGCAAATACCCCACCTGTGATATAGGATTTAACCATGCTGAAGAACCGGTCCGTACCCATAGATACCGTGCTACCTCACGTCACATACAAGAGTGTGGAAAATGCGATCGATTGGCTGACGAGGGTCTTCGGCTTCACAGAGCACTACCGGTACGGCCCGCCAAGTGGTCCGGCCGAAGGCGCGCAAATGCATCTCGGCGCGGTGTATATCATGCTGAACACGTTGTACACGGGCCGATCGAGCCCCGCACAAGTGGGGCAAGGGACGCAGAGCCTGACCCTCTTCGTGGAAGATGTGGATGCGCATTTCAAGCGGGCGAAGTCTGCCGGAGCCAAAATTCTTGAGGAACTGCACGAGACGTTTTATGGAGAGCGGCAATATCTCGTGGAAGATTTAGAAGGGCACCACTGGCTCTTCTCCAAGCATATACGAGACGTAAGTCCGGAGGAATGGGGCGCGCAAGTCGCGCGCAGCTGAGAAGATTACCCCCCGGCTTCGCTACGAACCTCGCCTCAAAAGAGATTATTCGTAGCGAAGGGCAACCATAGGATCGACACGCATGGCGCGGCGAGCAGGAATCCAACAGGCCACGAGACCGACCGCCAATAGCAAAGCCGAGACGGCGAGATACGTGACGGGATCATTGACGCTGATCCCGGCGAGAAGGATCGTCATCGCGCGCGCAACCGTCCACGCTGCCACCACGCCGACGAGCACCCCGGTCAATACCAGACGCACTCCTTGCTTCCAAAGCAGGCGCAGAACATCTCGCGAGTTTGCGCCGAGTGCCATACGAATGCCGATCTCGCGCGTGCGCTGGCTGGTCGCAAACGAGACGACGCCATAGACACCCACGACTGAAAGCGTGAGTCCGATCAGGCCCAGCACGCCGGCGAGGATGGCGGCCGCGCGGAAAGCGAAGAAGCCGAAGGCTCCCGCCAGCGATTGATTCATCGTCTCGAGATCCATAATGGCGAGATCGGGGGCGAGCCGGTGAATCTGGTCTTCGATCGTCGGCACGAGCGATTCGGGCGCGGCGAGCGTGCGAATTTGCAGCGCGCGTTTCGATACGAAATTTTGCGCGAGCGGCACGTAGAAAAATGGCTGAGCATCTTCCGCGAGCGTCTGATATTTGCCGTCAGCGGTGACGCCCACAACCTCCAGAAACGGACCTTGCTCGCTCGCGATGCTGAAGCGTTTTCCCACTGCGTATTCCCGCGGCCAGAAGTGCGCCGCCATCGTTTGATTGATGATGGCGACGGGTGGCGCTGATTCGTTATCGGAATCCGAGAAGCCGCGGCCTCGCAACAGCGGTACTCGCAAAGTGGCAAGATAGGCCGGGTTCACGCGATTGAAAAGCACGGTCGGTGCATGTTGCCCCGGCGCGATTGTTTGGCCATCGATCCAAAGCGGTGTTTTATTGGGCCAGCCGCCCATGGGAATGTAGGACGCGAGGCTCGCGGATTCCACGCCCTGCAGCGCGGCCATTCTTGATTCCAGTTCGCGATAGAAAGCGATCGTGCGCGCCTGGTCGTAGCCAGCTTCGTGCGGATCGACGAGCACATTGAGCACGTGCCCGGGATCGAAGCCGAGATGAAAGCCCTGCACTTTTTGCAGGCTGCGCACGAAAAGTCCGGCCGTGACGAGCAGCGCGAGCGAGCCCGCGACTTGCGCGATCACCAGAAAATTGCGAACTACGGCGTGATTCAAACCGGCGGCATTCTGTTGGCCACGCTCCTGCAGGACCTCGTTCACATCGGCCGAGGAGGCGCGAAGCGCAGGAAGCAGTCCTACTGTGAGACCGGCGCCAAGAGCGCCGGCCGTGGCGAAGGCGAAGACGCGCCAATCAAATGAGGCGTCCAAATGAAGCGGAAGATTTTTCAGATGGATCGAGCTCATAAGCTGGCCCGCCCAGAGTCCTAAGAGTGCGCCTGCAGCCCCTCCAAAAAGTGACAGCAAGACGCATTCCGCAAGCGTTTGTGAAATCAGGCGCGCGCGTCCGGCGCCCAGCGCCGCGCGAATGGCCATTTCGCGTTGCCTGGCAGCGCCGCGCGCCAGCAAAATGTTTTCCACATTGATGCAAGCTAGCAGCAGCACCAGCCCGGCTAATATAAGAAAAAGGCCCGAGATCACCACAAACCCATTGTTCGCGTAAGGGATGGGCCGCGCCAATTTTTCCGGAACGGCACGCACGTTGTACCACTTGTCCGTCGCAGGATATTGCTTAGCCAGTCGCGCCGTGATCACATCGAGCGAGCTTTGCACTTGGGCTAGCGTCACTCCCGGTTTCAGCCTTCCGAAAGCCAGCGCCGATCTCCAGTCGCGGTTTGTCCAGAAACGGCGCGATGTATCCCCGGCCGCGAGCGCGCTCAACGGAAGGTACGCGTCCATCTCAAAGATAGGGAACATACCCTGGAACTTTTGCGGTGCCACTCCGACGATCGTGGCGGATTTTCCGTCGATTCGAATTTGCCGGCCGATGATGCCCTCGTCGCCATGAAATCTGCGCTGCCAGTAGGAGTGGCCGAGCACTACGAGCACAGGCTCGCCAGGGGTCTCGCCTTCATTGGGCAGAAAAAAGCGTCCCGCGGCCGGGGCTATTCCAAGATCGGAGAAAAATCCTTTCGAAACGTAGTTGACGGAGCATTGTTCCTGCCGGTCGCGAGTGCTGACCTGCACCTGACCGAGTACCACCGCGAAGACGCTCGAAAAAAGATCGGCTTGGTTGCGAAGATCGACGAGGTCAGGATAGGAAGCAGCCGAGGAGCCGACCGGCGCATCCTTCTGCTGGATCGCCAGCACAACAATCTGTTCCGGATGAGAAACGGGAAGCGGACGCAGCAAGAAACCGTTGACGACGCCAAAGATGGCGGTGTTGGCTCCGATTCCGAGCGCCAGTGTGAGGACGATGACCGCACTCAGCGCGGGCGACTTCAGCAATCTACGCGCACCAAAGCGCAAATCCTGGATCAGCACATCGACAAAATGAACCGTGGGCAATGCCGCACCTCCGGTTACTTGCCTTTGCCCTGGATCGAGATCAGCTCCACTTCAAAAATGAGGGTGGCACCAGGACCAATGTCGGGACTGGGGCTGCGGTCGCCATAGGCCAAATTCGGGGGAATAAAGAGTTGCCACTTGGATCCCACCGGCATGAGCTGCAACGCCTCGGTCCATCCCTTAATCACCTGTCCAACGGGAAACGTAACCGGCTGGCCACGCTTGTAGGAGCTGTCAAACTCTTTGCCGTCAATCAACGTTCCCGCATAGTTACACACCACCGAATCGCCGGCCGTCGGCTTGGGTCCATTGCCTTCCTTCAATATTTTGTATTGCAGGCCGCTTGGAAGCGTGACCACGCCGGGCTTGGATTTGTTCGCGGCGAGAAACTCGTCACCTTGAATCTTGTTCGTCTCGCCGGCTTGCAGCGCTGCGGCTTGCTGTCTTTTGCCTACGTCCGCCTGCAATTGCGTAAGGCAGGCTTGTATCTCCGCATCGGTCAGGAGTGGTTTTGCGTCCGCCATGCCGTCCTTGATGCCGCGCAGCAAAATGGCCGGATCGATATCCACGGCGTCTTTGTGCATTCCTTTACCGATGTTTAATCCGACGGCGTAGCTTGCCTTTTCTTTTTGTGTTTTTAGCGTGAGTGGCGCCTGGGTTTTCGAGGCGGCGGCCGGATGCGTGGTCTTTGTTGCCGATGACGTTTGCGCCTTGGCGGGCGGCGTCTGCGAAGTAGTCTGCGCCAAAGCCGGCCGAGCCAGAAACGCACCAGCGGCAAGAACCGTGATGGTGATTAGCGATGTTTTCATGGGGATATTTTCACATTGCTTCCAAGCGGAACAAAGCGCGTCGCGAAGGCGAGTTTCCATCGTTTGGTGGTATGTCCTGCGCAGGAGCCCGCGCGATGCGTGTCAGGAATAGAGAAGGCCGGCGTCGGAGCTAAGTGCCGCAATTTCGGCGATCGTAGCTGGCGGACCTTGCACAACAAACCGGCGATGATAGAGCAGCAGCGCGCGCAGCCCGGCAAGCTCTTCGCCGCCGCCAGCGCGTCCCGGGCCGCCGTGCAAACAGCTTGGGAGTACGTTGCCGTGGCCGGTGAATTGCGTACCAACGGATGAATCCACGGCCATGATCCGGCCGTGGAGATCGCCGATACCGAGAATGGTTTCTTGCGTGAATGCAGCGTCATCGGAGAAAACGGACGCCACCAGCGAACCTTCTCCCTTGCGGACCGCGGCGATCAGGTCTCCGACCGCGTCATACGGAATGAGTGTGGCTACGGGTCCGAACACTTCCACGGTGTGAACTGCTTTCGCCACTGCGGCATCTTTGCACGCAAGTAGTGTAGGCTGCACAAACGAAGACTTTTGGCGATCGGCGTCAAGTGGCTGAAACTGATCGTCCCCACCAAATAGCACCGAGCATTCCTGCTTTAGCTTGGCGATGCTTGCAAGACACGCAGACTGTTGCGCACGATTTACCACTGGTCCGACCTTGACTTCAGGGTTGCGCGGGTTGCCGACCTTGATTGCTCCCAGTTGTGTTGCAATTGCGGCACCCAGGGCCTGCATTTGCGAGCGCGGCACGAAAATGCGCCGAATTGCCGTGCATTTCTGGCCGGCTTTGAGCGTCATCTCGCGAATCACTTCGTTTACAAAAAGATCGAACAAACCGCTGCTCGGGGAAACGTCTGGTCCAAGAATTGCCGAATTGATGCTATCCGCTTCCACGTTCACGCGAATGCCGCGGCGCAGCACATTTTCGTGACCGCGAATCTTCGCGGCCGTTTCCGCGGAACCGGTGAAGCTGATCACGTCCTCTTCGCGCACGTGATCGAGCATTTCGCGCGCCGATCCGCAAACAATCGAAATCGCACCGGGCGGCAGGATGCCCGCGTTCACCACATCTTCCACCATTCGCTGCGTAAGCCATGCGGTCGGCGAAGCGGGCTTGATGATGACCGGTACGCCGGAAAGCAGTGCCGGAGCAGCTTTTTCGCACCATCCCCACGCGGGAAAATTGAAAGCATTGATCAAGATCGCCGCGCCTTTTGCCGGTTCGAGGAAATGTTGCGCCGCAAAGGAATTGTTTTTCGAAAGAGGAATGCTGGCGCCTTCTTTCAGAAGGTGCCCTTCGCCAAGCCCACGGCCAATCTTGGCGTAATACTTCACCGTGTAGATGGCGCCGTCTACATCAAAAGAAGCGTCAGCTTGCGTTGCTCCGGAATTCAAGAGCGAAATGCGGAAGTATTCGTCGCGATTGGCAGCTAGGCAATCCGCCATCTTGGCGAGTAAGTCGGCGCGCTCCCGATAGCTGAGTTTCCGCAACGCCGAAGCGCCGTGAGTCCTGGCAAACGCCAAGCTCTCGCTCCAAGAGACGTTTGCAGACGAAACCCGTGCCAGCTCCTCGCCCGTTACCGGGTCACGTAAGATATCGCCCGCGCCTGCCGCTTCGTTCCATTTGCCGCACGTGTAATTGCGTAAGTTCATGATTTCCGTTCCTTTAACGCGTTATGCCTGAGCTGAGCCTTCTTCTAAGAGCATGCATCATACTACTGCTTCGGCTGCGCCCACAAGAATTCTTGAAGCCGCCATCCGCCGCTGCCGTATAGAATAAACAACGCTTTCAACAGGTTATCTGTCCGCATGCAATATAATGCATATAGCTAAAGAAAGTGCTTGCTGGCGATTGACTGGCAGCGCCGATGTATTATAGTACCTGTAGGCGACCGCAATGGCTACCAGTCTCAACTCCAAAATCGCTACCCAAGGGCTTCCAGGCGGTACCTCCGAAGAGAGCTTCCTTTTATTTCTCGGCAAGCGTGTGCGGGAGATACGCAACCGGCGGGGGATGACCCGAAAGACAGTCGCGCGTGACGCGGATGTTTCCGAGCGCCATTTGGCGCAGCTCGAATCCGGCGAAGGCAATGTCTCGATCGTATTGTTGCGGCGCATAGCTGAAGCGCTGAACGTATCCTTGGCCGACCTTTTCTCGCAAGAGGTAGAGGAGACTTCCGAGAGGCGCTTGATCCAGCGATTCCTTGAACGTTTACCCGCTCATCGCTTGGAAGATGTCGCTTTCCGGCTGATGCGTGATTTCGGTCACGAGGAAAAGCTGCGCCGCGCTCGCATCGCCCTGATCGGATTAAGAGGGGCGGGGAAGTCCACGCTAGGCTCGAAGCTGGCCCATCAAATGGATGTGCCGTTCGTGGAATTGGACCGCGAAATCCAGGCCGGTATGGGGATGCCGCTCGAGGAGATTTTTTCGCTCTACGGCCAGGCGGGGTATCGCGGCATTGAGCGGCGCACGCTCGAGAGGGTGCTAGCCGAACGGCCCCGTGCGGTGCTTTCGATCGGCGGAGGCGTGGTTTCGGAAAAAGAGACCTTCGATTATCTGCTTTCGAATTGCTACACGGTGTGGATCAAGGCCCGCCCCGAAGAGCATATGTCTCGGGTGATCGCCCAAGGCGATTTCCGCGCAATGGCGGGAAACGATCAGGCCATGGAAGATTTGCGGAGGATATTGGAAGCGCGCGAGCCCTTGTATCGGAAAGCGGATATGCAGATCGACACGTCGGGGGAAACCGTGGAAGAAAGTCTTGCCAAGCTAAAGGTGGCGCTGCAGGCGACCGCCTGAGTTGGAGGATTCGTGGACGTAGCGACGACCGAAGGGCTTCAGCCCAAAACCAATTTTGTGGACTACCAGACGGATCCCTCGCAGTATCGCCACTGGCGTGTTGCCTTCGAGGGTCCGGTAGCGACGCTGACGATGGACGTGAACGAGGACGCCGGTCTTCGTCCCGGTTACAAACTAAAGCTGAACTCGTACGATCTGGGCGTCGATATCGAACTGCAAGATGCCTTGCAGCGCATTCGCTTCGAGCATCCGGAAATTCGCACCGTGGTATTGACCAGCGCAAAGAATCGTGTGTTTTGCTCCGGCGCAAATATCTACATGCTGGGGCTTTCCTCGCACCCCTGGAAAGTGAATTTCTGCAAGTTCACCAATGAAACAAGAAACGGGATCGAGGATTCGAGCAAGCACTCTGGCTTGAAATTTATCGCGGCGTGCAACGGAATCACGGCGGGGGGCGGCTACGAGCTGGCTCTCGCCTGCGACGAAATCATTTTGATTGACGACCGCAGTTCAGCCGTGAGCTTGCCCGAACTGCCGCTGCTGGGCGTGCTGCCGGGCACCGGCGGACTTACTCGCATTACCGACAAGCGCAAGGTTCGCCGCGATCTGGCGGACATTTTTTGCACCACGCAGGAGGGCGTGCGCGGTCAGCGTGCCAAGGATTGGGGGCTGGTAGATGAAGTTGTCCGCCCCCAGCAGTTTGCGGAACGCGTAAAACAGCGAGCCGCAGAGCTCGCCAATGTAAGCGACCGTCCGGCAGACGCCAAGGGTGTGGCATTGACGCCGCTGCAACGCAATGTAGATGCGGCTGGATTGCACTACGAATATGTAGACGTGCAGACGAACCGCGAAAGCCGCACCGCAACGATCACGGTGCACGCGCCAAAGAATGTGCCCGAAGATTCCGTGGAAAAGGCGCTCGCCGCGGGTGCGCGATGGTGGCCGCTGCAAATGGCGCGCGAGCTGGACGACGCGATTCTTTGCTTGCGTACCAATGAACTCGATCTGGGCCTATGGATTTTTAAAACCGCCGGAAACCCTGACGCGGTACTGGCGACGGATGCCTTTCTTCTGAAGCATCAAGACAACTGGTTCATACGCGAAGTTTTGGGAATGATGCGCCGAACATTTGCACGCATTGATGTTTCCTCGCGATCGATATATGCCATCGTTGACCCCGGGTCGTGCTTTGCGGGCACGTTGCTGGAATTGGCGCTCACCGCGGACAGAATCTACATGCTGGATTCACACGAAAGCGGGCAGTCTGAAGCGGCGATGATTCTCTCAGAAATGAATTTCGGAGCGTTGCCGGTGGTGAACGGACTTTCGCGGCTGGCGAATCGGTTTTACGGCGACACGCAGAAAATCGCGAGCCTACAGGCGATGGTGGGGAAGAAGCTTTCCACCAGGGAAGCACTCGAGGCGGGGATTGTGACCGCCGCGCCCGATGAACTCGATTGGCAGGATGAAATCCGCCAGGCCATTGAATCGCGCGTCGCGCTTTCGCCGGATGCGCTGACCGGGCTTGAAGCAAATCTCCGGTTCGGGCCTGTAGAAACGATGGAAACACGCATCTTTGGGCGGCTTTCGGCCTGGCAGAACTGGATCTTCATTCGGCCCAATGCCGTGGGCGCGAATGGCGCGTTGAAGGTTTATGGCAAGGGCGTGCCCGTGAAATTCAATTGGGAGCGAGTTTAGGAAACGCAAGCAGGGGATCGACGTCGAGAGATCAGCAAAGTTGAAGAACTGAGGAGAGGCCATGTTGAACGACAGCGACAAAATTGATTATATTGACAAGATTCCGAACAACGTGGACCTGGGACGCGACAAAGTGCTGCAGCGCGCGCTCGAGCACTGGCAGCCCGCTTACCTGAATTGGTGGTATGACATGGGCCCGACCGAGAGTAATCCGTTTCACGTGTATCTACGCACGGCGATGAGCGTGGAGCCGGATGGCTGGGCACAATTCGGCTACGTGCGGATGCCGGAATATCGTTGGGGAATTTTCCTGCAGCCCCGCGACCCGGATCGCCAGGTGAATTTCGGTGTCCACAAGGGCGATCCCTCCTGGCAGGAAGTTCCTGGCGAATATCGCTCCACGCTGCGTCGCATCATCGTAACGCAAGGCGACACCGAGCCTGCCTCCGTCGAACAGCAGCGCATGCTCGGTTTGAGCTGCCCATCCCTCTACGATCTGCGAAATATTTTTCAGGTGAACGTGGAAGAAGGCCGCCATCTCTGGGCCATGGTCTATTTGCTGCACCGCTATTTCGGACGCGACGGTCGCGAGGAAGCAGAGGCTTTGCTCGCCAGGCGCTCCGGCGATGCCGATAATCCGCGCATTCTGGGCGCCTTCAACGAACCCACGCCGGACTGGCTGGCATTCTTTATGTTTACCTTTTTCACCGATCGCGACGGCAAATTCCAGCTTTGCGCGCTCGCTGAATCGGGATTCGATCCGCTCGCGCGCACTTGCCGGTTTATGCTCACCGAAGAGGCGCACCACATGTTCGTTGGTGAGACGGGCGTGGCCCGCATTATCCAGCGCACCTGCGAAGTAATGGCCCAGAATAAAATTGACGATCCTGCTGACGTCCGTGCGATGGGTGTGATTGATCTGCAGACGCTGCAGAAGTATCTGAATTTCCATTACAGCGTCACACTCGATCTTTACGGCTCGGACGTATCTTCGAACGCCGCCAACTATTACACGAACGGCTTAAAGGGCCGCTTCGAGGAAACAAAACTGAAAGACGACCACCTACTCGCAAACGATGAGTATCCGGTGTACGAGGTTGTCGGCGACCAGATCCGCGCCTATAAGGTGCCGGCGCTTACCGCTTTGAACGAGCGGCTGCGCGACGATTACATTCGCGAGATCGAGTCCGGGCTCAGCCGCTGGAATCGCGTGATCGAAAAGGCGGGCCTGTCGTTCCGGCTCACGCTGCCGCACAAGGGATTTCACCGTGCAATCGGCAATTTTGCGGGTCACAAGATCAGTCCGGATGGCCGAGTGATGACGGAAGCGGAGTGGGACAAGCGCCATCACGAATGGCTGCCTGCTGCGGCCGACCACGCTTACGTGCAATCGCTGATGCGTGGCCGCGTGGTCGAGCCGGGAAAATTTGCCAACTGGATTGCTCCACCGGCGCGTGGAATCAATAGCCAGCCGCTCAATTTCGAATACGTGCGCTTCAACTGAGGAAACCGCTGGATGCCGAAGGTCATTTACGTCTCCGCCGAAGGGGAAAAAAAAGAGGTGGAGACGCCGGTCGGCACGACGGTGATGTCCGCCGCGCTAAAAAATGGAATCGACGGCATTGTCGCGGAATGCGGCGGTGTGTGCATGTGCTCCACCTGCCACGTTTTTGTGGACGAGAAGTTTTTCGACAAGCTGCCACCCGCCAGTGATACCGAAGAAGCCGTTCTTGAAATTTCCGCGGAAGAAAGGCAGCCCACCAGCCGCTTGAGCTGCCAAATCAAAATGACCGACGATCTGGATGGGTTGATCGTCCGTCTGCCGGCAAAGCAGCGCTAATGCCGGGCGGGGTCGTAATCGTCGGCTCCGGTCAGGCCGGCTACCAAACGGCGGCTTCGCTGCGAGCCGCAGGTTACGCCGAACCAATCACCCTGGTTGGGGAAGAGCCGCACGTTCCTTATCAACGCCCGCCGCTCTCGAAAGGCTTTGCGCTCGGTAAGCAGGACCGCGAAAGCCTTGAATTTCGTCCTGCCAATTTTTATCGCGATCACTCCATCGATTTGCTCGCCGGTGAAAAAGGCGTGACGATCGATCGCGCGGCCCGCAACGTTCTGCTAGCTTCTGGCCGACAATTATCTTACGGCTCACTGGTGTTGGCGCTTGGCGCGAGAAACCGTCTTCTGCCGATTCCAGGCGCGACGCTCGATGGGGTGTTGTATCTCCGCTCTTTGGACGAGGCCGCAGCCTTCAACGAGCGCTTGCAGCATGCCCAGAATGTCGTGGTCGTTGGCGGCGGTTTCATCGGGCTGGAGCTGGCAGCCGTGGCCGGCACGCTGGGGAAAAGCGTCACCGTTCTCGAAGCGCTGCCCCGCTTAATGTCTCGCGTGGTGGCGCCGAGTATTTCGGAGTTTTTTCGCGAGCTTCATGCCGGCCATGGCGTGAAGATCGTCTGTGGCTGTTCGGTGGTGGAAATCGCCGGCGTAAACGGCAAAGCCCGTGAGGTCAAACTCGCCGATGGGACTGCTTATCCGGCCGATCTCGTAATCGTTGGCATCGGCGTGGTGCCGAACGTAGAGCTCGCTCGCAATGCGGCCTTGCCGGTGGCGAACGGAATTGCCGTGGACGAATTTTTGCGCACCGCCGATGAGAATATCTACGCCATCGGCGATTGCGCCGAACATCCGTGCCATTTCACGCGCGCGCGGGTGCGCCTCGAATCCGTCCAGAACGCTGCCGATGAGGCGCAGCACGTTGCCGCCACCATCGCAGGGCATCCGGGCCGCTACGAAGCGCTTCCATGGTTTTGGACGGATCAGTTTGACACGAAGCTGCAGATCGCCGGCATCTCGCAAGGGCACGACCACGCGGAAATTCGCGGCAACGCGGCGACCGGCAAATTTTCCGTATTTTATTATCGAGAAGGCCGTCTAATCGCGGTGGACTCGGTCAATCGTCCCATGGACCACATGCTCAGCCGCAAACTGATTTCGGCGAGCGCGACGCTCGCGCCAGAGCAAGCCGCCGATGAATCCTTCGATTTGCGGCAGTTTGCTGCAAAGTTGCCGCGTCACTAGCGCTGGCGACACAGTTCCCCCTGCGTCAGTCCTCTTCCCATGCTCCCAGCAAACGCCGTACCAGCACCACTTGTCCCAAGTGATATGCGGTGTGATCGGCAAGGAGCAGGGCCTCGCGCAAAAGCGTCTGACCGGTGCCGTGCGGAATGCGTGCCATGAGGTCCGTCTTCGGATTCGCCACCAACTTCTGCATCGCCGCTAGGTCACGCGCAAGCGATTTCAGGCTCGCGTCCCACGCAGCGGTATTCCGCGGCTCCGGGCTTACGGGCCAGTAGCCTTCCGGCCATTTCGGTGAGACGTACTTCGCGTTTCGTGAAAATTCCAGAATGTCATGCTGCGCGATGCGCAGGTGCTCGAGCAGTTCCCAAGCGGAATACGGTAGCTTCTCCGGGCGCACGCCGCGAAGTTTCGCGGGCATTCCCGCGAAAACCTTCTTCCAGTCCGCGTGCGCGCTACCGCCCGCGAGCAATTCCTTCAGTTGATCGCGCAAGGCTTTCTCTTTCATGGCCATGACCCTCTCACGATCAGCTTAGCACCGTGACCGTCGAAGTGCCGCTTGCGCAAAAATTGCAAGGAGTTCGCTCAGCGGTTGAACGGAAACTCGTTGATCCAATGAAACCCGCGGCTATTGAGCAGATATTTCGATTCGTCGACGCGATGGAGCTTCGCACTGACTTGATGTCTGGCAAACTGCCCCGCGAGATTCAAATCGCCAAGCGTGGGCCGATCGTAGGTAAGTTGCGCGTGCCAATTCTTGTCGGCGGCTTTATCGATGGCGAGTGTCTTCTTGTCCGCGTCCAGCTTCAGCAAGAATGTCTGCCGCGTACCGTCCATCATTTGCACGGTCATCGCTCGTGCGTTTTGGAAAACCACTCGCTGCCAGCGATCCGGATCAGTCAGCAACGGAGGATGGTTCTGTCCGTCATACGTAAACTGATCCACCGCCCAGATTCCGTAAATCGGCATTTCTCTTCCTTGTGCGTAGGTTCTTGCTTGCGCGTGCGATTGGTATAGATAGTCGCAGACCACGTAAGCGCCCAATGCAAATTGCAGCCCGAGCATTACCTGCTGCAGCCTGCGGCGCCGAAAAAGAGGAGCCGCCATCCTGGGCTCAGTGCTGCGATTCAGCAGCAGTACGTCGATCATCCTTCGCGCGTCGAACCCGGCAATGATCGCGGCCATCAGCAGCAAGTGAAACGAATAGAGCTTTACCGGCGTGTCGTAAGCCATGTTCAACGCGAAGATGTTGCTGATCACCCCGACGCTGATCAGCGCGCCCAGCGTCGCCAGTTGTGGCACGAACAGCAGAATTCCACCCAACATTTCCGCCGCACCGGCAAAAATGTTGTAGCCCTTCGAAGCTCCCATCAGCGTCCACAGCAGACCCATCGGCGAGGAGTCTCCGTAGGGTTCCAATAGCCGCGTCAGCGAGGGCGCCGGAAACTGCGCCTGAATCACCTTAAACGCGCCGTAAGTGATCATCGCAGATCCCAGCACCAGCCGAATGTAAAGCAGGAACCAGCTCTGTAGACGGCGGTATTCCGTGCGCTTGCCATCGAGCAGCGACCAGACAATTGTCGCCAAGGCAGCCAGCACAAGCAGGCACAGAATTTTTACGTAATCGTAGGTGGTGTCCCCGCTGCCGTTTGTAAAAACCGTGATGGGATAACCGATATGCAGTGCGTGGGCGCCCACCCATGGCACCAGCTTGTGCCATAGACCTTCCCATCGTTCATCGGCATAGCTGGTGGGCAAAAGCCCTAAGGGAAAAGGGAAGTTGTACAGCGCAAAGTAGACAAACGCGAATCGGAAGGTGACGCGGGCCGCAAGACCCCATCCGGAGCGGCTATCGCTATCATCTAGCGCCACGCTCTGTTGAACTTCAGGAGAAAGTGCCACGTCACCCATCATTGTCGATTCCTGACCGCATACCCTCTTCAAGTCCAAGAGAGCAAAAAAGACAGGCGGATTCTGGCAGGGTCGGGATATCTCTACAACTCATTTCTGACGCCCCTGACAGGCGTATCGCTGCTTGACTTCCATGCCTCCTCGCGTGCCATACTCTGCCGCGATCATAGAATTGTGAGCTGGCGGAGAGTGTGCGACGCACGTAGATGGCGTTCTCGTGCCTGCGCCACTCACGCGCCATCGATCCTCGGGAGGAATTGGTAATGTCAGATCACAAACGCGAAGCACGCTTCATGAAAATTGCTTTCGTCACCGCCGCGGTCGCCTTCGCTATCTCCACCCACGCGCAGGGGCGTGGAATGGACGCTTCTCGTGTGTTTACCGATGCCGATTACGCACGCGCGGAGAAATTTATCGGCTACAACACCAATCCTCTCGTGTTGCATAGCGGCGTGCACCCGAATTGGCTGCCCGGTGATCGCTTCTGGTATCGCACCATGACGGCCGAAGGCAGCGAGTTCGTGATGGTTGATCCCGCCACGGGTGCGAAGTCTCCCGCCTTCGATCAAGCGAAGCTCGCCGCGGCGCTTTCGTCGGCCGCAGGCGCGTCCTACAACGCGCAGCACCTTCCTTTCACGGACTTCGATCTTTCCGCGGACGGGCAATCGATTTCATTTCGCGTTGCGGGCCGCCGGTGGAAGTGCGACGTACAAGGAAACCAGTGTGCGCCGGATACAGGTGCCCAGCCCGCGGGGACAGGCCAGCGCGGCGGTGGCCGTGGTGCTGCCGCTCGCAACGACGTGCCTTCTCCTGATGGTAAATCGACGGCGTATATCCGCGATTACAACCTCTGGGTTCGCGACATTGCCAGCGGCAAAGAAACGCAGCTCACCACCGATGGCGTGAAGGACTTCGGCTACGCCACCGATAACGCCGGATGGACCAGCAGCGACCGCGCGATCCTGATTTGGTCGCCCGATTCGAAAAAGATCGCCACGTTTCAGCAAGACCAGCGCGGTGTCGGCGAAATGTATTTGGTCAGCACGAAAGTCGGCCATCCCGAACTGAAGGAATGGAAGTACCCCCTCCCGGGCGACCCGGTGATCACCACGATCCAGCGCGTGGTGATCGATCTCGATGGCCCTCGAGTGATTCGCTTCAAGATGCCGCCCGATCAGCACCGCTCCACGCTCTGCGACGACGTGGCCTGCTCGCGCGGCGAATGGACCGACGTGCAGTGGACGCCGGATGGCACGCACATTGCGTTCGTTTCCACTTCGCGCGATCACAAGCAGGAGCATCTCCGCATCGCTGACGCCGCAACCGGAGACATCCGCGACGTCCTCGAAGAGACCGTTGCAACGCAATACGATTCCGGCATGGGCCACGCCAATTGGCAATATCTGCCCGCGTCAAATGAAGTAATTTGGCCTTCCGAGCGTGATAACTGGGCGCAGCTTTATCTCTATGACGCGACCACCGGCAAATTGAAAAACCAAATCACGTCCGGCGAGGGCCCGGTCACGCAGTTGCTGCATGTGGACGAGAGGAATCGCGTGCTCTATTTTCTGGCCACGGGTAAGGAGAAGGGCCGCGATCCCTACTTCGTACATCTCTACCGCATCGGCATTGATGGCAAAGGGATGAAACTGCTCACGCCGGAAAACGCAACACATGACGTTACGCTTTCCTCCGATGGCCGATACTTTGTAGACAGTTATTCCACGCCGGATACTCCTCCGGTCGCGGTGCTGCGCGATTCCGACGGCAAATTAATCGCCAAGCTCGAAACCGCTGACATATCGAAGCTGCTGGCCACCGATTGGAAGCCTCCGCAAACGATCACGGTGAAAGCGCGGGACGGCGTCACCGATCTTTACGGGCTGATGTTCACGCCCACAAACCTTGATACCAGCAAAAAATATCCGATCGTCAACCATATTTATCCCGGCCCACAAACGGGAAGCGTGGGCGGCCGCAATTTCTCGGCGGCGCGGGGTGACGCGCAGGCGCTCGCCGAACTCGGTTTTATAGTCGTGGAAATTGACGGCATGGGCACGCCGTGGCGCAGCAAGAAGTTCCATGACGCGTACTACGCCAACATGGGCGACAACACTTTGCCCGATCAGATCACCGGCATGAAGCAGCTCGCTCAGAAGTATTCGTGGATTGATATCGACCGCGCGGGGATCTACGGCCATTCTGGCGGAGGCGACGCCACCGCGGACGCCATGTTTCGCTATCCTGATTTCTTCAAGGTAGGCATCTCCGAATCCGGCAATCACGATCAGCGCGAATATGAAGATGATTGGGGCGAGCGCTATCAGGGCCTCGACGTGCACAAACCCGACGGCACGACCACCTATGACGACCAAGCCAACGAGAGCATCGCGAAAAATTTGAAAGGTCACTTGCTGCTGGCGCACGGCACCATGGACGACAATGTGCCGCCTTACAACACGCTACTCGTGGTAGATGCGCTGATCAAAGCCAACAAGGACTTTGATTTGCTGCTGCTGCCGAATCAGCACCACGGCTACGCAGATATGTCCAACTACATGACACGCCGCCGCTGGGACTACTTCGTGCGCTATCTCCAGGGCGCGGAGCCGCCCCACGAATACGAAATGCATCCGCCGGCCACACCGGGGAACTAGGCAGCGCACGTATTTCCGATTAGGAGCACTGTGTTGACGTATCGGTGAACCCACGGGAATTTACTTTACTTTTTGCGTGCAAACAGTTTACTCACCGATATAATGGGCGCGCAATGCGAGTCGGGGCCGGCCTTTTCCTCGGTTTGTTGGGTTTGCTGTTCGGAAGCGCAGTCTCTGCGCAGCAGGGCGCCTACACGCTTCCCGCCAGCCTCGATCGTCTCGTAACGCGGTCCGATCAAATCATTCGCGGCCATGTGGTCTCCGCTGTGGTCGAGCCTCACCCGCAATTTCCCAATCTGCGCACCGTGGTGGTCACGATTCGTGTGGATCGCACGCTCAAGGGCGCTGCGGAGAGCACCGTCACATTCCGTCAATTTCTGTGGGACGCGCGCGACGTCGCCAATGCCGGCGGCTACGGCAAGACCGACGAATATCTGCTTTTTCTGAATCCCGTCTCGAAATACGGCCTCACGAGTCCCGTAGGCCTCGAACAAGGTCGCTTCCGAGTCCGGCGTGATGCGAAGGGCAACGTCTCGGCAATGAACGGGCATGGAAATGTCGGCTTGTTTACAAATGTTTCGGCGAAGCTCGCTGCGCAGCGCATCGCCGTATCCAGCGGGACGCAAGCGATGCTCCAATCGCCGCAAGGTGGCGCGGCGCCGCTGGCTGCGCTTGAGGAAGCGATTCAAGCGCTGGAGACAGCCAGGCCATGAAGCGAACTGCTCTGCTGCTTCTCTGTGCGTTACTCGCATTCGCAGTTGGAAATTTGTGCTATGCGGGCGGCCCTTTGCAGGTCAGCGGACCCGCAGCGGCACAACCCGGCCAGCCTTACGTTTGGGACACGGCTTCGTTTCCCGTCCGCTACACCATTGACAGCGGGCCCCTCAGCGCAACACCAGAGGGCGTGACCGTAATCAACAATCAGACGGGCGTGGCGGGCGTGGCTGCTATGTTCCACACCTGGCAATCGGTTCCTACCACATCCATCAGTTATACGAGTGCCGGACCGATCACCGGTGTTGCGGGCGGCGACGTAAAAACCATCAACGACTTCAACGCCGTGCAAGCCTCCTGCAACAGCGCCGCCCAGAATCCTGTGATTTTTGACGCCGACGGCTCGATTTTTTCCGCGCTCGGCTTCGATTCGCTCACGATCGGCATCTCCGGCATCTGCAGCGCGAATCCCGCAACCGGCAAAATTCAGTCGGCTTTCTTGATGTTAAATGGCGAGCTGCAGGATGGCGTCACTGATCCCACCACGTCGAACTACGAGTTGGCCGAAGATTTGTTCGAAGAAGGCATCACGCACGAGATTGGGCATTTTTCGGGACTCGGGCATTCGCAAATCAACGTCGAAGTCCTGAACCAGAACCCTTTGAATTGCAATCTCGACGATCTGGCCGGGCTTCCGCTGATGTTTCCTGAGATTATCTGTCAATCGCGTTCGTCGGAAAATTTGCCTCTGCTCGCGCCGGATGACATGGCTTGGATTTCGAAGCTCTACCCGAATGCGAGCTACGCCGCCAATTACGGCACCATTCGAGGCTACATTTATTTTCCGGATGGCGTCACGCAATTGCAGGGGCTCAACGTGATTGCGCGAGCGATGGATAATCCCGCGACCACGCAGGATGAGTCGAAGCGCACTGCCGTTTCCGCCGTCTCCGGATTTCTCTTCACCGGGAATCCCGGTCAATCCATTTCCGGCACGAACACCGGTGGCGATTCCAATGGCGGCCGCGACCCCAACCTGATCGGCTACTACGAAATTCCCGTTCCTCCCGGCACATATAACATCCAGGTGGAAGACATCAACTCGAGTTTCGCTTCGGGATCGCTGGTGGGGCCCCTTGATCCGCCGATCCTTGTTCTCTATCCCGGTGAATTCTGGCACCAATACGAGTCCTCAAGCGATCTGACACAACAAAAAGACCCCATCGTGGTGCAGGCCGGGCAGACGGTCAGCAACATCAACGTGATCATGAATGGCAACGATCCGCGGTTCGATAACAACGAGGATGACGGGCACTCCCTCGTCACCAATCTGACGAACTGGATCACCGATGCGATTTGCGCCGTTTGCGCATGGAGCAGCTCTCTTTGAAGCTGAACCGCGTATCGGCGCTGCATTTCAGCTTGCTGTTCGCTTGCCTCGCAGCCACCGCCTGCGGTGGTGGAGGCGGAGGCGAGGGCGGAGGTTCGACCCAACAAAACCCGCCGCCACAGTTCAACATCGTCAACAGCGGGCCACTGCAGATGGTTCAGGGTGTTCCTTTTACTTATACGTTGCAGACGACAGGTGGAACGGGCGGCACGGAAACGTGGACGATCACTTCGGGCGCGCTACCTTCGGGCGTCGCGATGACGGCCTCGGGTGTGATTTCAGGCACGCCTACGAGCTCAAACAACGGCTCTTTCACCGTGCAGGTAACCGGCGGCACGAGCACCGCGGTCACGACGCTCGGCTATAACTTCACGTCTCCGCTTGTGTTGCCGCCCTTCACGCCACCGCACGCAAACCTGAACATACCCTACTCGGTGATGTTCAATTCGCAAGGACCGAACCCTTCTGGTTGGAGTATTTCGAGCGGCCAACTTCCACCGGGTCTGCAATTGACCATGCAGCAAAATCCCGTCTACGCAACGATCGCCGGCACTCCCACGCAGGCGGGCACCTTCTCGTTTACCGTGGAGGCACAGTCGACCTTCCCAGCGCAGACGGCAACGCTCAACCTTACAATTGTGGTGGATTCGACGCTTGCGATCATCAAGTGGAACCTGAATATCGCCGAGCAGGGCATGCCTTTCGCGGATAGCTTCACCGCGGTGAATGGAACGCCGCCTTATCAATGGTCGTTGACTGGCGGCACGCTCGGTGGGGGACTTTCCCTCAACGCGTCTACGGGACAGGTAACCGGGACACCCGCAAGCGGCGGCGAATTTTCCTACACGATTACGGTGAAAGATTCGAGCACGACGCCTCAGACCGCGTCCCAGCAAGGGAATTTGTTCATTGCCTACCCGGTTCAGCTCACTCCAGCGACGTTCACGGCCGTGATCAATACGCCGTTCACCGCCAACCTCCAGGCCAGTCTCGGCACTCCGCCATACGCGTGGACGGTACAATCCGGGCAACTGCCGCCCGGGATCGCCCTGAGCTCATCAGGTCAATTGAGCGGTTCGCCCACGCAGACGGGTTTTTTCAATTGTACTGTTCAAGTCAAAGACAGTTCAGCAACGCCTTATACGGCGAGCGCAACCGTGAGCATTGACGTAACCACGCCCCCGATTGCGTTTACCGGCGGCGGCCCGCAGTCACCGGCTCCAATCAACGGCGTGTATCACAGCCAAATTGCCGTGGCTGGCGGCACGCCGCCCTTTACTTTTGGAATCTCGGCTGGCTCGCTGCCACCCGACCTCACGCTCGATCCTACTACCGGATACATCGATGGCAGCCCAACGCAATTAGGCTCGTTCGAATTCACGGCGCAGGTAATAGACTCCGCATCGCCGCCCTACAAGGCTATTCAACCGGACACAATCCAAGTGACGCCCGCGCTCGGCCGCAACGACTCGATCGCCACAGCGACCCCTATAGGCAATGGAAACGTTGTGGCATCTATCAGTCCTTACATTGACCCGGTCACGGCGAACACCGCGAACCCCGATACCGATTTCTATAGGCTGATCGCCACCGGTGGCAGCACCGTTCACGTGGAGACCAACGCTCAACGGCTAAATTCCCAGAATCCGCTCGATACGGTGATCGAAATCCTGGATGCGAACGGCGCCCGGCTCACCTCGTGCACTACGCCGGCGTTCACCAGTAGTTGTCTGAATGACGATATAAATTCGATGACGAAGGATTCCGCGCTCGATTTGCAGGTGCCTGGGTCTTCCACATCGCGAACAACTTTCTACGTCCACGTTTTCGATTGGCGTGGAGACGCTCGTCCAGACATGACCTACGAGCTCGAAGTTTCTGGCGTGCTTACACCGCTGCGGATCACTTCTAGCATCGGCAATGCCGTGCGAGGCTCGACCGTGTCGGAGCAACTCGATACGCAGGGCGGCACGGGACAAATCATGTGGAGCGTTTCCTCCGGAGCGTTGCCTCCGGGCTGGACGCTTTCTTCAACGGGCGCGCTCACGGGAGCCGCCACCACCGACGGGGCCTATACCTTCGCCATTACCGCGACCGATTCAGGATCGCCCGCGCAGACGGCTACGCAATCGTTTGGCGTAGTAATCACGGAGCCCGTGACAATCACAAGCCAAGCGACGCTGCCAAACGCCTGCGTCAACCAACTCTATATCTTCGATTTTCAGGCCAGCGGCGGCACCCCGCCGTACTCGGTGAGTCTGATTGAGAACGGGACGTGGCCTTCGATTAATTTCTTCCCGTATCCGGGCGAATTGCGCGGCGCGCCAAATATTGCCGGGACTTTTACCGGCACCGTGGCGGTGGTGGATTCCTCTTCGCCACCCGGCGTCGGGCACCAAAATATCACGCTGACCGTCAACTCCTGCCAGTAATCAGAGACTGTCGGGCTTCAGGAATATTTCCAGGTCGTCGGGGTGTATCGCGCTGAGCATTGCCGTTTCCCGGTCGATGTGTCCCTGCGCCACCAGATGCGCGAGCGATTCTTCCAGGCTGAAGGACCCGGCCTTCTTCGTGATCGTAATTTCCTGATGTAAGTGCTGCAGCGCGTTGCGCCGGATGTGCTGGCGCGCTCCGTACCCGAATACCAGCAATTCTGCTGCCGGCACGCGCCCGCCTTTCTTGCTGGGAAGCAGCAGTTGCGTCAGCACAGCGGTTAATGCCATAGCCATTTCCTGGCGGATGGTATTTTGGCGTTCGGGCGGAAAAGAATCGGCGATGCGCGAAACCGTGGAAGCAACGTCTGTGGTGTGCAGCGTCGAAAACACCAGGTGCCCGGTCTCGGCGGCGGCCATCGCGATGTGCATAGTTTCCGGATCGCGCATCTCGCCTACTACTACCACGTCCGGCGCCTGCCGCAACGCGGCCCGCAGCGCCGTGGGAAAGTCCGGCGCATCCGTGCCGATTTCTACCTGCTCCACCAGGCCACGCAGGTGCGTGTGCTCGTATTCGATCGGATCCTCGATCGTCACGATGTGGCGCGCCTCGCGGCCATTGATCGCGTGAATCAAGGCCGCGAGGGTGGTGGATTTCCCCGCGCCTGCCGGCCCGCCGATCAGCACCAACCCGCGAGAAAGTCGTGCCAGTGACTCAATATTTGCCGGGAGATGCAAATCGGCGAGCACAGGTATTTTCGAAGGGAGCGCACGGATCGCAGCCGCTGCCTGGCCTCTCTCGCGGTGTAAATTGATTCGAAATCGTCCAAGTTGCGCCACGCGATAGGAAGAATCCGCGATTTGTGTCTTGCGGTAGAGTTGTTGGCCGTGCGGCGTGAGCGCAGCGTGGACGGCATCCTCGATTTCCACGTCGCCCAATGCGGCAGCGTCCAGTTTTCGAATTTCTCCTTCCACACGAATGCAAGCCGGCGCGCCCGGCACCAGCAGCAGGTCGCTGCCGCCCTGGGCAACAAGCTCTGCCAGCCAGGCATCCAGTCGGGTGGTGGAAGAGCTTGTAATGACGAATCCTTTCGCAAAGATCAGCGGCCGATGCCTTGTTACGCGGCCTTCGGGCTGTCACCGTCAAAATGCCATTACGATGTTAGCAGGTCCACTGGCTTATTGGTTTGCCTGCGAAGGGTGAGCACAAGGCGAAACTGGGTTACGCGTATCTGGTTCAATAGATGTAGGTTATGGAATGATGGGATAGTGGCCATGATGCTGCGGGAACTTATGGAACTTTGCACGGTTCCCGGCCGAATATACTCTGACGATCGGCCGGAAGACCCACAACCCTGACGGATGCCGGATATGCCGGAACCTCGTGACGTAGAACTGCTGCGCCAGCTCGCGGCCGGCGATGAGGCCGCGTTTGTGTGCTTCTACAGGCGTCATCAGTCCAAGCTCTTCGGGTTTGCTTTGCACATGACGGGACGCCCGGATGCCGCTGCGGATGTGGTGCAAGAAACTTTCATGACGCTAATGCGCCAAGCCGGAAAATTTGACGAAAGTCGCGGCGCTCCCGCTGCTTTTCTTTACGGCATCGCCAGGAACCATGTGCGCCGTCTGCAAGAAAAAGACGCCCGCTACGTCCCGCTCCTGGAGTTTGGCTCCAGTGGCAATGGGCACGGTACAAACGGCCACGGCAATGGAAACGGTAACGGCCATCACGCCGTCGAGCCTTCCGTCGGTGCGAACGTCCGGCTCGAATCGCTGGCGCGCGAAGAGGCGGTTCAACAGTTGCGCGAAGTCGTGTCGAAGCTTCCGTTGCACTACCGTGAAGTCGTCACGCTGTGCGATTTGCAGGGCAAGACCTACGCGGACGCCGCGGCATTGCTCGAGTGCCCCGTGGGCACGGTGCGCTCGCGGCTCAATCGCGCCCGCGAGATTTTGATTGAGAAAATGCGTTTGCTCGCGGGCATGGAGCTGCCCGTGCGCGCGGTGGAGAGGTAATCATGAAAGAAATGACCTGCCTGCAATTTGAAGAAATCGTGCACGGCCTGGTGCGGCTGGAGATTCTCGATGTCGCCGCACGCGATCAGGCTTTCGACCATGCCGCCGAGTGCGCAAACTGCGCGGCGCTTCTCGCGGACGTGCAAACGTTAGCGGAAATCTCGGAGGCTGATTGCGAGAGCGCGCTTCTGGAAGAGACGCCGAAGTCGGTCGAACTGGCCCTCTTGGCATCGTTTCGCCAGGAACACCACCAGCAGCGTGTGTGGAAGCGTTCGGTCCAATGGGCGGCTGCGGCGGCCCTAGCCGCGGGTTTGGCTTTGGCTGCTTGGGGCACCTATCCAAAATGGGCGCCGGAATTTTCTAAGCTGCGCGGTTCATCCATAAATTCGGCGGTAAGCAGTGGCAGCCAAACCGGTACGCAAATTTCGCCGGCGGACTCGCAAATTGCCGATGCCGCAAATGGCGCCGACCCGTTGGCGAATTTTGTTCCCGTGCCCGGGGCGGACAATACGCTTGATTCCGATGATCCCGGCATGGTCGTCCACGTAGCGCTCACCCGCGCTTCGCTCGGGGAATTGGGTTATCCCGTGGATAAGGCGCATGCCACTGAAATTGTGCAGGCGGACGTTTTGGTTGGCGAAGACGGCTGGCCACGCGCGGTACGCTTGCTGCAATAGGTCTGTTTTCCATAAGTGATTGAATTTTGCAATTCGTAGCAACATTCTTAGGGAGGAAGGCAATGAGGCAGAGAATTGTCCTGGCTGGTGCACTATTTGGAATGCTTTTGTCTGTTGCTATGTTCGCAATGGCGCAGGGCGGCCCGCCCCCGGGCGGCTTCGGCCATGGGGGGCCCGGCGGCCCTGGCCCTGGCGAGTTCGCCTTCATGGGTCCCCGGGGCGGATTTGGCGGCCGGGTGGTGGCGAACGCACCCTTTAGCGGCACGGTGAAAATCACCCGCTCGCAGACGCTTGCCGATGGCAACACCATC
>Ga0209420_1000247_pt1 | contig 32088 bp, 19 predicted proteins | sample BlaSpr_A8_OM1_O1_FD_187972 | JGI IMG/M metagenome (GOLD analysis project Ga0209420, IMG submission 187972) | Forest soil microbial communities from Thunder Bay, Ontario, Canada - Black Spruce, Ontario site 2_A8_OM1_O1 (SPAdes) (version 2) | ecosystem: Environmental > Terrestrial > Soil > Boreal...
CCCGCCTCCACCTCCGCCTCCTCCTCCGGCAGAGCCGCCGATCGAAGTGACTGAGGCTCGCCTAGCCCTGCACAGCATCTACTTCCCGACGTCTATGCCGCAGATTGAGAATCCCAATGCCGGGCTAGTTGCCAGTCAACAGCAAACTCTGGTTGCGCTAGCCGCCGACTTCAAGAAGTATCTCGAAAGTAAGCCGGAGGCGCGCTTGCTCCTGGAGGGCCACGCCGACCCGCGGGGCCACGCTAAATATGATCAGAAGCTTTCTGAGCGCCGTGTCGACTGCGTCAAGAGCTTCCTGGTCGAACAGGGCATTCCCAAGGACAATATTGATACCAAGGCGTACGGCGCGCTCCATGCTCTGACCGAAGCTGCAGTGAAGCAGGCGATCGAGAATGATCCTCAGCTCAGTCCAGAAGAGCGTCAAAGGGCTTTAAGAAACATGTTGACGATTGTTCTGGCAAGCGATCGCCGCGTGGATATCAAGTTGAGCACAACTGGCCAATCGTCGGTTCGTCAATTCCCATTCAACGCCGCGGATGCTTTGACTCTGATCGGCGGCCGGGAAGGCGAGGCGAAGAAGAAGTCAGCCCACCCTGCGTCCAAGAAGAGGACGAACAACCAGTAACGGCGCAACCGAAGGCCTGGAAAACTCCCGGGGAGGGCGATCGCGTCCTCCCCGGCCCCTGGAGCTCATCCTCCGGCGTCCATGCGGTTTGCAGTTCCCGCTTCTGGAAGGCGTCGAATTTATTGTTGCGGTTTGGCGGGGCCTGTGATATTCGCCAAACAAAATCAAACCACACAACCACAGTCCGCCTCTCTCACCGAGGGCGGGCCTTTTCTTTTCCACGGAAAACGTATTGGCGCACGACAATTCATTTCACAACATTTTTTCGAGTTTCTGTGCAAAATTGATCGATTTTCTGCTGTGGATAGCGGTATCATAAAAAACCAATGAAGGCCAAGAAACCTACACTCAAACAGATACAAGCTATCCATTGCCCGACTTGTGGCGCGGGGCCGGGCGAGAAATGCGAACTCAGCACCGGACACCCCCGGACTCAGCCGCATCGTGACCGACGCTTGATTGCAGCGGATTGAGTTGGCGCACCTACGCTACGACCTGAGCTAGTGGCGTTTCCCAGCAGCGCACGGCTTGCCCGAGCTGCAAATCCGCCTCATCCGCAATGACCATTACGGCTGAAAGCAGTTGCTCTTGATCGAGTTCGCCTCGGTGAAGGTGTAACGTCTGGAACGTGACCACCTGAAACAACCTTGACTCCTCGACGAGCATGGCAGGAGAGTAGCCCTGAAGTCGCCGTCTTTGTCCGTGCGCAGTAGCGGTGCTGGAGGCAAGCAGACGGATATCCTTGGCGAGGCGTAAGCGGCAAGCCAAGTCATGGAACAGCTGGGGGAGATGCCGCGAGCGATCCTCATCGCTAAGCGCAATTTGAGTGAGTTCTGGAAGAAGGCTCACACGACGCAACCACTCTTTGATGGTGGAGTCAATTTCTCGGTCCAGTATCGTCGCCACGCTCTGTAGATTCTTCTTCGATTTCGCCGTGCGTTCTCCAAGTAACCGTCAGGTCGCGCTCGTACCTTAGTCTCGCACCATAAAGACTTTAAGAGATGTTCAAAATAGACCACAACAACCATCGTTTCGGCTCGCAATCAGGCCGCTGGAGATCAGCCCGGTGTCCATTTGTCTTGTCGCATCCGTGATGGTGAGCATTATTGACCAGCGGAGATTCGCCCGGCTCCTCCATAATCCACAGTGCAGACTTCTCCAGTTAGGACAGCCTTTGGCAAAGCGAATCACCACCGCGAAGAGACAACTTGATTTCAATCCTCGCGCCTTTCTATCGACGATTGGGAAGGGCAGGAATATGGTCTCTTTTCAAAAGAAGGACAAGATTTTCGCCCAAGGCGATTCTAGGGACGGCCTATTCTTTGTCCAAACCGGGAAGGTGCAGCTCAGCGTGGTATCGGAACACGGGAGAGAAGCAACTCTTGGTATTTTGGGCGAAGGCGATTTCTTTGGCGAAGGTGGTCTTGCTGGTCAGCTCCTTCGCATGTCGTCTGCAACCGCATTGACAGACTGCGTCCTGCTGCACGTCGAGAGGAAGGCGATGACGCATGCAATGAGCCTGGAACCAAAATTGTCGGCCATGTTTGTCAAATACTTGCTGAAGCGGAACATCCGGTACCAGGATGACTTGGTCGATCAACTTTTCAATTCCAGCGAAAAGCGGCTTGCGCGAGTACTTCTGTTGATGGCGCAATTCGGCAAGGAAGGAGTCTCAGAGACAATCCCAAGACTAAATCAGCGGACTCTGGCAGAGATGGTAGGGACGACGCGGTCGCGGGTCAGCTTCTTCATGAACCGATTTAGAAAACTCGGCTTTATCAACTACGACGTTGGGGATACTCTACATGTTCACCATTCGCTCCTTAACGTTCTTCTTGAAGATGATGCCGGAATAAGCGTGACTGCGGGTGCCGAGAACCCAACTGCTCGTACCCACAAAACTTCCGAACCGCCTCCAGGGCGCGGCCAGCCCGCTGACAAAGATCGTGCCATGAGACCACCCCTCCTCGGCCTTGAACGACGCCGTTAGTGAACGCGACGTAGCCAAAGTATCCCAAGCCCGTTTTGGACTCTTTCAGGCAAGTCCTTTATTGACGAAACTAGGCGTGGGTGTCAAAAAAGTCCGTGATTGGATGTTCTTTTGGCTGTGATGATCGTTTGCCCTCGAGCTTCTCTCTCACTTCCGCTAAGAGCCAGCTTCCACATTGGGTGTTATCGGCAGGCTGAGGAACCGGACTCGTCGGTTGATGTTCTCAGCCACCGCTGCCAGGAAGAACTGCTCCCGTACGAACTTCAATCTCCGCAGACGCAAGGCGACGCAATTCGATCTGATTCTCGAGTTCCGCGAACAGGAGTTCGGCAACGATTCGGGCAAGCACACTCAGTGGCGGGCGTTCCTCGGACGCTCCGCGCTCACCCAAGCGCCGGAGAATCTGGCAGGAGTGGTCGAACAGCTGCGGACGTTCTTTGAGCCGATTCTCGGAGCTCTCGCGTGAAAGTCCGCATCGCAAGTGGGTGATACTTCTGGGGATGCTTTTCCCCGATTTCAACGCGGCTCTGTGCGCTTGAGTGCAATGCGGGAGTGTCTTAAAAGCCCCAAGGCTTGGGCGAGCGCTATGTGAAGTCCACGTGCGATTAAGCTACGAAGGCCAGAGTAGTGCCTGAAGCTGCTTACTCCCGACCGAGGCACATTCCAGCTTTTCGATGCACGTTGCACTGGCCTGCACAGGATTGTCAGTAGCCATTTTGTAGCCACACGGTACCCGTATTCTCTGCGTTTTGGTGCGACAAAATGCAATGTCGTGTCCGAGAGGGGGGAGGGGGTAAGTTCCTTGACAATAGAGACCGAGTCGCCTAGCATCGCTGGCCAGACAGTTGCCCTGCGGTGCAGATTCGTGTCGGGCAGTGAAGCGCAACTCATAATAGTACGACCAGCAATAAAACCTTCCTGGTATCAGGTGAAGCGGCATGAAGTTGCTGTCGAGAGTAGTGTGGGCGGAAGGCATGTATCTGGCGCCACAACATTTTCAGGCGCAGAACCGGTACTTCGAAGAAGCCGTCCATTTTGCCACAGCCAGTTTGTGGAGAGACTCGTACGGATTGGCGGCCTGCCAACTCGATGCGGATGCTCTACGCAACGGCACGGTGAGCCTGTTGCACGCGCGTGGAATGTTTCAAGACGGTCTGCCTTTTGACATTCCCGAGTGCGATCTTTGTCCGGAGCCCCGAAACATCGCCGAACAATTTCTGCCCGCGACCGATAGCCTGACGGTTGCCTTGGCGGTTCCGCGCTGGGTTCAGGGCCAGCAGAACTGCGACCTCGAACCGAGCCCTTCGGGAAACGCCCGTTACACCAGCACCATCGAGATGGTGCATGACGAGAATACAGGTTTGGACGCCAAGCCGGTACAAATGGGACGCAAGAATATTCGGCTGGTCGTGCTGCCCACGGAGGAAGAAAATCTCTTGACGATTCCCGTGGCCAGGGTAATGCGCGATCAGTCGGGACACTTCGTGTACGATCCCACGCATGTTCCTTCCTGCCTACGCCTGAGTGCCAGTGAGCGGCTGTCAAAGATGCTGCAGCGGCTGGTCGAAGTTCTGGAAGAGAAAAGCACGGTGGTCACCGAGGAGCAGCAGACCGGAGGGACGTTTCAGGCGGGTATGTCTGCCCGCCAGGTCGCCCAATTCTGGTTTCTGCACGCCATCAACTCCAGCCTGACTCCTTTGCGCCATATTCTGCTGGCCAAGCACCGGCATCCCGAGGAAATGTTTCGCGAAATGTCGCGGCTGGCGGGAGCGCTGTGCACCTTCAGTCTCGATAGCAGTCCGCGTTCCTTGCCGGCGTACAACCACTACGATCCGGGGCCGGGCTTTGACTATCTCGAGGAACACATTATTCGGCACCTGGAAATTATCGTTCCGTCACAGGCGGTGGTGATTCCGCTGAAGCCGGCGGCGCGCTATTTTTATGAGGGCGAGATCCGCGACCAACGCTGCCTGGGACGTTCGCGCTGGATCCTCGGGCTGCGATCGCCAGTGGGAGAGGCGGACGTGATCTCCAAGACCTTGCAACTGGTGAAAGTATGTTCTGCGCAATTTGTTACGGAGTTGGTGAAACGGGCGCTACCCGGACTGACACTAACTCATATGCAGGTTCCGCCGGCCGCGATCTCCGCGAAAGTGGACAGCCAGTACTTTGTGATTACGAGAAGCGGGCCCTGTTGGGAACACCTTATGAAGACGCGCAACGTCGGCGTGTATGTACCGGGGGAACTGCCGTCTCCGGAAGTTGAACTGATAGTGTTGCTCGAGAGCTGACATGGGATCGTCCGCACAAGTTACGCCGTTGGGAAGTTACCGGGGGTCGAGTCCTGCCATGGACCGGCGCGGCTGGAACCTGGCTCTGGGGTTTCAGGAAGTATTCACCGCCGTGGTGCGGTTGCGATACAACCGGCAGGCGGTGCAGGATGCGGAAGCGTTTCGTGCGCAAATGCGGCAAGCGCTGCGGGTCGCCGAACAGGAAGCGCGCAGTCGCGGGTGCAGCTCCGAAGATGTGAAGCAGGTTATTTTTGCGGTGGTGGCGTTCCTGGACGAATCGGTGCTGAGTTCAGGGAATCCGGTGTTCGCGAATTGGCCGCGGCTGCCCTTGCAGGCGGAACTTTTCGGAAATCAACTGGCCGGGGAAATTTTCTTCCAGGAGCTGCAAAAAACCCTGAGCCGTAACGATTCTCAGGAGACCGCCGATTTGCTGGAAGTCTACTACCTGTGTTTGCTGCTGGGATTCAAGGGTCGCTACGCTGCGGGAGGAGATTTGCGGGCCATTACGGCGGCGATTCAGGAAAAAATCCAGCGGGTGCGCGGCCCGGCCGGCCCGTTGTCGCCCCGGGGCGCGATTCCCGCGGACGCCGTGCGCCTGGCGCAATCGGATCGCTGGAGCAGCGTTTTAGGAAAGGTTGCAATCATCACCGTGGGTCTCGCGGTGGTCCTCTTTGTGGTTTTCAAAGTTCTCCTGATGTCGGGAGCTTCGTCGCTTTCCGCCTTGGTCGGCGGAATCTAAAAAACAGGAGGCTGGAATGTTGTACTTGGTGACCACTCTGGTACTGCTCGTTTATCTGGTACTGGTTTGGCTTCTGGGCAGGTGGCTGCCTCTACACGGCTCAGATGTATGGATCCTGCGCGGCGTGCTCGCCGTGCTGGGAATCATTGGAGCAGCGGTCGCTTATTTTTACGTTTACAAAGTTGAGAAGGCGAAAGAGCCTGCCGCGGAGGGCGATGCCCCATCCAGCGGGACCGACGATCTGGATGCTTTGGTGCAGGAGGCGGTCCGGCGATTGAAGCACTCGACGTTGGGCCGAGGTACCAACCTTGGCAGCCTTCCTCTGGTATTCGTTTTAGGCGATTCTGGTTCAACCAAGACCACGGTCCTGATTCATTCCGCGCTCGATCCGGAACTGCTGGCGGGGCAGGTGTATCGGGACAGCCAGGTGCTGGCGACCTCTAACGCGAACATCTGGTACACCCGACAAGCAATTTTCGTGGATCCTGCGGGCTCGATGATGGGACAAGCGGATCGGTGGAGACGCTTGGTGAGGCTGCTGCAGCCGGGGCGATTCTCCGCAGCCATCGGGAAACGCGCGCAAGCGCCGCGAGCCGCAATCGTCTGCTTCGATTGCGAAGCTTTCTTGCAGCCGGGGGCCAGCGAAACGGCCGTCTCCGCGGCGCGGAGGTTATCGGTAAGACTGCAGGAAGTGTCGCAGTTGTTGGGAATCAGCTTTCCGGTTTATGTGTTGTTCACCCGGTTGGACCGGATCTCCTTCTTCACCGAGTTCGTGCGCGGGATGAGCAAGGATGAGGCCAGCGAAGTGCTGGGTGCTACGTTACCGCTGCACTCCCTTAGCGCGGGTGTTTACGCGGACGAGGAGACCAAGCGGCTCACCAAGGCATTCGACGAAATCTTTTACTCGCTGGCGGAGCGCCGCATTCTGCTGCTTCCCCGTGAACACGAAGGGGAAAAGCTTCCCGCCATTTACGAGTTTCCCAGGGAACTCAGGAAGCTGCGCACCCTGCTGGTGCAGTTTCTAGTGGACCTGGCGCGGCCCAGCCACCTCGGCACGAATCCTTTCCTGCGTGGGTTTTACTTTACCGGAGTCAGGCCCGTCGTGGTGGACGACGTGGTTGCAGCGCGGGCAGTTCCGGCGGAAGCGGCAGAAGCGGAGTTCGATGGCGGCGCGACGCAGATTTTCCGCGGCGGGGGTTCGCGGTTGCAGGCGGCGCCCGTGGCTGTGAGAACCGGTGGATCGCGCAGAGTGCCGCAGTGGGTTTTTCTCTCTACCCTGTTCAACGATGTTCTGGTGAAGGATCGCGTGGCATTGGCGACCAGCGGGTCGAGTTCGCGCGTGAACCTGCTGCGCCGCGTTGGTTTGGGAAGCATTGTTCTTGCCGCCATCCTCTGCCTAACGGGTTTTGCGGTTTCGTTCTTGCGCAACCGTGCGCTCGAGACTCGCGTGCACGATGCGGTTGCCGACTTACGCACTTTGCAAACCGCGAACAAACAGGTGGCCAGTGTTGCCGACCTGCAAAAACTCGACAATCTGCGGCGCGAGCTCGTCGATATTTCAGACTACGAAGTCAACGGGGCGCCGTTCAGCCTGCGTTGGGGTTTGTATGTGGGCGATCAGATTTATCCGGACGCGAAAAGAGTCTATTTCCAGCGTTTCCGCCAGCTTTTATTAGCCGAAACGCAAAAACGGCTGACCGATGGTTTGGAAGCCGTATCGGGTAAGTCCGTGGCGAACGCGCCGAACGACGCTTACGAAAAAACCTACACCGATCTGAAAGCCTATTTAATAACGACTGAACCCACGGATCACGACAAAAGCACAAAAGAATTTCTGACTCCTGTTTTGATGAGCCATTGGGTCGCCGAGCGCGACATCGACAAAGACCGGAAAGATCTGGCCGGATTGCAGTTCGATTTCTACGCCACGGAACTAGCGAAGGAGAATCCGTTCGCGATGGGCAACTCCAAGCTCATGATCGAGCAGGCGCGCGCTTATCTGAAGCAGTTTGCTGGAGTCGATCGCTATTACGTACAGCTCTTGTCCAAAGTTTCGCAGCCTGACCTCAGTTTTAACGATCAGTTTAAAGATGCTGCCGGCTTAATCTTGAGCAATCACAAAGTGAAAGGAGCATTTACGCGCGGCGGCTTTTCGTTTGTGCAAGATGCTTTGAAGGATCCCCGTCTCTATATGGGCGGGGAGGAGTGGGTGTTGGGAAAAACCGACACCAGCGCGATGGATCCGGAACTTGTGCGGCAAAAACTGACCGAGCGCTACGATCAGGATTTTGTGATCGAGTGGAATACGGTCTTGAAAAGTTCGTCCGTCGCGGAATATCAAAACAATGCCGACGCCGACAAGAAGCTGGAAAAACTCAGCGGGCCGACCTCACCTTTATTAGAGTTGCTGTACTTCATCTCGCACAATACCGACGTCGCGCCCCCCGACGCGAAGACCCATTTTGCACCCGTGCAAGCGGTGGAGCCGGCAGGTCCGGCGGATAAGGCCCCGGATCATTATGTTGTGGCTGCGAACAAGGATTACGTTGAGGCTCTGGGCAAGTTAGGGTCTGATATTCATGCGCTTGCGCAAAATCCGGGCGCGCCCGATCCGGCCCAACTAACCCAAGCAGCGAACTCCGCAGATGCGGCTTCCGGCGCCGTGACCAAGATCATCACCTCGGTGCCGGTGGATCAGCAGTTTGGGAATCAGGATCAAGTGCGGCGATTGCTGCAAGAGCCGATCAAAGCCGCGGAAGCGCTGTTGAGACGAGGCCCCATTGATATCGCAAATGGTTCCGGCAAAGGTTATTGCTCGCAGTTCGCATCCCTGATCAATAAATATCCCTTCGATCCAAATTCTCTGCAGGACGCATCCTTGGATCAGATTTACGCGATTTTCGGGCCGACTGGCGATGCCTGGAAGAAGCTGAACGACGATGTGAAGACCTTTGTGCTGAAGGTGGGTTCGCGGTATGACGCGAACCCAGCAGCGAGCGTCAAACCATCGCCGACATTCGTAGCTTTTTTGAATCGCGTGGGACGCCTGAGCGAAACTCTATATCCCTCGGGTTCGCAGCCTCCCCATTTTTCCTACACGCTGAAACAGATGCCGAGCAACCTGGAAGGAGTAGAGGTGAAGATCGGCAGCGAAAAACTGGAGGGAGAAGGTGCGCAGAAAACATTTGTTTGGACAGGTGCGTCCGACAATGTCGACGTCACGACCAAGAGCGGTGATCCTCTGGATTCTTTCAGTGGACCCTGGGCGGTGTTCAAGTTCGTGGCGCGTGCGCGTCAACTGGGAGGAGGCAAACTGGAATGGGTAAGCGAAACCAACGGAAGGACTGTGATGCTGCCCAACGGAAAACAGAAATCCTATGACTACCAGTTGCAGGTTTCGGGCAGTGCAAATCCATTCTTCGACCTGCAGGGCATGAAATGTGTCAGTCAGATCGCTGGGCATTGAACCATGCGAACGTCCTCATCACCCTTAAGAAAGCCCTTTTTGCTTGGGCTGAGATTAAGTTGAGCTTTTCTGGCCGCCAGGGCCAGATAACACTCCAAGGACTCGATCTTTCCAGGAAGGATGAGCCGCGCGGATCAGCAGAGCAGTGATGTTGTCGTCGCTGCCGCCGGCTTTTGCCGCTTCAATCAGATCGGTGGAGGCCTGTTCCAGGGAATCCTGGTTCACGGCTTCGGCCATCCTCTCGTCTTTGACGTAGCGCGACAGTCCGTCACTGCACAGTAGCAGAACATCCTCGGAATTGAACTCATGGTCTGCGAGATCCGGCTCGACGCTGTCGTCGGTGCCGAGAGCGCGCACGATCACATTTTGCATTTTGGATTGTTGCGCTTCTTCCAAAGTCATGAGTCCGCGCCGGACCTGCTCCATCACCAGCGAGTGATCGTTGGTGAGTTGCACCACATTATTCTTGCGGATCAAGTAAATGCGACTGTCGCCGACATTGGCAACGGAAAAGAGATTGCCCTCGACCGCGACCGCAACAATCGTCGAACCCATGCCCGCATGCTGAAGATTGCTGGCTCCGGATTCATGGATCGCCTGATTCGCCAACTGAATCGCGCCGGCTAAGCCCACCGCGCGTGGGGAGACGCCCTCGAACTTGGCTCCGCCCACCGGGGCGACGTTTCGGTCCTGCCGAAAGTAGTCGAGAACGGTATCGACGGCGATCTTGCTGGCCAGTTCTCCGGCTTGTTGTCCGCCCATGCCGTCGCAGACCACGAAAATTCCGTGGCGTAAGTCGTAACCGAAATTGTCCTCGTTGTTCTTGCGTACGAGGCCGATGTCGGTGTTGCCGGCGGCTTGAATTGCAAAGCTCATGGCGAAGGTAAGCGCTAAATCCTACCGCACCCCAAGCTTTGGGTAAACAGGGAAGGCGAGTGAATCAGGACGAATTGGGAAGAAGTTAAAGGATGCGCGGAGCAACCCGAAAGTTAAGCGAGATGCTACTTCTGGCCCAGTCGTCCAAATACTTTACCTCTCTGGGTTTTTTTGGAGAGAGCCTGCCACTCATTTTGCAGGTTGCTGCTGGCGTATTCGGTGAAGTTTTTCGCGGCCTGCAACGCCCGTACCGCCTGCTTTTTGTCGCCTGCTTCCACGGCTACCCGGGCTTGTTCCAGCGCCGAGGATAATTGGCGATCAGCCACGGACTTGCGGCGCCAAGTGAAGATGGGAACGATGCGCGCCAGCAGCGAGGATTCCGCGCTACCGCCCGGATTCTGTAAAGTGCCGGCGGCGAGTTCCTGACGATCGAGTGCAGCGTAAGCTTTGCCGACCGCCTGCAGCGCCGCGAGTTCGCTGTCGTTGGCTTCGCGCAGGCGTTGCAGTGCGATCTGAACCGGCTCGGAGTGCAGAACCGAAGTGGGCTGCGATTCGAGGAATTTTACAGCCTCGACATAGTGTTCCTGGGTAGTGAGAACCTCGACCATCTGCAAGGAAGCGTCAATGTCGCGCTGCAACGATTGCAGGCGGTTCCGGGCATCCTCCAGGAGAAAGAGAAGGGAAGCCGTTCCCGGTTCTTCGCTGATGGAAGTGAGCAAGTCAACCACGGCGTGGTAGGAACCGCGTGCCATCAATTCCTGCGCTTCTCTGAGCAGGTGCTGGAACTGGGTGTTCTTCAGGCGCTGGTCGGCTTCCTGGCGCGCGAAGTCCATCAGTTCCGCGATTTCGGGAGAACGGATACCTTCGTTCTGGCAGGATTCGAGAAGGCGCACGGCTTCGACGTAGCGGCCGCTGCTGAGCGCTTCATGGGCGCGCGTCAAGTACTGGGCGCGAGTATGCTCCGCACTCCGCTGCGACATTTGCTGTGCGATGCTCGATTGCAGAGCCACCAGGCGTTCGTTCCCAGGAGCTTGGTGCAGTTCCTCGCGTACCAGTCGCAAGGCTTCGTCCGGCGAGGTTTCGATCAGACTACGGCAGCGCAGCACCACTTGATCGACCCGGTGGCGAATCTCCTCGTCGCGGAGTTTCCGCGACAGATGCCCTTTGAATTTCATGAGCATGGGTTCGGTGGGCATGCGTACCAGCGCCTGGTCCACGAGTTGGGATGCGCGGGTAAGCTCCTCGAAGCTGGAGGCGAGAGAGACATCATTTTGCAGCTGCTCCAGAATTCGGCGCCGCTGTTCCTGCTCGCGGCCAGATTTGGCTGCGGCCTGCAACGTGATGAGTTCGGGATTCGATGGATCGACGCGTTCGACCTGGGCTAAGGCCTCGATGGCGGCGGTGAAGTGGCGCGCGCCAATCTCTTTGCGGGCATTCTCCAATAACTGTTTTGCTTTTGCCTGGCGCGAGGCTTCCTCAATCAGACGTGCCAGTGAAACGTGGGCGGCTAGAACTCGCGAATCGTCGCAGTCCAATTCGAGTGCCCTGGCAATGACTGCCTCCGCTCCTTGCAGGTCGCCGCGGTCGCGAGCGGTCTCTGCCTGCCGCAAGTATCCTTCCACCAGCTCTCTGCGCCGCTTCTTCTGCCGCACGGTTTCCAGAAGCTCCGATAGTTCCGAATTCCCTGGATCGAGGCTGCAGGCCTCTTGCAGATCGGCGATGGCCTCTTCGTAGCGCTTGTCGGTGGCTGCTTCCTGAGCTTGCTGGCGCAGCTGGCGGATCTGCTCCGCCCGCTGGCGCAGCGTCAGGTTTTGTTGAACCTGCGCAATAAGCTGGCGTGCTCTGGTATGCTGGCTTTCCACTTTCAATAACTGCAGCAGAACTTCTCTGGCGGAGGTGTATTGCTCCTCTTGCACCAGACGCTCGGCCCGCTCGATCCACTCGGCGACCTGTTCTTTCTTGAGTTCGTGAGCGAGCGAGGAAACCTCGGCTGCCATCTCGTCGGCGGTGGAATAGCGATCATCAGGATTTTTCGCCATGGCCCGCTCGAGAATGCCATCAAGGGCGGGAGGATAATCCTGCAGGAATTGGGCGAGGCGAGGGTGTTTGCCGGAAAGGATCTGCTGCACCACACTGTAGTCGCCGGTGAAAGGGAGCTGCCCGGTCAGCAGCTCGAACATCATGACCCCAACCGAGAAAATGTCGGAACGGCCGTCGAAGGCCTCGTTTTTCAGGCGCTCCGGGGCCATGTACTGGATGGTGCCGATGACATTCCCGGTGCGCGTGAGATGGCCGTCGTACTTTTCCTGGCGGGCGATTCCGAAATCCAGCAACTTCACAATCCCATCGGGCTGCACGATGACGTTGGCAGGTTTGACGTCGCGATGAATCACGTCATTGCGATGGGCATATCCCAGCGCGTAGCAGACTTGTTCGACGATTTTCAGCTTGAACGCAAGCGGCTGAGACTGGCCGGAGCGGATGAGTTTGTCCAGCGGATCGCCGGACAAGTATTCCATCACGATGTAGGGAAAGCCGTCCTGCTCGCCTAAATCGTAGACGATCACAATGTTGGGATGCTTTAGCGCCCCGGTTTTGGCGGCCTCGCGATAGAAGCGCTGCAGCATTTCCTGGTCGCCGGTGAAACCCTCGGTTACCGTCTTGATGGCTACCTCGCGATTCAGTTGACGGTCAAACGCGCGATAGACCAGACCCATGCCACCGCGACCGAGAAGGTCGAGCACGTCGTACTTTCCGATGCGTTTAATATTTGGAGCAGTCACGGGAGTTAGTCAGCACCCTCAGAAGGTGCGGGGGACACTTTCTCAGAGGCATTGATGATAGGGGAATGACCAATGCCGAAGAACGAGAACAAGTTTACTACTGCCGCACTGGCAGTACCAGTGCGAAGTTAATGCGGGTTTAGGTTAATGCTGGTTAGGGCGGAGCTGCCCGGCCAGAACATGTTGAACTGGTCGCGTAGGAACTTCTTGGCTTCCTCTCGCTCTGTCGTCTGAGTGTCGGGAGTGGAGTTGAGGTAGAGAATGTAGGATTCGGCGGTGCCCTCGGTATCGCCGTCCATGAGCCGCTTGCGCGCCAGAGCAAAGATGTTGCCGGGAAGCGACTCAACTTTGTCTTTTACGTCTTTGATCAACGCGATGCGGGCTGCGATCTCCACTTCGGTCATGAACTGGGCCTCATCCGGCGGAGACCCGGCTTGTTTGACGCCCTTGGTATCTTCCGGCTTCACGTTCTCCAACACGATGAACTGCTTTTCCTCTTCTCTCTTAACAGATGGGGAGGCGGCGATCGTACTACCGTTGGTGTCGATAATCCGGAATCCGACGTCGACGACCGCGCTTACGTCGAAGGTCCTGCGGGTGTAGGTGTAAGGCTTGACGACGTCGTTGAGAACTGTCTTGGGGATGGTATCGAGCTTGCGATGTGCCTCCTCCACCTTCTTCTGAGCCACTTCGACGGCGGCGTTGGCGTCGGCCATTTCCTTCTTTTTGCCGTGCGCCTGAGCTCCTTCCAGAATCTTTTGGGCTTTCTCCAAATCCAGGGTAGCGGTCTCGTAATCGCGATTCGACTTGTTCCATTCGTCGTTCGGTATTTCTCTCTCGGTAGCGCGGTACTCCGAGTCTACCGGGTCGACCTGCACTTTCGTGACGGGTCGATGTTCGAGCACGTCCCCAACAAGTTGGAAGTTCGGTTCCACGGGGGTCGCATCGGCAGACCGGACAATTCTGACAGGAAGGTTTGTGGTTTCCAGACCGGTCGCAATCGCGTCAGAAAGCTGATCGGCGAAACCGGCGCTATCGCGCCGCGAAGTCTGGTCGCGGAACAGGACTTTCATGGAGAGCGTGGAACGGACATTGTGGATGGCATTATTCTTGGTGCGCTCGTCGCGAACGTCATCGCGGTTCGACTTATACTGCTGGGCTTCGTTCAGGTAGAGCCACGCGACGCCGACTCCCGATCCTAGCGGCTTCTCGAGATATTTTTTGGCCTGCACGACGTAGTAGTCACTGAGCGTTTGAGAAATCAGGTCGAGGCGGAGCTTCAGATCCTGATCGTCGGGCCGCAAAGAGCAGGCTGAACGCAAGTAGTTAAATGCCTTCTGCACGGCAATCTCGTCCATTCGTCCCTGGATTGGAATGTGAGCGTCTTTCAGTTTCTTAGCTTCGTCCGAGGCGCTCTTCACGTAATTGGGCTCGAGTGCCGGCATCTGGTCTTTGACGAGAGCACGCTGGGGTTCGGGAAGATTGGCGAGAACTTCGTAGGCTTCGATGTAATGCTTGTCCTGCTCGAAGGCGGAGCTCTGCTGCAAAGCGGTGTTCGCGGCAGATTGGTTGGTGGACGAGAGGAATTCTGTCTGGGCCTGCTCGAGCGCGTTCGCCGATTCGGTGGTGGGCTTGAGGTCGGAAGCTTTCTGAAACTCCTGCACCGCGTCATGCCATTTCTGGCTCGCGGCCGCGGTCTTGCCGCGATCGAAGTGGTATTTGTAAGAGGCGTCGATGATGGCGGAGATGCGCGCTTCTTCGTCGGCGAAGGCGCGAAACTCGGCCACAGCCGCTACGGCGTCATCATAGTGCTCGGCGGCAATCATCGACTCCGCACTGTGCAAGGCTGCGTCGACACGCTTCGTCTCGGCGGCAATCGCGCTCTGCAGAGCCAGACCCTGATCAAAATGGGGGTCGACCTCCAAGGCGTGGTCGGCCAGCTGGCGGGCATTGGCGAGATGAATGTATCCGGAGGTGTGACCCGAGAGCGCTTGTTTAAAGACCTGCAATTCAGCGCGACTTTTGTCGGTAACCAGCACCAACTCTGAGCGCACGTTCTCGCGGAGTTTAGCAGCCTCGTCATTGGCACGCAGCAGCTCGCGTACCTGATCGGCTCGCAACCAAGCTGTCCTTAGGTCAGAATAGGCGGGAGAGCTGGCGGAGGCGGAGTTGCGATAGGACGCGAGTCCATCCTCGCCCTCTTTTAACAGGAGCGCGGCGAGGGCTTGTTTAGCGGAATCGGTATGCGCGGCTTTCGGGTACCGGCCGAGGTAGTCTCGCCATTGGGCAACCGAGTGAGCGCGGCTTCCGCGAAGAAACTCTCCGAGTTCGGTATCGGCTGCCGAAACGAATACGATCTTTACCGTCGGTTTGAAGGGCTGCACCGCCGTTGTTCCTGAGGGTGACGAGCTCAGAACCTGGCCTGTGAGTGTGGCACGATCAGCCAGTTGCGCGGGAGTAAGCGTTTCGTCCTTGTCGAACTTGAAGTTGGAAGGAACCACGCACTCAAGGGCGGAACCGCGCGCAAGGGTCATCGTTCCCTTGGCATCCCGATCGAGAGACGTCACCGAGGAGTTCAGTGGAATCTTCTGCAGCTTGCCATACGTGGATTTGTTGATCTCGGTCGCCCCTCCGCAAGAACGCACTTCGGCCTTGCCATTGATCAGGAATCCGGAAACCTGAACGAAGGCGGCGCCGTTCGCTCCATCAAATAGCTCGATGGCTGTGAGGGGAACGTCCTTGGAGTGGACCGCAGGACTTGTCAGCGCAACAAAAAGCAGTGCTACTGAACTTCTCTTCAAAAGAAAAGATAGCGGACACAATGGTGCATCAAACATCGGAGGTGCTGGCATATACTCCCCGGGGAAGCGGCAAACCCCATAAAATCTAGCCTACGCAGGTGGGCAGTATCATACTCACTGTTTATGCGAAGTCAAGCCCGCCGTAGTGGTGGTCGCGGGCACAAAAGTGCCATGAGTGGGTGCAAGTGGGTGCGGTAAACATTTGCTTGCGCCACCAATTTGAAGTAACCTACAACCCACTTACAGAGAGTCGGAAGCCCAAAGCATGGCGCAGTACGAGCAGAAAACCGACAGCCGGGAATTCGAGGTCGCGAACCCTGTCGCGAACCCTGACCGCTCCCCGGGTTCGTGGGGCACAGAGCAAGTTGGGGATGCACCCGATATCGTAGTTCGGCTGTGGGGGCCGCAATGGCCGGACCGCAGGACGGCTCCTACGTGGGAGACCGACAGCGTTTTGGTTTACATGATTGCGGACCTGGTGGGGGCGAGCCGCGGCCGCATTGCAGAGGAGTCACCCGCAATTTTGCGCGCGCACTTCGATGGTTCCGGGCAAGCAATGGTTGCCGCCAAGCGGATTCAGACTTCCGTTCTGGAATTTTTGGCGTGCCGCCCTAGCGAGCGGGTCGGGGCTGCCATTCTGATTTATAAACCGAGGACGAGCGATGCCACGGGTTTCACCGCAGAAACGGTGCAGCAAGCTCTGGGGCAGGCGAAGCCGGGTCAGATTTTGCTGGCGGAGAATATTTCCGAGCGTCTGCGCGACCTTCCGGGCGTAGAGTTTCATCCCGTTCCGCCCCTGACAACTATCATGGGCGATCGGCAGACCGAGTTGACGGAGTTGGCGTGGACGACGCCGGAGCAAATTGCGCTGTTACAAGGTTCCGTGGTGGTGGATGCCTCTGAACCACGAACTGTAGACGGTCCTGCGGTTGGCGCTACCGTGATCGTTGATTCGCAGATGGTTGATTCGCGCTTTGCGCGCCGTGAGCGGCCGGACCAAGGTATGCCGCCGGTTGCGGGTACGGCCGACTTTGTCTTCAAGGACGGGTCCGAAACTGCTTCCCGGAATGTACAGCATCGCGCACCGACTGCCGAAGAGTTGAGCCGGGGCTCTTCCATTCTGCAAGGGCTTGATGAACTTGAAGAGCGCCCGCTCATAACGCGCACAAGGATAATCGTTGGCCTGGTCATCGTGGTTCTGGTGGGTGCACTGATGGGAGTGTTTCAGCATCCTACGCACAATTCGAGACTTCCGATTCAGCCGCCGCAAGAGCAGACTGCAACCGAAGGTTCAGACCAAGGGACGACAGCCACGCCCGAGCCTGAAGCCAAGATGCCGCAGCCAGAATCGGCGACCGTAAAACCAGCCGCCAAGGTGCCCGTAGTAGTTGCGAAGCCACATCCGCCGGCCAAGGCGGCGGTAGATAATCGCGGCAAGAACAAGAACGATAATTCGGTGGAACCGGAAATCGTCGAGGAATCCGCAGGCTTGTCGCAGAACGACATTCCTGGTTTGCTCGGCATGGCCGTGAAAGATACAGGAGACGGTCGCTACCCCGAGGCCCGTCGGGAGTATCGCAAGGTTCTGAAGTTGCAGCCTAACAATCTGGAAGCAAAAGAGGGCTTGCGCAAGCTCGATCTGATTCAGAACGACCAACAATAGCGACTTGCCGGCGTTGTGTTCCCAGGGATTCTGGCTGGTTGAAAATCGTTGCCGTACGTCCTAAGTAAACCTGCCCAAGGAGTCGTCCATGCCGAAAGATTTCGATTTCGGCGGTATCAGCCTGACGGCCGGAGGAGATAGTTCGGGCGCCCGTCCGTCTCCGGAAACTCCCTTTCGTATCGCGATTCTTGGCGACTTCAGTGGGCGCGCCAATCGCGGGATTTCAGAAGCGAAGACAATTGGCAAGCGCCGCGCCGTGCTGGTGGATCGAGACAACTTCGACGAAGTGCTAGCCCGGAGTGGCGCTGAAATTCAGTTGGCGTTTGGAGATGGCTCGCTGCAGTTGCATTTTTCTGAACTCGAGGACTTCCATCCCGACCGGATTTTCCAGCAACTGCAAGCTTTTTCCAAATTACGAGGGTTGCGAGCCCGCCTCGAAGATCCGGCAACGTTTCAGCAAACGGCGGACGAATTAGGGCTGGGTTCTTCCCGCTCGGTGCCGGAAGCGCCGAAGCCCGAGACCCTGCCTGCGGCGGTGCCCAGCGCCGAGCGCTTGGCTTCCGGCAGCCTGCTGGACGAAATGATCGAGCAGACGGAATCCCGCATCGCCGACGACGGATACAGGCGAAAGCCCGACGAAGTCCGCGAGTTCGCGCAACGCGTGGCTGCTGGGCACCTGGTGAGCGCGCCAGATGCCCGGCAGCCGGAGATCCTCAGCGTGATCGATCGCGGGGTGGGCGCACTGATGCGCGCCGTTCTCCACAATCGAGATTTCCAGGCGCTAGAGGCGATTTGGCGCGCGACTTTTCTTCTCGTTCGTGAACTTGAGACCGGTTCCGAACTCAAGCTCTATCTCATCGATGTCTCCAAAGAGGAATTGGCTGCGGACCTGAAATCGGCCACGGACCTGCGAGATACGGGAATGTATCGCCTGCTGGTGGAGCAAAGCGTCGAGACTGCGGGGGCGGAGCCTTGGGCACTCATCGTCGGCAACTACAGCTTCGGCTCGCGCAGCGAGGACGCGGAAACGCTGTCTCGCATGGCCGCGATCGCGCACCGCGCCGGTGCACCATTTCTTGCCGAAGCGAACTGTGGTTTGCTGGGTTGCGCTTCGCTCGCGTCCGCGCCGCATCCGCGAGAGTGGAAAATGCCTCAGGAGTTATCCGCCGCTTGGATCGAATTCCGGCGTCGTCCCGAAGCCAGCTCCATCGGACTGGCGCTTCCGCGGTTCCTGCTGCGATTGCCCTACGGCAAGCAGACATCTCCGGCGGAATCCTTCGACTTCGAAGAATTTCCCGAGCCGCCCGTGCACGAAGATTATTTATGGGGGAATCCCGCGTTCGCACTCGCCCTGCTGCTGGCCCAGTCTTTCAGCCATGCCGGATGGGACATGCGTCCCGGAACCATGACGGAAATCGATCGGCTGCCCCTGCACGTCTATGGGAAACAAGGTGAGTCCGAAGTGATGCCTTGTGCCGAATTGCTGCTCACCGAGGATGCAGGAGCGCGCCTTCTCGAAGAAGGCCTGATTCCGCTGCTTTCGTTGAAGGACCGGGACCGGGTGCGGGTCATGAGATTTCAGTCGATTGCCGATCCGTTGCGAGGGCTTGCCGGCCGGTGGACCCATTAGCTTACCGCTGACACCCCTTGCCGGCGGTAGCCACGGGGTAAAGCAAGACGAGCCCAGGACCCCCGACGTGACTCTGTAACGTTTGGCCGACCGCAAACACTATCCTGATCATGGGAAATGCGGCGTTGAACATGGATCTTGTCCGAGCGGGAAAGATATTCCCGCAAAAAAGAGCTTGGTGCTTGACTGCGGTAAGGGCATGTGATAAACCGTTGCTCCACGACCCGTACGGTCAGTGGCGAGAGGCTGGCCACTTTCCTTTTTTGGGGTGTTTTTCCCCTGACTGTGACGTCCCCTGGTTGACTGCAAAATCGGAATACTTGCACTGAAAAGGCACTTCCTCGAAAACTCGAAGAGGTAGGGAGATAATATGGCAAAACCCAGCACACAGCACAAACTGGACCGGGTGCGTCCGCCCCGCGTCCAAATTACCTATGACGTCGAAACCGGAGGCGCGATTGAGATTAAGGAATTGCCCTTCGTCGTCGGCGTCCTTGGAGACTTCACCGGGCAACCCGAACAACCGCTACCGAAGCTCAAAGAGCGCCGCTTCGTGGAGGTGACGCCCGATAACTTCGATTCCGTACTGGAAAGCATGAAGCCGCACCTTTCCTTCGCGGTTGAAAATAAGCTGAGCGAGGATTCCAGCGCCGGGCAACTCAAGGTGGATTTGAGGTTCAAGAGCCTGGAAGACTTCGAACCCGAGCAGGTAGCGCGGCAGGTAAAGCCTCTGAAGGAATTGCTTGACCTGCGCACGCGACTCAATGATTTGAAGGGCACGCTGCAAACCAACGATAAGTTGGACGAGGCGTTGCTCGACGCGGTAAGCAAGACCGATAAGCTAGACAAACTCAAGTCCGAAGTCGGGAAGGGAGAACCTAATGCCTGAGACGCAAAAAATTGCTGGTAGTACTGCTGTTATCGAACAGGCCGGGGAGTCGAGTATTCTCGACCAGATTGTTGAGCAAGGACGGTTTGGCGACCCCAGCGCGCGCGAGCGCGGCAAGGGGCTGATCAAGGAATTCGTTGCCCAGGTGCTCGAAGGCTCGATGACCATAGGTCGCGACGCTGACCAGATGATCTCCGCCCGGGTGGCGCAGATCGACCATCTGATTTCGCTTCAGTTAAACGAAGTCTTGCACCATGCCCAGTTCCAGAAACTGGAATCAACCTGGCGCGGACTCAAGTATCTGCTGGACCAGTCGGAAACCGGCACCCAGTTGAAGATTCGCATTCTGAATGCTTCGAAGAAGGATCTGCTGCGCGATCTGCAGCGGGCTCCGGAATTCGATCAGAGCGCAATGTTCAAGAAAGTCTACGAAGAAGAGTACGGCCTTTTTGGCGGCGAGCCATTCGGCGCCCTGGTAGGCGATTACGAATTCAGCAAACATCCGGAAGATCTGGAATTGCTGGAGAAAGTCTCTCAGGTCGCGGCATCCGCCCACGCTCCGTTCCTTTCGGCAGCGTCGTCGGAGTTGCTTAACATGGAAAGCTTCACCAACCTGGACCAGCCTCGGGACATCGGCAAGATCTTCGATAGTACCGAGTATGCCAAGTGGAAGGGCTTTCGGGAGAGCGACGACTCGAAGTATGTCTGCCTGACCTGCCCGCGGATCCTGATGCGTCTGCCCTATGGCAAAGACACGGCGCCGGTCGATGGCTTCAATTTTGAGGAGGGAGTGGACGGCACCGATCACTCGAAATACCTCTGGGGCAACTCCGCATTCGCGCTGGCCTCTAAAATGACGCAGGCCTTCGCCACCTATGGCTGGTGTGTTGCGATTCGAGGCGTTGAAGGCGGCGGCCTGGTGGATGGGCTTCCTTCCCACACCTTCCGCACCGATGAAGGCGATGTGGCGTTGAAATGCCCGACCGAGATTGCCATTACCGACCGTCGTGAAAAGGAACTGGCGGATCAGGGACTGGTATCGCTGGTGCATTGCAAAGGCACGGACAAGGCTGCATTCTTCAGCATCCAGTCCTGCAACAAGCCCAAGCTGTACGACAGCGATGCGGCAACGGCGAATGCGCGAATTTCGGCGCAGCTGCCTTACATGATGGCCACCTGCCGGTTCGCGCATTATCTGAAGGCGATGATGCGGGACAAGATCGGCGGCTTCATGTCGCGTGACGAGTGCTGGCGCTTCCTGAATCGCTGGATCGGCCAGTATGTGACGCAGGACGACAAGGCCAATCAGACGACCAAGGCCAAGTTCCCCTTGCGCGAGGCTCGTGTGGATGTGGAAGATGTAAAAGGTAAGCCCGGTGTGTACCGTGCCATCGCCTATCTTCGACCGCATTTTCAACTCGATGAACTCAGTGTTTCGCTCCGGCTGGTGGCGGAGTTGCCGGCTGCTGCGAAGTCATAAACCGCTGTACCGTGTCGGAGCACTAAACAAGGCCCGCATGGGGTCCTTGCATTTCGATTGTGTGATCAGGAGGAGTTGCTATGGCAAGTGATGCATATCTGTTAATAGACACCATTAACGGGGAATCCCAGGCGCAAGGGATGACCAACAACATTGAGCTGGACAGTTTTTCGTTTGGTGCTTCAAACCCCGCTGACGTCGGTGGAGGGGGACTCTCTGCGGGAAAGTGCTCCCTGTCGGACTTCAGCTTCACGTGCGCGGTGGACAAGGCAAGCTATCAGATTTTGAAAGCCCTGTACACCGGCCAGCACATCGGCACAACGACGTTTTCTCTTCGCAAATCGACGGGCGCCGCGACCCCTTACGTCTATCTGAAGGTCTTGATGACGAATTGCTACATCACCAGTAACAGCATGGGCGGAGGCGCACAAGGCGTACCCTCTCAGAGTGTCAGCATCGCCTACGAGCAGATCGAGTTTGACTATTTCACGCAGGACACTCAAAGTGGTGCGGTTACGCAAGCTGGGGCCGCAACCTACAACATTGGCGCCGTCCAACAGACGTAGTCTTAGGGGCATGTCTTAGGACGATCGAACGTTGGTTTCAGATCTGGGGGCATCTCCGCGGGCGGGCAGCTGGCCGGAGCGGAGGTGCCTCCACGCTCTACAGCAACTTCGGCAGGAGGAGTCTCGTCCTCAAGGAACGACTCGGAGTTGTTTACAGAATCCATTCCATAGTTTGGGTACGTCGATGAATCCACAAGAACTATATCAAGCGGGGCGGCTGTCCGATGCCATTAAGGCCTTGAGCGCGGAATTGCGGGACAATCCCACCGACCTCCGCCGCCGCACCTTTTTGTTCGAACTGCTTTGCTTCGCCGGCGAATACGAGCGCGCGGACAAGCAATTGGAGGTCTTGGGGCAGGCCGGACCATCCAGCGAATTGGGCGTTCTGCTCTATCGCAGCGCCTTGTACGCCGAGCGCCAGCGGCATGATTTATTCGAGCGCGGAGAATTTCCGGCGGAGAAGGATGACGCCGAGGCCGGCCGCGGAGGAGTGGCGAACGGAAATCCGTTTATCGACTTCTCGGACGCCGACCCCAGAACGGGAGCCAGGCTGGAGATTTTTGCTGCGGGAAATTATCTTCTGCTCCCGCTGGAGCACGTTGCCTCCATCCAGATCCCGCCTCCGCAGCGGCTGCGAGATCTTTTGTGGACGCCGGCTGCCGTGCGCACCACGCCATCGTTTAAAGGAACTGAGCTGGGTGAAGTGTTGATTCCCGTACTGGCACCATTCTCGTGGCGGCATCCCGATGAAGCTGTGCGTCTCGGGCGCGTGACCGTCTGGGATAGGCCGGAGGGTTCCGAATATCAAGTTCCGTTTGGCCAAAAAATGTGGCTGGTGGACGAAGAGGAGATCCCTTTTCTTGAACTACGCGCGCTTGAGTTCAACCCCGCCACCGTGGCCGCCTGACCTATCATGCCTTTTCCCGACGATCTACTGAACCCTATTGAGGGGCCGAATCCCAGCGGCTCCAACCTGCGCTACGACCCGGTTTACGACAAAATCAAGGAAGCGAGGCGCGAGGAAGATCAGCCGCCACCCGGGATGACCGAGCGTGACCGCAAAGTTGCGGACAACCTGCTGGTCATCAAACTCACCACCGACCTGCTCACCAACAAGACCAAAGATCTGCAGCTTGCCGCCTGGCTGACGGAGGCGCTCCTCAAGCGCAAGAGCTTCGCGGGACTGAAGGATGGTCTGGCGTTGTGCTATGGCTTCGTCGGTAAGTTCTGGGACACGGTATATCCGGAACTGGAAGATGGCGATGCGCAATCTCGCGGGGCGCCGCTGGGGTTTGTCGGAACCAAGCTGGAGATCCCGCTGAAGCTTGTCCCGGTAGTAGAGAAGGTTGCCTACAACCTGTTCGATTACCAGCAGTCTCGCGAAGTGGGATATGAAGACCAGGCAAAGAGTGACGACGCCAAGAAGAAGCGCGCCGCTTTGGTCAAAGAGGGCAAGCTCACTCCCGAGGTATTCGATAAAGCTTTTGAAGAGACTCCGAAGAAATTCTACGCTCAGGCCGAGCAGGATCTTGACACCTGCCTACTGACGCTCGCTGAGCTGAAGAAAACCTGTGACGAGAAGTTCGGAGACGACGGACCCGCGTTTGGTGCACTTCAGACATCCCTGGTTGCAAGCCGCCATTTGATCCACGGCTTTCTTCAGAAAAAGCGCGAGAAAGAACCCGATCCGGTAGAAGTCGTCGCGGCCGCGGGAAACCCTGCCGGAGGGGATGCGCAGGCGGAAGCTGAGGGTCCGGTGCGCACCGGCGTTCTCATCTCCGTAGAATCTTCCTCGGAACCTGCCGACCGCATCGATGCGATTCGCAAGGTGGCGGAGGCAGCGGCGTTTCTGCGGCAGCGCGAGCCCACCAGCCCAGCTTCCTATCTTATGTTGCGCGGCCTGCGTTGGGGAGAGCTGCGAGCGGCCATCGAGCTGGCGGATCCTACGCGGCTCGAAGCCCCGCCCACCGAGCTTCGCCGGCATCTGAAGAAGTTACTGCTCGATAAAAAGTACGAACAGTTGCTGGAAGCGGCCGAGAGCGCAATGGCGCTCCCCTGCAGCCGCGCCTGGCTCGATCTGCAGCGCTTCGTGGTCGAGGCCTGCGACGCTCTGGGCGGAGGGTACGAGGCGATTGCCCGCGCCATTCGTTCCGAACTGAAGGCGCTGGTCAGCGACATCCCACAGCTGCTGGACGCCACCCTGATGGACGAAACGGCGGCCGCCAACGCGGAAACGCGCTCCTGGCTGGTCTCGTTGAGCCAGGCACCCTCCGAGCCAGCCCCTGCTCCGGAAGCGCCGCTTCGCGCCTCGGGAAGCTCCAATGGCACGGGATCACGGTGGCCGGGGCAGCCGACAGACGCTTATGCGTCGGCGCTGCAAGCCTTGCGCGAGGGCCAGGAGCGGAAGGCATTCGAAATTCTGCAGCAGGACATTGCGCGCAAGCGTTCGGGACGAGAGCGATTCCGCCGCCGCATGCAGCTGGTGGAGATCTGCGCGTCCACCAACAAGGGCAACGTCGCGCAGCCCATCCTGGACGATCTCGCGGCGGCGATCGAAACCCACAAGCTGGACGAGTGGGAAGATCCGGGAGTGGTCGCCAGCGCCTTGGCCACCATCATGAAGATGAGCACCAAAATCCAGGCAGACAAGGCTCAGCAACAAAAACTCTTCGAGCGCATCTGCCGACTCGATCCAGCCCAGGCGCTGGGAGACGGGAAGTAAGTCATGGCCAGGCGAGATGCCACCGGGCCGGTCACGCTCTCCGTGCTAGACCGCCTGATCGATCGTGATCCGAAAACCCGTTCCGAGATCCCGCTCACGCGGGCGCAATCCTTGCGCGAACTGAAGCTGGCTTTAAAGCGCGATCTGGAATGGCTGCTCAATACTAGAAAGACGATCGATCCTTCTCCCGACTCGGCACGAGAGACCGTCCGCTCCGTTTACCACTACGGATTTACCGACATCTCTTCCAAATCGGTTTTGTCCAGCCGCGACCATAGCGACCTGGTGCGAGAAATGGAACTGGCTATCGCGGTTTTCGAACCCCGGTTAAAGCGCGCCAAAGTACGCACGGAGATGAGGCAAGGAAGTTATCGAGCTTTGAATTTCGTCATTGAAGGAATGCTGTGCATGGACCCGGCGCCGGAGCCCGTGCGTTTCGATACGGTGCTGGAACTGGGCAAGGGCGAGTACGAAATCAAGGGAGCCGATCTTGCGTAATGAGCTGAGAAATTATTACGAGAGCGAACTCACATTCCTGCGCCAAACTGGCTCGGAGTTCGCGGACAAATATCCCAAGATCGCCTCGCGCCTGCTGCTGGAGCCGGATCGCTGCGAAGATCCCCACGTGGAGCGGATGCTGGAAGCTTTTGCCCTGTTGACCGCGCGAGTGCACTTGCGCATCGACGACGACTTTCCTCAGATCACCGAGGCGCTGCTCAATATCCTTTACCCGCACTACCTGCGGCCCGTGCCGTCGATGTCAGTGGCGCAGTTGCACACCGATATGGAGCAGGGCAAACTTACCAGCAGCCTCACGATTCCCAAGGGAACGGTTCTTTACTCGCGTCCCGTCGAGGGCGTGCCCTGCAAATTCAGAACCTCGTACGAGGTGACGTTGTGGCCCTTCAAAGTTTCCCAGGCGCAATGGATGACGCCCGATCGCCTTCGCCCTGCGTTGCGCGCCTCCGAGGCTGCCGTCCTGCGAGTCGAACTTGAATGCTTTCCTGATATTTCCTTTGAAAAGCTCGACTTGGAGACGCTGGCCTTTTATCTGAACGGCGAAAGTGCCGTGGTCCACGCATTGTACGAACTGCTGTGCAGAAATTGCGTTCGTATTCTGGTGCGCGATCCCGCGAATCCGAAGTCCCCGATACGCGAACTTCCGCTGCGGAACCTTCAGCCCATGGGCTTCGGCGAAGCGGAAGACGTCTTGCCCTATCCCAGACGTTCTTTCGTAGGCTACCGACTGCTGCAGGAGTACTTCGCGTTTCCCGAGAAGTTCTTCTTCATGAGTCTCAAAGGGCTTTCGGAGTTCGCCCGAGCCGGCCTCAAGTCAAAAGCCGAGATTTTGTTCATGATCTCGCCCTTTGAACAGGATGGCCGCCATCAGCGCCTGGAAGTTGCGGTGAATGCGAAGACGCTGCGCCTGGGATGCACGCCCGTCATCAATTTGTTTGCCCAGACCGCCGAACCAATACTGGTCGATCAGACGCGCTATCAGTATCCCATTGTGCCCGACGCGCGGCGCCGGCAAGCCATGGAAATCTATTCCGTGGATGAGGTGGTCAGCACCGATGCGGAAACTCATGAGACGGTTACCTATCATCCGCTCTATTCCGAGCGCCATGCCGTCCAGGGAACCACTCCGGCGTACTGGTACATCAGCCGCTCACCCTCGACGCGCAAGGGCGACGAAGGAACGGATGTTTTTCTTTCTCTGGTCGATCTTTCGGCTCGCCCCATGCAACTCGACTATGACACGGTGACGGTGCGCTGCAACTGCACCAACCGCGATCTGGTTACGCGGTTGCCTTTCGGCAGCGAGAACGGCGATTTCGAAATCACTGGGGCCGCGGCGATCAAGCGCATCATCGCGCTCCACAAACCCACCCGGACGCTGCGCCCTCCGCTGGACGGCAAGACTCTGTGGTCCCTGATCTCACAGCTGTCACTGAACTATCTTTCCATCGTGGAGAACGGCAAAGAGGGGCTGCAGAAAATTCTTGAGCTCTACAATTTTTCCGATTCGCCGGAGACCAAGAAACAGATCAGCGGAATCACAACCGTCGCCGCGCACCGGCATTTTACGCGTGTGATCTCCGAACATGGGATCGGTTTTGCGCGCGGCACGCGCGTCGAGATTGAATTCGATGAAGAGCAGTTCAGCGGGGGCGGCGCGTATCTGTTTGCCAGCGTGCTCGAAAAATTCCTGGGTCTTTATGTGTCGATGAATAGTTTCAGTCAATTGGTGGCGCGAAGCCGCCAACGGAAGGAGCCGTTAGAAGAGTGGGCACCGAGAGCGGGACAATCCATTCTGATCTAGCCGCTACCGAGGTCGGGGAGAAGCTCCGGCGGGAGCCTTTCGCCTTTGACTTCTTCCAGGCAGTGCGTCTGCTCGAAAGACTTCTTCCCGAGCGGACGTCGGTGGGCCAGTTCGCGCACCCGGATACCGAGGTTGCGCGTTTTGCCGTTCACCCCTCGCTGGCGTTCCCCGCCAGCCAGATTCAGGCAATGCAGTGTCCGGAAGATGCCGCGGTGAAGATGACCGTGAATTTCATGGGACTGACCGGTCCGCTGGGAGTGCTTCCCAATCCCTACACCTCGCTGATCATCGAAAGGTTGCGAGCTTCGGACTCCTCGCCGCGAGACTTCCTGGATATTTTCAACCACCGGATCATCTCGCTGTTCTATCGTGCCTGGAGGAAATACCGCTTTGATGTGGCTTACGAGCAAGGCGAGCGGGACCTTTTTTCCCGTCATTTGCTGAGTCTGGTCGGACTGGGCAGCGGGGGATTGCGGGACCGCCAGGCAGTGTCGGACGATACCCTAATTTATTATTCGGGCCTGCTGGCGCAGCGCCCGCGCTCGGCCCAGGCTTTGCAGCAGATTCTCGCTGATTATTTCGACGTTCCGGTCGAGATCGAACAGTTTGCCGGCGCCTGGTATCGCCTGGATCGAGAGACCCAATGCCGCTTGTCAGAGGAAAGCAGCGAGAGCGGGGAACTGGGTTTCGGCGCCGTGGTGGGAGACGAAGTATGGAACCAGCAGTCCAAGGTACGCATCGTTCTCGGTCCGTTGAAGCTGGAACGCTATGTGGATTTTTTGCCCGACGGGCAATCGTGGGAGCCGCTGGAGGCATGGGTGCAATTTTTTTCCAATGACGAATGGGATTTTGAACTGAAGTTGATACTCGAACGCGAGCAAGTTCCGGCTTGCATCTTGGGAGCGGAAGGCGCATCTGGCCCGCAATTGGGCTGGGTGTCGTGGGTGAAGTCCGCGCCCTTCCGCCGGGACCCGGATGATACCGTGCTGGCGCTCGAAATCGTACAAGGGGGACGAGATGAACCTGAAATCGCTGATCGGCAAGCTTAACGATTCGACCCGCGGTGCGCTCGAGGCTGCGGCAGGACTTTGTCTGGCACGCACGCATTATGACATTGAGGTGGAGCACTACCTGACGAAGCTGCTGGACTCGACCGACAACGACGTCGCCGCGATTTTCAAACACTTCGAGATCGACACTTCAAGACTATCCGGCGAGCTGGCCCGAGCTTTAGACAAGCTGAAGACAGGCAACGCCCGCACCCCCGCCCTCAGCCCCACCCTGATGCGGATGCTGATCGAAGCCTGGACCCTGGGTTCGATCGACTACAACGCCGGACAGGTGCGCACCGGTTTCACCATTCTCGCCTTGGTGACCAATGACGAACTGGTGCGGCTCATCCGCGACATCAGCCGGGAGTTTCAAAAGATCCAGGCGGATTCGCTGCGCAAGGACTTTGCCGCGATTGTCGGCAATTCGAGCGAAGAGGCACAGGCGGCAGTTGCGTCTGCCGCGGCCGGACCCAACGCGCCTTCTGGCGCCCCCCGTTCGGGCGGCAAAACTCCCAACCTCGACCAGTTCACCATTAATCTCACCGAGAAAGCCAAGACCGGCAAGATCGATCCCGTGCTGGGACGCGATTTTGAAATTCGCCAGGTGGTCGACATTTTGATGAGACGTCGGCAGAACAACCCCATTCTGACCGGCGAAGCGGGGGTGGGAAAAACGGCTGTAGTGGAGGGTTTCGCCTTACGGGTCGCCGACGGCGATGTGCCCCCGCCATTGCGCAACGTCACCGTGCGAACCCTGGACCTGGCGCTGCTGCAGGCCGGAGCGGGCATCAAAGGTGAATTTGAAAATCGATTGAAAGGCTTGATCGAAGAAGTCAAGGCCTCACCGCTGCCGATTATTTTGTTCATCGACGAAGCTCACACCATGATCGGGGCTGGAGGGCAAGCGGGGCAGGGGGATGCCGCGAACCTTCTGAAGCCGGCGTTGGCGCGCGGCGAATTGCGCACCATCGCTGCCACGACCTGGTCGGAATATAAGAAGTATTTTGAAAAAGATCCGGCACTGGCCCGCCGTTTCCAAGTCGTAAAGGTGGAAGAGCCTATCGAGACGCAGTGCATGACCATGCTGCGCGGCATCGTCCCATCTCTGGAGAAGCATCATAAAGTCCGCATCCTGGATGAGGGCTTGACGGCCGCTGTCCATCTTTCTCACCGCTATCTTGCTGGGCGCCAGCTGCCCGACAAAGCCGTCAGCGTGCTCGATACCGCTTGTGCCCGGCTGGCCCTGGGACAGAGCGCCACTCCATCCGCCATTGAAGATAGCGTTCGGCAGATCGACGACCTTGCCGTTCAGCAAAGAATCTTGGAACGCGAATCGGCGGTGGGTACGGATCATCGCGAACGGCTGGAAGAGATCGCCACCAAGAGCCGAGAAATCGAATCCCGCCTGGGCCGGTTGCGCACTCGCTTTGAAAAAGAACGCGACCTGGTGACCACAATCCGGGATTGGCGTTCCCAACTTGAAAACGCAGCGGCTGCGCGGAATGGCAATGCGGGCGTCGCAGCTCCTGGGGCTGCCGCCAGCAGCGCGGAGATCCCTGGAGTCGCGGGGGATGCGGGGGCACCTGGGGCAGTCGCCACCGCCCCGGCGGCAGCTTCGTCGTCGGCCACGGCCGTCGCCGTCGAGGAGGCACCGAAGACTCTCGACGTGGTGGAAGTGCGCGCCCAACTCGCCCAGGCCGAGGCCGATCTGGCGGCGCTACAGGGCGAAACCCCGATGATCCGCGTCGCCGTGGATGCGCAGATTGTGGGCGAGGTCATTTCCGCCTGGACCGGAATTCCGGTGGGAAAAATGATGAAGGACGAAATCTCCACCGTCCTTTCGCTACCGACATTTCTCGGCCAGCGCGTGATCGGACAGATCCACGCACTGGAAATCATCAGCCAGCGCATCTCCACCTCCCGCGCCCGTCTGGACGATCCCAACAAGCCCATTGGCGTTTTCATGCTGGTAGGTCCCAGCGGAGTTGGCAAGACGGAAACCGCGCTCGCGCTCGCCGACCTACTTTATGGCGGGGAACGCAACCTGATTACGATTAACATGTCGGAATTTCAGGAAGCGCATACCGTGTCGACATTGAAGGGCTCGCCTCCAGGATATGTGGGATATGGCGAAGGCGGTGTGCTGACAGAAGCGGTCCGGCGTCGGCCCTATTCGGTGGTGCTGCTCGACGAAGTCGAAAAAGCGCATTCCGATGTGCTGGAACTTTTCTACCAGGTATTCGACAAGGGAACGATGGAAGACGGCGAAGGCCGCGAAATCAACTTCAAAAACACCATCATCATTCTCACCACCAACGCCGGTACCGACACCATGGCGAAGCTGTGTGCCGACCCGGAGACCATGCCGAGTCCCGAGGGTTTGGTGAAAGCGCTGAAGCCGGAACTCAACAAGATCTTCAAGCCGGCCTTTCTCGGACGAATGGTCATCATCCCCTACCTGCCCATTCGCGACGAGAATATGAAGCAGATTATCAAGCTGAAGCTGGCCAAGATCCAGCGCCGCATCCAGGAGAATCACAAGATTGAACTCCTTTACGACAGCGCTGTGGTCGACGAAGTGGCGCGGCGCTGCACCGAAGTGGAGAGCGGTGCTCGGAATGTGGATAACATTCTCACCAACACCATGCTGCCTGAAATTTCGCGGCAATTATTAGGGCGCATGGCGGCGAATGAACCCATGGAGCGGATTCAGGTCGGCATCGGGGCGGATGGGGCATTTGTATATCAGTAGTTCGGGCGACCGCGAAAGGCGGATGTTCCACAAGCAGACGCGATGCTGCGCCTTTGTAAGAACCAGGGAAGGACCGGTACGTGCCAGACGAAAGCTTTAGTCAAGATCACCGGCTGATTGCCGTCGACACTCCGTTGGGGAAGGATGTTCTCCTGCTGCAGGAGTTGACGGGGTACGAAGGAATTTCGCGTTTGTTCAGCTATGAACTGAATCTTCTCGCCTTCGAGAACGATTCCATTGCGTTCGCGGATATTGTCGGCCAGAAAGTTTCGATTACTCTTCATCTTCCCGACGGCACGCCGCGCTACATCAGCGGATACGTCAGCCGTTTTACGCAGGGCGAAACCGACCCGCGGTTATTCACCCACTACCGCGCTCAGGTCGTCCCCTGGCTCTGGTTTCTGACCCGCCAGGCCGACTGCCGGATTTTTCAGAACCTGGCCGTGCCTGACATCATCAGTCAGGTGTTTAATCTCTTTGACTTCAAGGATTTTCGGCTCAGTCTCAAGAATAGTTATCCGCAACTCGAATATTGCGTGCAGTATCGCGAAACGTCGTTCAATTTCGTCTCGCGCCTGATGGAAGAGTTCGGCATCTTTTACTACTTCGACCATTCCACCGAGGGAAAGCACACCATGGTACTGGCCGATCAGTCCAGTACACTGCCGACCTGCCCCAGTTCACCGGTGAGCTATGACACTCAGGTCGGAGGGATCTACGAGCCCGAAGCGATCAGCAACTGGCATGTAGGACAGGAAGTGCGCACCGGCAAGTACACCGTAACCGACTACAATTTCATCACTCCATCTACCAGTTTGCTGGCCAATGATCCGACGGTGGTCGACCTCTCTGCCAGTCAGAAGCTGGAACTGTTCGATTACCCCGGACTGCACACCACCAAAGATGAGGGCGACACGGTGGCCAAGGTACGCATGCAGGAAGAGGAAGCGGTGTATATGGTCGTGTCCGCCGTCGGCAACTGCCGCGGCCTGATGTCCGGCTACTCGTTCGAGTTGAAGAACCATTATCGCGGAGACCAGAACACGAACTATGTGGTCACCGAGGTACGCCACTTCGCCTCGGCGGGGCAGACTTATACGACTGCAGGCACGCAAGGCGGCGAGACTTACTCGAACCACCTCACCTGCATTCCAGCCTCGGTCACGTATCGCCCCCCGCGCATCACGCCGAAACCTTTTGTGCAAGGTCCGCAGCCCGCGCTCGTGGTCGGTAAAGCGGGCGAAGAAATCTGGGTCGATAAATATGGCCGCGTCATCGTGCAGTTTTACTGGGACCGGCTGGGGCAGAAAAACGAGAACAGTTCCTGCTGGATTCGCGCCTCCCAACCCTGGGCCGGCGGAAACTGGGGCGCCATGTGGATTCCGCGCATCGGTCAGGAAGTCCTGGTCAGTTTTCTGGAAGGCGATCCCGATCGGCCCG
>Ga0209420_1000248_pt1 | contig 31920 bp, 27 predicted proteins | sample BlaSpr_A8_OM1_O1_FD_187972 | JGI IMG/M metagenome (GOLD analysis project Ga0209420, IMG submission 187972) | Forest soil microbial communities from Thunder Bay, Ontario, Canada - Black Spruce, Ontario site 2_A8_OM1_O1 (SPAdes) (version 2) | ecosystem: Environmental > Terrestrial > Soil > Boreal...
CCCGTTACTGCTTAGCCCAAGCGAGAGAAGAAAACTTTGCGATGACCATGCTCGCAGGCAGAAAGACCTCTTTGTTGACGTACTTTTTCAACACCCACGCCTGATTTCGCCAGTTGAGACCAAACTCTCGATGACCCGATCTTCGCTGCGCATTCAGTCCGATGAACTGTATGCCGATACGATGGAGCACTTCCTGCAAAGGTGAAAGATCATCTGAACCCCACCATTGCCGACAAAGGTTTCATTGGCCGTCTGTCTCCAAGGATCATTGCCACGCGCGTCGTTACAGATCGCTGCAAACAACGGCATGTCACGACCACACTCAGGGCAATCTGTCTTAACGGAGTTGTAGATGAACGGGTATCCTCCCACCTGATGCCTTGGTTCATCCAGTCCGTCGCGAATGGCGATTTCCGCGTCCGTCGAATGCCAGTATTGCCTGAGTTTCAGTTGATCGTCGGCGTCGATAGACTCAAGTGATACTTGCTTATTCGGAAACATTCCAGTGTACCCATCGTATGGTCCCTCTAACCCGTGCTCAGCATCAGGTTGTCTTGGCGGAAGGTTCAGAGTCTTGATCGAGCCGTTCTTTCCAATTTTGTAACTGAAATTTCCAAATGGAATGCTGCACGTCCAGCAATAGACAAGATGGACGACCGAAAAGCGGTTCTGATCCAGATTGAGAATCGGGTCCTTCGCATGCAGCGAGAGAAGCCTTGTCAACGGCCTTTTGCAATTCGGGCAAGAGCCGCCAACGATGTCGTTCTCACCACAAAAGTCATGGAGAACTTCGTTTGGACCCGGCTTGAAGTTCAACGAATGACCCCATTCGGGATCGCCTATAGGCTGATTCGGGTTCGTAGGCGCCGGGTCGTTTTCGTTCGCCATGATTTTTCCTCGGTCAATAATAATCGAGCCGTCGATGCAAGTCGACGTAACATCGCCATAGCACTCATTGTTTGTTGCAAGGCTCATTCTATCTCTCGCCCGCTCCCGATCACGTTCGTAACTTTCTAGTCTCGCCCGGCTCCAGTAAAAAGAGGAAGGAGGTCCTAAATGAAAAACCTACTTCTTGCTTTGTGTTTGTTTACGGTAATTGCGGCGGGCTGTAGCGGGCCGAAGGGCGACGGCGGGCCGCCATTCCTTGAGGGGCTTGCCGTTAACGGGGGGACGCCGCTCGTCTTAAAGTGTCAAGGCCATCCAATATCGACAGATTACACATTTGCGAACAAGGAAGAATTCCGGGCAGAGTATTCGGCCATGAAGAATGGGATGGCAAATGGCAAAGAGTACGCACCGGGCAATGGCCCTGTGTATACCTTCCAATTTTTCAATACCTGCGAGGTAACGCAGAGTGGGCAGAGCTTTGAAACATGGGCTCGGCGATAGATCCGTGGGGAGAGTACATAACAGGCAGTTTAGCCCTTCACATTTGGGGCTGACTGTGCATTTTTGAACATCGTTAGCGCTTGCGCTTCTTAGCCCACGTCGCGGTCACAAGACTGCTGGAACCCGGAGTCTTAGGCTGCTGCCTCGGCTGGTTCCGATCCTATCAAGCTGCGCACGGTTTCCATGAGTTGCGCATCAACTTCGTCTGCAATGATCATTACGTCTGGAAGCAACTCGTTCTGATCAAGTTCGCTCTGGTGAAGATGTAATGTGCCGAATGTGGCAACTTGGAACACCCGCGACTCCTCAATAATCATGGAGGCAGAGTAGCCCTGCGCACGCCGCGTGTGTCCGTGCTCTCAATGCGGGCAATCCGAATGGCTGCACCGACGGTCACGATCATCTGCTGCCCACCGACCAACGCGGTGACAAGCGTCCCGGCGACCCAGCGCTAACCACGGGCTGCGACATAGGAGCGTACGAGGTACAGTTCGCCAAGTAGACCGGCGCTCTCCTCCGTAGTTGGCGTAACATCCCCATTACACTCATTGACCCCGGCCCAGGTGTACTTCGCAGAAACGATCCGCGTCTCGCTCGGCACTTTTGCAACGCAGGTCGTCCAGTCGTGTGTCGCCAACACGAATGGAAAGCGAACAAACGGGGAACCCCGGAACAGTGCTATAACAGAAGATGGAGCGCTGCGCACGCACGCACCTGTGCAAGACCGTGTGAGCGCACGCCAGTGTCGAGTCTGTTAGCGGGTCGTTTAACCGATAAAAAACAGTATCGGACCGAGCTAACTATCTGTATTTGCATCGTTTAAAGAGTCTTATGGCTATTACCAAGATTTCGGTGCGCGGGGCGCGCCAGCATAACCTCAAAAACATCGACGTTGAGATTCCGCGTAACACCCTCACCGTGGTTACCGGACTGAGTGGTTCCGGCAAGTCTTCGCTGGCTTTCGACACGATTTATGCCGAAGGTCAGCGCCGCTATGTAGAGACTTTGTCGACCTATGCCAGGCAGTTTCTGGACCAGATGGAACGCCCGGATGTCGATGCAATTGATGGACTTAGCCCCTCCATCTCGATCGAGCAGAAGACCACCAGTCGCAGCCCACGCTCGACCGTGGGAACCATCACTGAGATCTACGACTATCTTCGCCTGCTGTTCGCTTCCATCGGAGTGCCGCATTGTCCCAAGTGCGGCCGGCCCATCAGTCGCCAGTCGGCCGAACAGATTGTGCAGCGGGTGATGCAGCTTACGCCTGAGGACCGTGTAATGGTGCTGGCACCGATCGTGCGCGGGCGCAAGGGCGAATTCAAGAAAGAGACGGAGACGCTGCTCAAGCACGGCTATACTCGCGCCCGCGTCGACGGCGAAATCGTGAATCTGGATGACGACCTGAACCTCGACAAGCGCAAGAATCACACCATCGAGGTCGTGATCGACCGTCTGCTGGTGAAGCCGGGCATCGAGCATCGGCTCGAAATGTCGGTAGGACTGGCGATGAAGCTGGCGGGCGGTCTGGTGCAGGTAGCCGTGGTGGGCGGCGACGAGCAACTTTATTCCGAGAAGCTGGCTTGCCCGGATTGCGGCATCAGCGTCCCGCAACTGGAGCCGCGGTCTTTTTCTTTCAACAGCATGTATGGAGCTTGTCAGGAGTGCCACGGCCTCGGCAGCCGCTACGATTTCGATCCGGCAAAGGTAATCACGGACTGGTCGAAGCCGTTGCTCGAAGGCGGTCTGGGGCCCGGTTCGGCGTCGCAGGGTCTGATTCATAGTTTGCAGGTTGTGGCGGCGGCGCATGGCATTGATCTGAACAAGCCGTTCGAGAAATTTCCCGAGCAGATTCAGGACCTGCTGTTGAATGGCGAGTCGGGCCGCGGCAAGACCGGGTTCCGCGGGATATTCGGATACTTGAAACAGAATCTCGAGGAGTCGACTTCGGAAGGCTACCGCGACTGGCTGATGGATCACATGTCAGCGACGGAATGTCCGGCGTGCCAGGGCAGGCGGCTGCGGCCGGAGAGCCTGGCGGTGAAAGTCAACCGCATGTCGATTGCCGAGTTCACGGCGCTGCCGATTTCGCGGGCGCTCGAAGTCGCGCGGAGCATCAAGCTCGCAGGCCGTGAGGAGAAGATTGCCGGCCGCGTCATGCATGAAGTCGTCGAGCGCCTGCAATTTCTGAATGCCGTTGGACTGAATTACATTTCGCTCGACCGCTCGGCGGCGACTTTATCTGGCGGCGAAGGCCAGCGCATTCGCCTGGCGACGCAGATCGGCTCGAAGCTGCGCGGTGTGCTCTATGTTCTGGACGAACCTTCCATCGGTCTGCATCATCGCGACAACGGCCGGTTGCTGACCGCGCTCGAAAACCTGCGCGACCTGGGCAATACAGTGCTGGTCGTCGAGCATGACGAGGAGACGATTCGTCGCGCCGACTATGTAATCGACCTCGGCCCCGGCGCGGGGCGTCACGGCGGCGGCCTGGTGGCGCACGGCACTCCCGAAGAGATCATGCGCGAACCGAATTCCCTGACCGGGGCTTACATCTCAGGCAGGGTACAAATCGAGATGCGTCCCGAGCGGCGGCAGAAGAACGGCGCCGCGCTGACGATTCTGGGCGCGAAAGAAAACAATCTCAAGAATCTTGACGTAACCTTTCCGCTCGGTGTGATGACGGTGGTGACCGGAGTCTCCGGCTCAGGCAAATCCACGCTGGTGAATGACATTCTTTACCGGGCTCTGGCGCGCCAGCTTTACCGCTCGCGAGAGAAGTCGGGCGAGCATAAGGCGATCATGGGCGCGGAGAACATCGACAAAGTCATTCGCATCGATCAATCGCCGATCGGGCGCACGCCGCGCTCAAATCCCGCAACCTACACCGGCGTGTTCACTGCAATTCGCGATATCTACGCCATGCTGCCCGAAGCGCGCGAGCGCGGCTACAAGCCGGGACGCTTCTCCTTCAACGTCTCCGGCGGACGTTGCGAAGCCTGCCAGGGTGAAGGTCAGCGCCGCATCGAGATGAATTTCCTGCCCGACGTTTACGTGCTCTGCGAGGTCTGCGGTGGACGCCGCTACAATCACGAGACGCTTGCGGTGAAGTACAACAGTTACTCGATTGCTGATCTGTTAGAAATGCCGGTCTCCGACGCGCTGCCCATTCTCGAAAACATTCCACAAGTCAAGCAGAAGCTGCAAACGCTGGTCGATGTAGGCCTCGGCTATATTCATCTCGGTCAATCGGCGGTAACGCTTTCCGGCGGCGAAGCCCAGCGCATCAAGCTGGCCCGCGAGTTGAGCAAGCGGCAGACGGGCAAGACTCTTTATCTTCTCGACGAGCCCACCACCGGCCTGCACTTCGACGACGTGAAGAAGCTGCTCGACGTGCTGCACCGGCTGGCCGACCTGGGTAATTCCGTCATCATCATCGAACACAATCTGGACGTGATCCGCAACGCCGACTGGATCATCGACCTCGGCCCCGAAGGCGGCGAAGAGGGCGGCCGCATCGTGGCCCAAGGCACGCCGGAGCAGGTGGCGCGGGTGAAGAAGTCGTATACGGGCCAGGCGCTGACAGGATATTTTTCGGGGAATGGGAAGCGGAGCGCCTGAGCAGCGGCCCGCCGCCGAAGAAAATCCGCCAGCCTTGCGGCTGGCGGCAGGGTTGCATTAGCGGCCACTTAATCTCACGCCATGCCGGTTAAGGGCATGTCGTATTGCCTGGAGTCTGCTGGAACGCGAAGGTGTGGAATACGGTGTCCTCGTAAACCGTGACTCCGGGGTCGCCGCAGCCGACGGTGTCCGACTGCAGGTTGACTTGCATGGTGTGTGCGGTCGAGTTTGTCTCACCGGAGCCTTCGGTGTAGGCCCAGGTCCACGTGTCTGAATCCTGAAACTTCGGGCCGCTGCCGACTATCGTCCACATAGCGCTCCAGCTAAATCCGACACTGAAGGAGTAGCTCTCGCTTAAGGCGGTTGTAGTCTGATTGGCGTCCGTCTCCGTAAAAGAGTCGGGCGTTGGATCGCAGGTTGCGCACTGTGGCCCATCGAGCTTAACGTTCACTTGCACGTCCGTCGGCTCATCATTCGACCCCAGCATCATTATCGGCACGAAGCGGCATTTGGCAGTCGAGGATGGGTTCGTACACGTCGACAGGCTATCTGTGTTGACGGTCATCGGGCTCTCGGTTGAGGTGAGATTACGGATGGGGTCTGCATCCAGAATGGGTGTGAAGTCGCTCGGCACACACCCATACTGATTTTCGAAGGTGCCTTGTGAGGCGGGGAGCGGATTAGCGCAGATGCTGGCCAGGCCTGGCAGCGTTTCTGATTTGCCGTTCTGCTCCACTACCTGCGGTTCCAGGATTGATACGGGCACGGTAGTAAGGCCGCCGTTCGTGGAACTTGCCATCAGCACCTGCGCGACAATCGGTTGTGTGAGATCGGGCGCCTCGGGCTGGCCGGGGCTGGGGTCGCCGCCCGTCTGGATCTGCGTGCCCATGCCATAGGTTAGGGCAGTGGTCTCTCCCGTCTGTAGGACGCTGATAGCTGGATTGAGCCACAGAACGAACGCATCTTGCAGGTGGCTTATGGTGTTGGGATTGGTCGAAACGGAGTCAAGTCCCACACCCGTCGCCTGGGAAATCGAAGTCGTAAACGTGGTGTTGTTTCCGTTTGTGGTCGTGGTCCCGTAGCTTTCGCTAGTGCTCACGCCAAAGCCCATAAATCCGTAACTCTGAGTGTAAGTTTCGGTGTCACCCGATGCGAAGCTGCTTCCAATCGATGTGGTGGTGGCGTAAGTGGTCGAGGCCGTGTAGGTCACGCTGCTCTTGTTGCCGGGAGGGGCGTACAGAATCGATGAGATGTAATACTTCGGGTAAAGAAGCCCCGACACGTTTGCGATCCCGCCTCCCGCAAGACCGGGCGTGAAAAGTATCTCCTTCTCCACGCTGGGAAGGAAGAACGTAATGGACGGATAGGACGAAACCGGGCAGGTTCCTTCGCCACCGTACGGGTCGTAGAATGATTGGTCCGTCCCGGCCAGTTGGGTCGTGGTGCCCGATACCGTGTACGAAAAGGCAGAGTAGGTGTATTCGAGATATGGTTTCTCAGTGCCCAATAGCGGTTCAGGCTCGCATTCAAGGGGGGTGGTGGTCACGGTATAGGAAAGCGTACCGCTGCCAGCCGTGATGGTCTCTGTCGTTGCTGAGGCGATGCTCGCGCCTAACGTGGACATAAGCAGAGCAAGGCATGCATGTGAAATCGTTTTTTTCATGAAATCACTCCTTGCAAACCCCGGGGGCTTGCCGTTTGAAAGGTGGTTGTCTAGCAGCGAAAAGGCAACGTGTGGGCTTCGATGTGGCGAAAACCGCAGCTTGCGCCGGGCACACCACGGGCTAAGTTAGCGACGTTGGATAATTGTGGCTACACGGACGCAGCCAGCTCTGGAGAAAGAGGCCGATGAGTACTGTCAATCTGTCCGTCCGAGCCCCCTCGTTGGACAGCCTCACCAAGCTTGTGGCGAAACACTAGAACCGCCGGCGCGCCGTCGTCAAGAGGGCGGGGAAATTTTCCTGTGGATTTCGCACTGGGTTTTCTTCAGACTATTTGCTTCAAGGTGCGGGCGGGTGTTTAATAGCGGCTGAGCCGCGCCAGTATCGCCGGTTCCTCCAATCCCGCGGTTTCTCTGGCCTACGCGGGGATCGTCCCTGATGGAAGCCTGACTCAAGATAAGGAGAGCCATATGAAAAATTATGTGGTTTGTTTGATCTTCGCGTTGGCATCTCTAACCGCCGTTGCTCAGCAAAGTGGAGCCAACTCGGATTGGCAACACAAATTCCAGGTGAGCAGCACGACCTTCACCAACGGCGGCGATCTGCCGCTCAGCATGATTCTCAGTTCGAACAACTGCACCTACGTTAGCGGCGGCGGGGATCAATCGCCCCAGCTGTCGTGGCAGCATGCTCCGTTCGGCACGCAGAGTTTGGTCGTAACCCTTTACGATGTGACGGCGGCGTTCACGCACTGGGGGATGTACAACATTTCTCCCAAGACGACTAAACTCCCCGAGGACGCAGGTGTTTCCGGAAGCAGCTACGGCGAGCAGGTCTTCAATGACTTCTATCTGGGCGCCGAATATGACGGCCCGTGTCCACCAAACAACTACACCCCGTACGTCCACGACTACGTCATTACCGTGTACGCTCTCGACACTCGTCTCAACTTGCCCTCGGCGCCACCGAATTTCCCCGCCAACGGCGAGACGCTGTATCGGGCAATGTTTGACCACGTGCTGGAAAGAGCCAGCATCCACGGCTTTTACTCGACCGCCGACTAGTTGCAGTTTCGCAACATCCACGACCTCCAAGGCTTCGTTGCGCTTTGGAGGTCGCGGTGTTTACAGGTGCAGCCGTTTGAATGAAAGAGACCTGCGTCCTGCGTAGTGGCAATAACTGTCGTAGAATTCTGATTGCAAGCAGCCGCTCCGAGTCAGCCTCATGAGCCAGGTTGGAGGCACCCCTCGGTCGTGAGCTGTAAGAAAGGATATGTTTGTCCTCGCCCGAAAATCCGTACCTTGAACCGCCGCCGCTGAATAGCGAGCCGCAGCCGCCGATCCAACTAGTCGCCGATGCACTTCCGCTAGGGTTTGCACCCGCAGCGCCTGCTCCGAAAGCCGGAGAGAACCCTGTGTGGAGCGGCTGGGACGTGCTGCAGATTACCGGGCTTACGTTGCTCACGCTTTTTGTCGTGCAGTTCCTCGTGGTAGTGGGTGCGCACCGGTTCGCCTATCCTCGCGAGAGCTGGTTCGATGTGGCGCAGAAGCCGGTGCTGGCGCTGCTTGCCCAGCTTCTGACCTATGTGGCGGTGGCGCTCTATATGATCCTGCTGGTCGAGGGGAAATACCACACGCGTTTTTGGCCGGGAATTCGTTGGAATTGGCCGGGGATAGCCGGAGTGAGTCTGATGGGTCTGGGCGTCGTCATGCTCGGGCTCGACTTTCTGGGACGATTTCTGCCCATGCCGAAAGAGACGCCCTTCGATCAATTCTTCGCCCGTCCTTCCGATGCCTATCTCACCGCCGTCTTCGCCGTCACCCTCGGGCCGTTGATGGAAGAACTCTTCTTTCGCGGATTCCTTTATCCGGTGGTGGCGCGGCGGCTGGGAGCAATTTGCGGAATTCTTCTCACCGCTCTGCCTTTCGGGCTAATCCACTTTTTTCAGTACGGGCGTTCCTGGGGAGCGGTGCTGATCATCTTTTTAGTTGGCATAGTGCTTACCACCGTGCGGGCGGCGACCAAGTCCGTGGCTTCAAGTTTTCTGACCCACGTGGGTTACAACGGAACGCTGATGGTGCTGGCGGCACTGCAGACAGACGGCTTCCGGCACATGGATAAAGCTGGGGCGCTGCTGGGCTGGCTAGGATCCAACTAGCTACCCGGTACTGGGTAGCTACTTCACCGTGATCGTCAGCAACTGCACTCCAGACACCACATAATCCAGCGGCGCCGTTGCCGTTTCGTCCACGTTCGATTCTCCGCTAACAATCATTTCCTGATTGCCGCGCATGCCATCCATTACATTCATGATCGAGATAGGAAGCGTGGGCATCACTTTGTCGGCGACGCGGGCTTCAGGGTCCGCTTCGAGCAGCGAGACGTAAAGTCGGTTGTTGGAGTGCTCTTTATTGAGCAGTGCGATGGTAGAAGCCAGATCGAGCTTGTGGCCGAAGGCCGGATTGCCGTGTCCGATACGGTCAAGCGTCTCGCCATCGCTCACCAGGATGCGCAACGTCCCCTTGCCTGCCGAGGTTGGAATCTTCAGCGGAATCTGCTGCACGATGCGCTCGCCACGGTAGGGAGCGAGCACGGTTTCAAGCGTAATGTTGTCCCCGGGACGGGCTTCCGTAACGTCAGTGCGGGCGCTTTCTAGGCGGGCCCAGCGGCGTTCGCGGACTAGGTCGAACTCCAGCTTCACACCCTCGATAGCGGGAGCGTTGTAGGGATTGTCGTAGATGCTTCCGAAGCGCTCGCCCAGCGAGAGCGCCGCCTGCATGGCCGCGGGCTGTCCGTTCTCCGTGGGAGCGAACATGTTGCGCATGGTGACGTCAGGGAAACCCTTCACGCCGATGCTGCCGGCAAGCCGGTACGTAATCTCTTCACCGAACTCGTTCACGCCGTGCAGCGCGTTGAACACTGTCACCATCAAGGCGACCGGGGTCAGCTTCGGATTGTTCAGCACTTCGTAATGAAATTGCTTCTCTCCAGTGCTGCTGTGGATGCTCAGCGTGACCGGAATCATGTCCGGCTGCCGGTCGAAGACGCCCATGATGCCAGTGTGGCGATCCTGAACGAAGGCGCCGACAGACTCCGTAGTATTGACGATCTTGAAAGCATTGAGCGGCGACGCCAGCGTGGCCAGGACCTCGGCCTTATTCATGGGCAGGTCGACGGAGCCGAACTGCAGCAAGGGATGTCCGCAAGCGAGCAGCCGTTGCGGATCGACATAAGTCACGCTGCAGGTGGCCGCAATGTCCATATCGCCGCGGACGAGAATTGCGCTAACCGCAGAGCCAGCCTCGAGCGGTTCCGGCTGCTTGTCGTTGCTCACCGATCCCGCACCCATGACGGGGACGATTCCTGCCGAGCCAAGCTGTCCCGCGAAAAGTTGAATCGCCTCTTCAGAGAATCCGTTGAACACCAAGGGAGTCTCGATCGGCTTCAGGTAATTCGTAAAGTCTCTTGCTGCAGAATCACCCGAGCCCGGCAACCCAGACGTTTCACCGGGCGCCGCAGTCCTGCCCGCAACCGAATTCATTGAGGGCTTCACCGCGGAAGTCTCTTCCGCGGGCGAACGGTCGAGCGCGCTGATTTCCAGCATATCGGCGATGGGCGTAACCCCGGCAATCGGCTCTTTCGAGAATTCTCCGATGCGAAAGGCAAGCGCTCCGGCGAGTTTGCCGTCGAAATAAACCGGACTGCCGCTCATGCCCGCCACTACGCCCGTGTATTCCACCTTTTGCCCATGCAGCCGCACCAGAATAATGTCGCCCTTCGGTCCATTCACGTTGTGCAGCACGCCAAGCACTTCCACTTCCATGGCTTCCGGCTTCACGCCCTCAAATACGGTGTAGGCGACTCCGCGCATGCCGGCGTGAATCTGGCTAACGGGAATGATCTGAGGATTTTGCGTCGTCTGCGCCGGAGCGGCTTGGGCGAACGCAAGGAAAGGGAAAGACAGGCAAACAATAGCGACGGAGAGCGCGAATCCTGGTTTTTTCATGAATTAAACTGGGCGGTACGATTCCAGCCCTGCCCTAATTTTTAATATTAGATTCCGCCAGATTGTAAGTCATTGCCAGGAGGGGAAATACGGGAAGCCGGCAAAACATCCCAATGGCGAATCCTTGCGTCTATACTAGCACAAGGAATTTTTGCCCCATAGAGTCTTAATCTCCATCTCCTCAGAGGTTTATATGCTTGCCAAATGGATGGTCATGAACCGGCGCCCGGGCCTCGCGAATTTCGCCAGCCTCATGCTGGCGATAGTGGCTGCAGTCCTTCTTTGTGGCGTTGTTCCAGCATCCGCCCAGGATCAGTCACAATCCCCGCCGCCAGACAACACGCAAAATAACGGCAAACCCAAGCAGGATGTTCCTCCAGACGCCGGCGGGCCCACCGGCGACGTAGGCCCCTACGCCATCCCAAAGAAAAATCCCGACGAAGTTCCCCCGCCGCCTCCGCCGCCCGCTTCGACCCCCAAGGTTGAGGGCATGCCGGACTACTCCATCAAGGTCAACGTGCCCCTGGTGAATGTGGACGTAATGGTCACCACCAAGAGCGGCCAGTTTATCCCCGGCTTGAAGAAGGACAATTTCCGCCTGTTCGAAGATGGAGCGCAACAGCAGATCGCCAGCTTCAATGTGACCAAGGCGCCCATTACAGCGGTGCTGCTGGTGGAGTTCGGGGCCACGCGCTACAGTTTCATGATTGACGCTCTACGCGCTTCCTACGCCTTCGCCAACACACTCACGAAGGACGACTGGATTGCGGTTTCCTACTACGACATGCAGCCACACATTCTGGTGGATTTCACCCAGGACAAAAAAGCCATCTATGGCGCGCTGAACCAGTTGCGCATGCCAGGATTCTCCGAGACCAACCTGTTCGACGCTTTGTATGACACCCTGGATCGACTGGACCGGGTCGAAGGGAAGAAATACATCATACTGATCACGACCGGATTCGACAGCTTCAGCAGGCTCACGCTGGATCAGATCACCAAGAAAGTCAAGGATACGAAGGACGTGACCATTTTCCCGATCAGTGTCGGACAAATCGCCCGGATCATGGGATCCGCGGGGAACCGCGGCGCGGGCATTCACGCCAGCGAAATGGATTACCTGCAGGCCGATAATGAAATGAGAACCTTCGCCACCATCACCGGAGGCCGCGCTTACTTCCCGCGTTTTCAGGCAGAATATGGCGAAGACTTTCAGGATATTGGCAATGACATCCGCAACCAGTACTCGCTGTCTTATCACCCTACGAACACCAAGCTGGACGGCACCTACCGCAAGTTAAAAGTTGAAGTGCTGACGCCCGAGGGCGCCCCGCTAAAGGTAAAAGACCAGAAGGGCAAAGACCAGAAGATTGAAGTCGTCTCGCGCGACGGCTACACCGCCAAGCACACTGTGGACTGAGAACGGTCTCAGCGAAAAGCTCCGGGCGGGGCACGAGTTCACTCGTGCCGAGGGAGAGCCCTGGCCAGAACGGCTTCCACCGCTTGGGGTGACCTCAAGCCACCCGGGCGTACCTCACGCATAGAGTACGACTGCGTTATCACAGGTACAACTACTTGACTGGGGTATAACTACTCGTGTAAGCTTCGACTATGCCAATTGAGTACGCAATGGTCAAAGCCAAGGGACAAGTAGTGATCCCGGTGGACATTCGGCGCAGATTCCAGATCGACGAAGGCACGCGGGTGGCGTTTCTGGAAGAGCAGGGGCGTCTCTTCATTCAACCCGTAACAGATCAGTTTATCGACGGCATGAAGGGCGTGCTTGCGGGGCGCGGACTGCCCGACCGGACAGAGCGGAGCAGGGATCGGGATCTGTAATGAAGATGCACGTGCTCGACGCCAACGCCCTCTATCGCTTTCTCACCGGCGGGCCCGGCGCCGAAACGGTGAGCCGGCTCTTCAAGGAAGCCCGCGACGCCGACAAGCCGCTCCGCATGTCGGTCATCAACTGGGGTGAGGTCTACTACACCATCGCCAAGGCGGAGGGCCTTGCCGAGACTGCCAGGATCATGGACCGCGTGAAGCTGCTGCCTCTTTCAGTTTTAGACGCGGACGAGGCAGTGACGGCTCGCGCCGCCCAGTTCAAGGCCGGTCACGGGCTGCCTTATGCTGACTGTTTCGCGGCCGCTACCGCCACGAAAGACAACATCCTGGTGACATCGGATGCCAAGGACTTCAAGAAGATCCCAGGGTTGCACATCTTGCCGCTCCCGGAACACAAAACGAAGAGTTGAGTTGACACCTCGATTCGCGCCTGCAAGTCCTTCTTTGAGAACTGAGAACTGAGAACTGAGAACTGAGAACTGAGAACTGAGATCAGTGTCCGTGGAACAAGGCATCCAGCAAGAACACCACGCCCGCGCCAACGAACACCAGCAAGGCCATCTTGGCGCCCGGCTCTTTGTTCACCTCCGGAACTAAATCCGAAGCGGCTACGTAGATTGTGACTCCCGCCGCCAGCGGCAATCCTGCATCCACATGCTGGCGCAAGATTGCCATGGTCAGCACCCCGGCCAGCGTCGCCCCGCCGAGAATCACGGACGCGCCCCAAGCCGTGCCCCGGCTGCGTCCGCTGGCCAGCATCACCGAACTCACCGTGAAGCCTTCCGGAATCTTGTGCAGGAAGATTGCGAAAAAAATGATCCAGCCCAGGACGTTCGACACCAGAAATCCAGAAGCGATCGCGATGCCGTCGAAGAAGGTATGGATAATCAGACCGAGCAGCACCGAATAACTCTTGTGCGAATGCATGAACTCGTCTTTGTGAGTCTCCTCACCGAAGTGGAAGTGTGGCGCAACCGTATGCTCAAAGAAGTGGATGATGAGGTAGCCCAGCAGAATCAAGTACGCAGCCGATCGGCCACGCAGCTCCAAACTCTCCGGGACCATCTCAACCAGAGCCGTCGCCAGCATGAATCCCGCGCCTAGGGCAACGAAATAGCGCAGATAGCGCCGCTCCCAACTGCGCTGCACAATGATCGCCCCGCCAAAGACGTTAGCGGCGGCGGCGGTCAGGCCGAGGAGGATGCTGGTTGCGATTGGATGCATGAAGTATGACAGTACCCAGTACCTGGTACCCAGTCAAATCTTCCTCATGCGGCGGGAATTCGCTCTTTGAGGGAGTTGAGAAGCCCGCTCAGGATCCGGCCCACTTCATGCGTACGTTTAAGAAGTTCTGCTGTCTGGGATTCAGTAAGGTAATTTCTTCTTTGTGCAATAAGAACCTGAGTTTCGAGTTCTGCCAGGGATCCACTCGAGTGCCGAAGCAAGTGACGAAACTCGCGGCGACTGAAATGCGCTTATCCTTCCGCAATATTACTCGGGATCGAGACGGCTGCGCGCCGCATCTGATCGGTCAAACTATAGGTTTCTCGCTTGGGAAAAGCTTCAGTCGCATCGTAGAGCCCGGCGACCAGGTCCATTGCCTTCTGCCAGGCGATCAAGTCTTTGTAATGCCGTGCCATTGCTCTTCAGCTTACAGGCAAAGACGTTGAACCCAGCAGTGGGAATCTTGATTTTGACTTCTTCGTCCCAACTCGGGACTCCAAGTCCATTCCATCTCCGACGGGGTACTGGGTACTAGGTACCGATTACCCCGAATGCCGGATATGCATCACGTCGCCGTCTTGCACAATGTAGTCCTTTCCCTCGAGGCGGAGTGTGCCCTTAGCTCTGGCATTGGCTTCTGAACCAGCTTCCAACAACTGGTCCCAGCGGATGGTCTCAGCGCGGATGAAATGTTTTTCCAGATCGGAGTGGATCGCGCCCGCAGCATCCTGCGCTCGAGACTTCGCAGGCACCTGCCAGGCGCGGCATTCATCTTCGCCAGCCGTGAAGAAAGAGATCAGGCCCAGCAGTTTATAAGTCGTGCGAATCAGCCGCACCAGGCCGCTCTCCGTTAGTCCGTAGCTTGACAAGAATTCCGCCGCGTCGGCGTCGCTCATCTCCGCGAGTTCGGCTTCCACCTTGCCACAGATCGCGGTCGCCGCGGCGTTTGGCCGTGCCGCGATTTCCGTGAGCTTGTACTTGCTCACGGCTTCTTCCAGTTCCTTCCCCAGTTCGGTCGACTCACCGATGTTGAGCACATAGAAAATCGGCTTCTCGCTTAGGAACATGAAGCCCTTGATCCGCTTCTTGTCATCGGCAGTCATCGTCATCTCGCGCAGCGGCTTGTCGGACTCCACCTGAACCTTGGCGCGCTTGAGCAACTCAAATTCCTTTTCGAGCTCCGGCGTCTTCATCTTCTTGAGATCTTTCTCCAGCCGCTCCAGCCGTTTTTCGATTTGCCCGAGATCGCTAACCAGCAGATCGAACTCCACGTTCTTGATGTCGCGCAGCGGATCGATCTCTCCGGTGTGCGGCACCGAAGGATCGTCGAATACGCGAACGACGTGAGCGAGCGCGTCCACGTTGCGCAGATGAGCGGCGTAGGCGCTGTCCTTCAACGCTTCCTGCCCAATCGCGCCAACGTCGACATATTCGACTGACGTGTGAGTAAGCTTCTTCGGGTTGTAGAGCGCGGCCAGCCGGTCAAGGCGGTCGTCGGGCACTTTGGCGACGCCAATGTGCGCCTCGCGCGGATTGGCGCGAGCCTGATCCGAAAGATGCGCCTTGGTTAGAATCCGAAACAGCGATGTCTTGCCCACCTGAGGCAGGCCAATAATGCCGGTTTTCATAGGGAAAGCTTCTAGCTTATCGCTCCTAGCTACCGCGAAGCGAACTCGGAGGGAACACTTACAGTGCGCTTCGACGATCGCTGGACAACCCTTCAGGATAAATGATGAAGTGGATATTGCCCACCTGCGCAGACTCAAAGATCGGGAAGGGCACGACTTCAGTCGTGCCGTAAGTCGAGAGGAAAATGACTGGCTTCAGCCGCTGAGGTCGGTTTGCTCTGGCTCTTCTGCAGACTCGACTAGCGCAATCCTAGCTGCTGCGCGGTGAGATAAGCAACCACCAATCCCAGCAGTAACACCGCACCTTCTACGCGTGTCGACCACACATGCAGCGCGTCGAATTGCACGCGCTGAGGATTGTCGAGAGGCACGGAACTCACTTCACCCAGCGACGCCCGCAGAGTATCCATGCGAGGCATGATGCCAAACTGCGAGATCAAAGTGAGCGCAAGCATCGCACAAAGAAGGACGTGGCGCGCGGCGAAGACATGCGCAGTGCCGTCGGTGAGCCGGCTGTAAACCATGGAACTGATCAGAAAAACAACTCCGGAAGCGATAGCGATCCAGTGCAGCTTACTCAAAGCGCGCCCGACAACATTGCCGGCAAGATGAGTCGTGGGCAAGACCGTGAATGCAGTCGGCGCGAGCACGAAGGCAAAGAAGATGAGCCCGCCAATCCAGACGACAAGGGATAGCAACATGAGAAAACGAAGGAAGGACATGAGAAGGGAATTATATCTCGCGATGGTGATCCGTAGTTTGCAACTGGCCACTGATCACTGAAGACTGGCCACTGCCTAAACCGGCACAGCTATATTCTCTACAATTTCGCGCAGCACCTGATCGGCCTGCTCGGATTTCTTCAGGGTAGAAGCATAGCCTCCGTTGACCACCACACGGTGGGCAAAGACTGGAACGGAGAGGGGCTTGAAGTCTTCGGGAGTGCAGAAGCCGCGGCCGTCGAGGAATGCCATCGCTTGGGCAGCGCGATAAAGCGCCTGCGCTCCGCGCGGCGATACTCCGAGCGAGAGATACTCCGACTCGCGCGTCCGCTTTACAATTTCGAGAGCATAGGTCACCAGCGATTCGTCCACGCGAATGCGCTTGACGGCTTCCTGCATTTCGAGCACGTCTGCGCCGCTTAGCACCGGCCGCATTTCCTGCAAAACTCCTGCTCCCGCTTCAGAGCGCAGAATCTCGCGCTCGGCCGCGGCTTCGGGATAGCCCATGCGCACGCGCATCAGGAATCGATCCAGTTGTGATTCTGGCAGAGGATACGTTCCGTGGTGTTCCACGGGATTCTGCGTGGCGATTACGAGAAACGGCTGCGGCAATTCGTACGAGTGCGCGTCGACCGTGACCTGGCCTTCGTTCATGGCTTCGAGCAACGCGGATTGTGTCTTCGGCGTGGTGCGGTTGATTTCGTCGGCCAGCAGCACGTTGGTGAACACCGGGCCGCGCTTAAACTCAAACACCTGCTCGAGAGAGGAATAGACCGAGATTCCGAGCACGTCGGAGGGCAGCATGTCGCTGGTGAACTGCACGCGTTGGAAAGTGCAATCGATGGCGCGGGCGAGAGCTTGTCCCAGCGTGGTCTTGCCAACTCCTGGAACGCCTTCGATCAGCAGGTGGCCGCGGGCGAAAATGCTGACGAGCGCTAGGCGGACGACGTCGTCCTTACCGCGAATCACGCGGCGGAGAGCTTTTTCCAGTTCGGCAGCCTTGTGGGATACGGCGATGGCGGTCTCTGGGGACATTAGTCTGGATTTTACTATCTGGTGGCGCGGCGGCGGAGTTACCGATGTCACTGGACTTCGGCTATCAGCTTCTAAACGTCGAAAAAGTAAGGCGTCGAGTCCCTCAGCGGCTAAAGCCGGCGTCTTTATTGATTCTGTACGGCACGACTGAACTCGTGCCCTTCCCAAGACCGCTTTGCGAGATAGCAGCTAGCTACTAGCCGCTCGTGTCTTTGAGAACGCAAGCCCCACGTATATCTTGCAGCGTTTTCAAGCTTGAAGCGGCTTTACTGCGTGAACTCCGCAGGACGTCCCGTTAGGCGCTCGATGCGCTTGGCGATTGGCGGATGGGTGGAGAACAAATTTCCAAAGTTCATGCCCAGCAGGGGCTGGATGATGAACAAGTGCGCTGTCGAGGGCGTCGCTTGCATAGGCACGCGCCGCGAGTAGGCGTCGAGTTTCTGCAGGGCGCTGGCCAGGGCATAGGGATTGCCGGTGAAGTGGGCGCCGGTGGCGTCGGCCTGATACTCGCGCGAGCGTGACACGGCGAGCTGAATCAGGCTGGCTGCGATGGGCGCTACGATCAGCATGAAGAGTGCTGAAAGGCCTCCGCCCCGGCGGTCGCGGCCGCCGCCGAAGATCATGGCGAAGCGGCCCATGCTGGCAAGCATGGTGATCGCGCCCGCGATGGTTGCAGCTACAGAGGAGATCAGGATGTCGCGGTTGTTTACGTGGCCCAGCTCGTGGGCCAGCACGCCTTCCAGCTCTTCGTCCGTCAGTAAACCCAAAATCCCATGGGTCACGGCTACCGAGGCGTGGCTGGGGTTGCGTCCCGTGGCGAAAGCGTTTGGCGACTCAGTGGGGATCACATAAATCTTCGGCATCGGGATGCCGATTTTCTGGGTCAAGCGCTCGACGATCTCGTAGGCGCGCGGGAGTTGCTCGCGCGTGACGGGCTGGGCGCGGTACATCGACAGCGCAATCTTGTCAGAGAAGAAGTAAGCGACGAAGTTCATCACAGCGGCGAAGGCCAGCGCCAACAGCATCCCATTCTCCCCACCAAAATAGCGGCCGAAGAACATCAGGAGGAGCGTGAGTGCGGTCAACAGAAACGCGGTCTTGAAAGTGTTTCCCATAGTTGAATCCCAGCTATTTGATGTTACGCGCTGCTGGGCGATGCAGTTCGGTCCTTTCGGGGAATTTGGGGTTAATGGAGATATACCCCCTCACCCTCGATCTATCGGAATCATGACGTTATAGGGGAATTGCGAATTGATCTCTGGCAATCAATAGCTTGCGGGCAAAATCTTGAAAACAGGATAGTTCCTGCTCCGCGGTGCGAACGCGCAGCTTCCTCTCGGTGATGATCGGCGACGCGGGCTGTGGATGGCGCGGGCGGATGTCACAGCACCAAAGCTCCCCTTCTCGCGAAGTGCACAAGGCATTCACCACAGAGACACAGAGGCACGGAGAAAACCGATTCCTGGCTTTTCGGCGCGCCTCTGTGTTCTCTGTGCGGCGATGGGGTTGAACCTCGAGGGCGGTGGAGTCAAGACCAAGCTCAAAGGCAGCGGGCAGGAGTGCCCGCTCCGCACAAGCATCCTCCACACAAGCGCACTCTACACGTTCCTATTTCTCGCTCTTTTTTCTTGGGTGGCGTTTTAGCAGCGGGAAGCCCCAGCTGCTTGCGGACAGCAGAGCTCCGAAAAGGATTACGGCGTCGATGCTGGAGCGGCCCTGGGGCGACCAGTAGACATCCTCCAGGTTCAGCCAGAGAGCGAATTCGTCGAGGGTGAGGGCCGCTCCGACGCCGTAGAGGATCGCCATCAGGCGGCTAAGCAGAAGCGACGTGTCGTCCTCGCCGGTTCCAATGTCGGCCAGCCATCCGTAGCCAACACCCAGCAGGATGATGATGCCGAAGACCAGGTGATGAATGTGGCGGCCGCCGTGCTCGATGAAGTGGAACGGCGGAATGTTGTGCAGGACGGCGAAGACTACGGCGCGGACTCCCGCGAACGTGAGGAAGAAACTTACGGAAGCTACGAAGAGACGACGGCGCGGCCGGTCGGGGATGCGTTCGTGGATAGCCTTGCCTAACGACGTGCCGTAGGTCAAGAGCAACACGAAAGCCGTCACTGCAATCGCGAGCAGGAGTATGAACCAGGTGTAGGCCATAACGTATTAGAGCATCTGGGCCGGGGCAGCTGGGTGGAAACAGCAGGTTCCTCACCCGCGCTTTGCGCGTGTTCGGAATGACAAATTCTCCTGCGTTATTCGCATTGCTTTACGCCTTCCGCGTCACTCTATGCGTTCCGCATTACGTCTTTTGGGCTTCGCGTTTCAGGGCGCGCTCGAGGGTTTGATCGAGGGCGGACTTGGCCTTCTCGTATTCTGCTTGCGAGATTTGGTTCTGGCGGCGTTCGACTTCCAGTTGGAAGAGTTCTTCTTTTAATCCTTCGAGCAGCATGGAGGTGGGGCGCGCCCGGGTGTTCGTTTCAGCCGGAGCGTAGTCGTCTTCGAGCATGGTTGCAGATGCGGAAGAACCTGGCACCTGGCGGGCCAGAGCGCGGGCCGCGGATTGTTGGCGTACGGCCACGTAAATGCCGCCGAGGATCAAGGCTGCCGCGATGCTTCCGAGGATCTGCCAGCGGTATTTCTGCAGAGGATCGGGAGCGTCGATAGGCGGGCCGAGTCCGCCGCCGGGGCGGCTGATGGCCTGGGCACCGGGGCTTGGCGCGCCTTCTGAGCTTTGCTCTCCTTGTCCCTGTCCTTGGCCTTGCGCGCCGGATTCCTGTGGGTCGTCGAGTGCACCCTGGCCGGAAACCTTGAAGGCGAGGTTTTGTCCGGGTGTGGTGTTGGAAGCGACCTCCATGATCGCACTGGGCTCGGCCGGGTAGTTCCCCGACTTGTAACCAGCGGCCTGAGCCGCGGCGGTGAACTGCATCGTCTTGGGGAGCATGACCACGAAGTGTTCCAGAGCGTACACCGACTTGGGATCGAGATTCGCGCTGCCCGTATAAGGAAGTTGGTACGCCACCTCGAAGCGCGTGAGTCCCGGACGCAATGGAAAGATGAAGGAGTAGCGGTTCTTCTCGCCTTCGGGCACGGGGGCGGATTTCAGCGGATTGCCGTTTTCGGTGGTCGCCGAGCCGGAATCTTCGATGATGTGGGCTCCATCGGGTACGTAGAACTCGAGGTTGCGCTCATTCATCTGGGTGCGCGGAGGGTTGGAAGTATTCTGCACTCCAAATTCGCGGACGATCTCGATCTGGCCCTGTGCGCTCTGGATGCGCATGATGTCGGCGACTACCTGGATCCCGTCAATCTTTTTGCCGACGTCGAAGACTTCAAGGTCGACCGAAGTGGTTCCGGGAGGCGCCATGCGGTGGTAAGTGACCTCCTGATGGATGGCGCGGACCAGATGCGGAGACTGGGCGTCGTCGAGTTTGAAGGTGAAATGGCCCTGGGCGTCGGTTTTGGCGCGGCCGGCTTCTTCCATCCCCTGGCCGAGTTTGAGCAGGACGACTTCGTCTCCGGCGGCGGGCTTGTTGGTGGTGGAGTTTTTCACCGTGCCGGTGAGGGTTTGAGCGGCGGCCAGGGAGGCTAGGAGAAGGATGGCTGCGGCGCCTGCTGCTCGAACGAACGCGAACATAGAGTGAGAAGAGAACTCCTTGCGAGGGCTCGTGGAGCCGCTGAGGGATAAGGGATCCTTCGACTGCGTGGAAACTTCGCTTTGCGAAGTTTTCACTCCGCTCAGGATGACAGATCCGCTCTTGATAACAGATCCGTTCAGGATGACACGAGAATCGCTCAAGATCGGGTTCCTTTTTGCGGTGCGGGATTTTTTTCCAGGCGGGCGATCTCGGCCATGATGGTGGCGGCTTCGTCCTGCAGGGAAGATTTCAGCGAGGCGAAGTCGGGGTCAGGTATTTTGCCGGCTTTGTATTCGAAGTTTAGGTCGCGCAGGTTTTCGTAGACCGCGTCTTTGCGCTCTCGGAGATAGCCGGCGCGGGTCTTCTCTGGACCGAGAAAGAGTCTTCCGGGAAGGTAGAAAACATAAAAAAGAGATGCGGCGAAGAGCAGGCCGCACAGGAACAATGTCATAGGTCGTTCTCCATCATAGATCGTTCTCGGTCATAGATCAGTCTCCTTGCGAGCCTGGTCGCGGAACTGTTCCAGTTCGGGGCCGCGTGCGGGTTGAAGGCCGCCGGCGATGGCTGGGGCTGGACGGTTCTTCCAGGAGCGGACGACCATCACGATCAAGCCGAAGCCGAGGATTAGCGCGACGGGAGGGATGATATATGCGGCGCGGTCGAAACCTTGCATAGTCGGGGCGGCGAGCACCGTCGGGCCGTATTTCTGGACGAAACTTTGCTCGACCAGGCTGTCGCTATCTCCGCGGGAGACTGCCGTCATGAGTTCGTTGCGCATGCCGTCGGAATCAGGGCAGCCGACGTGGTTGCATTCCAGAAGAATCTGTTTGCAGCCGCAGACGCACATCATTTGATGGCCGATTTCGTTGAAGCGGGTGGCGGGATCTCCGGCGCCGAGAAGAGTGAAGACGGCGAGGCAGAGCAGGAAGGTTTGGGCTGCTTTGCGGCTTCGCCTGGCTAGCTTCGTTTTGATGTTCGATTTCGTCATCGCCTCTCAGATTCTGGTCTTGGATCTTAGGTTTTAGGTCTTGGGATTTACCCTAAGACCTTAGGACCTGACACCTGAGACCCTCTAGCATCAATCTCCCGTGGCCACGGGAGCGGGGTGCGCTTGCCCCAGCCTTGCGGGTGCGGGGACGCGGACTGGCGCGGGCGCGTTCGGAATCAGAGCGAGAACGGTTCCGCCTAGCATGATCCAGACGCCCAGCCAAATCCACATTACCAGTGCATTCAGGTGCGCCTTGATGATGGGATGACCGTTATCCTGATTCACTCCTTCGAATACCAGGTAGAGATCCTCATTAAGGGTGGAGCGGACAAACGGGATGGTCGAGGTCTGCTGGCTGGCATGGAAGAAGCGGCGCTCGGGAGTCATGGTGCCGATCGGCTTGCCGCTTTTGTAAACGTCGAGCACCGCCCACTGGCTGAAATAGTTGGCGTTGTCATCCTCGGTGGAGGAGCGGCAGATGAGGGCGTAGGGACCGATGGTCATCTGGTCGCCGTTTTTCATCTCCATCTCTTTGTCCTGATTGAATGCGGAGCCGGCGAAGCCGATGATGACCACCGCCACGCCGAAATGGACGATGTATCCACCGTAGCGGCGCGTGTTGCGGTGAGTGAGTTGCACCATGGAGGCGAACATGCTCTGCCCGGTGTGTTTCGCGATGACCCGGCCGCCGCGGTAGAACTCGCTGGCCACGGTGAGAGTCACGAGCACGGCGAGAGCAATCGCCATCAGCGAATAGAGGTACGAGATATCTTGCCAGGGCTTGAGGCCGAAGGCTGAGCCCCAACTTTGCGGCGTGAGCATCAGGAAGATGGCGACCGCGATGGCGCCGATGGTCGGCCACATGAAATTGCGCTTCAGGCTTTCGAGGGATGTCTTGCGCCAGGCGAGCAACGGCCCTACGGCGGTGAGAATCAGGAGCAGCAGGGCCACGGGGATAGCGACACGGTTGTAGAACGGCGCGCCCACAGTCACCTGATTGCCCTGCACCAGTTCGGAAATTTTCGGGAACCAGGTTCCCCAGAGAACGGTGAAGCAGAGCAGAACGAAAAGCAGATTGTTGAAGAGGAAGCTCGACTCGCGCGAGATCAGAGATTCGAGCTTATGCTCGCTGCGCAGGTGAGACTTGTTCTTGAAAAAGAAGGAACAGAATACGACCAGGGTGATCACGAGGAACCAGCCGAACCATGGGCCGATTGAAGACTGCGCGAAGGCATGGACGGAACTGATGATGCCGCTGCGGGTGAGGAACGTTCCGAGGATGGCGAGCCAGAAGGTGGCGAAGACCAGCCACATGTTCCACATCTTCAGCATGCCGCGTTTTTCCTGCATCATCACCGAGTGCAGGAAGGCGGTGCCGGTGAGCCATGGCATTAGCGAGGCATTTTCGACGGGATCCCATCCCCAGTAGCCGCCCCAGCCGAGCACCGAATACGCCCAGTGGGCGCCGAGAAAGACGCCGCAGGTGAGGAAAGCCCAGGTGACCATGGTCCAGCGGCGGGTGATGTTGATCCACTTCTCGCCGGGATACTTCATGATCAGCGCGCCCAGCGCGAAGGCGAACGGGACGGTGAAGCCGACGTAGCCGAGATAGAGCATGGGCGGATGAATCACCATCTCGGGATACTGCAGCAACGGATTCAGGCCGCTGCCATCGGCGCGGAGCGGACCTTCGAGAATGCCGAAGGGATTGGCGGCGAAGTTTACCAGGAGCAGAAAGAAGATCTGGACGCCGGCCAGAACCACCGAAGCGTAGGCGAAGAGTCGCGGGTCAGTCTTGTAGCGCAGGCGCAGGACAAATCCGTAGGCCGCGAGCAAGAGCGACCAGAACAGCAGCGAACCTTCCTGGCCGGACCACAGCACGGCGAACTTGTAAGGACCAGAGAGATCGCGATTGCTGTGGTGAAAGATATAGGCGATAGAGAAGTTGTCCTGAAAGGCGCAGACGACAAGGACCAAGGCAGCTAGAAAAACCGAGGCGAAGGTAGCGATGCCGGCGCGGCGGGCGGTCTCGCCGATGCGCTCCGAACCCCGGCGGAGGATCGCGGCGAACGATGCCTCGGCGGTGGAAGGATCTGCGGCCTTCGTGCCTGACATTGCGGCCAGCGAAGGGGTTTTGTTCTGGAAAACCAGGGCGATGATCCCGGCGAGGAACGTGTAGACGCTCAGGGCCAAAGCGAGAAGCAGTGCGAAACTTCCAATTTCCGCCATGGTGGGGGAACCCTGGGTATTTTTTCAGAAATGTCCCGTCGAGGCAACCGCGAAAGGGCATGCGGCGGCCGAATTGCGCCGCCGCATGTCTTGACAGGATTCGGACTCGACTACGCGCTCTGCCGCTGCAGGTAGCGCTGCTTCACTTCGTGTTCCGCGTTCAGCCAGTCTTCGGCTTCACTGCCGGGCGCGGCCCCGCGCTGCTGATAGAGTTCGTAGGCGCGGCGCCGGATCTCATTTTCCAGATTGATCGGGATCGGGGGCGCGGCATTTTTTCGGGGCTCGCTCTTTACTACCTCCATCTTTCGGGGTTCGGGCGCCGTTTTGACTTCTGCGGCCGCAACTTCGGCGGGCATGGTTCCAGCCACGACTGCCTTCACTTCGGGCAGATTGCTGTTATTGGTTGGGTTCGGACTCGGATTCGTGCGATCGGCGTTGCCGCCTGAGGTGGATTTCGATCTCGCCATAATTGGATACTCCTTACATATACCTAAATTTAGGAATGAATCGAACTGGTGAACAAACCACATACACTCGTCCCGCAACGTTTAAGAGAACATTAAAATTTGTGGCAGAAGTAGAGTTAGTATAAACCTCCAGAGGCTGTGGAAACCTGCCTTCGCGAAGAAATTGGCGGAGAGAGCTTTGTTATAATCGAAGCTCTTATTCGACACTCCGGGGATGGCGCTATCGTCTAGGGGTTAGGACGGAAGATTCTCAATCTTCAAACCCGGGTTCGATTCCCGGTAGCGCTACCAAGTTTCTTCCGCCAGGCCCTGATGCGAGCAAAATCAGTCATGTGCAGCGGAACAATGTGCAGCGGAACAATGTGCAACAAACCAATGTGCAGGAGGCGGGCGACGTCCATATGAAGATGAGCCATGCTGCTTACCCGGGGGGGGGCAACACTGTTCCTTTTGCCGTTCGCCCTGCTCCCCTCAGTGCACGGGCAAACTGGTGCCAGCTTCGGGCAGGCAATGCAGGCGCGGCTCTCCAGTAAAGGGTCGCACAAAATACTGCGATAAGAATTGCTTACCGGATGACAATAAGGTGATCGCTCCCGCGAATGACTTTGCAGCCCATCACAAGGAATTCATGCCTTCTCCTGTTAATGTTCAGAGTTTCGCCACCTACATCGACGCGAACAAGCTTGATCCGCGCGAGCGCAAGTCGAACGAGAAAGCATACAAAGACCGGAAAAAAGAGGGTCAGCTGGAACTATATTCCAAGTGACCAGCACGTCTTTTCACGGGTTCGATTGCCACGAGGGAAGCCAATTAGTCTCGACTTATCGGCTCCGGCAGCGCCAATCTCGCCCGAATTTCGATCACGATCTCGGCGGGTGAGCGATCGGCATCGACTGTTACCGCGTCTTCCGGGGCTTCGAGCGTCTCGAGTTGGCTATTGAGCAGGCGCTCCGTCATGAAGTGTCCGCGGCGTTCACGCAAACGCTGCCGCAATACTTCCGGCGTGGCTTTCAGATAGACGATCTTTACTTTTACTTCTACTTCCGGTCCGACCTGCAAGGCCTGTCGATATGACCGCTTCAGGGCCGAGCAGGCCAGTACCGAGTTTTTTCCGGTGGCAATCCAGTTGGCGATGAGTGCGCGCAACGTCGCGAGCCAAGGGGCGCGGTCGGCGTCGGTCAGCGGAATTCCGGACCGCATTTTCTCTATGTTCGCCGGCGAATGGTAATCGTCTCCGTCGGCGAAGTCCCATCCGAGTTCTGATGCGAGCAATTGTCCGACCGTCGTCTTTCCCGCGCCGGAGACTCCCATCAGCACGATGACCATGAATCCTCCGTCGCCCCTGGAGACCATCTCATAGTGAGAGGCAGGAGTAAACCGCAAGCACCTCAGGGGCTGAAGCCCGGGTGTTGCCGGCTCTGGCGGCACGGCTGAAGCCGTGCCCTTCCCAAGATTACTGACGAGACAAGTTTTATTTCACATACTTCGGACCCGCGGGAGTGTTCCACGGATCGTAGTGCAGCGCGAATTGGATTCTGTCTGGAATTGAGGGGTGCGAGTAAGACCAGAAGACGAGCAGTGGGTTCGGCGTGGGATAGTCGTAGCTTTTCTCGCCAAGCTTTTGGAAGGCCGAGGCTGCGACTTTGCCGTTGTTGGGGAACAGGCCGTGCGTGACCTCGAGTCCGTAGATATCAGCCTGGTGTTCGATGTGGCGGCTGAACGCGTTGCCAATCGGTTCCCCGACCAGGCTGAGCAACGAAAGCGCGAGCATCAGGACGGGCAAGGCGGCCAGGTCGTTGATGCCGCGGATGTGCCAGGCCTCGCCCCATCGTGCAAGCAGGGCGAGCACGATACGGCGTCCAAGCCAGAAGCCGGCCAGCATCAGGATTGCGAAGAACGCCAGGCCTTTGTAGACGTGGTTCAGGACGTAGTGGCCCATTTCGTGTCCGAAGACGAAGAGGGTCTCGGGGATGGTCATGTCGCGCGAGGTATTGTCCCAGACCACGACTCGCTTGGTGGCGCCGATGCCGGTTACGTAGGCGTTGTAGGTGGTGACCTTCTCGCTAGCCTCCATTTCGAACATGCGGTCGCGCGGAATGCTGAGTCCGCCGCGGTGAGTTACTTTTTCGATTTCGCTGACCAGGAGTGGCTGCTTTTGCTCGAGGGGCTCGAACTTGTTGAAGATGGGGTCGAGAATTACTGGAGCGGCAAAAATCAGAAGGATGAGAAACGGCAGAGTCAGCAGCCAGAAATAGAACCACCAGCGCTGCGGACTCTTGCGGATCACTCGGAACAAGCCAAAGACTACTGGAACGAGGATGATGAGCGAAACCGCTTCGGCTTTGCACCAGTCTCCCGCCCATGAGGCCCAGCCCTGCACCGAGAGTCCGTAGGCCCGCGAGATGTGCTGCTCGTAGATATCGAAGGGCAGAGAGATGATTGCGATTAACAGCGTCAGCAGGGGCACGAAGATAAGCGTCTGCAGAAAACTGTTCTTGCTGGCGCGCTCGGCCAGATCGCGAAACGCCGGCGCTACGCGCAGCTTGAGAAGGACCAATAGAACCACGATCCCGAAGACCATGCCGAACAGATAGAGCACGGTGCGCGTCTGGTAGAGCGCTTCGGCTTTGGCCAGCTTGTCTGGAGGCAGGCTGTATTCGGTGACTTTGAGTTCGTGCGGTTGCGGGTGCGCTTCGATCGGTTGGGCCTGGAGCTGTTTCGTCTGGATTTGGGTTGCGGCGGGCGCAGGTTGCGCCACGGCGGATGTCAGCCAGAGGGCGACGGTGGCGGAGAAAATCAGCCACGATACAGTTGCTCTCAAACGAGGCCTCCTTAATAATCTTCCTGCAATCCGAATAATACGTTACCGAGCGTTCGGACTATAATGGCGCGACACGAATGGCCCTTACCTCTGGCACGAAGCTCGGCCCCTACGAAATCCAGTCTCCGCTGGGCGCAGGCGGCATGGGAGAAGTTTACCGTGCTCGTGACACGCGCCTCGATCGCACAGTAGCGGTGAAAGTTCTTGCCTCTCATCTTTCTTCCTCGCCGGAACTGAAACAGCGCATGGAGCGCGAGGGGCGGGCGATCTCTTCGCTGAACCATCCCCACATCTGCCAGCTCTTTGATATCGGCTCGCAGAATGGCACCGATTATCTGGTGATGGAGTTTCTGGAGGGGGAAACTCTGGCGGAGCGGCTGCGCAAGGGTGCGATGCCGCTGGCCGAAGTCTACAAGATAGGGATTGCCGTGGCCGAAGCGCTGGCCGTCGCGCATCGTTCAGGCATCGTGCACCGCGACCTGAAGCCTGGGAACATCATGCTGACTGCGGGCGGCGCGAAGCTGATGGACTTTGGGCTGGCGAAGCCGCTGGGCGTGCAGAGTACGGGGACAGGGTCAGGATCGGCAGCGCCTTCGTTCACCGCGGCAGCCACGATGAGCGGGCCGAGCCCATTAAGCCCGCTGACTACTGCCGGCAGCATTATTGGGACGATTCAGTACATGTCTCCGGAGCAGATCGAAGGCAAAGAAGCCGACGCACGCTCCGACATTTTTGCGTTTGGTGCTGTGCTGTATGAGATGGTGGCGGGGAAGCGTCCGTTTCAGGGTAAGAGTCAAATCTCGCTGGCGTCGTCGATTCTGGAATCGGAACCGGAGCCGCTGACCGTTCGCAAGCCGAACACGCCGCCTGGGTTTCAGCATATGGTGACGACCTGCCTGCAAAAGAATCCGGACGAGCGCTATCAGTCGGCGCACGATATCAAGCTCGAGCTGCAATGGATCGCCGCGGACCGCACTTCACCTCCGGTGGTGGCGGCAACGTCCGCGCCCCGCACCCGCGAGCGGATCGGTTGGGCGTCGGCGGTTGTGGCTGCAATTGTTCTCGGGGCGGCTGCTGCCGCAATCTTCTACCATCCGGCGCAATCCGCGCACTCCATCCGCACCGTGATAAATCCGCCTGAAAAAACTACGTTCAATCTCACGGGCGATTCTGCCGGACCACCAGTAATATCTTCAGACGGTACATCCGTCGCATTTGCGGCCGCCGGGGCGGACGGCAGGACCGCGCTCTGGGTCCGCCCCACGAACACGGTGGAAGCTCGCGAACTGCCCGGCACCGACGGCGCGACTTTTCCCTTCTGGTCGCCTGACAGCCGTTCCCTCGGATTCTTTGCCGATGGCAAGCTCAAGACGGTCGACCTCGAAGGCGGGTCGACGCAGATAGTTTCTGACGTACCGCTCGGTCGCGGAGGCGCGTGGGGACCCGGTGGAGTGATCCTGTTCTCCCCGGCTCCCACAGCGCCTCTCATGCGCGTGAGTGCCAGCGGGGGCACTCCAGTTCCAATTACGAAGCTCGACGCCGCTCTACACACCTCGCATCGCTGGCCGTTTTTCCTTCCAGACGGTAAGCATTTCCTCTACATCGCTCTTCACCATGACGCTTCCAAGTCGGGGAATAATACGGTCCACTACGCATCGCTCGACGGCCGGGAAAATCGTCCGCTGTTCCGCTCTCAAACCAACGCGGTTTACGCCAGCGGTTTTCTTCTGTTTGGACGTGGCGACCAACTAATGGCGCAACCTTTCGACCCTTCCTCTGGAACGCTGAGTGGCGAACCCCAGAATGTGGCCAAGGGTGTGATGAACGACGCCAGCACCTGGCACATGGACGCCTCAGCTTCCAGCGATGGTCTGCTGGTTTTCGGCAGCGGCGCCTCAGGCGACCTGGAGTTAGTCTGGATGGATCGCAGCGGGAAGATCAGCACCATTGCCGACAAGCTCCCTGACTTGCAGGGCGCGGTCCTTTCCCCGCAAGGAGACCGTGTCGCTCTTCAGCTTAACGCTGGTCAGACCGATCTCTGGGTGCTCGACCTGACGCGTGGCGTCCGCACCAGAGTCACCTTTGGACCGGTTGGGAATGTTTCCCCCCTCTGGTCCCCCGATGGCAAATGGATCGCATACGCCTCCGCTCAAAACGGTCACTTTGCCCTTTGCCGCAAGCCCTCCGACGGCAGCGGCGCGGAAGAGACTTTGCTCACAGTTGACCAGCAGCCCGCGCTCCACGATTGGTCGCGTGACGGTAAGTATCTGCTATATTCGCTGCCCGTCCCGGGTGGCCCGTTACGGCAGATATGGGCCTTGCCGCTCCAGGGAGAGCGCAAGCCGTCGTCGGTAGTGGAGCGGGGTGCGTTCGGAAAACTTTCTCCAGACAGTCGTTGGCTCGCCTACCAGTCAGCCGAATCAGGCAGGGCGGAAATTTACGTGATGCCCTTTGGCGGCGGGCAAGGCAAGTGGCAGGTCTCGGCTAACGGCGGGCAACTTCCGCGGTGGAGCACGGACGGCAAAGAACTCTACTATATGGACCTGACTTACAATCTTTTCTCAGTCCCGGTAAAGAACACGGGCGGCTCACTGCAATTCGGCTCGGCTGAGAAGCTGATCACCAACTGGTCCGCTCCGCAGGTCTTCTACGACGTCTCTCCCGACGGCACGAGGTTTCTTCTTGACCGGGTTGCGCAGCAGGTCAGCCAGTCCGTCACCGTGGTTACGGACTTCACGGCGGGATTGAAGAAGTGAGCTCTCAGCTCTCAGCTGTCGGCTGCTAGCTGTCAGCTTGAGAAAAGCAGTTTCTTGCTGAGAACTGATAGCTGATAGCTGCGGGCATACCATGAACCTCCTTTCCATTCGGATTGCAGCCGCAGCGCTGCTGCTTAGGACTTCCATGTCCATGTCCGCACGAGACCGGTCCAACGCGCGCTCGATGGTCATCACCCGCTACGGCATTGTGGCGCCCAGCCACGTGCAGGCCGTTCTGCATGACTCGAAGAGCAAAGTGAACTACGGAGCGTCAGACGCACGAGCCGAGGGCGCCGCAGTTCCAGAACACTGATCAGTGGCCAGGGGCGTCTGCTTTACGACCGGAGCAAATTCCTGGCGATGAACAGAACGTTGGCCGGGCGCTCGCCCAGCCGCCGCATGAAATAGGGATACCACTCGCTGCCAAAGGGAATATAAATGCGGACGCGCCAGCCGTCGCGCGCCAGCTTGCGCTGCAAGTCGCGGCGGATTCCGTAGAGCATCTGGAACTCAAACGAGTCACGGGAAAGCTTTTCGCGAACGGCGAAAGCCTGGGCTTGTTGAATGATGTTCTCATCGTGCGTAGCCAGGCCATGATAAACGCCGCTCTTCATCAGGATCTTCATCAGCTTGACGTAGTTGGCATCGACGTCGGACTTGAGGGGGAAAGCGATCTCGGCAGATTCTTTGTAGGCTCCTTTGCACAGGCGGATGCGGATACGCTCGGAGAGAAGTTTCTCTACGTCTGCCTCGGAGCGTTTAAGGTACGCCTGGATTACGGTACCGACGGCATTGGCGTTTCCCGGCATGGCGTGGAGTTCGTGAACGAAATCCAGAGTGCGCTGGGTGTAGGGCGAGCCTTCCATGTCGACGCGCACAAAGCCAGGAGGGTCCATGGATGCGGCCTTGGCGACGAGTCCACTGACGATTTCGCGGGCCAGCTTCTCGTCAACGTCCAGCCCCATGTGAGTTAGTTTCAGGCTGATGTTGGCGTTGAGCCGGTGCGCGGCGATGGCGTCGAGAATCTGATGATAAAGCTGGGCGCTGTGGCGGGCTTCGTCTGGATTGGCGACATTCTCGCCGAGGTTATCGATGCTGACGCTCATGCTTGCGCGGTTGACGGCTTGCGTGGCGCGGACAGCATCGGCGATCTCAGTACCGGCAACGAATCGGCCGGAGACGCGGCGGCCGAGCGAAGAACTCTCGGCAAAAGTGCGCAAAGATGGGTTTTCGGAAAGACGGACGAAGAAGGCTCTTAACATTCCACACCTGAAGAATTATCCCCCAGAAGCGATGATTGGATAAAGAGCACAGAACGTTGTATCATGAGACGGTCGAAACATCATAAAGAGCACTAAAAACGCGCTCTTTCGAGCGTTCCTGTCTGCTTATCGTCACTCTTAACATACTGGAGAAAATAGCAGGAGAAACAGCTAATCAGACAGCTTGCGCGACTGACGATTTCAGCGCTGCAAGCGCAGCGGGACGCGGAAATTTCCGGAATAGTACGCAGGGCACGCAATGAGTGTAACGGAGATGTTGCGTCAACCATTCTGGACCGGGGACCGTCGCCAGCAAATCAAGAACAATCAAAAGAATGGCCTGAACGTGGCTGTGTCTAACACGCAGGAGCCATTTGCCTGTGCTTCGCGCTCATCTAGCCTGTTGTTGAACGGCGGGCGAACAATGGGGGTTGTTCAGAGCCGCTGTTTTTCACGGCTAAGCTTCAAACTTGCGTCCCACGACTGAAGTTGAGTCTGGGACGCTTTTTCTTGGGAGAATGATCTTGCTGCCCACAGCCCATGGGTCAATGAGTGAAATTGATTCCATGACAATGTCGGCTCCGACGCCGGAGTAAAGTTGGTGGTGCTAAAGCCAACCAACAGGCTCGGGAGA
>Ga0209420_1000249_pt1 | contig 31898 bp, 33 predicted proteins | sample BlaSpr_A8_OM1_O1_FD_187972 | JGI IMG/M metagenome (GOLD analysis project Ga0209420, IMG submission 187972) | Forest soil microbial communities from Thunder Bay, Ontario, Canada - Black Spruce, Ontario site 2_A8_OM1_O1 (SPAdes) (version 2) | ecosystem: Environmental > Terrestrial > Soil > Boreal...
GTGTTCGATAAGGGTGGAAAATATCTTTTCTTCACCGCCAGCACGAATCTCGCGCTGGCCGCCGCTTGGCTGGACATGTCCAGCATCGACCGTCCCGTGACGCGGAGCGCTTACGTTGCCGTACTCCGCAAGGATCTGCCCTCTCCGCTCGCGCCGGAAAGCGATGACGAAAAAGTCTCAGACGGTGCAAAGGGACCCGTGCACGGCGCCGCGGACGCGCAGAGCCAAACGGGAGACGCGCAAAAACCTGTCGAAGGCGAGGCCGCCAAACCGAAGGAGCCGCCAAAAGTTACTATCGATTTCGAAGGTATGAGCCAACGAATCTTGTCGCTGCCTACCCTGCAGCGAAACTACACGGGCCTCTTCGCTGGCAAAGCAGGGATTTTATTCCTAGTCGAAGGAACTCCCGTAGGCTTGCCGGTGCAGGGACCGCCGTCGAACACCGTAACGAAATTCGACCTTTCCACGCGGAAGAGCGAATTGTTTGTTTCGGGAGTTTCGAATATCGCCATTTCCGCTAACGGCGAGAAGGCGCTTTTCGAACAGCACCAGCAGTGGTTCATCGCGGAGACTAAGGCAGCGCCCAAACCGGGCGAAGGAGCGCTGCACCTGGACGGCATGCAGGTTCTCGTGGATCCGCATGCCGAGTGGAAGCAGATGTATCACGAGACCTGGCGCATCGAGCGTGACTTTCTTTACGATCCGAATTTGCACGGATTGGACCTGAAGGCTGCCGAAGCGTTCTACGCGAAGTATCTGGACGGCATCGAGCACCGCGCCGATTTCAGCTACTTGCTCGAAGAGATGCTTGGCAATATCACCGTTGGACACATGTTTGTCCGCGGCGGAGATTTGCCGGAAATTCCGCACATCCCCGTGGGTTTGCTGGGCGCCGATTATAAAATCGAAAACGGCCGCTACCGTTTCGCGCGCGTTTACAACGGAGAGAACTGGAACCCGCAGCTTCACGCGCCGCTCACGCAGCCGGGCGTCAACGTAACCGCGGGCGAGTACCTGCTGGCGGTAAACGGCCATGAAGTGCGCGGCACCGATAACATTTTCAGCTTTTTCCAAAACGCGGCGGACAAGCAAACCGTCCTTAAGGTGGGTCCGAGTCCGGATGGCAACGGTTCGCGCGAGGTGACGGTCGTGCCCGTAGCGAACCAGCTTCCACTGCGCAATCTAGCGTGGATCGAAGACAATCGCCGCAAAGTGGATGAGATGAGCAAGGGAAAGCTTGCCTACGTCTACCTGCCGAATACGGCGGGCGGCGGGTACAACAATTTCAATCGGTATTACTTCGCACAGGTCGGCAAGCAAGGTGCGGTGATCGACGAGCGGTTTAATACCGGCGGCGACCTCTCGGATTACATCATCGACTATCTGCGGCGTCCGGCGATGAGCCGCGTGGCCACGCGCGAAGGCGAGGATTGGACCTCACCTTCGGCGGCTATTTATGGCCCGAAAGCGATGATCATCAACGAAATGGCCGGCTCCGGCGGCGACGCGCTGCCATGGTATTTCCGAAAAGCCGGCATCGGCACGTTGGTAGGCAAGCGAACTTGGGGTGGGCTGGTGGGAATCTATGGCTACCCGGAAGTGATGGATGGCGGGACGATAACGGCGCCGCGCGCCGCGATCTACGGGCTCACCGGTGATTGGGAAGTGGAAAATCGCGGGATCGCGCCCGATATCGATGTGGAATTCGACCCGGCGGCGTGGCGCCAAGGCCATGACACGCAACTTGAGAAGGCGGTAAGCGTTTTGCTGCAGGATTTGCAGAAGCATCCGCTTCCGCAATACAAAAAGCCGGCTTACCCGAATTATCACCAGAAGTTTTCCGAGGCGCCCGCGGGACACTAGCGCAGGGTTTCGAAAGGAATCGGCGGCTGGATTCAAGATGAAGGTCGATTTGTTAAAAAACGGAATGAAATTACTCGTCGAGGAAGATCACTCGATCCCCAACGTCGCTCTCTATATTTTCTATCGAGTCGGCTCTCGCAACGAACGTCCCGGCACGACGGGCATCTCGCACTTCTTTGAACATATGATGTTCAACGGAGCGAAGAAATATGGCCCTGGGGCGTTCGACCGCACGATGGAAAACGCCGGCGGCGCCAACAATGCGTACACTTCGAATGATGTGACCGTGTATCACCACCGTTTTCCGCCCTCGGCGCTGGAGACAGTATTCGATCTTGAAGCCGACCGCATCGAGAACTTGGCTTTCGATCTCGATAAAATCGAGTCCGAACGCGGCGTCGTGTCTTCGGAGCGCCGCATGTCCGTGGATTCGAGCAATGCCGGTATCCTTGATGAACAACTTTGGGCCGCGGCCTACATCGCGCACCCTTACCAGTGGCCGGTGATCGGCTGGATGGTGGATATCGAGAATTGGACGGTGGACGACCTGAAGCGCCATTTCCAAATGGGCTACTCGCCGAGTAACGCGACGATGGTGGTTGTCGGGGACATTGTCGCAGACGACGTCGTGCGTCTGGCGACCCAATATATCGAGCCGATTGCGGCCCATGCGCCTCCGCCGAAGGTCACTACGCGAGAGCCGGAGCAAATCGGTGAGCGGCGCATCACCGTGAGGAAGTTCGCGCAACTTCCCATTCTGATGATCGGATATCACGTGCCGGAGACCTCCCATCCCGACTACTACGCGCTGCGTGTGCTACAAACAATTCTTTTTGCCGGGCAAAGCTCGCGGATGTATCACCGGCTGGTGGATCGCGATCAACTCGCGCTTTCCGTGCGCGGCAGCATGCAAGTTGCGCTTGATCCGACGTTATTCATTATCAGCGCGCAGCCGAAAACCGGCGTGGAACCGGCGGCCGTCGAAAATGCGATTTACGCCGAATTCGAGAAAGTGAAGGACGGAGGCGTGAGCGAAATCGAGGTGGGAAAGGCCAAGAATATTCTGCTCGCGCAATTCTACCGGCAGATGAAGACGGACAACGGGCGCGCCAATGCGATCGGCACGTATCAGGTATTCTTCGGGGATTATCAGAAGCTTTATGAAGCAGCCTGCGAGTATGAGCGAGTTTCCGCCGGGGATGTGCGCCGGATCGCTCGCGTCTATTTTGAAGAGAAAAACAGGACGGTGGCGACGTTGATTCCAGAAGCAAAGGTTCCTCCCGCGGCGCCGGACGCGACCCCCGCATGACATCACGCGAGAAGCTTCACCTGCCGGAATATCGAAAGATCACCCTGCCAAACGGCATGACTTTGCTCTTGATGGAGCAGCACAAGCTCCCGCTGGTGAGTTTCGAAGCGATTTTAAGATGCGGCTCGACGGCCGACGCGCCGGGGGCGGAAGGCACCGCTTCCGTAACCGCTTCGCTTCTGCGTCACGGTACGAAGACGCATACCGCGGACCGATATTCGGACGTCCTTGATTTCATCGGCGGCATTTTTCACGCCGGCGCTTCCGCGGACTACACCTCGATTTCCGCTGAATTCATGAAGAAGGATCTCGCCACGGGTTTGGATCTGCTGGCCGAGCCACTGCTCGAGCCCGTGTTTCCGGAAGAAGAGATTACCAAGGTTTTGCGCCAGCGCATGGACGGTATTCGTGCCGCCAAGGATAAGGCGCAACACGTGATCGCGGCCTATTTCAACGCGTATCTTTTTCAAGGGCATCCTTATGGGCGAGCGGTGGGCGGCGACGAGGAATCGTTGACGCACATTCAGCGCGATTCGATCGCGGGATTCTATCGCGATCAATACGATCCTGCGAACGTGATTCTGGCCGCTGTGGGAGACTTCGAATCTTCCGAAATGGAGCGTCTCCTCGGCGAGAAATTCGGCGCCTGGCCGGCGCACAAGACTGCGCCAGCGGTGAACGTCGATCTGGCGCCATCGCAGAAACGCCGTTTGTTACTCGTGGATAAGCCCGATTCCACGCAAACCTATTTCCGCATCGGCAATGTGGGCATCGCGCGCACCGACCCGGATTATGTGCCGCTGATGCTGGTCAACACGCTTTTCGGCGGGCGGTTCACTTCGCTGATCAATTCGGCATTACGGATCGAATCGGGGCTTACCTATGGGGCCGCCTCGACCTTCGATGTGCGGCGCTCGGCAGGCCCCTTCTACATAGCCAGCTATACACCCAACGCGACCACGAGCCGCGCGCTCGATGTTGCAGTCGAGGTGCTGAAGCAATTCCACCGCAATGGCATCTCGGAGCAGCAGCTTGCCTCCGCGAAGTCCTACTTGAAAGGGCAATTTCCGCTGCGGATGGAAACCTCGGATCAGTTGGCCTCACTTATCGCGCATCTGGAGTCTTACCGTCTTGAACGCAGCGAAATAGATGAACTTTATGGGAGGATCGATGCCACTTCGGTGGACGATGCGATCCGCGCGATTGAGCGGCACTATCCTGAAGACGACCTGGTGTTCGTGCTAATCGGCAAAGCAGGTGAAATCGGCGAGGTGGCATCTCGCTATGCCGCCCGCATGAATGTGTGCTCGATCAGCGATCCGGGATTTGCACCGCGCACCGTGGTCGACGCAGCGCCGGCAACCGGTCCGAAACTGAGATAAACGCCGATGCCCGAACTTCCCGAAGTCGAAACGATCGTGCGGGGTCTGCGGGCGGCGGTTTCGAAGCGCAAGATTATGAGCGTGCGCTTGGGCAAGACCGATTTTATCGTCGAGCCGGCCGCGCTCGCCGAACGCCTGCCGGGAAGCCGCATCGCCGCCGTCGAGCGCTACGGCAAATTCATTTCGTTGACGCTTGAGCCTGCGGGGGGCACACCTCGTTTCTATTTTATGATTCACCTGGGAATGACTGGCCAGATCATTCCGCGCGCGAGCTCCGCTCCGATTGTGCCGCACACGCATGTTTTCCTCGAACTCGATGACGGCAGGGAACTGCGGTACACCGATATTCGCCGGTTCGGGCAAATGTTTCTTCTGCCTGAATCGGGGATCGCGCAGTTTCGCACGAAGCTTGGGACCGATCCGCTGGATATTACATCTCGCGAGTTCGTGAAGCGCTTTCGCTCGCGGCGCGCGCGCATCAAGGCTTTGCTGGTCGATCAAAGAGTATTACGCGGCATGGGGAATATCTATGCGGACGAGAGTCTCTGGCGCGCACGCATCCATCCGGAGAAAATCGCGGCGACCCTAAAGCCAGCGCAACTGATCGCGCTTCATCGAGCGGTTCGCAGAGTGCTGGAGGATGCCATCCGGCTCAAGGGCTCTTCGATTTCCGATTTTCTCGACGCGGAGGGCCGGCGCGGGGAATACCAGCTTCATCATCGCGTCTACGGGCGTGCCGGGAAATCCTGCTCGCGATGTAAGACGACGATCCGGCGAATCGTGGTGGCGGGACGCGGCAGCTATTTTTGTCCGCGATGCCAGGCGTCGCCGCGACCTGCGTCGCGGCGTCAGCCAAAGCGCTAGATGCCCGAACGATCCACAACATTTCTCATGCAACGTGAAGTATCATGCGGCCCGCGCCGGATTGAATTGAGTTTCTCGCAGGCTTGTCAGGGGGACGAATGAAAGTTCGCGGTGTGATCTTGAGCTTCTTAGCGTTGCTGTTGTACCTGCTGGGCGTTGCGCCACTGCGCGCACAGCAAGCCCCTCCGGCGGACGACTTGAAGAAAGAAGCCGTAGCCGGCGTGGACGCCATGCAAACGCTGACGCAACAGATAGTGGACGAGATCTATAGTTTCAGCGAACTCGGCTTCCAGGAATACGAAACGACACGTTACGTCACCGGCATTCTCGAAAAAAATGGTTTTCACGTCGAGCGTGGCGTCGCGGGAATACCCACCGCGTGGGTCGCCACCTGGGGGTCAGGCAAGCCGGTGATCGGTTTCATCACCGATGTTGATTGCATTCCCCAAGCTTCGCAAAAACCCGGAGTGGCCTATCACGATCCGATCGTGGCGGGCGCTCCGGGACATGGAGAAGGGCACAACTCCGGCCAAGCGGTGAACGTGACGGCAGCGCTCACGCTGAAGAAATTGATGGAGAAGTATCGCATGTCCGGCACGCTGAAGATTTATCCCGGTATCGCCGAGGAACTGCTGGGCTCCAAAGCGTATTACGTCCGCGCCGGATTGTTCCGCGATGTGGATGTGATGCTCGGCGTGCATGTGGCTTCCGAGTTTGCCACGAGTTACGGACAAGGGTCGTTTAGCGGGCTGGTTTCGATTCAATATTCGTTTCACGGAAAGGCCGCCCACGCGGCGGGAGATCCTTGGGACGGACACAGCGCTCTAGCGGCGGTGGAATTGATGGACGTGGGGTGGGATTTCCGCCGCGAATATTTGCGGCTGCAGCAACGCTCGCACCACGTGATTTTCAACGGCGGCGACCAGCCCAACGTGGTGCCGCCCGAGGCGGGCGTCTGGTATTACTTCCGCGAAATGGATTACCCGCACATCAAGGAGCTTTACGACCTGGGGAATACGATGGCGGACGCGGCAGCAATGATGACGTCAACTACCGTAACACGCCGATTGGTTGGATCCGCGTGGCCGCCAAACTTCAGCAAAGTGATCGCCGACGATCAGATCAAGAATATTCAGGCGGTGGGCATGCCGCAGTGGTCGGATGCGGACCAGACGCTCGCAAAAGCATTACAGAAGGAAATCGGCAAGGAAGTCACCGGATTGAAGACGAAGGTCACTGAGCTCAAGGCCCCGGAAACCACGATGGGCGGCGGATCGGACGATGTCGGCGATATTTCCTGGAATCTGCCGATGGTGTACATGGTGTACCCCGCCAACATTCCTGAGGTCGCGGGACACAGTTGGGAAAGCGGTGTCGCGATGGCCACGCCCATCGCGCACAAAGGGTCGACCGCGGGTGCAAAAGCGCAGGCCATGACGGCGATCGATCTGCTGACGAATCCGGCGCTGGTGCAGCAGGCCTGGGATTATTTTCGAACGGTGCAGACCAAGGACATCAAGTATCAATCGTTCCTCGGGCCTGACGACAAGCCAGCCATCGAATTGAACAAAGACAAAATGGCGCAGTATTTGCCGGAGTTGCGCAAGTATTATTACGATCCGGCGAAGTACAAGACGTATCTGGACCAGCTCGGGATCAAATATCCTACGGTAAAGTAAGGCAAATGCGAGCCGTCGTACAGCGCGTAAGCCGCGCGCGCGTCACCGTCGAGGGCCGCGTCAACGGCGAAATTGCCGCAGGCGTGGTTGTGCTATTGGGCGTGGGCCGTGGCGATACTGCCGAGGCTTCCGTGTACCTGGCCGAAAAGACGGCAAACCTGCGCATCTTCGCCGACGCCGAAGGCAAGATGAACCGGTCGCTTGTGGATACGGGCGGCGCCGCGCTCGTCGTCTCGCAATTTACGCTCTATGGAGACACACGCGGCGGTCGCAGGCCGGGCTATTCGCGGGCTGCGCCACCCGAAGAAGCGAGCCTGCTCTACGAGGAATACGTGCGGTCGCTTCGCGCGCTCGGCGTGCACGTGGAGACTGGGATCTTTCAAACGCATATGGATGTCGAGCTTGTGAATGACGGTCCTGTGACGCTGTTGCTCGATTCCGAGAAGGTATTTTGAATGCGCCATGCCGGCCCCCGTCAATTCGCCTGAGGTGAAAATCCGGCTCGCGCGCCGCGAAGACGCTGTCGCGATCGCGCGCCTTTCTGGACAGCTCGGCTACCCGGCAACGCCAACTCAAATTCAAGATCGCTTCGCCTTTCTTGAAGGCGACGCCAGGGTCGCAATCTTTGTCGCGGAGCTCGCTGGGGCCGTGGTGGGCTGGATACAACTTCTCGATCAGCAGATTCTCGAATCTGGATCGCGCGTGGAGGTGGCCGCTTTGGTGGTGGACGAAACCGTTCGCGGAAGCGGCATCGGGCGCCGCCTGATGGAGCGCGCCGAAGAATGGACACGCGAGCGCGGCTACAATACCGTTCATTTGCGTTCGAACGTCACCCGCGCCGCCGCCCACGCCTTTTACGAGCGCCTGGGCTACAAGCACATCAAGACGTCCAAGACTTTTCGAAAGCTCATCTGAAACCGGAGCAGCGGCACGGAATCGGCGGACGGACAAAACAACCTTGATGCCCCAGATAAGCATCAGATTGCCGAAGAGAAGATCCAAGCAAAGGAATTCATGAAAATGCGGTCCCTCACTGTGATTTTTGGAATTGCGCTGCTAGCGGTTTGCGCTGGATTGATTCTGGCCAAGAAGGTCGCTGCGCAATCCGCTAGCGAAACTGCGGGTGCTGATCCGGAGCAGACTCTGTCCGTCGATAGCGCGGATCGGACGTTTTACGTGCACCTGCCCAAGGGATACAACGCCAAGCAGAAGTATCCCGTGGTGTTGGTGCTGCATACCTCCGACGAAGAAGGCGACGATATCGCGCGTATTTCACATTTTGACGACGTAGCCGATCGTTACGGCATTATTGCCGTCTATCCGAACGCCGTTGAGCATGAGTGGAATCTCGGTGTGACCCCCAAAGCGCAAAGCAGCAGCCCTTTCGGTGGGCGCCAGCCTGGTGGTTGGGGCGGCATGGGGGGTGGGCATCGGGGCATGGGCAGGCCGCCGCAGCAAGGCGGACAAACTACGCAGTCACACCGTACGCAGGCAAACGATCTGGAGTTCTTCGATCACATGCTCGACAAAGTTTCCTCTGAATATTCCGTGGATGCCGCCCGCATCTACGCCACCGGACTATCTGACGGCGGTTTGATGGATTTTCGTCTGGCCTGCGGGATGAGCGATCGCATTGCCGCGATCGCGCCCGTTGGCGCCGCGCTTCCGAAGGACCTCTCGGAGCACTGCCTACCGACGCGCCCGGTTCCCCTTTTGATGGTGGATGGCACCGCCGATCCATTGGTACCTTATCGCGGCGGCACCGCCACCGCGAACGCCGATCAGAAAGTTTCGGTCCTCGGAGCGGAGGACAGCGCTAAGACATGGTCAAAGCTCGATAATTGCACGCAGAAGCCAAAGAAATCTTCCGTACCGCCCATGACGAGCGGCGGCAAAGAAACCCGCGTGGATGCGTATGACGACTGCCAGCAGGGCGCAGCCGTCGAGCTTTACAGCGTGGAAGGTGGGGGCGCAACGTGGCCGGGCAGCGTGGAGTATCTGCCGGAAAGCCGCTTCGGCAAGACAAGCCTCGATCTAAACGCAAACGACGTAATCTGGAAGTTTTTCTCGGCGCACACGCTTCCCGCGCGCCAGTCGGCGTCACAGTAGATCATTTTGCCACGAGCTCTCTCCAGCGGCGAGATGATCTAGAATCCGCCGCCGCCACCGCCGCCAAATCCGCCTCCCGAAAAGCCGCCACCGCCGCCGAATCCTGAACCGCTCGCGCTTCGCGGAGCGGAAGCCATTACGGATGCGGCTTGCACGGACATGGAATTCAACCCATTCACAAACCCAAGCGCGTAGAAGTTTGGGCCGTAAACTCCACCCTGATACCAGGAAGGAGGTTGCGTGAAGATACCCTGGAAGGCGCCCACCCACTTTTTCTCCACGCCCAGCGCCATCGCATAAGGCAGGAATTTTTCAAAGAGTGCCGGCGTTTTCTCGATACGCTGGATGCGATCCGATTCGACATGTTGCAGAAAGTCTTCAAAGCCAAGAGCGCCTTCGAGCGCGCGCATGCCTTCATTGGTGTGCACCGGCATAAACCAGCCCCATGCGGCAATTACGATTCCTGTAGCGATGCCTCCGAGAACGAACGGCAGCGGCTGCATTCCGCGATTCGAAGCGAGCCACACCCCGCCGGCGATCATCATCACGGCAACTACCACTCCCCCAGCAAGCCAGCCGCCGCGCACCGTGTCTGGACGATGCAGGTAATAACCATGCTCCACGAGAGAATCGAGCAGGCTATTCTTGATGCCAGGTAGGCTGGTATAGAACTTATTGTGCAGCGCGGAGAGCGTCACCACATCATCGGCGCCTCCGCTGAACATTCCCGAAAGTAGTTTTACCTCATGCGGCTTCAGAGTGGCCCATTCGGCCGGCTCTTTCAGAAGGTGAAACGCATAGTCCTTATTCGAATAAAGCCCCATCAGATGTTTTTCTTCTTTTTCCTCGATCAGGATATAGCCCCGAACGGCTAGGTCCACTAGCGTCGCGGTGATGTCACGCATATTAGCGGAAGCGTCGACGAGAGTGCCGAGCTCGCCGGGCGTGAGGCCGCCGGGCGGGTCGTATTGCACCGCAATAGGATTGCGCCTCGGGTCGCGCCCGCGTGACCACCAAACCCAAGCCATCGCGAAAAACGCTACGATCGGGATGCCCAGCGGCCAATTGCTTGCCAGAAAACGCTCCATCCATTGCGCGGCGGTCGGCTGATGGACGAAACCCTTGTCCCAACCCAGTACCGCGGTAAGCCCTTCATGGAACGCGAGCGGCCGCTGCATCTCCACGCTCACGAGGCTGCCGGCGACTTCGGTGCGTGCGTCCTGCGATTGCGAACCGTAAGAGCCCGTGAAAGCCAGCACGTGCAAGCCGGTTGTGTTGGCAGGCAAGGAGATTTGCGCTTCGGCGGACTGAATGGGTACGTCCCATTCATCGCCGGTCACGTTCCAATAGAGTTCGTCGTGATCGTCAAAAAAGCGGATGGCATTCAGCACGCGATAGTGGATCACGATCGTGCGTGTGGCGTCGTCTGCGCCCGGAACGTAAATTTTCAGTTGTAGGTAATTGTGCTGGCGGCTCGTCTCATAGCGAAGCGTCGAACCGGAGTCGTCCGTCACGTTCTCCAAGTCCAGGTCGAGCGTATAGTTCAAGCCGTGGTAATCATATTCCACAGGGATCGTGCGGTAGAGTCCATTCCACTGACCGGCAAAATGCGCTTGGATGGTTTCGGTAACGTCGGTGGTGCCATCAGGCAGCACGACGATAGCGCTCTTGAAATCCTGAATCGTGAGCGTCCGTGCGAACGCGGGCGAAGCAATCGCCGCAGCGAGCCAGAGGACTGCGGCGGCCGCACGCGGTGACCGCCAGAGGGAATACCACTTCGCGCGTTGGGCCATGAGGATCGCGCTATTGCGCCGTGGGCGCGCCAAAACTCACCTTGGGGACCTCGCGCTCGGCGGGCGCATTCACTTCGAAGAATTCGCGCGGCTTGAAATTAAACATTCCCGCTACGATGTTGGAAGGGAACTGCTGAATTTTCGTGTTGAACTCGCGAACCACGGCATTGTAGTAGCGCCGCGCGTTCTGAATCGTGTCTTCCAGTTGGGTCAAGGTACCCTGAAGCGCATTGAAGCTTTCCACGGCGCGAAGCTGTGGGTAAGCTTCCGAAAGCGCGAAAAGTTGCCGCAGCGCCCCGCTCAGCATGTTTTCCGCTTCGGCCTTTTGCGCAGGACCTTGCGCGGCCATCGCTGAATTGCGGGCCTGCACCACCGCTTCGAGCGTGCCGCTTTCGTGCCCGGCATAGCCCTTTACCGTTTCCACGAGGTTTGGGACCAGGTCGTAGCGCCGTTTGAGCTGCACGTCGATATCCGCCCAGGCGTTATCTGCCTGCACGCGCAAGCGCACCAACCCGTTGTAGATCGCAATAAACGCCACAGCGAGTACCGCGATCACGATCAGCAAGATCAGCATCGGTTCATCTCTTTCAATGCGGAATCTGGGGGAGTGCCGCCAACTACATTCACTCTATAACGGGCTTCCGGCGGTGTAAAGACAGACGACCCTGCAGTCGAGGGATTAGAAGGATTTGCGCTCGAGCAGCCACATACTCAAACCGAGCGTAGCGGCCAGGAAAACGGCGGTGGACCAGAGGGGCCACCAGGTTGCGATTCTTCCGTCCTGGATAAAGGTCGCGCACATTTTCTCGAGCTCCGAACACTTCGGCAAAATCCGATAGGCCCAGTCTAAACTGCCGCGTGCGAAATGCGAGGCAAAGAAAGAGTCGAATATATCTCGCCGCGACGCCAGGAGCGGCGAAATGAACCAAACCGCCACCGCGGCCATGATCGGCAGTGCCATGCCTTTTTGGGGAAGCGTTGCCAATGCGACTACGGCCAGCAGCGCAGCGAAGCTGAATGTTTGGATTAGCAGCGCTACCGCCAGTGGCAGCGGACCCACTCCTGTTTTCCACCAAAGTCTCAATGCCACCGGAAACGTTGCCAGCAGAAAGGTCAGGAAATATAGGGTTAACCCACCCAGAAAGCGGCCCAGAAAGATCTGCCAGCGCGAAGTTCCCTTCGAGAAGGTCAGCTCCAGCCAGCCTTTCTCCACGGAGGAGCTCAGCAGCGGCGCGGCCGCGAAAATGGCGAGCAGCAGCCACAGCGCCCCGGTCTGCTGAATTTCCGCCCTGAAGACGGCCGGAGCCGCCAAGGTGGCAGGTCCCAGAAAATTCGTGCCCAGTAAGATCACGCTCGTGCCGTCGGGCAGTGGCTTCATCTGAACAATCCACAAAAATACGCCCGCTATCAGTAGCGCGACGCCCGCGAGCACCAATGCCATGCGCCGGTTCACGGCTTCGAGCAATGAGTTGAGGTAAGCAGCGATCATGGCGCTATTCCTGTGCTCCTACAACCTGAAGGAAGAATTGCTCGAGCGAAAGCCGTACCGGCTCGACTGCATCAATTTCCGCTTGAGCGCTGCGCAGCCGGTCAATGAGCGCGTTCAATTGTTCACGGTCACGCGGAGAGAACCGCAACGTGTTCTCGGTCCAGTTCGGTTGAGGGGCTTTCGAAGAACGGCCGTTCTTGCCATTTCCATTCGAAGCGCCGAGGACGGCCGCCGCAGCAGCTCGAACTGCATCGGTTGCCGCCGTCACGCGAACCAAATACTCGCCGGTGCCCCGCGTGAATTCCGCAGGACTCGCCACGCGCGCCACCTCGCCGCGATTCAGGATTACGATCTGATCGCAGACCAGCTCAATTTCCGAGAGCATGTGCGAATTCAGAAAGATAGTCTTGCCGGCAGTGCGCAAACTCACCAGCAGGTCGCGCACATCCTTCCGGCCGAGCGGATCGAGGCCATCCGTGGGCTCGTCGAGAAAGAGTACTTCCGGGTCGTTGAGCAGCGCTTGCGCCAGACCCAGCCGCTGCTGCATCCCTTTCGAATACGACTTGACGGGCTTTTTCACGCCCGCCAGACCGACCCGCTCAGTTAGTTCGGGGATGCGCTGACCGAGTATCTCGGCGCTCACACCGTTCAGCCGCCCCATATAGCGTAGAAAGCTTTTGGCGGTGAGGTACTCGGGAATACGCATCTGCTCCGGCAAATAGCCGACCCTACGGCGCACGGTGCAGTTTTGCGGCGACGCTCCGAGCAATGTAGCGGAGCCGCCGGTTGGCCGCGAGAGGCCAAGCAAAATCTTCACAAGCGTCGTCTTGCCGGCGCCGTTCTGGCCGATCAAGCCGAAAATTGTGCCGGGTTCGACGCGCAGCGACACTCCTTGCAATGCGGGCACAGTCTTGCGTCGCAGAAACGTGCGATAGGTCTTCTGCAAATCTCTTGTTTCGATCGCTGGAGGGGTCATGGGGAACGCACCGTGAGCGGGAAGATCCCGCTGACAGCACACTTATGCTCTCTGAAATTCTAGCCGAGTCGGCATTCCCGGTGTGCACCGTGTGGCATTTTGTTGTCTTTTGAGTTATGTTCCAGGCTGGAACCCTCCTCGACCATGCTTTTCAAAAGTTTTAGCGCCGCCGTTTACGGGATTGACGCTTACCTCGTCGAAGTAGAAGTAGATGTGGGCTCAGGGCGCATGGGCGAATTCAATGTGGTTGGCCTGCCGGATGTAGCCGTAAAGGAAAGCCGCGAACGGATCAAGGCGGCGCTGAAAAATTGCGGGTTCGATTTCCCTGCGCCGCAAAGCGTCACCGTCAACTTGGCCCCCGCAGACATTCGCAAGGAAGGCTCTGCGTTCGATTTGCCAATGTCGCTTGGTATTTTGGGTTGCCAAGGGACGTTTTTCGGCAAAGCGCTCGATGCTTTTGTATTTCTCGGCGAATTATCGCTCGATGGCGGCGTGCGGCCGGTGCGCGGAGCGCTTTCGGCGGCGCTGGCGGCCCGCGAACGTGGGATCCGGTCCGTCGTGGTACCTGAAGCCAACGCACGCGAAGCTGCCGTCGTAGAAGGGATTGACGTGTTTCCGGTGCGTTCGCTGCCGCAGGCGATTGATGTCGTCAACTCTCCGGAGACCGCCGCCCCGGTCAAATTGGACGCGCGCGCCTTACTTTCCCAAGCGGCACAATACAGCGTCGACCTGAAAGATGTCCGTGGACAGCAAGCGGCGAAGCGAGCGCTAGAAATCGCATGCGCCGGCGGACACAACATTTTGCTGATCGGTCCACCGGGCGCCGGCAAGACCATGCTCGCCAAGCGTATCCCCACGATCTTGCCTCCGATGTCGCTTGATGAAGCCATCGAGACCACGCGCATTCATAGCGTCGCGGGCGTACTCGAAGATTCGCGCGGACTGGTGGGCACGCGGCCTTATCGTTCGCCGCACCACACAATCAGCGATGCCGGGCTGATCGGCGGCAGCACGGTTCCGCGTCCGGGCGAGGTCTCACTGGGCCACAATGGCGTGCTGTTTCTGGACGAACTGCCGGAATTCGAACGCAACGTCCTCGAGGTGATGCGCCAACCTCTGGAAGAGGGCAGCGTCACGATTGCGCGCGCGGCTATTTCTGTAACCTTTCCCTCCCGTTTTATGCTTGCTGCGGCGATGAATCCTTGCCCCTGCGGTTTCTTTGGGGATCCAACCCGCGAATGCCGCTGCACGCCTCCACAAATCGCGCGCTATGTTTCGAAAATTTCCGGGCCGCTGCTTGACCGCATTGACATTCACATCGAGGTGCCGGCGGTGAAATATAAGGAGTTACGCAGCAATTCGGACGTGGAAGATTCTGCCACGGTTCGCGAGCGCGTCGTTTGCGCGCGAAACAGGCAACTCGAACGTTTCGCCAGCGACAAGGGACTCTATTCGAACGCCCAGATGCCGCCACGGCTCATTCGAAAATGCTGTGCAATCTCGGCAGATGGGGAAAAGCTCTTAGAAAATGCGATCAGCCGCTTGGGTCTCTCGGCGCGCGCGCACGACCGTATCCTGAAAGTCTCCCGCACCATCGCCGATCTGGATGGCGCCGCCAACGTGGAACCCAAGCACCTGGGCGAGGCGATCCAATACAGAACGCTTGATCGCAGCTATTGGGCTTGACGCGTGCAGAAAAACGCCAGGCCATTCTTCCTAGGGTTCGCCATTACCTTTGTTTGCCTTGGCGTCCTCGAGTTTCCGGCTGGCTCGGCCATCGCGGTTGCGCTGAAGCGGCTCGCCGCGTTGGTGTTAGCTCCTGGAGGATTCTTCGCCGCGGCAATCAGCCGGGGCATGCTTGATAGCAAAAGCTACTACGTGGCGGCCTTCGCCGATGTGGCGTTTTATACCGCCCTGGTGTTCCTGGCGCGGGCGATCTACGGGAGATTTCGCACGCAATCGTGAATGTCTCGCCCTCAATTCTCCGCTGGACGGGCGAATCTGAGGCGCGTACTAGCTCCGCCGTACCGGCCGGGCTGCATTGACTTGCTAGCCGCGCGTGTGTTACCCATACTGGCGAATTGACCGCCAACCATAACGGACGAGCACTGGCCGGGCATCAGCGAATCGACTTGACCCTCGAATCGCTGCTCGATAGCGTGAGCTTGGCCGAAGAAATGTGCACGCGGATCGCAGCCGCCGTGGGATTTGACGATGACGATTGCTTTAAGATCGGCATGTCGGTGCGCGAGGGAGTAATCAACGCCTATAATTACGGCAGCCAAAAGCAGCGCGGGAAGAAGATCTTCGTCACGTTTGAGCTCACCGAGGAAAAGTTCATCATCTCGGTTCGGGATCAAGGGCGCGGTTTCCGGGTAGAAGACGTGCCGGACCCTCTCGCCGATGAAAACCTGCTCAAGAGTTCCGGCCGCGGAATTTTCCTGATGCGGTCCTTTATGGACGAATTCCAGGTGAAGCAGCCGAGCGAGGGTGGCTCCGAACTGGTGATGGCTAAGCGGTTGCGCCGGTAGCCACCGGCGGATGGAGAGTTCAAAGTGTTTCGTGCAACACCGCGACTTGTGGGGGAAATCGTGATCGTGGACGCGAGCGGCAAGCTCGCGTTGGGCGATGGCACGGCGCTTTTGCGCCAGACGTTGCGCTCGCTCTTTGACGACGGCCACCATCGGATCATTGTGAACCTGGCCGAAGTGGACTACGTGGACAGCTCCGGGATCGGCGAATTGGTCACGGCGCTTACTACGTCGCGGCGGCTTGGTGGCGAGATAAAGCTTTTGCAAGTGGCACATGGCGTCCGGGATGTGCTGCTGGCCACCAAGCTTTACACTGTTTTTGACGTCCATTCCGAAGAAGCTGGAGCCGTGTCCAGCTTTCGCTAAAGCTTCGCCATCGGCTGCCCCGCGCGGAATCAAATCACACTTTACTTCGCCAAAAATCCTGTCATAGGATACCGCCCGCGTTGGTGGGTCGGGTGATACCGTAGGTGGCCAAAGGTGCGCACAAGTAGGCTCCTTTTCTACACCGATAGGCGTTCCGCCCAGCATGACGCACCATCTCTAAACAGGAGCACGTGAGTGAGCAGAGAGCAAGGTGTCGTGAAGTGGTTTAATGCTGCCAAGGGTTACGGCTTCATCCAGCGCCAGTCCGGCGAGGATGTTTTCGTGCACTTCTCGGCGATCGAAATGGATGGCTACAAGAGCCTCTCGGAAGGTCAAAACGTCGAATTCGAAATTCGCCAGGGGCCCAAGGGCTTCCAGGCGGACAAAGTGACTGCGGCTTAAAGCTTATCAATACGACCTACGGGCCCTTTCCGGACTCCGCGGATGGGGCCTTTTCCTTTATGATGGGATGCCTGATTCCGAACCAATCCAAGGAGCGAGCCGGTGCCGCAGCATCACATTTCGCGCAAGGATCTGAAGAAGGATGAATTTCGAGAGAAGCTCACACATGGCGCCGAAGCCATCCGTTCACACCAGGGTTTGACCGGTATCGTCGCGGCGGCGCTGATCGTCATCGCGCTCGGCGTAGGGGGGTGGCGGCTTTATTCGCAAAGCCAGGCCGCGCACGCGTCGTCCTCGCTCGACGATGCTTTGAAGATTTACGACGCGCGCATCCGGACTGCCAGCGAACCGGCGCAGCCCTCGGAATTGACCTATCTGGACGAAAAGACGAAGTATCAGGACGCGGTCAAGAAATTCGACGATGTGGCAGTAAGGTACGGGCACACACGGCCGGGCCAACAGGCTCTTTATTATGCTGCTACCTGTTACGAGCATTTAGGACAGAGCGCACAGGCGGAAAAGGATCTTCAGAGTCTGATTGACGAAAATGGCGATCTTACGCCTCTCGCAAAATTCGAACTCGCACAGGTTTACGCTAAGTCCGGAAAGAGCCAGCAAGCCGCGCAGCTCTACCAGCAACTTATCGGCGCGCCTACGGTGCTGGTACCAAAGCCTTTCGTGATGCTCTCCTTGGCCGATCTCTACAGCCAGACCAACCCGCCGGAAGCGACGAAACTTCTGAACCAGATCAAGACGGAATTCCCAAACTCCCCTGCGGCTGACGAGGCGCAGAAGCGGCTCGAAATCCCGGCCTTGCCTGGGCACCCTTAAGAGCCGATTGCGATAGTGTGCCGCCCATCGTTGCGTTGCAGCCGTATGTTTTGCCGCTCAGCACCCACGTAGACTAGAATTCCGCCCATGGAGCTTGCTCCGTACGCGATGGAAGTGACCCGCACGCGCGGGCGCCGCTATGCGGAGGAGCAGCACCCCTATCGCAACGATTACGCGCGCGATCGCGATCGAGTGATCCATGCCCGGGCGTTTCGCCGCTTGGAAGCAAAGACGCAAGTCTTCAACACCCGCTACTCCGATCATTTTCGCAACCGGCTTACGCACACGCTCGAGGTTGCGCAAGTGGCGCGCACCGTAGCCGGAGCCCTCAACTTGAATACCGATCTGGCCGAAGCGTTGGCGTTGGTGCACGACATCGGCCATCCACCCTTTGGACATGCGGGCGAGCGCAAACTCGACGAACTGATGCGCGCGCACGGCGGACGCTTCGATCACAACCTACACGCGCTGCGCATCGTCGAGCGATTCGAACAACGATATCTCGATTTTCCGGGGCTGAATCTTACGTTCGAGGTGCGCGAGGGGATCGTAAAACACTCTCGCGACTACAGCGCCGAAGAATTTCCGGCGCTCGCCGAATATTTGCTGACCCAACGGCCGCCACTCGAAGCGCAACTGATCGACCTGGTGGACGAGATTGCCTATAACACGGCCGATTTGGATGACGGGCTTGAGGCCCGGCTACTCGACCGCGATGCGACGCTAACGGCTTTGCCGTTTCTCGAAGAATGCTACAAAGAGGTAGACGCGCGGCATCCGGGCGGACGTGACGACCTGAAATTCAACGAGGCGCTTAAACGTCTTTTAGATCACTTGGCGACAGATCTGATCGAAAACACGCGCCGCGCTGTCACCGCCAGCGGGGCCGCTTCGATGGAAGACATTCGACATGCTCCGCGGCGGCTGGCCGGATTCAGCCCCGCGTTTTCCGCCATGAATCGCGAGCTAAAGGATTTCCTATTTCGCTATCTCTATAACCATCCGGCGATCATCGAAGAGCGCGATCGTTCGGTGGAAGGGCTGGCAGAGTTATTTCAGCATTACATGGAGGCCCCGTCGGCGATGCCTCCGGCTTACCAGGCGGAAGCGGAAACGGTGCCGCGCGAGCAAGTGGTATGCGATTACATCGCCGGGATGACAGACCACTATCTGCTTCGATTGCATCGCGAAATGCGGGCACGAACGTCCCAAAATTGATGCACCGGTGAGATCTCAGGCCCGGACGCTTCAAGATATGGCGGTTTCAGGCCGTTTTCTTGACTTGCCGGAATGTGCGCCTTATCATGGCAAGCAGCCGATTTTGCGGGCTTTTCTTATGTTTATTGATATCAATGAGTTAGCTCTCCACAAAGTTCGCATCCGCAAGAGCTATGCTCCCGGCGCGCTCGATTTCCACACTAGCGACTTCCGCCAGGTCGAGCCGCTCGAGGTTCGTGCCACTGCGGAATTGCTCGAAGGGCAGATTCGCATTTCGGGCTCGCTGCATACGAAATTGGAAGTGGTCTGCGCGCGTTGTTTGGAACCTGTGGCTGAGGAAGTAAGCCGCGACTTCGACCTGTTTTATCAGCCGGTCAAAGAAGGGCCGCACGCGGAAAAGGTTCATCTGAAATTGGACGATACCGAGATTGCGTTTTTCGAAGGGGACGGTCTGTTCCTGACGGATGTCCTTGCAGAACAGGTATTTCTGGCGCTTCCGATGAAGGTAATTTGCCGCAGCGACTGCCGCGGGCTGTGCCCGCATTGCGGCGCGAATCTGAACAGTGAGGAGTGCCGCTGTGAAACCCACACGGCCGATCCAAGGCTCGCCCCACTGGCTCGTCTAAAGCAAGACTGGTTCAAGAAGCAGTAGAATACACAACGCCGGGGCCGAGCCCCTGCATAGCCTCGCCGAAGGGGCTGTCCGAGGAGTTATCATGCCAAATCCGAAACGCCGCCATTCGAAACGGCGAACCAGCACGCGGCGCGCACACGATCATTTGACGAGGCCAACGTTTGGCGAATGTCCCAATTGCCACGAGATGAAGCCTCCACACCAGGCCTGTCCGAAGTGCGGCCACTATAAGGGCCGCGAGGTCATGGAAGCTTCTTCCTAAGCGCTCGTTTCCCCGTTCATCGTTTTCCGAGCAGGAGCGGAGATGATCACCATCGCCGTGGATGCCATGGGCAGCGACCAGGCGCCGCGACCTGATGTTGAGGGAGCGGTGCTGGCGGCGCGCGAGCATAGCGTCAGCGTCATTCTGGTGGGGAATCCTGGAAAGATCGAGGCTGAGCTTGCCAAGCATGGCCGCCGTGTTTCGAACGTCGAGGTGGTGGCGGCAAGCCAAGTCATCACGATGGAAGACGCACCGATGCAAGCCTTCCGCAAAAAGAAGGACAGCTCGGTCCATGTGGCAACGCGGCTGGTACGTACGAATGCAGCCCAAGCTCTCGTTAGCGCGGGAAATACCGGCGCCGTGATGGCGGTGGCTCGATTCGGACTAGGGCTTTTGCCCGGAGTGGAACGCGCGGCCCTGGTGGCGCCTTTTCCTACAGCCCGCGGCGGCGTATCGGTATTGATTGACGTAGGCGCCAACGTGGATTCGCGGCCCGCGCACTTGGTGCAGTTCGCGGTGATGGGCGAGATTTATTACCGTGCGATTTTTGGCAACCGCAAGCCGCGCGTCGGGCTTCTTAGCATCGGCGAGGAAGAAAGCAAGGGCAACGAATTGGTGCGCGAGACTCACAATCGGCTGAAAGAGCTACCTATTCAGTTCGTGGGCAATGTCGAAGGCCGCGAGATCTTTGCTGGAAACGTGGATGTGATCGTGTGCGACGGCTTTATCGGCAACATTGCCCTGAAGATCAGCGAAGGTTTGGCGCAGCATATTGCGGCCTGGCTGAAGCAGGCTTTGAAGACCACACTCTCCGCGCAATTGGGGGCAGTGCTGTCGCGCGGCGCATTCGCGCAATTCAAGAAGAAGATCGATTACTCCGAATACGGAGGCGTTCCGCTGCTGGGGGTCCGCTCTCCCACGGTGATCGGCCACGGGCGTTCCAATGCTAACGCCATTAAGAACGCAATTCGCGTGGCCGCAGAGATGGTTCGCACGAAAGTCAATGAGAAGATCGAGCACGAACTTTCCGTTCCTGCCGAGCGCGCGGCGGTTTGAGGCTATGAATTTGAATCGGGAGAGACAGGAAACTCGATGAGTAAAGTTGCGTTTCTTTTCCCCGGACAGGCTTCGCAATATCCTGGTATGGGCCGGGAGTTCAGTGAGAAATTTCCTACGGCGCGCGCGGTGTTTGACGAAGCGGACGATGCGCTTCGGTTTCCCATTTCGAAAATGTGCTTCGAAGGGACCGAAGAGGATCTGAAGCAGACAGCGAATACGCAGCCCTGTATCCTGGCGGTTTCGGTAGCGGTGTTTCGCGTGCTTTCCGAGCGCGGATTTGTGCCGCAATTCGTCGCGGGTCACAGCCTGGGCGAGTACTCGGCGCTGGTGGCCGCGGGAGCATTGAGTTTCGCGGATGCCATGAGGCTGGTGCGCATGCGCGGCGCCGTGATGCAGGAGGCGGTTCCCGCCGGTGAAGGAGCGATGGCGGCGATTCTGGGACTTTCTCCCGCGCAAGTGAGCGATATCTGCAAACGCGCGGCGGATGGCCAGGTCTGCTCGGCAGCCAATCTGAATTCGCCGGAGCAGACGGTGATTTCCGGGAATGCAACGGCGATCAAGCGCGCGGTTGAACTAGCGTCGCAAAATGGAGCGAAACGCGCGGTGGTGCTCCCCGTGTCGGCGCCCTTTCACTGCGCTCTGATGCAGCCGGCGCAGGCGAAAATGGAGCCGGAGTTGCGCAAAACCAAGTTCTCAGATTTGTCGGTGCCGATTGTGACTAACGTGGATGCGGAAGTCACGACCGAGGCCGCAGAGGCACGCGACGCATTGATTCGCCAGATTACGTTGCCGGTGCGCTGGGAAGAGTCGGTGCGCGAGCTGATCCAGCAAGGGGTCTCGGCGTTTGTCGAGGTTGGTCCCGGGCGCGTCCTTTGTGGCTTATTGCGACAGATCGACCGTTCGGTACACAGCTTTAACGTGGAAGACGGGGCTAGCTTAACAAGCGCGCAGACAAAGTTCGCGCAGCTCCTGGCCGAGACGGGCGAAGCCTAGAAGTAGAAATCACGTTCATTTTATAGTTCACTGTACCTTCACCGTGAGGGCTTCCGAGCGATGTTTAGCTTGAAGGATCGCGTGGCGCTGGTCACCGGGGCGTCGCAGGGCATTGGGCGCGCAACCGCGCTCGCGCTGGCGTCCGCTGGCGCGAAGGTTGCCTGCGCAGCGCGCAACGTGGAAAAGCTCGAAAGTGTGGTCGCCGAAATCGGCGCGATGGATCGCGAAGCGCGCGCCATTCCCATGGACGTGGCCGATGCTGAACAGGTGAAGGCGGGGTTCAAACAAGTCACCGAGCGTTTTGGCCGGCTGGATATTCTGGTGAACAATGCAGCGGTCACGCGGGACGGCTTGGCATTGCGCATGAAGGCCGATGATTGGGAAAGCGTGCTGCGCACGAACCTTACCGGAGCACACCTGTGCATCCAGCAGGCGCTGGGGTTGATGCTGCGGCAGCGCTCGGGGCGCATCATCAACATCACCTCGGTGGTCGCACAAACCGGGAACGCCGGGCAAGCCAATTACGTGGCCGCCAAAGCCGGGCTGATTGGCCTCACGCGAGCGATCGCTGTGGAGGTCGCATCGCGCAGCATCACCGTAAATGCCGTGGCGCCGGGGTTCGTCACCAGCCCGATGACCGATCCTTTGCCACAAAGCGTCAAGGATACAATGTTGGCGCGGATTCCACTTGGCCGCATGGGCGCCGACGCAGATGTGGCGGCGGCGATTGTGTTCTTAGCCAGCGACGAGGCGGCGTACATCACAGGTCACGTGCTCAACGTCAATGGCGGCCTGTACATGGGTTAGCGGCCCGGGGTGTCCGCTCGACCTGACCCAGGTTGACCTTGTTGCGGGCCATGCATAGAATGATCGAGTTTGGATCGCACCGGGAGCAAAGCGGCCCGGCAATTTCCGCGCCCGCAGGTGTCCGGCGCAGGGGGAACGCATGCCGAGCGTAGAAGAACGCGTCAAGCAGATCATTGTCGAGCAGCTCGGAGTAGACGAAGCGGAAGTGACGCCGACCGCATCGTTTGTGGACGATTTGGGTGCGGACTCGCTCGACACGGTCGAGCTCGTCATGGCCTTCGAAGAAGCCTTTGGAATTGAGATTCCCGACGAAGACGCCGAAAAAATTGCCACGGTGAAGGATGCTGTGACCTACATCGACAAGCACGCACAGGCGAAGAAGTAGCCGGGAATATCCGCTTTCCTTCATGCAGGAGAATCCGTCGTGAGCCGCCGCGTCGTGGTAACGGGTGTCGGGTTGGTCTGCGCTTGTGGCCTGGGCACGGAGGAGACGTGGGCGAACCTCCAGGCGGGCCGCAGCGGCATCGCTCCGATTACCCATTTTGACGCCACCGCATATGATTGCCGCATCGCCGGCGAAGTGAAAAGCTTCGATCCCCTCAACTGGATGGAAAAGAAAGAGCTGAAGAAGACCGGCCGCTTTATTCAGCTTGCGCTGGCGGCCACCGATTTCGCCATGCGCATGGCCGGCTACACGATTCCGCCCGAGGATGCCGAGCGCACGGGAGTCTTTGTAGGCAGCGGCATCGGCGGATTTGATGTGATCGAGCGCGAACACGAGAAGCTTCTGAAGGGTGGGCCGGGCCGCATCTCACCGTTTTTCATTCCCGCCAGCATCGTGAATTTGGCCGCAGGGCACATCTCGATTCGCCACGGGGCGAAGGGCCCGAATTCCGCGACAGCAACCGCGTGCTCCGCGTCAGCGCACGCTCTGGGCGATTCTTTCAAAATCATTCAACGAGGCGACGCAGACGTGATGATCGCTGGCGGCAGTGAAGCGGCGATCACACCGATGAGCGTCGGTGGCTTTGCGGCGATGAAGGCGCTCTCGACACGGAACGACGAGCCCGAACGTGCGAGCCGTCCATTTGACGCCGATCGCGACGGCTTTGTGGTCGGCGAAGGTTCGGGAATGTTGATCCTCGAGTCGCTCGAACACGCCGAGCGGCGCGGCGCGCCGATTCTGGCGGAACTTGTTGGTTACGGAATGTCCGGCGATGCCTATCACATTACGCAGCCGGCCGAAGGCGGCGACGGCGCGTATCGCGTGATGCGTGCCGCGTTGAAGGATGCGAAAATCGAGCCCGGCCAACTCGGCTACATCAATGCACATGGCACATCCACACCACTGGGTGATGCGATCGAGACGCAGGCAACCAAGAAGATTTTAGGCGATCGCGCGAAACAGGTTCCCGTCAGCTCCACGAAATCCATGACTGGCCACTTGTTGGGCGGGGCCGGCGGCCTGGAAGCGGGAATCTGCGTGCTTGCGCTGCGCGATAATATCCTGCCGCCCACCATCAACTACGAAACGCCCGATCCGGCCTGCGACCTCGATTACGTACCGAACAAAGCGCGCAAAGCGGAAGTCGAATACGTGCTTTCGAATTCATTTGGCTTTGGTGGAACAAATGCCGCGCTCGTATTCCGCCGCTGGACCAGGCACGGTGCCTGATCGCGTGCGGCCAGCCCGCCTGCAAGTCCTGTAAGCGGGAGCATCGGGAAGGATCTGCTTTCGGTTGGCCCCTTCCAAAGGAAGAAACCGTGAACATTATCGTCTGCGTTAAACAGGTTCCGGCGAAGGATGCGCCGCTCGCAATTTCCGCGGACGGAACCTGGATTCGCGAATCCGACATCGGTTTCGAAATGAACGAGCCGGATAGCTACGCGCTCGAGGAAGCGTTGCGCTTGAAGGAAAAGCATGGCGGGGAAGTGGTGGCGCTTTCGATGGGTCCCGAGCGCGTGAAGCAGACGATCAAGGAAGCGCTGGCGAAGGGCGCCGATCGCGGTATTCACGTGGCGGACGACAAGTTTTTCGCGCTCGACCCGTTGGCTTCCGCTAAATCAATGGCCGCCGCGCTGAAGGAGCAGAAATTCGATCTTCTCCTGACCGGATTGCAAAGTGACGATCACGGCTTTGGCCAGACCGGAGTGTTGCTTGCGGAGTTGCTTGGATTACCACACGCCACCATCATCATGCAGATTGATGTGACCGGCGACCATATGAAGCTGAAGCGGGAGCTCGAGGCCGGGTGGTTTCAATGGGTCGAATTGCCGCTGCCGGCGGTGCTGAGCATTCAATCCGGGATCAACAAAGTGCGTTACGCCACGCTCAAGGGCATCATGGCGGCAAAAAAGAAAGAGATCACGTCCATCCCGCGAGAGTCTCTGGGCGTGACCGCCGAGCTGACGCAGAAAGTGGAACGCATTTACGTGCCGCAAAAGACGAAGAAAACCGAATTTATCAGCGGGACACCCAAAGAGGCTGCCACAAAGCTGATCGAGAAGCTCAAGCATGAAGCGCGCGTTCTGTAAGGAAACGAGGAACAGATGAAGATACTGCTCATCACCGAACAGCGCGAAGCCAAGTGGAACAAGACGAGTCTCGAGACTTTGGCGGCTGCCCAGCAGATCGCCAAGGATACGGGCGGAACCCTTTCCGGGGTCGTGATCGGAAATGGAGTGGCCGCATTAGCGGACGATCTTGCGGGCAAAGAGCTTGCCGAAGTTTTGCTGGTCGAACACGAACTGCTGAGCGCGTACACGCCCGATGGTTTCTCGCTCGCGCTATCGCAAGTGATTCAGCAAGTAAAGCCCGATCTCGTTTTACTGCCACACACCTATCAAGTGCGCGACTTCGCGCCCAAGCTGGCTGCCTCTCTAGGGAAGGGCATGATCGGCGATTGCATCGGGTATCGCTATGAAAACGGCCGGCTCGTTTTCGTGCGTCAGATGTTTCAAGGGAAGACCGCCGCAGATGTTACATTTCAGGGCGCCGGTCCGTGGTTCGCCACGTTTCAGGCGGGGGCGTTTCGCGCCGATCTGGCCACTGCGCATTCCGGGGGCAAAGCGCCCATCCATAAGATCAGCGTCGAGCTATCGGCCGACAAGATTCGCACGAAACCGCTCGAGATGTTCCGGGAAGCGAAGCAGGCGGTTGACTTGACGCAGGCGCCGATCATTGTGGCCGTCGGCCGCGGCATCAAGGCGCCGGAAAATATCGCGCAAGCGGAAAAGCTGGCCCACTTGCTCGGCGGAGAGTTGGCGGCGTCGCGGCCCATCTGCGACGAGGGCTGGCTTCCGATGGAGCGCCAAATCGGCAGCTCCGGCCAGACCGTCGCGCCAAAGCTTTACCTGGCGCTGGGCATCAGTGGAGCGATCCAGCACGTAGTCGGCATGAAAGGCTCGCGCACCATCGTCGCGGTGAACAAAGATCAGAACGCGCCGATCTTCGAAATCGCGGACTACGGCATCGTCGGCGATATCTTCGAGATCATGCCCGCGCTCACGGAAGTACTCGAAAAATTATAGCTGCGCAATTTTCACGAACCTATTCGTTCGACGTTTGCTTATGCTAGAGTGTCCTAAAGGCCTGTCGTGGAATTTGAGAACTACAAGATCGTGCTTTATAGCCAGGATGGCTCTTGGGTGGCTGAGATTCCTTCCATTTCCGGCTGCTACGCGCTCATGCCCACTCGCGAAGCAGCCCTTAGCGAGTTGGCTAAGGTTTTCGAGATGATCGAGCAAGAATATAAGGAAAAGGGCCTTGCGTTGCCCTCCGACACGACGGAAATCGTGCATGCCTAGCGCAAAAGCGCGTGACTTCAGGAATGTTGCCTCGAAATTAGGTTTTGCTCTTACCAGACAAACAGGGAGTCATGAACGGTGGAACCATACGGATGGCCGTTCCGTTACGATCCCGAGTCACGGGGGGAATGAGATCGGGCCGCCGCTATTCTTCAAGATCCTGCGCCAAATGGGACTTTCTCTCGACAAATTTCAGGCGCTTCGCTGAGCGATTTTGGTCTTCGGTCCTTGCGCAACGCATCCTTTGCTAGAATAGGTAAGTGACTGCGGAGCGCGAACAACTGGAAGCGGACGTACTGATCGTCGGCGCGGGGCCGGCTGGTCTTGCCTGCGCGCTGCATCTTTCGAATCTCATCCAAAAACACAACGAATCCGGCGCGAAGCCGGAGCTTTCCACCGAGAACGTCTACGTGCTCGAGAAGGCGCGTGAAATCGGCGCGCACCAGCTTTCCGGCGCGGTGATGGATCCACGCGGACTTCGCGAACTCGTGCCGGATTTTGAGAAAGCTCCGCCCTTTGACACGCCGGTGGGCGATGATGCCGCTTATTTCCTTACCGAAAAGCGATCGCTGAAATTTCCGATCACGCCGCCGCCGCTCGAAAATCATGGGAATTATGTGGTCTCGCTGAGTAGATTGACGAAGTGGCTTGGCGGCCTCGTCGAAAAAACAGGAGCGAATCTCTTCACGCAGTTTGCCGGGGCCCAATTAATTTTCAATGCGGAGGGCGAAGGCATTTCTGGCGTCATCACCGAAGACAAAGGGCTCGACAAGAACGGCAAGCCGAAAGACAACTATACTCCCGGCTACGAACTGCGCGCGAAGGTCACCGTGCTGGCTGAGGGTCCACGCGGATCGCTCACCAAGCAGCTTGGTGCGCGCTTCAAGATCCAGGGTCTTAATCCGCAGGTCTATTCGCTGGGTATCAAGGAATTGTGGGAGGTGCCGCAAGGCCGGGTTGCAGCGGGCTGGGTGGCGCATACGCTCGGCTGGCCGCTTCCTTCGAGCACCTATGGCGGCGGATGGATTTACGGCTTGCGCGACAATCGTGTGTCTCTCGGAATGGCGATTGGCCTTGAATATCAAGACCCTCTCTTCGATCCCCATGAAGCTTTTCAGCGATATAAAATGCACCCATTTGTCCGGCGTGTAATTGAAGGCGGCAAGCTGGTCCGCTATGGCGCGAAGACCATTCCGATGGGTGGGTGGTATGCGATGCCGCGGCCCTATGTGGATGGCGGACTGATCATCGGCGATTCAGCCGGATTCTTGAATAGCCAGCGTTTAAAGGGAATTCACATCGGCATCAAGAGCGGAATGTTGGCGGCGGAGACAATCTTCGACGCGCTGCGCTCGGGCGACACCACTGCGCGCTCGCTAGCTGCATTTTCGCGAAAGGTGGAACAAAGCTGGATCAAAAAAGAGCTTTGGCCCGTCCGCAATTTTCATCAGGGATTTCATCACGGGTTGTGGGGCGGGCTCGCCAATACGGCCGTGCAGATGATCAGCGGCGGCCGCGGGTTCAGCGATCCCGCTCGTGGGCGCGCTGGATATGAGGACTATCGAAAATTGAATCGCGGAAACGAATTGGTGGACCAGTCCACGCGGTTTAAGGGCGATGGCAAGCTCACCTTCGATCGCCTAACGGATGTCTATCATTCCGGCACGCGACACGAGGAGGATCAGCCGTGCCACCTGGTGGTGCTCGAGCCAAATATTTGCGCGGATCGCTGCGTGCGGGAGTACGGCAATCCGTGCCAATATTTCTGCCCGGCTGCTGTTTACGAGATGGTGCGCGAAAAAGATACGCCGAAATTGAAGATCAACGCCTCAAACTGCGTTCATTGCAAGACGTGCGACATCGCCGACCCCTATCAAATCATTGATTGGGTGCCACCCGAGGGCGGCGGCGGGCCGAACTACGAAGGGATGTAACGCACTTCTCCACGAATCTTCGTTAGGTTGAGCTGCTATTGAACACGCGGTGGAAGAATCTCCCGATCTTTCCAAAGAATCCGTGCGGGGCGGATTGAGAATCCGATTTCTCTTCAGCGGATAGGTCCTGCTTGCCGCGTTTCTTCTTTGGCTCTACCACGTCCTGATAGACGGTTTCGTCCTGTACGTGGACGCTGCGAATCAGCACGATCTGATCGGCGCTAGGCTCCGATATGTTCACGGGAGCGTTGGGATCGAAGCTTAAGGGTGGCATCAGCACCTTATAGACCGGTTCGTCGACCGCGGCGGGTCGGGAAGGGGCCGGTGAAATCGGTTGCGGTAATTGTCCGGACGCTGCGTTCGAAGACGCTCCTGTCGACGTCGGCGTGGATGAACTCGGCTGAGGTGTGGACGTCGCCGAGACCGGCGATGCGCTTGGTGGCGCCAGCGTTCCCAAGCTTTGATAGAAGCGCTTGGACCTAGCAGGATGGAGCTTTGCCAAATCGAGCTTGCAAGCGCACGCTTCGACTGGTGCGGCGAGCGACTCGACCTGTCCGCCGGAAAGTGAGGCGTGTCCGTTTTGCGGGATCAGGATCTCCTGGCCGGAAAGCTGCTGAGAGATCCGCAAGGCTCCATTCAGCGCGTAGAGGCACATTTTCCCGTCTGGCGAGAGCCCGACGGACGTGTCTGTGTCTTCGCCTCCGATCACCACAGGCGTCGCAACAATCAAGGGCGTGTAGATGCTGATCGTGCGGGTGCCATTCAGGCGTAAGTCGAGAGCGCCATACTCGAGGACGACCGTCAGCGCGCCTCCTGAACTTAATAGTTGCAGACGTGCCGCGCCGCAAATCGCAATTTCGCCCCCGCCCTCGAGCGAAACCCGCGCTTGACCACTACGAACGACTATGTGACTACCGCTCGCCAGCGGTTGAGCGCCGGCGATATTTGAGATCTGGATATTCGCCGAACCGGTTGGGCCATCCACTGCAAAGTCCGATCCCTCCACATGGCCGATGACCTGCTGCACGTCTTGGGCAGCAGCGTTTCCTGCCAGGGCCAGCGGAACGACGCCAAGTAGGAAGACGAGGCACAAAGAATGCCAAGCGGCGGCGCGGCTCAAGTACCCTTGGGTTCGATTCATGCGTGGATCATCGCGGAGCGTTACAAACATCTTCGCCTATACTATACGCCGATGGAAGGGACTTCCAAGATACCTGCAAGCGAGCGCGCTGCCAACACTCATTTTGATGTGAGCTTGCCGCAATACTCACGCTGGCGACGGATCCAGATTCCCGTGATTGCCGCGAGCGTGTATGGCGTGCTTCGCGTGGTAAGCCCGACGCTGCGGTTCGAGGTGCTCGGCTGCCAGCACGTGGAGCGGGCTTGGACGGCACGGCGCAGTTGCATCTGGGCATTTTGGCACTGTGCGATCTTCGGCGTGCTGTGGCGTTTTCGAAATCGCGGGATCGTAGTGCTAAACAGCACAAATTTTGACGGCCAGTGGATGCGCCGCGTGCTCGATCGCCTGGGATACGGCACAGCGCAGGGCAGCTCCACGCGCGGCGGCTTGCGCGGGCTGGCGGTGCTGGCACAGCGGCTCGCAGAAGGGAAGGACGCGGCATTCACCATAGACGGACCCCGAGGGCCGCGTTTCGTGGCAAAGCCGGGTCCGGCGATGCTAGCGCGCCGCAGTGGCTCGCCAATCGGCCTGTTCCACATGTCCTACGAACGCAGCACGACGTTCGAAAGCACGTGGGATCACTTCCAATTGCCGCGGCCCTATTCCCGGGTGGTCGCGGTTTTTGCGCCGCTGATGGAAGTGCCGCCGGACACGAGCCGCGAGGCGCTCGAACAGAAGAACGAGGAAATCCAGCGACAACTCGAACGCATTCGAAATTTTGCGGATTCCTGGTTCTCGCTTTCGAAACAAGAGCAACAGCGACAACGCGAGATCTGGAACGCCTGAAGCCTACTGCCCTTCGCCCAAGGTCACGGGCAAGTCCATTTTTTGTCCGCCGCGATACACCGTAACTTTCACGGTATCGCCGGGGTGTTTGTGATTCAGCGCGAGGTTCAAGTCCATCTGCGACGCGACCGGCTGGCCGTTCACCGCGACGATCACGTCGCCGCCGATGATGATCCGCTGAAGCCCGGCAAGAACCACCTTATCGCCGCCGTGTAACCCGGAATTTGCCGCTGCGCCGCGGGGCGTCACGCGCTCGATCAGCACGCCCTGGCTCGTGGGGAGATCGATTGCCTGCGCCAAGCCGGGCCACACATCGAGTACGTTCATCAGTCCGAGATCGGCGCGGCGCACGCGGCCTTCAGTGATGAGGTCATGCGCAATTTCCTTCGCGGTATTCACGGGAATCGCAAAGCCAATGCCGGCCGTTGTACCGGAGGGCGTATAGATCGCAGTGTTGATCCCGATCACTTCGCCATGCGAATTCAGCAGCGGCCCGCCGGAATTGCCGCGATTGATCGCGGCGTCCGTCTGGATGGCTTCGTCAATGTAGGTGTTATCGCCGGTCTGAACGGTGCGCCCCAAAGCGCTGATCACGCCGGTGGTTAGCGTGCTCGAAAAGCCAAAGGGATTGCCGATGGCTAGCACCTCCTGGCCCACTTGAAGATTATCGGAATCCGCAAGCGACAACGAAGCGAGGGCGGTTTTCGGTTCGATTTTGAGCAAGGCGACGTCATTATGCTGATCGGCGCCGATATATTTCGCGGGATAGCGGCTGCGATCGCCAAGGACAACTTCGATCGTCTCCGCACCCTGCACCACGTGGTAATTCGTCAGCACGTAGCCGCGTGGGTCGATCACAAATCCGGAGCCTGCGCCCTCCACGGGCACCGCGTTCATGAAGAAATCGTACTCCACCGCGCGCGTCATGATGTTTGCGACGGCTGGCGCAACCTGGCGATAGATCTTGACGGTGCGAGCTTCCTCCTCGGTTAGTCCAGCGGTGCTAAATGTCCGAGCCTGCTCCGGCTGGGCGGCGGCTGGCATTGAGGCCGAGGGCGTAGCTTCCACGTGGATCGGCTGGCGCGGGCCCCAGCGCGCTCCCGCCCAATAGGCGCCCAACGCGATGATTGCGCCGGCAAGCATCCATCGGAAAGCGCTACCGGGATTCGTGCGATTGCTCATGGTGATTGCTCCCTACGATGCGAATCTGCGGCGGCTGCCAATTGCTTAAATCGCGCGACGAGTTGCTCCACCTGCGCGCGCGTCGTCTCGCGCGTGCCCGAGTTGTCAATTTCATCGGTCGCCATGCGGCGCTTTTGTTCGAGAGACATTTGAGCGGCGATGCGGCCAGTGGCGTCGTCCGCGGTCATGGCGCGTCCGCGCGGGTCCGTTAGCCGGGCGATTTGTTGGCCGGAATCGCACCACACGACAACGAGCCGGTCGAGCTTCGCGTGTGCACCGGCCTCCACCAATAGCGCCGCCTCGATCACCGCCACGGCACGGGGATGGGCCTGCGCCGTGCCGCGGAGCCATTCCTCCTGGCGGGCTACCACGCGCGGATGCACGATTTGATTGAGCGTTGCCAACTTCGAGGGGTCGGCAAAAACGATGTGAGCGAGGCGTG
>Ga0209420_1000250_pt1 | contig 31845 bp, 22 predicted proteins | sample BlaSpr_A8_OM1_O1_FD_187972 | JGI IMG/M metagenome (GOLD analysis project Ga0209420, IMG submission 187972) | Forest soil microbial communities from Thunder Bay, Ontario, Canada - Black Spruce, Ontario site 2_A8_OM1_O1 (SPAdes) (version 2) | ecosystem: Environmental > Terrestrial > Soil > Boreal...
GGGTACTTAGAAGAACCGCGAAAGGGAAAATAGCTCCGAAGTGCCCCGGCGATGTGGTTTGGGAGCGGCCGTTTCATCCTCTGCCGCCTCAACAACCTTATTGCGGACAGGTTTGAGTCTTACTGATGCTCCGAGTATTCAATGTTTATCTGCCGATACGCACCGTCCTCTTGATGGGTGGGGAGGCCATCGTCATTTGGACATCGTTCTTGTTGGCCTCCTTGATCCATTTTGGCTCGGATTCGTTGCTGGTTTTGGCCTACGACAATGGGTTTTATAAGATTCTAGGGGTCACAGCCCTCGCTCTGACCTTTCTTTATTACTTTGACTTATATGATCCCCAACGATTGCGCTCGCAGGGCGAAATCTATTTCCGGATCCTAATTGTCCTGGGCACGTTGTCATTTGTGCTGGCGGGTCTGAGTCTTTTGCTTCCCAATTTCACGATGGGAGGCAGCGTCTTTCTGTTAGGGCTGGTCATCCTCACTTTGGGATTGATCGGCTGGCGGTCTGCTTACATCTGGGTTTTGAAACAGCCTTATTTTCGAGAACGCGTGTATGTGCTGGGGTCTGGCGACAAGGCAAAACAGCTGATCGACGCTATGAGGACGCGCCCAGAGCTCGGCATGGAAGTAATCGGCTGGGCCGGAGCGATGGGCAATGAGCTTTTGGCACGCGAGTCTTTGGGTGAAATCATCGTCAATCTCAAGAACCGACGCGCCGTCGATCGAGTCATTGTGGCCATGGCCGATCGCCGCGGGAAGATGCCCGTTCGAGAGCTCTTGGAGCTGAAATTAAGCGACGTGAAGGTCGAAGACGCAACTGCCCTAACTGAGCAAATCTCCGGCATGATCGATGTGGATGCGCTAAATCCAAGCTGGCTGATTTTCTCAGACGGCTTTCGCATGAGCCCGGCTTTCGTTCTTGCTCGGCGGTGCATCTCTACGTTGCTTGCTTTCGCTTGCTTGTTAGTAGTTTGCCCATTGTTGCCATTCATCGCGCTGAGCGTAAAGCTGTCGTCTCCTGGACCGATCCTGTACAAGCAGAAACGCGTGGGCCGCGGCGGATCGGTTTTCTATTGCTATAAGTTCCGCACGATGACAGCGGATGCTGAAGCAAAAACCGGACCGACGTGGGCGATCGATGGAGACTCGCGCATCACCAAGATCGGCCGGATCTTGAGGAAATGCCGATTCGACGAGCTGCCGCAACTTTGGAATGTCGTGAGGGGCGACATGAGCTTCGTGGGACCGCGTCCGGAACGCCCGGAGTTCGTGCAGTCCCTGGTTGAGGCAATTCCCTTCTATCAACTGCGCCATACGGTTCGGCCGGGCCTGACGGGCTGGGCGCAAGTGAATTATCCGTACGGAGCGTCTGTCGAAGATGCGAAAGAAAAACTGAAGTATGACCTGTATCACATCAAAAATATGTCGGTGGGGTTTGACTTGTTCATTGTGTTTCAGACCGTGAAGACCGTGCTATTCGGTCGCGGCTCCCGCTAACGTCGTGATCGGGCTGCCCTTCATCTCAGTGGTGATCCCCGTTCGAAACGAGGAAAAGCACATCGCAACCGTACTCGATGAGCTGATCGCTCAGGATTATCCGGCAGATCGTTTCGAAATTATTGTGGCCGACGGCAACTCCACGGATCGGACAGCGGCGACCGTAAACGAATTCGCGCGCTCGGCTGACGTCAAAATCGTCTGTTTGACAAACCCTGCTCAACTATCAAGCGCTGGAAGGAACGTAGGCGTCACCAGCAGTTTGGGCGAATACGTTCTCTTTGTTGATGGACACTGCCGGATCATGAGCCGGACCCTGCTTCGCGATCTTGCACTGATTTTCCAGGAAAGCGGAGCAGACTGCCTCTGCCGGTCGCAGCCGCTGGAGGCACCTGGTATTACGCCGATGCAGAAGATTATCGCCGACGTTCGTGGCACCGCTTTGGGTCACGGTCTTGATTCGACAATCTATTCTCAGAATCTACATGGATTCGTCGATCCAACGAGCTCCGGTGCTGCTTACAGACGCGATGTTTTTGACAGCATTGGCTTGTACAACGAGAACTTCGATGCTTGCGAGGATGTTGAATTCAACTATCGTGTCAAGAAGCAGGGCTTCAGGTCATACATCGACCCGCGGCTAAAGGTTCACTATTATCCGCGTGCCAGTTTGTCGGGGTTATGGAAGCAAATGGCAAGATACGGACGCGGCCGCTTTCGATTTGTTCGCGAACATCCGGATGCGTTGTCGATTGGCCAATTGCTGCCCGCTGCGATGCTTGGATGGTTCATTGCTGGCGGAATTGTGTCTTTCTTTTCAAGTCTCGTGGCAAAAGTTCTATTGACCTCCCTCATGCTATACGCCGGAATGGTATTGGCGTTCTCGACCAGCCTGGGGCTGCGCCGTAGTTGGCGGCATTTATTGGTTGCACCGGCCATTTATCCGGCGATCCATTTCGCTCTCGGCTGCGGGTTTCTTCTGGAAGCTCTGAGGATCAATCAAAGAAGAGTCCCAGAAATGCCGGGAAAGGAACCGCAACTGGAGGATTCTGGGCATTCTACGTAAGCGTTCCAGATGAATCGGCAGTGCCGTTACCACAAGAAAGGTTCGAGAAACTCCGTATGAGGCTGCGTTCCACGACTGAGCGCCATTTAGAAGCGGGGGCCGCGTCATGATGTGGGTGGTGATAGCCGTGATCGGTATTGTCGCCATTTGGGGCATGTTCAATCCGTTTGCGGGATTGCTAGGTCTGCTAGCCATCAACGTGATTCAGCCTGGCGAAATATACCCGGTCGTTGACGCATTTCGAGTCGAGCGCGCGGTCGCGATTCTGGTACTTATCTCCTTATTTCTGCATCACGGCAAATTGATCCTTCCCCGAATAACGAAACTGTTCCTGCTGTTTTGGGGCACTATGTTTTTAAGTGTTCTACTCGCTTTTTGGAGACTCGGCGCGTTTATGACGGCTCTGGACTTCGGTAAAATTGCGATCTATCACGTCCTAATCGTCAATCTGGTCACAACGCGACGGCGTTTTCACACCTTTCTATTTGTTTTTGTGATCCTGATGGGCTGGTTTGCCGGATCTAGTATCTATGAATACAACCATGGGGCGTACTACTATGCTGGTGAACACCTCGCGCGCGCCGAAGGGTTAACGAGCGCCGGCGGTAATCCGAATGAACTTGGCTTGACACTGGTGTCTGCTTTGCCACTTGCAGCGCTTCTTGCCCTTTCGGGGACAATCCGGGATCGCATCGTAGGTCTTGCAGTCGCGGGCATGAGTATTTGGGCGGTGATCATTACAGGCTCCCGAAGTTCATTTCTAACGATGGGGGTTCTGCTGATCGCCTTTATTTTCAGTAAAAGGAAGCGCCTCTTATTTCTGCCAATTGCGGCGGGTTTGCTGGCGCTCGTGTGGATGGTGACGCCGGCCGAGTACAAGCAGCGTTATATCAGCGTGGAAACGCGGGATCAAGATGCTTCCTATCTAAATCGAAAGCTCGCTTGGCAGGCCGGATGGGCCATGTGGAAAGACTACCCTCTGACCGGGGTGGGGGCAGGAAATTTCCCAGATGCTGATGGCGCAAAATACTGGCCGAATCCTGATCCGACACGTCGCATCTGGCTGAACGCCCACTCTCTTTACTTACAACTTCTTGCGGAGTTGGGACTCTTCGGAGTTCTTGCGTTTGGGTACTTTGTTTTTCAGTTGTATCGTTTGAATCACAACATATCGGAACGCCTCGTGCGGCTCGACAACACTCCGAAGTGGCTGAAATTTTTTCCGACAGCCTGTTCTCTCTGCTTGTTTGTCTTGCTATTCGATGGGTATTCGTCTCATGACCTGTATCGCAGTACTTGGTACATGCTCGCTGCAATGAGCGCCTGCGTTGGCGTGATGATTTCTGAGCAAGCAACAGCGCGTGAGCCGCTGAAGGCAAGATGGGGAATGAGAAAAACTTCTGCGGCCATATCGACTGTCAGTGCAGCACAATGATTCGGAAGGGTGTATCCACGTCTGTACCCGACGGATTCACGGGCTTCGTGATTCGTCATGCGATCTATCCTCTGTGGGCTTGGCGTGACCATCCCTATTTCAGGCAGTATCTTCGGGAATTTCGAAGGACCCAGTATTTTTCAAGGGATCGTTTAGAGCAATACCAAGTCGAACGATTGAAGACCCTTTTGAAGCATGCATATGCAAATTGTAAATTCTACCGCCGCCGAATGGATGAAGCGCGGTTTGATCCGTCGCTAGTCAATTCAATTCAACAGCTTGCTGTTTTGCCGGCACTCACTAAGCGCGATATTCAAGATTTCGGTGGCGAACTCATGGCAGAAAACATCCCTTCGAAACAGAGGGTCAAAAATCAGACCGGAGGCTCTACTGGCAGCCCGTTGCAATTCTTTGTTGATCGGCGCCGCTTTGATTCCCGAATGGCCAGCACCGTTCGCCATGATTCTTGGGCGGGCTTACGCCCCGGTGACTGGCGGGCCGTCCTTTGGGGGGCCAGACTCGATCAGTTATTCAAAAAGGGTCTGTGGGACCGCTTGCGAAACGCTCTCGTTTATCGGACTGTTGAACTCAATACCTCCCGCATTAGAGATCAAGATTGGAAGGGCTTTGTTGCGGCCCTACGCGCGAAGCGGCCGCAAACGTTAGTCGCCTACGCGCAATCGGCCGTCCTCTTCGCAAAGTATGTCAGGGAGCATCACCTATTGGACATATCGTTTGATGCGGTCATTACGACCGCCGAAGTGCTGATGCCCCAAGATCGTGAGCTTCTGGAGGCTACCTTCAGTTGCAGGGTTTTCAATCGGTACGGCTGTCGCGAAGTGAGTGTCATAGCGAGCGAGTGCGAGCATCACACGGGAATGCACGTAAACGCGGACGCTCTCCTGGTAGAGATTGTCCCCGACCCGGTGATTCCGGCGCCCGCCGGCCGGATCTTAGTGACGGACCTTCTGAACTACAGCATGCCTTTGATCCGCTATGAAATTGGCGATGTGGGCGCTTTTGCAACTGAGCAGAATTGTCCCTGCGGACGTGACTTGCCGCTGCTGGCGGAAGTTCGTGGACGTACGACAGATTTCCTGATCCTTGCGGATGGCAGAAAGATTTCCGGGCCGGCCCTCACTCTCGTGGTCGCCGATATGGCCGATGTCCGGCAGGTCCAATTTGTCCAGCGAAGTCGAACTCGCGTACTTCTTCGAGTTGTCCCAGGGAATAATTATAGCGAGAAGACGGTAGCGGAACTGCGTAGGCGGCTTAGCGTGTATCTCGATCAGAATACAACCCTCGAAGTCGAAGAGGCTGAAAACATTGCGAGCGAAGTTTCAGGCAAGTATCGATTTGTGATCAATGACATGAATGCCGACGACACAGCCGAGACACCGGTAAAGCAATAAGACCGCATATGCGCTGGCTCAATCAATTTTACGTATCAAGTCTTCTGCCGCTACTGCAACGGCGGACGCATAGCGGCTTGTCTAAGAAGCTCGCCATGATGAATCGTCTGGAACACAACTCGCTCACGGAAAATGAGGACGCTCAGCGCCGCTCCCTGCAACAACTTCTGCGACACGCATATGAAACCTCTTCGTTTTATCGACAACGTTTCAGCGATGCGGGGCTTTCTATTGAGGATTTCGCCAGCCCGTCATGTTTACGCTCGATTCCTCCTCTAAGTCGGGACGATATACGATCGAGCTTAGACCAGATCCGCTCGGATCGATATTTGAAGCGGGATCTCTGGCCCGCGGCGACAGGCGGTACTACCGATACGCCGGTGCCGCTTTTGCGTGATCCCGAAAGCGTACGAAACAAGATTGCCGTACAACTTGAGTTCGATTCCTGGGCCGGATTTCGCCCGGGCGATAAAGTCTTCTATTTGTGGGGAGCCCGCTCCGACTACAGCGAGGACCCAAGTTGGCGTTGGCGGCTATACGATCGCCATTTGATGCGCAGGGTTTGGGCTCCTACTTCATTATTCAACATGCAAGTTTTGGAATCCTATCGGCGGTCGATGAATGAGTTTAGGCCGCGAATAGTTTATGCTTATCCCACGCCACTCTATTTGCTTTGCGAATACATTCGCGATAACAAACTCGATTGCCATCAACCGAAGAATGTCATTTGTACAGCGGAACCGCTGCTTGATCATCAACGGCGGCTGATCGAGAAAGTGTTGGGTTGCGGCGTATTTGAGCACTATGGGAGCCGGGAATTCGGGATGATCGCCGCCGAATGTGAGCGCCATCAGGGTCTCCACGTGAATCCATTTTCCTGCTACCTCGAATTTATTCCTGTCGCAGGTGCCGACCAAGACGGACTGTGCGACATTTACGTGACAGACTTACTAAACTACGGTGCGCCGCTGATCCGCTACAAAGTAAATGATTGTGCGATCCCAACCACCGAACCTTGCGCCTGCGGCCGCGGCTTCCCGATGATCAAACAAGTTGTCGGGCGATCTACTGACGTCTTTGTCTTGGCCAACGGCGATTCCATACCGGGCGTGAGCCTGACCAATCGCGTGCTGCAAGTGTGTCCAGGGCTGAAAAAAACTCAAGTGATCCAGGAGACTTTGAATGACTTCACGATTCGCTATGTCCCAGGAGACGCCTTTGGGCCGAGTGATCTCGAAGTTCTGAAGAGCAATCTCACCAAATTCTTCCCGGTTTCCGTGCATTGGAATTTCGAGGAAGTTCGGGACATACCTCGAGAACGCTCGGGTAAGACGCGTTTTTGCATATCGAACGTCAAGTCATCTGCGCCAGTGCCTGCTGGTGAGGGCGTGCCGCAGTGAACCCTCGCCGCGCAGCGTCAATCGGGGCGACTGCCACCCCCGAGAAACAGAATGCGTTCATACTAGCGACAGAACCCGTCACGCTCACGGCTGATCTTGCCGCCGTCACGTCTATTCTGCCACGAACGGGAACAGCCTGGTGGGAAACGGTCCTACACAAAGTTGGCCTCGCGGCAATCGCCCGGCGGAGCACAGAACTTCGCACAGCTTGGAGCACCTTCCACTACAGCTCCAAGTTCGGTGCAGTCGTCAGTCTAGGTACGCTAGAAGGGCTCGCCTTCGCGGCACTACAGCGTCTCCGAGGCTCCAAGAGGCCCGTACATATTATGTATGACTGTCTTTGGTACGGTGGAAACTCGGTAAAGAAGAGCTGGATGCGATTCTGTTTGAAAACGGTAGATTATTGTGTGGTCTGGGCGTCCGTTGAACGCCGCCGGTTCGCGCAGGCGTATGGAGTCGACGAAAGGAAATTTCTCTTTGTACCTCACCACCATACGCTGAGTCGTTATCAATACGAAGTAGGAGACGATGGATACATCTTCACCGGTGGCAACGCGGATCGCGACTATGGATTGTTCTTCGATGCAGTGCGCGACACGGGCTTTCCCTGTTTACTAGCTACAAATCGGCCCAATCTTCTCGAAGGCTTAGACGTGCCTCCGAACGTGCGTCTCGTTAGCGTATCACCGGCGGAATTTCGGCAATTGATGGCCAAGGCTCATTTGGTTGTGATGCCCATGAATGCGAATTTGCTTCATGCAGGCGCTCAACAATCGATGCTCAACGCTATGTCTATGGGCAAGCCCGTCGTCTTAACTGATCCGGAGGGCGGCTCGGACTATATCGAAAACGGCAGGACTGGCATCCTGGTGCCTTACGGACAACCTCAGAAGCTCAAGGACGCCATCGAGGCCTTGCTGGCAAACCCGGCCGAAGCCAGAGCTATTGGCGAACGCGCGCGAAATACAGCGGCGGCTTTTACTACAGAAAACTGCAATGCGATGATTTGGAAGCATGCAATCGCTCTGGTAGATGGGCGAAAACCTGCATCTGAAGTCTCCGGGATGGGTATTTCACATCAAACCGCGTCGGGCTCTTGACCAGTCCGTGACTTTCACGATGCCAATTGGCCGCTGGATAACAGGTTTCACTGCTGTATTCAACTCTTGGATCTCATGTCTACAATAACCCCATCGACGTTCGACGCACAGGCCCAGCCGTCGATCGAGTCGGCCCACGAGCGAGTAGGCCTCAACATGCTTTCAAACTGGGCCAGCCTCGTGGTCGGACTCGTCATCGCTTTCCTGCTCGCTCCCTACATGGTGCACAAGCTGGGCGATAGCAAATATGGCATCTGGGCATTCAGTCTGCAGCTTGCCAGCTACTTGGGAGTGATGGATTTCGGTCTGCGAATCGCCCTGACGCGCTATTTCACGCACTACCATGCACGCAATGAATATCATCACGTCCACGATGCGGTTTCCGTCGGACTTGCCATTTTGGCATTCGTAGGATTTGTAAGTTTGCTGATCACGCTCGTTTTGGTTTACTTCCTGCCGCATTGGATCAAGGTTCCTCCCGAACTGCACTCCACTGCCAGACTTGTCTTTTTTCTGATCGGGCTGCAAATCGCTGTCGCATTTCCAGGCAATCTTTTTGGCGCGATGCTTGCGGCGGTCTCCCGGTATGATCTTTTGAATTTTACGCTTATGTTGAATCCAATCATGGGAGCGTTATTGATTTGGCTCGCACTCAGTCACGGATTGGGTTTGGTATCCGTAGCGCTGATCGCACTGGTCAGCAATGGAATCAACTACCTGTTCAATTTCTTCTTGGCGCGGCGGCTATATGGTTCCATTCGATTCGGTATGACGCGTAAGCAATTCCAAACTCATATTCGGCCTCTTTTGACTTTTAGCGCGTTTGCTTTTCTACTCTCTGTTTCCGGCCGACTAGTCCTGTGGTCGGACAATATCGTCGTGGGGTTCGTGCTGGGACCCGCCATCGTCACTTTTTACGCGATTGGCGGAAACCTAGTCGATGCGATGCAGCGGCTCTTAGGTTCTTCCACCATGGTTTTCGTGCCTATGGCCACATCCTTTAACGCGCGCAGCGAAGAAGAGCGGCTTCGTGCACTTCTCGTAAAAGGTAGCCGATTCACTTTTCTCCTGATTCTTCCTGGGATCATCGGTTTTCTGGTTCTGGGCCGCGCCTTCATCGGGTTATGGATGGGACCTCGTTACGTTCAGCTTTCCGGCGCGGTATTGATCCTGCTGACTCTTTCTCTCGTTTTTGCTCCGTTGCGCGGCACCTGCCATCAGATTCTCTATGGCATGAACCGGCATCGTTTCAATGCGTATGCGTCGCTGACCGAAGCCTTCATAAATCTCGTACTGAGTATTATTCTCGCCTATAAGATCGGCGCCGTCGGCGTGGCCTGGGGCACCATGATTCCCAGCCTCTTCTTCTCGGGCCTGGTTATTCCGTTATATACGGCCAAACACGTGGGCATCTCTTGGACCAAGCTTTGCTGGGAGAGTTGGGTGATTCCCGCCGTTTCCAGTATTCCTTTTGCGATCCTGCTAATGGTGGCGGTGCGGCTGGGGATTCCTTTCGCCTGGTCGGGCTTCTGGGTCACCGTCATCTGTTCGCTGGTCTTTTATATTGCGTTTGCCTGGTTCGTCGTATTTTCCAAAGCCGAAAAGGAAACGGTCTACAGTCAAATTAGAACAACACGCGAGCGCCTCAGTTTTAATGCCCAATCGGCTTGAGAGGGATCTTCGGGTCGATTGTAGCGGGGTGACCGCTCCGATAGTGTTTTCTCCATGGAAGGCCTGCATCTGCGATTTGCAGCGAGGAGTTTCGCATGCGTCTTGACCATCAGACACGGTGGCATCGCCTCAAACAACTTGTTCCACAGCCGTACAGGTCCCCGATTCGCCGGAAAGTCTTCAAACTATTGGCGCCGTTTTGTCGGAATAATTTGAAGATTCTCGCTACTCTCGCTGACACGGATAAGTGGAACGATCACGGATATGTTCAGCACTATCAGACGCATTTTCACAATATCAGGAAGGAAAGGCTAAACGTCTTGGAGATCGGAATCGGGGGCTATAACAGCCCATGGCGGGGCGGGGAGTCATTACGGATGTGGAAAGCCTACTTCCCGAACGGCCAGATCTATGGGCTGGATATTGAAGATAAGTCGGCCCATGCCGAGCGGCGCATCAAGGTCTTCCAAGGAAGCCAAGTCGACAAAGATTTGCTGCAACGCATTTCATCCGCTGCGGGAGGATTCGATATCGTCATCGACGACGGGAGCCATCGCAATGAACACGTCATTTATACCTTCCAGACGCTATTCCCCCTGCTACGTATTCCAGGCACTTATGTGATTGAAGATACGCAGACATCATATTGGCCCTCATATGGAGGTGGCGACGGGTCTGATCGAACGTCGGTCGGTTTTGCAAAAAATCTGATAGATGGCGTGAATTATAGAGAATTCCTCGAAGATTCTTACAAGCCGTCTTATCTCGACCAGCACATCGTCTCCCTCCATTTCTATCACAATCTGATTTTCATCTATAAAGATTTGAACGACGAGCCAAGCAACCGTGACCGGGTGCTGCCCGCGGCTGATCGAGAGGGCGGATGCGCTACCTCGCTACGCGCACGGTAACCTTTTACGATGACGATCCGTGGGGGGACGATGTCGATCTAATTGACGAGAAATACTACGTGGAGAATCGGATTAATAGGCTACCTAAGAGACTTCGAAATGCAGGTAGTATCTGGTATCAGTTTCAATTTGGACTTCACCTCCTCCTTAAGTCTCGCAAGTATGATGGTGTAATTGTTGGTAGATACGGGATATGGCTCCCAATCCTTCAACGCATTTTCGGTCTAGATAGACGTGTCTTGATGACCGACACGGAGTGGCGCGAACTAAGCGGCGGTCGCCTTAACCGATGGGCTGCCATGGCGAGTATAGCGGTCACCTCAAACACACAAGTCGAAATCGAGCGATACTCTCGGCACTATCAGATTCCGAAGAATAAGTTCAGACTGGTCCGCCTAGCATATCAGCGCCTAGACCAGCGTCGACCAACGGATGAAGGTTATATTTTTGCTGGTGGCTTTCAAGCCCGTGACTGGGAGACTTTCTTAAAGGCCGTAGATGGGTTGCCCTTTCCCGTCCGGATATTCACTCAAGCGAGACTCCCGTGCGTCCCGTCGAACACAACCGTAGAACTGACGGATCGCCGATCCTTTTATGACAGGATGGCAGCGGCATCTTGTGTGGTAATTCCAATGAAGCCCGAACCACTACGCATCACTGGGAGCACGACATGGACCAACGCGATGGGTATGGGAAAGGTAGTCATCGTGACCGATCAGGAGGGCGCTCCTGATTACATCGAAACGGGTATTTCCGGGTTTTGTGTCCCGCCCGGAGACGTCGGTGCTCTACGTGAGACGATTAGCCGGGTGATGATTAATTCAAGTTCGCGAGCGCGAATCGGAGAAGCAGCACGAGAGCGAGCCGCCGAGGAGTTTAGTCCGCAGAACTTTCGCGGGCAGTTACTGGCTATCCTTCGCGGAACCAACAGATAGCGGTGAGACTAGAACTTATCTCATAAATCTTTTTTGGGGGCGCCAAAGTCACTGAACAACAGCCATTTGGACAGGGCCAAGGTATTTATATGGACAGAGGACTGCGTTATCTTGTCACTAATACGCTGACGCTTGACGACGACTCTGGATGGCCGGGTCGCGCAGAGGTCATTGACGAAGTCAAGTACGTCGAAGGTAGATTCAAGCGCTTCCGGCCTAAGTTGCGCGGCTTGGCGGCACGATGGTATGAATTCCAGTTTGGCTTGTATTTGCTTCGCCGCTCGCGAAAGTATGACGCCTTCGCGGTTGGCAGGTTCGGAATTTGGTTTCCTATCTTGCAGAGGCTTGTGAGATCCCATAAACCTGTCGTGATGATGGATACGGAGTGGCGATCCATCCAAACGGGCCGCGTCAACCGGGCAGCAGCAATGGCTAGCATCAAAATCTGCTGTTTCACTAACGAAGAGGTTAAAAGATATGCGCGCCAATCCAGAATTCCGCAGAGCCGCTTCGGTTTTGTGCCAGCATGTTTCCAGCACCGCGATCAACGACCAGCCACCGACAGCGGATTCGTTTTTGCAGGCGGATTGCAGAACCGCGATTGGCGCACCCTATTAGAAGCAGTGGATGGCCTTCCCTATGCCGTACGCCTGTTTACAAATCAACAATTCGCATCGCTTCCTTCCAATGTCTCCGTGCGTCTGGTCGGTCGGGAAGAGTATTACTCCCAAATGGCCGCAGCCTCCTGCGTCGCGGTGCCAGTCGGGGCCGAACCCCTCAGGATCAACGGCATCGCAACATGGACCAACGCCATGGCAATGGGAAAGGTTGTGATCGCCACCGAGCCTCTTGGCGCACCCGACTATATGGACCAGGGTATTTCAGGGTTTTACGTCAATTACGGTGATGTGGAGGCCCTGCGTGAATGCATCATCAAGGTGATGAGCGATCCCTCCCTTCGCCAAAGAGTCGGCGCAGCGGCTCGTGAACGGGCTCACAAGGAATTCAGCCCGGAAGTTTTTAAGCGACGCATTCTGGCGCTCCTGGAGGGAAATCATCCACGCATATCGCTCCGGCAGTAATCCCGCCATGAAGCGTATGTATCTGCGGCTCAAAACGTTTGTCGCAAGTTCCCTCGAGACGCTGGGCTTACTTCGCCTCGCCGAGCGAGCCGCGGGACATCCAGTCATTTTTATGTTTCATCGCGTGCTTCCCGAGGAGGAGACCGCCAGTTTTTACAATCCCTACCTCGCCATCACGCCGCGATCTTTTGAGGATTTTCTCGCCTTTCTCTCGAGGCATTTTCACGTGCAGCCGTTGGCCGAATTGGTTGCGGATCTGCATGCACCGAAACCCAAGAGCCCCCGGCGCTGCGCGCTCACGTTTGATGATGGATGGGAGGATAACCATCGCATCGCCTGGCCCATCCTTCGCAAATTTGGCATGCCCGCCACCGTCTTCGTTACGACCGGTCTGACCGGGAGTTCCGAACTTCTGCCGGAAGATAGGTTATGGCGCTATTGGCAGCACGCGAGAACCAAAGGCTCACTTCCCGCTTTTGATGGTATTCTGCGGACCTATCATTCGGCTCAGCCTGCTGACAGAGAAAGTTCCTTCTCTTATCGTGCGGTTCTCAAACGATTACCCGGGCATAAACGCCTCAAACTTTTCGCCGATCTCGCATCGCAACTTGGCGAGCTAGCTCCCCAGAATCCGTCATCGTTCATGACGTGGGACCAATTGAAGGACATGAGCGGCAGCGGAATCACGCTAGGTTCGCACACCGTCACGCATCCTTCGCTCGCCTACGAAGAGGACTCGGTGATTCGCGAGGAGCTCTGCGCCTCCAAGCGCGCCCTCGAACAACACATCGGCAAGAACGTGGATACTCTCGCGTATCCCACTGGCATCTTCGACGAGCGCGTCACGCGTGAAGCCGCCGCAGCGAGCTATACGATCGGCGTAACGACTGAATCGCGTGCCGTGGTGCCGAGTGCCAACCTTCTGCTTCTTCCGCGCATTGCCGTTGATAATGCGGTCGTAAATGACGCGCACGGCCGCTTTTCGGCTGCTCGAACGCGCCTCCACATCCTCCGCGCCGACGGCCGGAGCTGACCATGGCCACGCGCCCGTTTCGCATCCTCTTTCTCGTGGAAGAAATGGAAGCCATCACCGCCGGTGGCACCGAACGCCAGATCTTGCAAATGATCCGGCTGCTTCGCGAAGCGGGAATGGAACCGGAAGTTTGCGTCTTCCGCCATACCGCGTGGCTTACGCAGGATGTGGCCGGTTGTCCTGTGCACAATGCCGGTATCGGCAAGCTCGCTGGTCCTGCCGCCATACCGCAGTTCTGGCGCCTGATCCGCTGGATGCGCGCGAAGCGCTTTGACGTGGTCCAGTGCTTCTTCATCGAAGCCAATATCCTCGGACCCATCCTCGCGCGCTTTGCCGGCGTTCCCGTGATTCTGGGCAGCCGCCGCAACCTCAATTACTGGATGAAGCGCCACCATTTGCTGCTTCAGCGGATCTCCAACCGTTTCGTCTCACGCTTGGTGGCCAATTGCGAAGCCGTCCGTCGCAAAGTAAGCGCGATGGAGAAGTTTCCGCCCGATCGCATTGACGTGATCTATAACTCGATTGACGCCGAGCAATTCCGTCCCGATCCGGAGATTCGCCGCCGCGTCCGTAATGAACTGCGTATGGCGGAAGATCAGGTGGTAATCGGCAACGTATCCACGCTGCGCCCCGTGAAAGGCGTGCACCATTTTGTCGCTGCTGCCGCATTGGTGCGCGATCGCGCCCCCACCGCACGCTTTCTCGTCATTGGCGATGGACCGCAGCGCCCGGCGATCGAGCAACAAATCGCCGATCTCCAATTGGGCCCCGTGTTCCGCCTGCTGGGAAGCCAGGAAGCGATCGCTCCCTACCTGCAGGCCATGGATATCGCCGTGCTCTCTTCCGAATCCGAAGGCTTTTCCAACTCCATTCTGGAATATATGGCCGCAGGCCTTCCGTGCGTGGCCACGGAAGTAGGAGGCAATCGCGAGGCTTTAGGAGACGCCGCCGGCGCCATCGTGCCGCCTGGCGACGCGAAGGGATTAGCTGAGGGTATTCTAAATCTGGTGAACAACCCCAATTGGCGGTACGAACTGGCCTCCCAGAGCATTGCCAGGATCGAGACGAACTTCAGCGAGCGGCATGCGGAGAACAAACTGGTACGTTACTATAACGGTTGAGTCACTCACAGCGCTGGTAGCGGTCGTCGGTATAATTCAAGTAGGCAAGACTAAGGCGTCGCACGATAACAAGGATTTCATTTGATAAATCACAAAACCGTTGCGGATATCGCCTTCGCAATAGGGTCTCTATCGGCATGCGGGTGTGTGGCCGCTGGCGGCTATCTGTTGACCTTCGCCCAAATGGGCCGTGCGTCGCGCCCTAGCGATAATGCGGCGACTGCTCGCGAACAATGCTCAATGCGGTTCCTGCTACTGATTCCCGCCCACAATGAAGAGCAGGGGATCACCTCAACGCTAGCGAGTGTGGCGGCACTCGACTATCCACAGGAACTCCTGGAGATAGTGGTAATCGCCGATAACTGCACCGATGAGACTGAGGCGGCGGTGCATCGGTGCGGCGTGACATGCTGGAGACGGACCGACGAGTTAAATCGAGGGAAGGGTCAAGCGATAGAATGGGCATTGGACCGCGCGGCGACCAAGGACTGGAACGCCGTGGTAATCGTCGACGCCGATACGTATGTCGACCCTCTGCTGTTGCGCGCATTCGACTCGGCTCTTAAGGGCCGCTTGGCAGTAACCCAAGCCACGTACGAGTTGCGAGCACAAGGGGAAACGTTCGCGAGAGCTACGTCAGTTGGAAAGTTCTCCGAAAATTGGCTGTTCGCGCGCCCGCGCTCCTGGCACGAGCTGTTTGTTCCTATTCACGGTAATGGATTCTGCATTCCTCGGGACGTACTGCGCAGTGTGCCCTGGAAGGCCAAGTCTGTTGCCGAGGATTTACAATTCGCCATCGAACTGCTGCGTCGAGGAATGTTTGTTGCCTATGCGCCGGCCGGAAAGGTGACATCTAGTTGTGCACCTAACTTGCAAGCTGCCGGCAAGCAACGTATCCGCTGGGCATCAGGAACGTTTGGCCTCTTCCGCGCACTTCCAGAGCTCTTCATCGATGCGGTACGAATGCGAGATTGGCGAATTGCAGAGGGCGCAGTCGCCCTGCTTCTCTCGAGTCGGATGTTTATAGTTTACTGGTTCGTGCTAGCACTTTTATGCTGCGGTTTATTGCTGAAGTCGGTGCTAGGAGCTGTCGTAGGGCTATTACTCATCTTCTCCCTCTTGATCAATGCAGTGTACCTCGCGGTGGTATTGAAAGCCGCAAAGCGCCAGCGCGGCGCCTCTGGCCGAGAACTCGCGCTCTATGCCCTATGGCTCGCAGGCACGCAAGCAAAGGCGATCCTTCATATCCGGAAAAGGGAATGGGTTCGAACGCCGCGCGACACGCGATGAAAGTTCTGCATATCATCGCAACGAACTTTGTCGGTGGTCCAGAAAAACAGATTCTTCTCCATGCGGAAGAAGCCCGCCGGCGGCAGGTCGGAGTCTATATTGGAAGTTTTCTTGATTCGGCTAGCGAGCCCGAGATTCTCGGAGTCGCCCGGAAACACGGTTTCCAGACTTTGGCTATCAAGTCCTCAGGTAGGTCAATTATCTCAGCCGCAAACCAGATTCGCGCTTACATCCGCGCCAACCGCATCGACGTGCTGTGCACGCACGGTTACAAGGCGAATATCGTAGGCTGGTTTACTTCCCAGGTTATTGATTTACCGCGGATCGCTGTAGTGCGGGGATGGACTGCTGAAACGCGAGCGGTCTCCCTTTACGAAAGAGTGGAACGCATGACACTGCGGCGCACCCGCTTCGTCATCTGTGTTTCGCGTATGCAAGCAGAACACCTAAAACGGTTAGGAGGTCGCCGGCAAGATATAACGGTTATTCCCAATTGTGTTCCGTCGATTGCCCCTGACGTCTTGCACAACCGTAAAGGCTTGAGGACCCGCTTTAACTGGAGCGACGAGAACTTTGTGGTCGTCTCAGCAGGACGCCTCAGCCGTGAAAAAGGCCAACACGATTTGATCGAGGCCGTGGGTCTCCTTGGATCAAAGATTCCACACCTACGGGTTGTGATTCTCGGGGAAGGCCGTGAACTGAAAGCGCTGCGCCTACAAGCAGAAGAACTCGGGGTCTCAGGTAAGGTGGAGTTTGCCGGGTTCCAGCGTGACGTCTTGGAATGGTTGCGGGCAGCCGATCTGTGTGTAAATCCCTCCCTGACGGAAGGTGTGCCGAATGTTGTGCTGGAAAGTATGTCGGTCGGAACTCCGGTATTGGCGACCGCAGTCGGTGGCGTGCCTGATATCGTGCAAGACGGAATAAGCGGAGCCCTGATTCCCGCCGCACAGCCGAGCACTCTAGCAGACACTCTCTTCCGCATGGCGATGAGCCCCTCAGAGCGGCAGCGGCTCGTGGCAGGGGCGCTGCGGGCCCTGGAAAACCTGACGCCCTCGTTACAGTGCGACCGCTTCCTGAGGGTATACGAGGCAGCACTAGCGGCCAAGGCTCGCCGCAAATGAGATAATTGCTGGCTTACCTGATCAAGTCATTACTGATTAATTGTGATAAATCCCCCACCGCTTGCAGTCCCAGAATTCGTGATGATCGCTGATGCTTTCACGCCCGCATTGAAGGTGCAAGTCGTAACCCCGTCACAAGCAATAATTTGCGCAGGTGGAAGCAAGTTTATCGACGGAGCATTATTCAGAAATGTTGCACTGGGGCTGCCCGGTGGTGGATTCCCGTTCTCTTGTAGAACATCAACGGAGCCAAACAGAGAGCCCGATGCACACCCGTTGGTCGTATCACAAACCACAGTGTTGCCACCAATGACTGGCCCGACCGCGTTCGCAACGTAGACTGCTTTTCCGTCCTGCATCACGAAAGTGTTGTTTTGCACGGTTCCGATGTCATTGTCCAATCCACTATCGGGTTCACCGATGTGTATGGCTCCATAGCGATTATCGCTTCGTACGTGATCGAAATAATTGTACTGGATATTGTAATTCGAGTAGAAACGGTCTCGAATTGCGCGGCTATTCTGCGCGTTGATGTAATTGTTCGTTACCAAGCATGGCCCAGGCGCAATCACCGCTTGCCCCTCACCATCGCACAGAATCGCGCGGTAGGAATCTCCGCCATTCGCTCCACCGACGAAATTATTGTTGTTTATAAAATTATACTGCGCCGTCAGTGGGACATAATAGGCGCCGATCCCCTGGATCGCGTTGGCGTTTGGGTCGCTCGGGAGCGTGATCATATTGTGGTCGGCCTGGAAGCACCCACTAATTTTTGGGCCGCCGCCGGAAAAGGAGAGTCCGTAGGAGCGCCCGGCCGATACGACCGGATTGAGCGTGACGTGGTCGACGCGAACCTGACACCCCGAATAAGTGCTTGCTCCGCTATCCCACTCCACATACATGTCGCGGCTGCCCGCAGTCGAGTTGTGGATCGTTAGGTGGTGAAACCGTGACTGAGCCGATGCGGTTGCCGCTTGCGGATAGTAGTTGATGCAGCCTGTGTTGCCGCCGTCGGGGACGCTGCAATTAATCGTGCCGTTCAAGATCGTGCGCCCGAAGCCGCCGTTATCCTTAATCTGCCCTGTGACAGTGTGCCCTGCCAGATCCAACGTGTAGGCTTGCTGAGTAAATCCGAAGTTAATGCAAACGGCTGTCGGATCGGTTCCAATATTCTGTGACACCTGATACACCTGACCCGCGTTGGGCGTGTATGAGCCGCAAGCTGTAATGAGGGTCGGATTCTTCGGCGCTCCGTTACCTTCGTAAGGATCCCCAACATTCCCGCAAGTACTTTGATCGTAAAGCGTTAGACCATCGGGCGAGCCGCATCCTGCTTGCGTGGTCCCGTTTGAGGTCCCTGCAGCGATTGTAAGAGGGACTGTGGCGCTCGCCGTGACCGATTTCGCATCGGTCACCTCGAGAGATAGTGAGTCAGCGCCGGCCTGTGTCGGCGTGCCTGTAATTTGGCCGCTCGAGGCGTTTAGCGTCAATCCCGTCGGCAGCGAGCCCGCGGCTGCGCTCCACTGATATGGCGGTGTGCCGCCGGTCGCGGCCAGCAAAGCCAAGAATAAAGTCCCGACGGTCGCGGATGGCAAGGTGGTGCTGGAAATTTGCAAGGCGGGCGCTCCCACGCTGACAGTCACAGGCATTGTAACTGTTTGCGGCGTGGGCGTGGAAGAATCGGAGACTTCCAACGTCACGTTCGATTGGCCCGCAGCTTGTGGGGTTCCGCTCACCACACCGCTTCCCGCTAGACTCAAACCCGTCGGTAGTTGCCCGGCGGCCAGCGACCACGTATAGCTTGGCTTCCCTCCCGAGGCCTGCAGCGTCGCGGAATAGGCTTGCCCGGCCGTGCCAGCCGGCAATGCTCCCTGCGTGATCGTCAAAGGCTGCGTCGCTGCTGTGACTCCTGTCCCGGACATCGTGACCGAAGGAGATGCCGAAGCATTGGTCGCAAGCGACACGTTGCCGGCGTCTGTCCCCGCGCTCGAAGGCGTAAAGCTCACCGTCAGCGCTGTGGAACCTCCCGCCGCAACCGTCGCAGGCATGTTCATCCCGGATACGGTGTACCCCGTTCCACTCACGTTCGCAGAGGTGAGCACCAGGTTGGCGCCGCCCGTATTCTGAATAGTGACGGATTGCGTGCCGGTGCTGCCCACATTTACATTGCCGAATGACAGATTTGCGGGCGTGACGGACACCGCCGGCGCGGCCGGGGCCACGACCGTGGCGCTTAGAGCAGCCACATTCGGCGAAGTGGTCGCGTTGCTGGCGATGGTCAGGTTCCCCGGGGCATTGCCCGTAGCAGTAGGTGTGAAAGTGATGGCCACGGTAGTGGACGCATTGGGAGCCACCGTAATATTGGAGGTTGATCCGCTGGCGCTATAGCCGGTCCCACTGACGGACGCCAGGTTCACCACCAGATTTGCAGTGCCACTATTCGAAACGGTGATGGATCGCGACACCGGCGTTCCCACCGTAACCGTGCCGAAAGAAAGAGGATTGGGGCTCAGGGAAATCGAAGGCGTCGATACGGAAATGCCGGTCCCCGACAGGGTCACCGATAGCATGGGATTATTCGGATCGTTGGTGGTAAACGAAATCTTGCCTGACGACGCGCCGATTGCCGCGGGTGAGAAAGAGACCGTCACCGGGCTGGAACCTCCCGCTGGCACCGAGAAGGAGCTCGCACCAGACATAGAGAAGCCCGTACCAGAGACTGCCTGGGAGACGGTAAGGCTGGCGTTGCCGGTATTTGAGATGGCCACCGACTGTGTTGCCGTCGCATTAACCGTAACTGATCCAAAAGAAATGGTTTGCTGGTTTAGGCTTGCACTTGGTTCGGGCGTGGTTTGCTGCGGGGGGGAGCCGGAATTCGAGCCTGAGTTCGACGTCTGGTTAAACCCGGTACTTCCACCGATCGCGCACCCGGCCCCGCAAATCGATAAAGACAGTACACTTAGCCACAACCCCAGTGTTCGCATAAGCCCGCAGACCGTCCTGTTCTTAAGTTGCAGGCTTAGGCTACGACTTGGGTTGTGGCGGCGACGACTGGTGAGAGGTCCAGAAAAGGTACAGGAAGTTTGAGGTGCCCATACCTGTACCGCTAACCAGTTTTAATGGCTTTCCTGTAAGAGGCTAGCGGGTCGGCCTTGGTGGGCCGAAGCAATGACAAGCCTTTGGCGTGTCAAAGAACCTGGAAGAGAGAAGCAGGAGCGAGACCTCAGATCCACGAATCAAATAGAGGCATCGAGCTGTGATCGCTACTTTCTTTCCTTCAACTTCCTAACCTTAGCCCACCTTGCAATGGCTGCCTTTCGAGCACCCGCGCTTCGTTCCTCGGGCGTGAGCCTGGCAGCCCTGGTCTTGCCTCCCTTGGAACCACCCATTCTCCCGAGGGCTATCGCGTGAGGATTCTTTTCTCTGATTGCCATGACAGCGTTATGCATACGCAGAAATAGAAAATCAAGAAGAAAACACTTGACGGATGCGTACCCGCCTACGCATAATCTACATATGCGTAGGCGGGTACGCATAGCATGGAGGTCGACCGTGCCAAGAAGCCGAGCATTAAGACTGAACCTTACTAACGCGACGGCGGCGTGGGGCCTATTGCCGAAAATAGCCCGCCAGGGACTTGAAGAATTAACCGCTAGATATTCCCTGTCCGTGGCTCTGGGCGATATTCAATACCTTGGCGGCCGATGGTACGTTACCCACGCCGGACTCTTGCGCGTCGCTAGTCGGGATCGCTGCGGCGGAATACAAATTTTCCGCATGCGGGAGTTGTGCGATCCAGCTTCTAATCGCTGGGTTTTCAAAGCAGTCGTATACAAATCCTCCGCGTCTCGCGGGTTCGTGGGCTACGGCGATGCTGATCCCTCTAATGTTTCTTCCTTAGTTCGAGGCGCTGAGATGCGCGTCGCTGAAACTCGCGCCGTCAACCGTGCACTCCGCAAAGCCTACGGCATCGGCCTTTGTTCGGTTGAAGAACTAGGCTGGACGCCACGTCCCAGCGGATCCGAAACAACCAGCCATCAAGTTAACTCCACAAAGGGAAATAACGGCGCCCAGAACGGGCACTCTCGCCTCCGCGACCGCTTGTGTCTGCTGATCCGTCAGTACCGACTAGATGCCGGCCTCGTGAAAGCTTATGCCGCTAATTACTGTGGCACCGCCGAACTGCGAGACGCCAGCCGAGATCAGGTCGAAGCGTTTATTAACAACCTCTCCGCATCAGCCGCCAAGGATCGCGACGCACTGCTCTGCCACCTCAACAGCTACGCGCCGCAACAGGAGACAAGATCATGAAGCGGCACGTACCTGGACTGCATGGCGAAGCTCGTAGCTGCAAAGAAGGCTCCGATGGCGTGTTCCTGGTCCGCGTGGATCGGGTCTTCTTTCGCTGGCATCCGCAGCGGCCTTTCTACGTTTTGAGACTCACCATCCTCGAACCGCTAGAGCAGCAGAACCGTTTGTTTACCGGCCGTCTGTACTGCACTCCCAGAGCGCTTTGGAAGCTGCGCTGGTTCCTGCGGGATTTTGGCTATGACCCCGACCTCATGGGCCGCGACGAAATCGATGAAAAGGCCCTCATCGGCCTGCAAGGAATCGTGCGCATTTCACACACGACTCTTGACGGCCGTTCGTTTCTCAATCTGGGTGGCTTCGCGCCAGCCAGCGAGTGGGAAGAAACAAGATTGCCATCGACGTGCACGCGTGAGGTGGCAAATGACCTTTAGCTACACGCAAATCTCGCAATATCTGCGCTGCCCGAGGAGCTACCGCTTCCGGTACCTGGACGGCTGGAAGGAAACAGAGTCCAAGGCGTCGCTTTGCTTCGGGCGCTGTTTCGAGAAAGCAGTAGCCGCACTCTTTGAGCGTGAAGACCCTGGAGCGGTACTGTTCAAAGAATGGGGAGCCTATCAGGATTCCCCTTTAGAGTATCCGCACGGAGATGACTGGGAACGGCTGCTTCGCCAAGGAATCGGCCTGCTCGAGCAGTTCGTACGAGATGATCGGATCCGCATTCGCCAACCGAAACAAAACCTCCAGAAAAAGTTGGTTCGTGCGCTCCCGAATGGTCATGAATTCGTAGCCTATGTCGATGCGATCGGCCGTTTGGATGGCAAGCAACGTCTGCTCGAATGGAAAACCACCGGTGCTCGTTATCCTGACCGCCCCGAGGGTTTAACATCACTCGACCTGCAGTTGGTTTGTTACTCCTGGATCACCGGAATTCCCGACGTAGCGATCGTGGCTTTTGTGAGGAAACGCGTCCCGGAGATTCAGTACCTGCTGGCAACGATCAGCGAAGAGCAGCGCCGTGAGTTTGGGCAATTGGTTGAGACGACGGTCGCGCAAATCGAAACGGCGCAGTTCCCTCCTCGTCCCGGAATTCGTTTTCCGCAAAATGGATGCGTTAGCTGTGCGCATCTCGGCCTGTGTCTTGGAAATGAACCGCTGATCGGGAACAAACTCATCCGCCAGCCGGGAGCGAGCGACCTTGATTGGCTTAACGTGCTTGACGACTAACGGTGCGGCGCTGATGGCTCCCAAGCTCGATCGCCGGCGCGCCATGTTCGTGCTCGCGAAGATCGATGAGATCTTGGCGTGGGAGAAGGCTGTCGATCGCGAACGCGACTCGAAGTTCGTCGAATTGGGCCGATATCTTTGCGAGGTTCGCGCGGGATTGTATTGGAGGGTCGATAACGTACGCTCTTTCGACGAATTCCTGGAGAAGAAATTCCCGGAGTCCCGGCGCAAAGCCTACTACCTGATGGCCATTCACGAGCACTTGTCCCCCATCCGCAAGCGCCAGCTGGAACAAATCGGATGGACCAAGGCGCGGGAACTCGCTAAGGTCGCGCGCCGGGACCGGCAGGAGTTCGATTGTGCACCCTGGGTGCAGAAGGCCAGCACCATGCCCAGGGAGGAATTCAAGCGTGCCGTCGATTATTACTTAACGGGCAAAGAAACGGAACCCTGGGAGATCCTCTATTTCAAAGCCTACAAGAGCCAGCTCCCCGTGATCGAGAAGGCGCTCGAAGCGGCGGCTCTGATGCTCGGAAGCGATAAATCGCGCGGTTACTGCCTCGAAATGATCTGCGCGGATTTCCTGGCCGGCGTGAGTTTGGAGACCGGCAATCAAGACGCTCTTCGGTCGGCCATCACGCGCTTGGTATTCAGCCTTCCGGCACCCGAGCGGCAGCAACTGATCGAGAGCATGCGGGTCGCCCCTTGAGTCAGATCGGGTCCAAACGCCCACGCTTGCGGCTCGATCCTGACGCCTACCGCCGACTCTGTCGTGAAGTCCTTGAGCGGGATGGCTGGCGCTGCCAGTCGTGCGGCTCGATCGAGGGGCTGCAAGTCCACCACATTCAACCGCGAAGTAAGCTGGGGGATGACACCGCCGAGAATCTGGTAGCCCTTTGTGCTCGCTGCCACCAAGCGATCCATGGACAAATCTACGCGCTTTCGAAACGCTTCACAGGGTGATCAGAGACAGTAGCGATCATAGATTTCAACCTGCCGGCATCAATCACGTTATAAGGTCAATAGAGCCAGGATTCGTCTAATTTGACTTTTGCGCTACGGCGGCGCGCTCTTTCGCGTGCGCGACGAGCGCCGCGAATTGCGGGTCTCCATGCAACGATTTCAGGTCAGGATCTTTATCCATCCCCAAATCCGCATAAGGCGGTAGCCCATGGTCCACGGCCTCGCGTAACAGAGAGAGCGCCTCGTAACGACGACCCAGGTGGGCCGCGATGCAACCAAGGTTATACGCAGAAATAGCGGTGTTCGGGTGTTCCGGCCCTAGGACACGTCTCTGGACATTGTGCGTTCTACGAAACAACTTCTCAGCTTCGTCGTACCGGCCTTCGCCCATCACAGCGTTGGCCAGGTTGCTCATCGCCACCAGTGTGTCCGGGTGTTCCGGCCCAAGGATACGCCCCTGTATGTCGAGCGTTTCCCGAAATATCTTCTCCGCTTCGGCGTAATGGCTTTCGTTGGTCAGAACGGTGGCCAAACTGTGCATTGACGCTACTGTATTCGGGTGCTCCGGCCCGAGGACACGGCGCATAATGTCGAGCGTTTCCCGATCCAACTTCTCAGCTTCGGCGTAGCGGCCTTCGTACATCAGAACGTTGGCTAAGTTGTTCATTGATCCTAGTGTGTCTGGGTGTTCCGGTCCGAGGACACGGCGGTCAATTTCGAGCCCTTCGCGATTGACCTTCTCAGCTTCGGCGTAGCGACCTTCTATGTATAGAACCAAGGCTAGGTTATTCATCGAGTAGAGCGTTTCCGGACGCTCGGGCCCAAGTACACGGCGCATAGTGTCGAGCGTTTCCCGATCCAACTTCTCAGCTTCGGCGTAATGGCCTTCTCTGTAGAGAACAAGGGCCAAGCTGTTCATCGAGTTTAGTGTGTTCCGGTGTTCCGGCCCGAGAACTCGTTTCTCGACGTCCAGTGTTTCCCGCTGCAACTTTTCCGCTTCCATGTAGTGGCCTTCGTCAAACAAAACCTTGGCCAGGTTGCTGGTTGAACTTAGTGTTTCCGGATGTTCCGGCCCCAGAACACGTTGCCGAATCTCCATGCCCTGTTTCTCAAGTAACTGCGCGCGTGGATAGAGCCCGAGGCTATCGTACACGCCTGCCATGACGTCCATCATCTGCGCTTGCAGCTCAGGGTCATGCGTTAGGCTCGTGTCGATGTCGGCGGATGCTTTGTCCAGGATCTCGCGGGCCGTGATGGTATTGCCTCGCGATTCGCTCGGGTTCGATATTTTAAACATGCCGGTCATGAAGTCGGTGATGCGGTTGGCCCGGTCACGTTCTCGAGTCGCCCCGTCACGTTCTCGAGTCGCTCGGCTCCGCTCAAATTCAATTCGGTGCAATTCAACCGCCTGCGTGACCGCAAATCCGCTCAACAGAACCAGCAAGCCCGTGGCTGCGCCCAACGCAATTCGATGCCGCACAGCATACTTTCGTATGCGATAGGCAGCGGTTGCAGGACCTGCTACTACCGGTTCTTTACGCAGATACCGGGAAATATCGGCCGAAAATTCAGAGGCTGAACCGTAGCGCCGTACGCGCTCCTTCTCCAGCGCTTTCATCGTGATCCAATCCAACTCTCCTTGTAGGTGCCGTGCAAATGACCTTGGTTCTTCTCTCCGTTTCTCCGCCGAAGCGGTGGAGACATCTCCCATCGAGCGAATCTTGGTGCTCGGCTTCGCTGGTTCTTGCTCCCGAATCACGCGCAGGATACCTTCAAGACCCGCGGCACGCAGAGCCTTGGCTTCAAACGGAAGCGCCCCCACCAGCAATTCGTAAAGAATTACGCCGAGCGAGTACACATCGGTTCGCGTGTCAATATTCTGCTCGCGCAGGTCGGCTTGCTCCGGACTCATGTACTCCGGTGTCCCCATCATCACGCCGAGTTCGGTGAACATGGTTTTATCAGTCAGCCGCTGCGCCGTGGCTTTCGCCAGTCCAAAATCGATGATCTTCGGCAACGCCTTGTTGTCCAACTCCAACACCGGCACATTGGAAGGCTTCAAATCCCTGTGAATGATGGCTTTCTGATGCGCGTGCTGCACGCCGTCGCATACCTGCATGAACAATTCCAGCCGCTCTTTGATCGTCAGCCGGTGTTTGTCGCAATATTCCGTGATGGGCAGTCCCGGCACATACTCCATCACAAAGTATGGCCGTCCTTCGGCGGTGGAACCCGCGTCAAACACTCGAGCAATGTTCGGATGATCCATCAGCGCCAGTGCCTGCCGTTCGGACTCGAACCGTGCTACCACGGCTTTCGTGTCCATGCCCGCCTTGATCAGTTTCAGCGCCACCGTGCGGTGAAGGGGTTTTTTCTGCTCCGCCAACCACACCTCGCCCATGCCGCCTTCGCCGAGCAATTGCAGCAGGCGGTATGGGCCAATCTGGCAGGCGTCCGCGATACCAGAAGCCCCGCTGGTTAGCGTGCGCTCGGCAGTCTCACGAGGTGATGGATGGTCGGGATGATTTAGCGGATCGTTCGTTCCCATCGCCATTGGCCTCCCAAACGAAAACTTTCAAGCTGGCAGGTTACCCCACATTGGTGAAAGTGCGTCTGCACACGATTACGCATTTTGTTCAGCCGATGCTTTACTTGCCGAGCCGAGCCAACTCATTTCGATCCGACGTAGAGAACTGCCATATACGTCGGTCGCTCGACATCCTGATAAGGAAGGTAAATGCGCGGCTGCTGCAGGTTGCGTTTCTCCAGAGGGATTTTGTCCTCTCCGTCCACCACCGATACGCCGCGTGCTTTTTTTTGCGCATCCTGCATCAGCTCCAGCTGAAGTTGCGGTACTCGCCGCCCCGCGTAGGCAAGCCAATCTCGCACATTCAATATCCCCGTCCCTGCAGAGGCATTCGTGTCGGTGGGCGAGAGCGCCTCATTCAGCGCGTAACTCAACAATCCATGTTCATAGCGGCTGGACTCTAACGCTGCCTGCGATCCCTGCGCGGCGGCCAGCAGATACATTCCTTTCTCAAAAGCCAGTTGAGCGAGTCCCGGCGCGTTCAGTAGCCCGATGCGCCCGTCGGCGGATTGCAATGCCTGGCCCGAGTTGCATGCATCAATAATAAGTACAGTCGATCCAGCCTGCAGAGGCGCCAGCGCTTCGTAAAGTTGGTCGGCCGAAAGGCTGCTGTCCACAAGCGCGGGCGCCGGGTCACTCGCACCGACACTGCTTCCGTCATAGTGCACGTCGTGGGGCACAAGGTAGAACTTATTGCCGAATGAGAAGCCGTGCCCCGCAAAGAAAATGAAAACGTCGTCGCCGGGCTCGGCCGGACTGTCGAAGCTCGCGATTTGCGGCGGTGCCCCCGGCGGAATCGGTGCGGCTGTGCCTGTGGCCAGGCGCGCAAGCGCCAACAAAATGCTCGCGCGCGTGGCGTCTGTGTTCGTCAAGACCACGGTCTTCTCCGCATACGCTCGAACCGTTCCTTGCCCGGTGATACTTATCGTTTGGCTGGGGCCGTATCCGATGGGCAGAAGTTCGCGATGTTTCTGAATCGAATCGGCGATGAGTTTCGCGTCACTGGCCGCGTATCGTAAATGCAATTCGGGATCAGTGTACTCATCTATTCCAATTGCGAGCACGAACTGACGTTTCGTCCGCGTCAGTGTTTGGTCTCCCACGAGTTGTAGCGACGCGTCGTCAGATTTAACGTTTTCCGAATTGAAACAGAATGCCGTGAAGATGTTCGGGCCACGCTCCACAACTGCATCGACCACGATCACCGCGCGGCCTCTTGTGTCCAACTGCATCTTGCCGGGCCAGTGATTTATCAGGACTCCGTTTCGCGTAAGCCGAAGATCGCGAGCAGTTGTGCGGTGATCACTAGCAGGTGTTGTCACGACCAATCGCAATTGCACGTTCGTTTGTTGGATTGGAGCGTCGCGTTTTTGTGGCTCAACCAATTCCAAAGTAACCAGAGGAATCGTACGGTCCACGGTCGCGATGTCGCGCGTGCTGGAATAAGGTTTGCCCGCTAACGCGCCGGCAAGAACGCCCGGCTGGTAAAAATCACTGAAATAGCGGTCTATCGGCTCCAGGTCCGCCAGCTTGTCATCGAAGCGCAGCAAAAGACGCCGCCACGCAGGCGGTGTTCCCTCGAACAAGCCGTTCGGTTGGGTTGCAATCCAGTCGCTGCCGCGTCCAAATGACGCCCAGGCTGCGAGCATCTTCCGGCTGGAAAAATCCCAAAGTTCAAATAGGCCTTCCGTTGACGCAACCAACGCTTTTGCGCCGCCGTCGCGAAATACAATTGATTCCACGGGAGAACCGCCCTCGCGCAGCGTGGGCTCCTCCTTCGCCGTGGCTAGATTCCATACCCGAACCGAACCATCGGGCATCGCGGCCAGCAGCCGCTCGTTGTCAGGATGAAACGCGAGCGCTCGCACGCCACCAGGAAAGTTCCCGACAGTTTTGCCGGTTTCAATCTCGTGGACTTCGACCGCGGACGGAAATCCCAGAGTGTCAAACGCCATCAAGCGGCTGTTGCCGCTGATTGCGAGCTGGGGTTGCAGTGCCGTCGCGTCGAATGACTGCGCCTGCTTCCATGTCTCCGTTTTGTAGACACGATATCCGGTGCCCAATGACGCGGCCAGCCACCCGGAGTCAGGACTGAACTCCAGGGTGGCGCGAATGCCGGCTGCGAGATTGTCTTCGTATCGCATTTCAAATGAGTGGCCGTCCCATACGCGCAATACGCCATCGCCGGACAAACTTGCCAGCCATTTCCGGTCCGGCGAAAAGTTGATCGCAACGACGGATGTTTTGTGCCCAGCCCACGATTTAATGAACCGGTGCGAATTCACGTCCCAGATACCCAGGGTGCCGTTCATCGAACTGCCGAATGCCGCCACGTCGCCTGCCGGCGCCAGCGCTGCGGACTGAATCATTGCCGGGAAAAGCGAATTGCTCGCATCGCCCGATGGCATGCTAGCAATTACCGCGGAAAGGTCACCTTTGCGGAGATCCCACATTTCGCAGCTTTGCATTGTGCTGATCGCGAGTAGAGCACGGCCGTCGCTCGAAACCGATAGGTTCCCGAACGAATCCGCGCGATCCACGAGAGCTACGGGTTTGCAGCTCTCTGTGCTGCAGCGCATTAATGACTGGTTGATTCCACCCCACCATATGTTTCTGCCGTCAGGTGACACGCTTACCGCGGTCACTCGTGATGCGGAGCCCGCCTTATAAATGACCCGCTTGTTCCCGCTTCGCCAATCCCAGAAGAAAAGTTCACCTCGCGAATTCGCAATCAACATCTCCGTACTGTTTGGCCGGAAAGCAGCCGCCAAGATGCTTTCGTCAGGCAAGCTGGCTGCTTGTCGCTGACGTGTTAAGTCCCAAACAATCATCCCCAGGCCTGAATTTGCTACAGAGGCCGCCATGCCACCATCCGGGCTAATTTGCAGATCGCTCATGCCGAGGGTCCCCAACTTCAGAAGCTCTTGCGAATCAGCGGCGCGATAAAACAGTTCGCTTGTACCGAAAAGTAGGCTCTTGCCGTCCGCTGCCACCGCCGCCCATTGCACCCCGTTTGTGCGTTTTGCGATGTCGTTATGGATGCCGCTTGCGATCTCAATACGCTCGATTCGGCCGTCGCTACACGCGAGCAACAATCCGTGTGCATCGGACGAGATCGCGACGCCTGCCAAAATTGCAGTCGAGTCAGAACAAGCCCCGTCAGTCATAAACACGCGCTTGCCGGTTTGAACATCAAAGACCGCAGCCGAACGCGCTGATCTCGCGCCGACGGCGACATATTTGCCATTCTTGTCCCAACTCAAGAGCGACGGATCGGCCTCGAAGTTGAAGGTACGCAGCAACCGGCCACTGCTTGCGTCCCAGATACGCACGGTTTGGTCCTGCGCGCCGGAAGAGGCTAGCAGGTTGCCATCGCTGCTATATATCAGCGCCGCTGTAAAATCCTCGCCGGACTGCAGCACGATCCTAGGAGCAGAAGAATCGCTCCGAGCGGCAAGATTCTGAGCCAGGAAAGTTAGGAGCAAGAACCAGAGGCTCATAGCGTCAGGGATGAGGTCGGATACGATTGGCGCAACTTGACTCAACAAAAGCCAGTCCGGGTAGTGGTTTTAGCACCAGCCGACGAACTATTCAACTCGGTGCCCCAACAGTTCCGTCCAAAATAAAACCGATTCGCGCAAACTTAGGATGTCGCGTAGCTTCTCCAGGCACATGCGGATTTTCTCGCCGGCATTAGTTTGGAGAGCGGCAATCAAGATGCTCTTCGGTCAGCCATTACTCGCCTGATATTCAGCCTTCAAGTCGCCGAGCGGCAGCGAGTCGTCGCGAGCATGCGGGTCGCCCTTGAGTCAGATCGGGTCCAAACGCCGCGCTTGCGGCTTGATCCTGAGTGTATTTCTCGCGACTTTTCTACGCTGCGGCTTCGCTGGTCACTTACGAGAGGGTGTGATATAGTTGGTTCGTAATTAATTGCTAATGCGCGTCGAGCGCGTTGGCTTATGAGACGTTATCAGGACGGTGGACGGCGGAAGGCCCGCACGCCGTCCTTTTTTTTTGCATGCTGGAGCGTAAGTAAACTAGAGCAGCCGAGCAGCTCGGTTGCGTGTGGAGAAATGAAGCAATGCATTCGAAACGCCATTCATTTGGAGAAATCGCGCCTCGGCTGTCGAGCGGCTCGCGAGCCGAAAGGGGTAATCCCGGCGGAGATTCCGCACTGATCTCCACAAGAAAGTTTCATGAGTTCGCTGATGGATCGATCGCTGAAGTCATTAGGGATCCGAAGCGCCCATGGGACTCCAGCCTTTTGGTTTGGAAGAACGGAGTAGCACGAATTGCAAAACAACTAGAAATTGACGGCACCATCACGTTGCCGCCTCGCGTGCGGGATCAACTCGACGCAACAATTACGCTCCCGACCGGGAGCAAGTCACCTCGCGAGGTAAACGAGCTGCTCGCGGGAATTGCGGCGACGATTTCGCGGTACGTGGAACTGGAGGACAGCGCCTTGCTTTTGGCAAGCTACTTCGTCCTTTACACGTGGCTGGCCGACTATCTGCCCAGCGCCACATATCTGTGGGTCGTCGGGCCGCTAGGAAGCGGCAAGACAATATTGTTGCGCGTCCTCCATTGCCTCTGCCGGCGCGCAGTGTTAGGGGATTTTAGCCTGGCTTCCCTTTATCGCTTAGCGGACGAATTCGAACCCACGTTCATCCTCGACGAGAGCGATTTCGGAAAAGCCGATACAACGCTGCAGCGTTTCTTGCGCGTGAGCAGTTCACAAGGCGCTGTCGTTTTCCGCAACGGAAGAGCGTATCAAGCATTTGGCGCAAAGATACTGGCGTCGAGGCAGCCGCCGGCGGATGGCGCGCTCCGTAGCCGGGCCATTATCATCCCAATGCTGCCGACGAGTCGGATCGTTCGGCCGTTCACTTCGGAAGAGAGCGAGCGAGTGAAGTCGCAATGGCAAAACGAATTGCTCGGTTTCCGCCTCGAAAACTATCGGAGGCTTAACCTCCCTGTTCTTCCGCAAGCACGCGATTTTACGCCTCGAATGCGTGCCATCGCGTCAAATCTGGCTTTCCCAGTCCAGGCGGATTCCGATCTCGTCGGGGTGCTCTGCAATATCCTGGCGGAGGAAGATGCGCTCGCAAAAAGTGATCGCGCCACGGAGCCGGAATGGCTAACAGTCGAGGCCCTCTTCGACTTTTGCCATGAGCGTCCGGCCTACCGGTTGCGAGGCCTGAACGCTAGCACCGTTCTCGTCGGTGAAATAGCTAATCAGATCAACAAGAACCTTGAAAGGTGGGGCGCGGGCGTCACTTATTCGGCGAAAGCGATTGGAGGCGTCCTGCGTTCGATCGGTGTCCTGCCTCAAAAGTTTGGGAGCTGGGGCTACGGGTTGAAGTTGACCACCGCTTTTCAACGGAAAGTCCACCGGCTGGCCCGACAATTCGGTATTACGCGCCGCGACATCACAGCGTATTCTGCTGTAGAGAGCGGAAACGCTGGCCAAGCTTGCGCTCTTTGCTCCGAATTCAAACTGATGGACGGGCTGAAAGGTACCCACCCGGCTGAATTGAACTTCTGTGTCGACCCCAATCGCACGCCCCTTTCGGATTCCCGCGGGACGCTTTTTAGCAAGCCCGATCGAGAGGAGGTAACGGGCACTGAATCGGCGGGTGTCGATGTGCACACGCGAACAAATAACGAGGAAGTCTCGG
>Ga0209420_1000251_pt1 | contig 31787 bp, 31 predicted proteins | sample BlaSpr_A8_OM1_O1_FD_187972 | JGI IMG/M metagenome (GOLD analysis project Ga0209420, IMG submission 187972) | Forest soil microbial communities from Thunder Bay, Ontario, Canada - Black Spruce, Ontario site 2_A8_OM1_O1 (SPAdes) (version 2) | ecosystem: Environmental > Terrestrial > Soil > Boreal...
GCGACACAGGTCGGAGGAGTGGATAGCTTCGACCGGATAATCTCCGAGACGCTCCGCGGTTTCAGATGCTTCCTTCATCCCTTTATCGTCGAGCGGAAGATCTAGCCAGCCGCGCAGTCGCTCGTCCCGGCACGTTCAGGCTGGTATGTCCATGGCGCACAAGGATCAGCTTTCCCATTGTGTAGAGGCTCCCGATTCGATTTCACCCGGCAGATAGAAGCGGCTAAGCCAAAAGCTTCCTGTCTGAACCGCTGGGGGAAACGAGGGGAAATATAATAGTAAGTCAATCGACTTACTATGTAATACTACGTTAATATACGGCGGAAACGGGCGACTGTCAAGATCTTTGCGACCTTTGCAGTAAGAAAAAAGTCTCCAGGCTGGCGTTTGGGTCAAGGTAAATGCGGGTTTCTGAGCCAGGCAAAAAGCCCGTTTCCGGAGATGAGGGCGGGGCAGGCATGCAGCAACCCGGAACCGGCCCAAGACCCATCCTTCACCGCAGAGGCGGCTTGGAGGATGACAACGGCAATCGCGGGGGCAGGTTGTATGGACCCTTCCGTCGCGCAAGAACGCGGGCCTCAGGATGACAATTATGGAAATGGGGTAGTCGGAATTGTTGCTACGGGTGGTTTTGGTGGGTAATGGCAGTGCTTTGGTACTACTGCGGGGCGGGGATTGTGGGCAGCCAGAATCCTCGTTATAGTCACGTCGATCTTCGCGATAGGCAACCTCTCGGTGATAATCATCCTCTTCGAAGTTGATCGCCTGTACGGTTCCTCTGTCCGTACCACTCTGTTGTTGTCGCGAACTGCCGCACTTGGCGCCTTTCTGCTGTACGTTCCTGGCCGCAGGCGATACGTTGACGTGTAAAGGACAACTGGATGACGGGGTAGCAGCACCTTTCGGGAAAAATTCGGCTAGCCGCGTTGCGAACGCCTAAAGCTACGAGGCCAGTATCAGAGGGCCAGAGAGAACAAGCAATCAAAAACCCGCACAAATTTGAACCGAGGACCATTCCGGGAATAAGTTTGTGGCACAGAGCTGTACAATCTCCTTCGGGTTGTCAGCCTTGTTTCTATTACGATTGCTTCGAGGTGTGTCGCGATGAAGTGTGTCTCAGTGATAAGGTGCCGGCTTGTATCCTTTGGGTTGATTGCTTTTCTGGCGTTGGCGTGCGGGGCGTCGATCCCGCAAGCTGAATCTGCGGACCGCGAGATCAACGTAGCGGCGGCGGCGGATTTGAGCTCTGCCATGCAGGAAGTCGCAACCAACTATGAAAAGCGCACCGGCGTCCTCGTAAAGCTCTCTTTCGGCGCATCCGGCGCGCTGACGCAGCAGATTCAGAATGGCGCACCGTTTGACGTTTTTTTCTCTGCGGACATGGATTATCCCCGGCAGTTGATTACGGGCGGCCAGGCCGATGGCGCAACGTTATATCGTTACGCGGTGGGGCAGTTGGTGTTGTGGGTTCCGCAGGATTCGCCGCTCGATATCGAGCACAAGGGCATGGGCGTTTTGCTCGATCCCTCGGTGAAAAAGATTTCAATCGCGAATCCGCAGCATGCGCCTTATGGGCGCGCGGCCGCTGCCGCGTTGAAGCATTATGGTCTGTATGAAAAGCTCGGCGACCGCCTCGTGCTGGGAGAGAATGTTTCGCAGGCGGCACAATTTGTCGAGTCCGGCAACGCGCAAGCTGGTTTCGTGGCTCTGGCACATGCCATGGCGCCCTCAATGCAGGGCAAGGGGAGATACTGGATCGTGCCTGCCGAGGCATATCCGGCGCTCGATCAGGGCGTAGTGCTGCTTTCGCACTCACCTCATCGCCAGGATGCTGCGGCCTTCCTGGGGTTTATGAAAACCCAAGAAGCGGCTGGGGTGCTGGGGCATTACGGATTCACCTCGCCTGATCAGAAATACAAACTGAAGTAGGGAACTGCCCAACAAGACCCCGACAAGACGATGTCAATCGATTGGCAGGCATTTCGACTCACAATAGAACTGGCGCTGGTGGTATCGGCCATCCTTTTCGTGGTCGGGCTGCCGCTGGCGTACTGGATCGCCTTCTCGCGCCAACGCTGGAAATTCGTTGTGGAAGCTTTGGTTGCCTTGCCAATTGTGCTGCCGCCGACGGTGCTCGGCTTTTACGTGCTGGTTGCCCTCGGTTCCCGGAGCCCTTTGGGTCACTGGTGGCAGTCTTTTACGGGACACACTTTGGCTTTCACTTTCACTGGACTGGTGATCGGCTCCATCTTCTACAGCCTGCCATTCGCAGTGCAGCCTTTCGCGGCTTCGTTCTCGTCGATCGATCGCAGACTGCTGGCAGCCTCGGGCACGTTGGGAGCCTCACCATTGCGCACATTCTTTCGGGTGGTAGTTCCGCTCTCGGTACCTGGGCTCGTTGCAGGCGTAGCCCTGGCATTCGCCCACACCATGGGCGAGTTTGGTGTGGTGCTGATGGTTGGAGGTAACATTCCAGGCGTGACACGCACGGTTTCGATAGGAATTTACGATCAAGTGCAAGCGTCCAACTACGCCTCGGCCAATGCCATGGCATTGTTGCTGCTCGTCTTTTGTTTCGCGGTGCTGACTTTGGTCTACGGGCTGAACCGGAGGACCCCGCAGCAAGCAAAGGTGAATCGCGAGGTATGGGCGATCGGTCCGGTCAAATAAGCGAACTTCGATGCCCACTCTTGCGGAATCAAGACCCGCGGAACCACGACCCGCGAATCCAATCCTGAGCGCACGCATTCGCAAAACCTTTTCTTCCCCGGAGTTCCGTTTTTCGCTCGACGTAGATTTCAACGCTGCGCCCGGATTCACCATACTGTTCGGTCCTTCAGGATCGGGCAAAACCACGCTGCTCGACTGCGTCGCCGGTCTGGCTGCTCCGGACGCTGGGAGAATTGTTGTGGGTGAGCGAGTTTTGTTCGATGCAGGATCGCGTGTCAGCATTCCGGTGGCTAAACGCGGCGTGGGATACGTCTTGCAGGATCTCGCACTATTCCCACACCTGACGGTCGAGCAGAATACAGAGTACGGTCTCGCGCAGTTGCCGCATTCTGAGCGCTGGCAACGGGCTGCCGCGATGCTGCAGGAGTTCCGCATCGAGCACTTGCGCCAACAGCGCCCGGGGGAAATCTCGGGCGGCGAACGCCAGCGTGTGGCCCTGGCCCGAGCTTTAGTGACCGACCCATGCGTTCTGTTGCTCGATGAACCTCTGGCAGCTTTGGACGCCTCTACCAAATCGAAGATCCTCGACGACCTTCGGCGGTGGAATCAGGCGCACCGCATCCCGATTCTGTATATCACGCACTCCCGCGAAGAAGTGCTGGCACTCGGCGAACGCGTGCTGGTGTTCGAAGAGGGCCGCGTCGTCGCGCAAGGAACGCCGCATGAGGTGCTGGGCGCTCCACTCCAGGAAACCGTGGCGCAGTTGGCGGGTTTTGAAAACATCTTCGACGCCACCGTGGAATCCGTACACCAAGATCGCGGGACCATGCTTTGCCGAATCATGTCTTGCCGAGTCACGACCTCCCGTTTGCCGCACAGCCAAGAAGATAGATCCGTTCTACTGGAGACGCCTTTGATCCGAGCGGAAGTAGGTTCACGCCTGCGGGTGGGAATTCGCGCCGGCGATATTCTGCTGGCTATCGCGAATCCCGTAGGACTGAGCGCCCGTAACGTCCTTGCCGGACGGGTGGTATCCATGGAAAGGCGCGACATGACGATTTGTGCGCGCGTGGATTGCGGTGTCGAAATGGAAGTCTACCTGACCATTGCGGCTTGTGAATCCCTGGCGCTTGCCGAGGGCCGCGAGGTTTGGCTGGTTGTCAAAACTCACTCCTGTCATTTGATGCGCCGCTGACATATAATGCCGGTGCGCCCAGGCTGGCTCGGAGCAAAGGCGTCAGAGACGCACCGAGTCTCGCCTTGCAGTGCTCCCCCCACATCTATTGCCGGAGTAGTTTTTTGCGATCTATATCTCAGCCTCTGTCATTTAATTTTGCCAGGCGTCGGCTCGCCTGCGTCGCTGCTTTCTGGCTCTGTGGCCAGGTAGCTGCGCTGGCGCAGCTGCCCGGCATCAACACAGGTCCGGATTCCGCGATGGCGCAAGTCGACTTCGCGCAAATATATCTTGAAACCGAGAACCGGCGCCTCGCGAACATTGAGAAACGTAAGGCCCAGGATAGGGAGCTGGTTGAGTCCGGTGCCGTGTCAGCGCTCGACCTGGAGGCTCCTAACAACGCCGTGGAGGAGTTCAACCGCGCTCGCTCCTTACTGAAGGCGCAGAACTCGAAAGAGGCCATCAAGCATCTGCAAAAAGCGATTGCGGATTATCCCAAGTTCGTTTCAGCCCACTTAGGTCTGGGGCTCGCCTATGTCGATCAGGAAGATCCAGGTCGCGCCAAGGGAGAATTCGAAACGGCCGCCAAACTCGACGACAAATTTCCTGGGTCGTTCCTTCATCTCGGTCGGCTGGCTTTATTGCAGAACGACTTTCCGGCTGCAGAGTCCGCTCTGGAGAAAGCCGCATCCCTTCGTCCCAAGGACGTCACTATCCTCTCGACTCTGACGTATGCGCAAACTGGAAACCATCAATACCGGCACGCTCTGGAAACGGTCCAGCGAGTACATGTGCTCGACCACAAGGGAATGGCGAATGTGCACTACGTGGCTGCATCCGCGGCCATGTCTATTAATGATTTCGAAATCATGGAGCGCGAATTAAACTTCTTCCTGAGCGAGGACCCCACCAATGCTTTCGCTCCAGTGGCGCGCCAGAATCTGGCTGTCCTTGCCCACAACAAGGCGGTTCAGGCTGCGGGCCCTGGCAGTTCGCAGCCAACAACAACCGGAGCTGTTCCGCAGCCGCTACAAACTTTCCCCAACACTGAAAGGTTAAAGGCCCAACTCGCTACATTGGGTGATGACCCTGCGAGTACGAGTTGCGACGACTGCGGTGCCCTGGCCGAGGCGGACTCACCTAGGTTGGACGGCAACAGCGGCCCAGCGTCGGATGCGTCCCGGAGCCTTCCCAGCCGCACCGGCGGGGTATGGACAATTCGCAAGAGTGTAGACGATGTGGCCCTGTTTTTCTCCGTCACCAGCCATGGACACTTGGTGAACGATTTGGAGGCGTCCAACATTCAGATCCGCGATGACAACAAGGCTCCGGAAAGAGTGGTGCAGTTTGCCCCGCAGTCGAAGCTTCCTTTGCGGTTGGCCCTGCTGGTTGATACCAGCGGTTCCGTCCACGACCGATTCTCCTTCGAAAAGAGCGCCGCGACTAAGTTCGTTCAGAAAGTGCTAAGCAATCCCGCCGACCTCGGGTTCATAGCAGGTTTTGCCACCGAGCCCGCCGTAACTCAGGATTTCAGTGCAGACCCGGTCGAGCTGGGAAAAGGAATTGATAACCTTACTAATGGCGGCGGAACCTCCCTCTTTGATGCAGTTTCATTTGCGTGTAGAAAGCTGGGAGAGTATCCCGATGGCGAGCGAGTGGCGAGAGTTCTGGTGATCCTGAGCGACGGTGAGGATAACTCCAGCCACAGCACTCTGAAGCAGAGCGTCCAAATCGCGGAAAGAACGGGCGTGACCATTTACACCGTCAGCACGAGAGAGGACATAGGCGACAAAACGGATGCCGACAAGGTGCTAGAGGTACTGGCAGAACGCACCGGGGGGGAAGCGATGTTTCCCGGCGATCTGCATACTCTGGGTTCGTCCCTCGACAAACTGCGTGATTTGATCCGCAGCCGCTACTTTATCGCCTACAAACCGGCTGAGTTCCAGCCGAACGGAAGCTATCACACCATCAGCATCATCGCCGAGAAAAACGGCAAGCATCTGCAAGTCCGGTCCCGCAAAGGTTACCACGCTCGCCTCGAAGCAAGTCCCAATTAAGGGGAGAGCCGGAAGCTTCCTCCACTCGCTCGATCTCAACCACGGCAACCCACTGGCCCGGCCGCTGTTCTGAAAATACGATGCGGCCGCCGAGAATCTGCGCCACGGCGGCGGGCGGCAGGTCGCGGTGAAAGCCGAAGAAACGCGACTTCAGCGTTGTCCAAGTCCGCCAGCGGTCCCATACCGCGGGCCCAGGCTCATACTTCGTAGAGAAGACCAGGGCTCCTTCGTAGTTCGAGCGCAAGTCGGCTGCGGAAACTACTTCATCCAACGAGAAGTTCTCGATGCGCACTACTCTCATCGGCCGCGTTATATAACCCAGCCATGGGCGGGTTAGTTCGTCTGACGCGGGCCATGCCGTAAGCACCCGCGCCATAGGGTAGCGAGCCTCCAGGAAGCGCTCGCCGTCTTCGTGCAACACGATGTAATCGCGGTAGGCGAGGTTATCTTCAGGCGAGAATCCGTAGAGAGGATTCCAGAACCATGCCGCGATGAAAGCTATCGCCACGCAAACAATGGCCACTCGCCAATAGCGCAGCCTGCGCCAAAGCGTTGAAACCGAAAGAATAATGACCAGGGGCACGGCTGGAAGCATATAGCGAGCCAGAACCGCGCCACCGATCAACGCCATCGCCATCACATAGGTGAGCATGACGACATAAAAAACCATCTGTACCGGAAGGCTGATCCGCGGACGTTCGCCGGCCGCATCGCTCCGCGGAGGCAGCAGACACATCGCCACCAGCATCGCCAGCGTCAAGACCCACAAGTGGAGATAGCCGCTGATTTGCCACAACCTCATGGCCAGAGCCAGAAGAAATCGCGTGAAGCTGAGAGTTGCAGCCACGTTGTAGCGGAAAAACTCCGGATTGCCGAAGACATATCCCGTGCGTGCGTAGTGATACGCGTACCATAGAGCGAGGGGCAACGCGGGGATCAAGAGCGAGGCAATGCGCCGCGCTGTACTGAGCTTCGATTCATTGTCAGCACCTTCCAGCCAAAGTTTTCGCGGCGAACTCTTGCGCGCCAGGAATCCAACCAACTCCCAACCGGCAAGCGCCATAGGGGCGAGAATCGCAGTTTCTTTCGCCAGTGCGGCCAGCGCGAACCAGAGCGCAGTTGCCATGGCTTCACCTTCCACATAGGCCGCAAGGCCCCACAAGATAAGTCCCGCGGCAGCCAGATCCACCTGCGCCAGAGAGCTTTGCGCAAAGAAGACGGGATACAGCGCCGTGCAGAGCGTGGACGCGATCGCAACCTTTGTGTTGGCGACTCGCTCGGCCAGCCGAAACACACCCAGAAGCGCGAAGGCGGCGAGCACCAGCATGGCCGTCCGTGTCACTACAGGAGCGTAGCCCACCACCTTCCACCACACCGCCAGCCAGGCCATCACCAGCGGTGGGTGCGCGTTCGAAACCGTGGAGTGAGGAATCAGACTTCCCGTTAGCAGGAGATCGCGAGCGGCCGGAACGTAGTAGCCGCCTTCGTCCCAGAAGTAAGGCAAGCGCAACAGAGTCGCGTGCAGCAGAAAGATGAATACAAAGATGACCGCAAACACAAGGGCCGGGTAAGCGCTTGACCATCGCACCGCGCCACTCCGGCCAGACCGGTAATCTCGCAGAATTTCCCTCCTAGTGCACTGGCCCAGTCGGATTCAGGCGTGGATCGAGTTTGATCTCACCAAAGGCGCTCTCGTAGCCGGCGACGTTCTGCTGCAGCAGTCCGAGCAGCGCCTTAGCCTGCTGTGGGCTGAGGTAGATGCCCTGGAAGTTGCGAATCTCGACTTGAGCTTCGGTCTGCTGTTGCAGGGTTCCGAAAACCATGAAGAAGTCCCAGACATTCACCCGCATCTGCACGCTGTTGGCATAGGCCTCGCGGTAGTCGGGAGCATTGATCAGCTTGACATTAGGTTGCGCAGGAAGGCTCATACAAAAGGAGTGTAATGACTTAGGGGGCCCGAAGGGAAGGCATGGAGCGGGAATTCTCTGTCTGAGAAGAAGACCTCGGGCGAAAGCGCTTGAGCCAGGCGGCCTCCCGACCGACAAAAAATGTCACTCCGTCTACATCTTTCTGGCTCTCCAGGCTCAAATGGCGTGCCTCGAAAGGTCATGGACGTTAGCCACTTTGCTGAATCCAAAGGAGTTGTAGGATGTCACTACGGGCCTCGTCTGGCGTTCAAAGTGCGAGACCTCAAGCGTTCCTGAATTGGATTTCTTGCGAGCACTCTATGACTCATAATCCCGATCACGGGGTCACTGAAGAGATCATTCTTCCCGATAACTTGCTCCCTCTGGGGTCTGTGCTGGGCGAGGCAGTCACCCCGCTCGAGGTCAGCATGGTGCTGGCAAAAGTGTTTAAAGTACAGTACGCGGAAGTCGCACTGCTGCGCCTCGAGGGCGGCCTGCTCAAGTTCCTTTTTCCGGAGCACCTGCGGACCACCGGCGCGATTCCAATTTCCAGCAAGGCCGTCGCCGCCCACACTGCGTTGAGCAAGAAGGCCGAGATCTTCAACAATTTTGCCCGGGTAAAACATGCCAGCATCTTCGAGACGATCAAGGCGGTTGGATCCGAAGCCGATGAGCCGGCTCAGCCCGCGCCCATCCAGAAGCTGATGTCGGTGCCGATTCTGGATCATAAATTGACCGTGTTGGGTGTCATTCAAATCTCACGCAAGGGACTGGATCCGCGCTTCACGCAGGACTTCAGCCGCGAAGATTTGCACGATCTGGAATTAGCAGCCGGAGTCCTGGCAGCATCGCCCGTAATGCTGGCGAACTGAAGAGGGAATTCAGAAGCTCAGGTGGTCGCCGGCCTTCGAGGATCAGCGACCACTTTCATTTTTCGTTTCAGTGGTGCCGAAGTCCGCCGCCCGCGTCAGTCTTTGAGCGCGGCCACTTTTCCCCGCAAGACGGCGATTGAAGCTTTCGGCAGTGTGAACTCAGTTTGCGGGCCGCCCGGCATGGTGGTCGCAATCGGCGGATGATCCGGGTCTGCGTGGCTGTTGGGGCCGTCGTTAATCCACACATACTGCTCGCTCCCGAAAGTGACGAACGTGACCGGTCCGGAAAACGACGCATTCTGCTTGCTCCTGGAATCCTCAAACTGTACGCGCACGGTATGCGGGTTAGTCTCGTCGCGGTTGACCAGCATCAGAGACCAATTTCCGTCGGGGCGATGCACCGCATACGCCGTAACCAGCGCATTGCCCTCAGGGTCATTAATCCCGACGGAAGAAGGGAACATATGATGCACTCCAGAGCGATGCTGCACCCACTCCAGGTTGATCATGTGAGCCGCGAAGTAGGGCGAAGTGTATCCCTCGATGTCGTAGCCTTGATCAGAACCGCCTTCGTCGGAAACAAAATTTGACCACGAGGCCCAACCCAGACAGGTTTTCTGAACGCCCTGTGGCTGAATTGGAGAGTGATAGAACGCAGCGCCTCCTCCCTCGAAGAACGAGCCGACATTGTCTGCCAGCCATAGAGCGGCAAAGATCGTGGTCATGGGCCCAGTGAGCGCGGCGGCAAGATGGTTCTCAGTCACCATGAGCGGAACTTCTTTGGGAACGCCGTCGTCCCTCCAAACTTGCAGGATGTGCTTCATCAACTGAGGTTCGCTATAGAGAGTTTTCCACTTGATCGTGCAAGCTTCAAATGGATAGTGCTCAAACGACACGAACCCGAGGTCGGAGATGCGGCCGTGCGCCTTTAAGTAATCGACGAAACGTCCCATCCACGAAATCCGGCCCTGGGCATCAGGCCAGACCCTAATGTCTTCATTCACGCCTTCGAAGATTGGGCCACCCAGTTTCAGTTTCGGGTCTACCTTGTGAATCGCCGCGGCCCACTGAATGTATAGCGCCGCATAGTCTTCCGGCATGGCGTGCTTGCCGTCCGGCTCTTCGCCTAGTTCCACGTATCCGAGGTTATAGCCACGCTTCTCGACATAGGCAATTTCAGCAGCCGCATCGTCGGGCGTGCCGTAAAGCATCGTCACCGGAATCATTGCCGGAAGATTGTTGGTGAGCCCGCTGGTAAAAAATAGATCGAACCCGCTGTGCTGATAGCCGCCAGTGGCGTTCACGTCGGCAGTCGAGTGCCAGGGATCAATTGAAGAGGTGCAATAAGTCGTTGGTCGATCGCTCATGCTCTTTTCAACTTCGGCAAACGCGCCGCTGGAATCGACGGTACCGACGCGAATCGACTGAATGGCATATCCCACGCAGTTACGGACGTCGTCCGATCCGTGAAGATCGCAGGTGTTCGAGGATTCCGTCATCAAGACGCGCACGTACTGCGTGGTAATGGGTGCGTCGGCAAGCTTGAGATTAGCCGTTCCGCCTTGAGCGTTTTTTATCGCTCCCGCGGAAAAGGTCTTCCACTCGCCCTGCGGCCCTTCGTCGAAATCGAGCGCGCGTTTTCCTACCCAATACTCCACCTTGTAAGTGGTGGCATAGGGGCTGGCCCAGGCGATGCGAATCGCATCCACCGGCTTTTCGGCCTGCAGATCCACGACCACCCACTGCGGATGCAGCGCGTCGCTTTCTCCCGTGAACTTGCTGGTGAGATACGGATTACTTTTCCAATAGCTGAGATTGGGGCCCTGCAGCGGCCGGTCGCCGCTGGTGGAAAAACCGCGGTGCGGCAATGCGTATGAAAGAATGTACCGTAGCGGCTCCTTGAGCTCAGTGCTTCCGGTAAAGTATCCGCTCTTGTGCGCGGGATCGCTCCACGTTCCGTTCTCAGTCCAGTGCCACGCGGCCATGCGCAGCTCGGAATTGTTCCGATAAGTAATCGGTCCCCAGCCCGCTGACAGCGACTCTTGGATGATGTGCGGGGTATAAACCTTGTCGATCGCGTCATGAGACAGAACGTCGATAGAGCTGCCCAGAGCGCTGTCGGGATCGAACGAATTGATGGCGTGGCCCGTCGTAGCGTCGACGTGAACGATCGCGGTCTGCGATTCCGCGGCGGACGCCGATTGGGCAGCCGCAGGAGTGTTGTGAAGAACAACAAGAAACACGGCGACCGCACAGACAGACCTGCTCAGCCGTTTTTCACCTTCGCTTCGACGGGAGATCCACCCCGTGAACAGAGCAAGAGCAAGCCGCATCGCATTCCTCCGGCTATTGAGAAATATCGCACTCTAGTGCGGGCTGGCCTTTTCGAGGACCGTCCCGCGAGCCGCTCGCACTATTTTCACCAACTCGCGAGCCGCTTGCGTAATTCTTGTTAGATTCCCATCGTGCAGAGCCGCCGGGTTCACCAGATCTCCACCCACGCCCAGAGCAAACGCTCCGGCAGCAATGTAGTCAGCTGCGTTAGAGACGCTGACTCCGCCCGTCGGAATCAGCGCGACGTGTGGAAACGGCCCCCTCAACGACTGCAAATACTTTGGCCCGCCAACATTTCCGCACGGAAAGATCTTGATCAGCTTCGCCCCATTGTCTTGGGCATGCATAAGTTCTGTGGGAGTCAGCGCGCCGGGTATGGCCAGCTTGGCGCAGGCCTGCGCCACCGCCAGCACATGGGTCGATAGTCCCGGACTCACTAGAAACTCAGCGCCGGCGCGAATACATTGCTCGGCCTGCTCGGCGGTGGTAACGGTCCCCGCCCCGATCAGCGCCGCGCTTCCGTGCTCGCGCACAACGTGGCGGATCACGGACGTCGCGTTAGGGACCGTCATGGTTATTTCGAGAATCGGAATGCCACCGGCGCAGATGGCTTCTACAGCCCGGGTTGCATCTTCGACCGTTGCGGCCCGCACCACGGGCACAATTCCAATCTCGCCGATCCTGCGAATCACGTCCTCGATGGTCATAAGGTGGTCTCGTTCATGGTCTGTTTCCGTCCCGTCCCTAGCCCACAGTGTTCCTTACCCACAATGTTCTCAGCGTGCGATTCGCGCGGTTTGCGCCTTCATCGCCTGCAACACTTCATCGAGCGTGGCCATCGTCGTATCGCCGGGCGTAGTCATTGCCAGCGCTCCATGCGCAGCGCCGCAGTCGACGGCCCACTGCGGTTCTTTTCCCGACAAGAATCCGTAAATCAATCCAGAGGCAAAGGAATCGCCTCCGCCCACGCGATCATAAATCTCCAGATTCTCGCGAACCCGCGCCTGGTAGAACTCGCCATCGTAGTAGCACATCGCTCCCCAGTCGTTCAGGGTCGCCGATTTTGCGTGACGTAGAGTCGTCGCGATGAGGGCCAGGTTGGGAAATTCCTGCACAACTGTTTCGATCATTCTCTTGAAATTGTTCGGATCAAGCTTCGAATGTTCTTCGTCGAGTCCGTTCACCTCAAATCCCAGGGCAGCCGAAAAGTCTTCTTCATTCCCAAGCATCACATCCACCAGCGGCGCAAGCCGCCGGTTCGTCTCCTGGGCCTCGGCCTTCCCTCCAATGGATTTCCAAAGAGACGGACGGTAGTTCAGGTCGTAGGAGACGATGGCCCCAGCCCGCTTCGCCGCGGCCATAGCATCCTGGGCGACAGGAGGAGCGGTCGCCGAAAGCGCACAATAGATTCCGCCGGTATGGAACCAGCGCGTGCCGTCCTTGCGGAAAATCTGCTCCCAGTCGATTTCGCCGGGTTTCAGTTGCGAAACGGCGGTATGCCCGCGATCGGAACATCCCAGCGGCGCGCGCAGGCCAAAGCCTCTCTCGGTAAAATTCAACCCGTTGCGCACCGTCCGCCCCACACCGTCATAGGGAACCCAGCGCACATACTTCTGGCCCACTCCTCCTTGCAACATAAGGTCTTCGACAAGCCGTCCCACCGGATTGTCAGCCAGCGCGGTTACGATGGCCGTGTCCAGGCCAAAACAGCGCCTGAGGCCGCGGGCAACGTTGTATTCGCCTCCACCCTCCCACGCGCGAAAATGGCGAGTCGTCGCGATGCGTTCGTCACCCGGGTCGAGTCGCAGCATGACTTCTCCCAGGCTGACCAGATCCCACATGCAACCGCTTTTCGATTTGATGTTAAGTTTCGCCATAACTGATTTCACGATCTCACGCGCGCCGCGGGCGGTCCGCTGACGGTCTGATCGGACATACGTTTCGGACTCTGCACTTGCACGGTACCAGAGTCAACCGTAAGAACTCTGAGTTGCTTCGACGGATCCACCACCAGCCAGCTCAGCGCTCCAACTACGCACAATGCAGCCGCTACCAGAAATGAAGTCGTCCAGCCGAACCGGCCAGCAATCCAGGGAGTGAGAGATGCCGTGAGCGCGGCTCCAATCTGATTCCCCGTATTCATGAAACCTGATACCGACCCCGAAGACGCGCCGGCGATGTCGACCGTCACCGACCAGAAAGAACTCTGGGACAAATACAGCGCACCCGCGCCACCTGCCAGCACCACGCTGGCCAGCCGCGCACTCTGAACCTGCGATCCGAAAGCGATGAACATCCCCGCGACGGCGATCGCAAATGCCGCAAGGCCGCACCGTCCTGCTCGCAGCCCCAGTCGCTTTGTAAGCCGGTCGTTGATAGCTCCCCCTAAAAGACAACACACCAGCATGGCCAGGAAGGGCAACATGGTGTAGAACGCGCTCGCCTTCAAATTTAAGCCACGCACTTTCGCTAGATAGCGATAGAACCAGCTAAAGAAGATCCAAGCGACGTACCCGTAGCAGAAGTAACTCAGCGTAACAGCCCAGACTTCTTTGCTTCGCATCACGATTCGCCAAGGCACAAGGGGCCTTGCATTATCCTCTGAGTCCGCCCGCGTCAATCCGCAGCGAATGAATGTCAACTCAGAGGCGGATACTCCAGCATGCTCGGTGGGGTTGTCGCGAGCAATCACAAACCACACTGCTCCCGCGGCAAAGCCGATGATGGAGCACACCCAGAACGACGACCGCCAACCGTAATGAAACATGATGTAAGTGATAATTAACGGCGTAAGTCCGGCGCCGGCTCCCACCCCGGCGAAGATCCACCCGTTCGCGATCCCGCGTTCGGAAGTCGGAATCCAGCGCGCAATGAATTGATTGGCCGAAGGATAAATCACCGCTTCACCCGCCCCCAGCAGAAAGCGGACCACGACAAAAATCAACAGCGCGCCTGCGATATTCGCCGGCACTATGGCAGTCAGGGCAGTGAAGATTCCCCACCACATGACGCCGCCGGCCAGCACCCGGCGCGGCCCGAAGCGGTCGGCCAGCCTTCCTCCCGCCGTCTGGAACAGCGCATAGCCAACCAGCATGGCGCTGAACACCTTGCCCAGTTGCACATCGCTGAGGTGGTATGCCTCGGCGATAGACCCGCCAGCAATGGAAATGTTTACCCGGTCGAGATACGACACAGCGCTGAGGATGAACAGCCAGAACACCAGCAACCAGCGGACATGACTCGTTCCGGCAGTGTTCATCGCAAGATATTCCCTTGATAGAAGGCGTCTGCGCGCAATAGCCACGAAAATTGCTCACCCACAATCTTCTCCTCGCCGGTTCCCCCGCCGCTCACTTCGCTGCTGCTGCAATGCAATTGATTTCCACCAGCGAGTCTCCCGGCAGCGCCGCCACCGCCACGGTCGTTCGCGCCGGGCCGCCATGAAGAAAGTATGTCGAGAACACTTTATGCATTCCATCCCAGTGCTCAATCTTCACCAGGAAAACGTTCAATTGAAGAATGCTGTCCATGGTTCCTCCGCCAATCTCCACATGCTTCTTGATCTTGTCCATGACCATGGTGGTGTGAGATTCAATCGTCCATTCTTTTGAATCTCGACTGTCGTGGGCGCCCTGTCCGGCGACATAAATCAATCCGTTATGGACAATCACTGGCATGATGACGTCTCTCTCAGTGCCCGGTTTGCCGTCGCTATTCAGCTTGCGGATTGCGCCCGCCTGCTGCGCAGCGGAACCCTGAGCCAACGCTCGGTTGGGCAACACGGCGGCGGTAACTCCTAACGCGGAGAGCAAGGAAGCGCACCGTGCGGCAAACGTTCTGCGTGTGAAAGTCGAATTCATACATCCTCCTTCCAGATTAGCGTTCGAAATCGTGCGCCGATCAGGGCAACGCGAAGCTGAAGACATCACTCCCCGCGGCAATCGCCACGTACTGTTTGCCAGCGATCGCGTAGGTCATCGGAGATGCGGTAATGTCTTGCCCAGTATTGAAATGCCATAGCGCCTTGCCACTTTGCGCGTCCACAGCCTCAAAGGAGCCCGCGTCATCCCCGAAGAACACCAGACCACCCGCTGTCGTCATGGTCCCGGCGGAAGAGTGTCCTGTGCCAGTTTGCGGATATTTCCAGGCAATCGCATTTGTCTCCAGGCTGAACGCGACCAGGGCCTTCTGCGAGGTTTCGCCAGGAATACGTTTCACTCCGGTCGAGTAATAGCCTTGACCTTCCTGAAAAGGCTGCGGCTTGAAAAAAAAGGTTTCGCACGTCTCGAGAGCCACGAAATAAACCGAATGAGTAGATTCGCTGTAGGAGGGCGCGAACCAGTTCGTGGCTCCCGCAAAGCCTGGGCATATCCGCGTTCCCTCCGCCGTCGGCTGGGCGCCGGTCGTCACAGGCCTGCCTTGCGCATCGATCCCCTTCGCCCAGTTCAGTTTGTCTACGAATGGCGTTGCCGAGAGAAACTTTCCAGTTGTGCGATCAAGCACGTAGATGTAGCCGTTGCGGTTCGCCTGCACCAGCAGCTTTCGCGCCTCGCCTCGATAAACGGTGTCGATCAGCATGGGAGTCTCAACCGCATCGAAGTCGAAAAGATCATGCGGTGTGAACTGGAAATACCACTTCAACTTCCCGGTATCCGGATCTAGCGCCAACACACAGTCGGTGTAGAGATCGTCTCCCGGACGCACGCCGCCTTCAAAATCCGGCGCTGGATTGCTCGTGCCCCAATAAATCGTGTTGAGCTGCGGATCGTAGGTACCCGGCATCCATGTAGTTCCGCCGCCATGCAGATAGAGTTTTCTGGGCCAGCTTTCGGAACCGAATTCGCCCGGAGCAGGTATCGTCCAGAATCGCCAGGCCTGTTTACCGGTCTGCGCATCGTAAGCCGCGACAAAGCCCCGCACGCCGTCATCGCCGCCGGAAGTGCCGACCAGGATTTTGTCTTTGACCACGAGTGGCGCGCTGGTTGCGCCGTAATTCTTGTTCCAATCTGCATAAGCCACGTTCCAGATGAGATTGCCCGAGCGCGCGTCCAGGCACAGCAGATGCGCGTTATCCGTTTCCATGTAAACCCGGTTGCGCCACAGCGCGACGCCACGGTTGATATGCCCCGCCGCGTCGTCGATCAATCCTTCCGAGATCGGCCAGGAATGATGCCATACCACTCGCCCCGTGCGCGCGTCGAGCGCGAAGGCATCATTCGACGCCGTCACAAACATGATTCCATTCACCACCACTGGAGTGACCTCAAGCCGTTTCGAGTCGCGCGCATGAAAAACCCACTCCGCGCGCAGACCCGCGAGGTTCCCCGGATTGATTTCAGCAAGGCTGCTGTAGCGCCGTCCAGAATAGTCCCCGTTGTAGGAAATCCAATTGGAGCCGACCGGCCGCACCAGAAGATCCTCAGTGCGCACATCGATTCCCGTAGATATGGCCGCTGGCGGATCAGTTCCTGCCCAGGCGGCCAGGCAGGTCAAAACGATGGCGCTAAGCGCTGCCATTCGCATTCTGCGAAGGTCTCCGCAACTGAGAGTGCAGCCAACTCCGAAACGGCTTGCGCCTCTCCGCCTAGAGATGTTTCGCAAGCGCAGCCTCCCCGGAATTGTTCTTTCTTCCTGGCGCGTGGTAACCAGCAGTTCGGTAGCCCAACTCGCGCGAGATTTGCAGTCCGGCTGTCTGAATCAGCGGAGCGAGCTGCCGCAACCGGGTAACCGCCATGCGTACCACCGGCGCAGTAATACTGAGGCTGGCATTCACGCTGCCGGCATGGTCCCAGATGGGAGCCGCGACGCATCGTATGTGGAGTTCGTGCTCCTCCAGATCGCAAGCGTAGCCGTTCTTTCGCACCCGGTAGAGTTCCGCGTCCAGCTCCTGAAGGTTGCTCACTGTGTTCGGGGTCAAACACTGCAGCGACAGATGCGGCAGCACTTTGCTCCGTTCATCGTCAGGCATGTAGGCCAACATGATCTTGCCCACGGCAGTGCAGTACAGCGGAACGGTCGCGCCAATGCGGGAGTGAATGCGCAGCTGCTCGGGCGAATCCAGCTTTTCAACGTAAACTGCGGACGATCCGTGCCGCACCGTCAGATGGATGGTTTCGCGCGTCTGCCGGTTCAACTCCTGAAGATAAGGCTGGCTTACCCGGCGAATATCGAGTTGGCCCAGGGCCACCTGGCCGATCGCAAAGCAGGCGATCCCCAGGTGATAGACGCCATCCCCGCTGCAGTTCAGAAAGCCTGTACCTTCCAGGTTCGCCAGAAAACGGTGAACCGTACTCACCGGCAGCCGGGACCGGCCCGCAACTTGCTTCGCCGTAAGCCCATCCGGTGACTCGCTGAAAAGCTGCAGAAGACGCAGCCCACGCTGCAGCGCCGTAATGTTGTAGCTTCGCTTTGGAGTAGCACCCGTCACAATCGAGCGATATCGATTTCTTTACAAAATGAAAGTGCGAATTATCTGATGAAAGTCGACTTAATGCAATAGCTGTCTTTCCCCTAGAGTCTTCCAAACTTCTTAACCGCCTCCACAATCGATTTCATCTGCTCGATCACCGCATACATGGAATGCTCTTTGAAATCCATTTGTTGTGCGACCTTTAACACTTCCGGTGCACTGGCCCTAGGCACCACCACGACCCCATCGCTGTCTGCCGTGATAATGTCGCCGGCATTGACGGTGACGCCGTCGCAAGTCACTGAAATCTGCGATCCTCCGAATCGATAGTGATGCACAGAAGTCGACGGCACAATGCCCGTCGCATACACGGGAAACCCAATCTTGCGCAAATATGCCACGTCGCGAACTCCCCCATCAATCACGGCTCCCGCGTACCCGCGCGCTGCCATGGCCGTGCCCATCAGTCCGCCCATTCCTGCAATGTCCTCTCCGTCTTCGACTACCATCACGTAAACCGAATTGGTCGATCCCTGATCGATGGCCTCCAGCATTCCATTCAGCGCGGCAGGATCGCTGTTGCCTTCGTCCTTCTTAAGCAGGACCGTCCGGGCTACGCCGGCAAACTTCGTAGTGAAGAGCGGATGCATCCGGTGACTCATGTACATACGCTTGCCGGTCAGTTGCTCCAGGGCATCGGTAACCGAAGCAACCTCGACGCGCCGAAAATCTGCAATCAAGGCGTCCTCGGATCCCGAAGCATTCGCTTCAGCAACCGCCTGCGCCCGCGGAAGTCTGGCTCCGCACACGATTGCGCACAAAACCCCGATGGACACCAGAGATGCCGCAATGCTGTGCGATTTCACAAACCCGCGAAACTTGTTCATTTCGTCCTCCCGGATGTATACATGTGCGCGGACTCTACCACCGTTTTTCGCCGAGTGGAAGAGCCAATCCATTTATCAGAAAGGGGAACGAAAATGAAAATCGAAACGACATCGGCCCGTGTAATCCTGTGGGCCTTCGCGATTGTGTTAACGGTAGGCCTTGTCGGACAACGGGGCTACGGCCAGGAACGGAAAGCAATCAATCTGTCCTCCGCTCAAGGACTTCCGTTCAGCGACGGCATCATCGTCGGCAACACTCTTTACATCGCGGGCCAGGAAGGTAGTGACGATACCGGCAAGCTTGCGGCAGGCGGCATTGGCCCCGAGACCGCAGCAGCTCTCGATAACGTCCAGAAGGTCCTCAAGGCCGCAGGCTTCGAATTGAAAGACGTGGTCAGCGTAACCGTCTATCTCGCCGACATTCATGAATTCCCTGACATGAACAAAGTTTACAAGGGCGTCATGCCTGACCCTAAGCCAGCACGTGCGACCATTCAGGCAGCTGCCCTAGTCAATAACGCTCGCATTGAAATCTCGGCCATCGCAGTGAAACAGAAGTAAATTGTCTAGTTGTGCAAAGCCTGCGTTTCCGACTCGCCGCCGAGAAAAAGTGACTCAGGGACCATGAATTGTTTTTCTTGACCCGACCTCGAACGCAAAAAGGTTGACATGCCCACTGCGCTTGGGATAAACCGTGATCCATGCTCTGCGAGGTACTTTCACATCTCGGCAGTAAGTTCCCACCAGATGAAAGTGCCATGTTCGGTATCGAATCGGGCAAAGGCCTTGGGCAGGAGATCAGCTATGCGGGATCGTCGGTGTGCTTTGGTCGCGGTAGTTGCGTTCGTGCTTTTCGCATTGGCGTCGGCGTCAGCCAGCATTACCGGCAGCATCTCCGGCGTGGTCACGGATAGGTCGGGCGCGGTTGTTGCCGGCGCAACGGTGGTCGCTACCGACACGCAGACCGGTGTTCAGACCACTCAGAAGACCGATGCCAAGGGTTTCTACAATCTTCCGACGCTCGCCGTCGGCACTTACAACCTGGAAATCGGCCAGGTCGGCTTCAAGACTTACCGGCAGACTGGGCTGGTGATCGATGCCAACTCTGCGCTTCGGGTGGATGCCACTCTGGCCGTCGGCTCAATCAGCGAGAAGGTCGAGGTCAGTACAGACTCAGCCCAGGTAGAGACGACGAGCACCCAGATGGGAGAAGTCATCGAAGGCACCAAGATGACCTCCGTACCCCTGAATGGCCGCAACTTTATCGATCTGCTGGCTCTGCAGCCTGGCGTTTCGCCTTATCAATGCACATCCAACAATTGCAATGACACAACGGAGGGAATCGGTGTAGATGAAACCACGGTATCGGGCGATCAAACTAACGGAACTCAGTCGGTAAACGGTGGGCGGCTCGGTTCGAATGGTTTCATGGTGAATGGAGCGGACGCTCAAGAAGGCGTCCACAACGGGGCGGCTATCCTTCCCAATCTCGACTCTATCTCCGAATTTCGCATCATCACCAACAATTTCAACGCTGAATACGGAAATTTCAGCGGCGGCCAAATCAACGTCGTAACCAAGTCCGGAAGCAATCAATTTCACGGAGATGCGTTCGAATTTCTGCGCAATACGGACTTTGACGCGTCCCAATACTTCGTGGGGCGCGGTGACTTTATTCAAAATCAGTTTGGTGGAATTTTTGGTGGGCCGATAAAGAAAGACAAAGCTTTCTTTTTCGCTGACTATCAGGGAAACCGACAAATCAAGGGCCAACCACAAAACTACCAGGTTCCATCCACGCTGGATCGCAGCGGAAATCTAAACGACCTATTCAGCCAGGAGGTGGCAGGTGGCGCCGTTGGTTCAGTGCAAGGGCCAGCTTGGGCCACGACACTGTCGAACGAACTCGGGTACCTGGTGACACAAAACGAGCCATACTACGCGCCAGGATGCACGTCCGTGAATTCCGGCCCAAACCCCTGCGTCTTCCCCGGTGGCGTGATTCCGACGACCGCCTGGTCTCCGGTCGCGACGGCCACGCTGCAATACATCCCACAGCCGACGGGGACTCTTGATGGGCAACCCTACTACGCGACCTCGGCCTATAACCAGCGCTTAAGGGACGACAAATTCGGAGTTCGTCTGGATACGAACACGAACTTCGGTACTTTATTCGGATATTATTTTTTCGACCAATTCTCAGTGACCACTCCCTATGCCCAGGGCATCACTGTCCCAGGCTTTGACAGTAGTGTTCTCGGCCGCGCTGAGATGATAAATCTCGGCCTGACCACGACTATCAATAATTCCAGTGTCAACGATGTTCGTCTGGTCTATCTGAGGAATCGTTATTTCGGAGGAATTCCGATTGGTGGCACAAATGTTCCGCTGACCTCTTTAGGCTTCACGGCTCCTGCAGGTTCAGGTCCCAGTTTCAACGGGGGCATCGCGCCAATCAATCCAGCGCTGGAAGGAGTTCCGTCCTTCGCCTTCAATAACTACGAATTCGGACTTCCCCAGGACGCCCTGCGTCAATTCAACAACACCTACCAGATTATTGATAATTTCACCAAAATTGTGGGCACCCACACTCTCCAGTTCGGTGCAGATTTGCATTACGATCAGATCAATGAGCGAAACTACGATGACGCCAACGGGGCGTATACCTTCAATGGGGAAGAGACCGGCGTGGATTTCGCCGACTACCTGATTGGTGCTCCGCAGAGTTTCACGCAGGCCAGCCAGCAGCTTCTCGACTCACGCGACAAGTATTTCGGAGTTTACGCCCAGGATAGCTGGCGCGCACGCCCAACCCTGACCATCAACTACGGCCTGCGCTACGAGATCATGACGCCCTGGTACGACACGCAGAACAAACTGGAAACTGTCATTCCCGGCGAACAGTCTCAAGTCTTTCCCACTGCGCCACAAGGATTGGTGGTTCCTGACGATCCCCACGTGCCACGAACCTTGGCCCCGATTCAGTACCACAATTTCGCTCCCAGGATCGGATTTGCCTATTCGCCGGACAACACTGAAGGCTTGCTCGGTAAATTGTTTGGCGGGCCCGGCAAGAGCAGCATTCGTGTCGGTTACGGCATTTTCTACAGCGCCATCGAAGACGCCACTGGATTTGTTGAGGTTGGGGACGCTCCCTACGGTTTGTATTACTCCGCCGAGTCAACGCTGCTGGCAACCCCATTTGTTGCTCGTGCCAACGGAACCGTCGAGACACAAAAATTTCCCTTTACGTTTCCGCCAGTGAACTCTTCGCCAAGCAATCCGGACACAAACTTTAATTGGGTGCAAGCCACGCCCCTTTCCGGGTCTGACTACTTGTATCCCCACGACAAAATACCGCAGGTGCAGCAGTTCGAGTTCTCCTTGCAGCGTCAACTGGGTTCGTCTACGGTCATGGGTGTCAGCTACGTAGGGTCAGTAGGCCGTCACCTCTTGACGTTCGAAGAATCAAATCCAAGTAATCAAGCGCTCTGCCTGTTCCTGAGCAATACGGCTAATCTTGCTCCCAACAGCCCTGCGTGCGGCCCAGGTAACGAGGATCCAGGACAAAGTTCGCCCATTCTGCTTGCTACCGGAGTGTCCGCTCCTGGATATCCCGGGGTCACTTCATTTGCCACCACCCGCCTGCTCACGGGACTGAGCACGACGACGAGTGACCCCTTCATCAGCAATCCGTACATGATCACCGCCGTCAGCTCGAGCTTTAACTCCCTGCAAGTAAGCATCAAGCACACCGAGAAGTATGCCAACTTCCTGGTTGCCTACACCTATGAAAAGTCGATAGACAACGGCTCGACGTCATTTGACGCAACCAACCCTCTTAACCCCAGGCAAGACCGCGCGCTCTCTGTGTTCGACGTTCCGCAAGATTTAACGGTGAGCTACACCGTCCAGATGCCCTTTGACAAGCTCAGCGGCGGCGCCCCTCAGAGACTCACCGGAGGATGGGCGGTGTCCGGCATCATGACATTGGCTAAAGGTGAACCCGTCCAGTTGAGCGAAAGCGATGACAACTCACTCAGCGGCACATTCGCTGACACCATCGATATACCCAGTTATAACCCCGGCAACGGCCCTCTGTTCAAGAACAAGAATCCGCGCAATTCAGCTGGGGAGCCCTATTTCAACCCGAATTACTTCACTTTTGAACCACTGGGGCAGGTCGGGAATGCTATGCGCCGGTATTTCGTTGGGCCGGGCCTCTATGACTTTGACCTGGCTTTGCTGAAAGATACGAAGATCACGGAGAGCGTATCGGCGCAGTTTCGCGCAGAAGCGTTCAACGTCTTTAATCATGCTCAGTTCAATAATCCAGACGGAAACATCAACGACACGGAGTTCGGGTTTGTGACTTCCGCCCAACCCGCACGCATCATGCAACTCGCCTTAAAGTTTTTGTTCTAAGCCTTCGCGTGCCAATGTTTCCCAGCCGCAGATCACAATCCGTGCTGGTTCTGGCGGCCCTATGGGCCGCCAGCTGTTTTGCCGCCGGGCCGCAGACCCTTCCGCAGAAAGACGTCAGACCACCCTCGACCCGGGGCAAGCAGACTTTCGCCTCCAGCTGTGCCAACTGCCACGGCCTCGACGGCCGAGGCGGCGAGCGTGCCCCGAACATCGCCGAGAATCCAAAGGTCCAGCGACTTTCCGATTCGCAGATCGAGCTCATTATTGAGAATGGCATTCCGGGCACCGCAATGCCTGCCTTCCATTCCCTTGAAACCACCGACGTCAAAGCCGTAGTTGTCTACCTGCGAACTCTTCAAGGGACCAAACAATCCGTCAAGCTGCCCGGCGATCCAGTCCGCGGAGACACAATTTTCTTCGGCAAAGCGGGCTGTTCCGGCTGTCACATCACCGCCGGCAAAGGCGGCTTTATCGCCTCCGATCTGTCCGCCTACGCGCGCACGCACACCGTGGAGCAGATTCGGAGCGCGATCACTATTCCAGCTCCGGCCTCCGACCGCCAGGCACGACTGGTGACGGTGACAATTCGAGGCGGCGAAAAGGTTATCGGCAGAATTCGCAACGAAGACAATTTCTCACTGCAGCTGCAAACCGTAGATGGAACATTCCATTTCATAACGAAGTCAGACCTCGACGGGATGGAATACAATTCGCAGCCCCTGATGCCCTCTGATTACAGTTCCACTCTTAGCCTCGATGAATTGAATGATGTTGTCAGTTATCTAATGAAGGTGGCGAACGTCAGCAGTTCAAAAACTCCAAAGACAGCGGATGAATGGGAGGACTGAGCCGATTCCGTTTGTTCATGACAGATGGTCGGCGAGACGTGATCAAGAACTCAATCCAGAGTTTTATTCGGAGCCTCGTTCAAAGAAAGGCATTCTCATGAATCGCAGTATGAAGGTCCTGCAAGGCTTGATCATCGCGGCCATACCGCTCGTCGCGCTCACAGCAGGTGTTCTGGCTACCCCACGCGACCCGCGGGAGTTTAAGCTGCAAGCAGAATCGCCCGAGTTCTGGGGCGTGGTCGATCAAAACGCCAAGCTCGGGGTCGTAGCCACAGGCTTCGGGTTCACCGAAGGTCCAGTCTGGGACAAGGCGGGCTTCCTCTACGTAAGCGACGAGACGATCAACAAGATCTTCCGGCTTTATCCGGACGGCAAGAAAGAAGAAGTGATTGCGCTCGGCGACCCCGATGGCAACACCTTCGACCGCCAGCATCGCCTGATCGACTGCGCCAGCGTGTTGCGAGCCATCATCGCGGTAACGCCCGACGGAAAATACAAAATTCTGGCCGACCACTACGACGGCAAGAGGCTGAACAGTCCCAACGACGTAGTCACGGGGCCGGACGGGGCTCTCTATTTCACCGATCCGACCCTAGATCTTGTGGCCGGAGAAAAACAAGAGATCCCGTTTCAGGGCGTCTACCGCCTCGACGCCAAAGGCGATGTGAAGTTACTCACCAAGGACCTCACGCAGCCGAACGGCCTCGCGTTCTCGCCCGACGGCAAACATTTCTACGTCGATGACAGCGAGCAAAGAAACATCCGGATATACGACGTCGCCACCGACGGAACCCTAACCAACGGCCACATCTTCGGCGAGGAGCCAGGCGGGAAGGGCGAGGGCGTGCCCGATGGAATGAAAGTGGATAAGAACGGAAATCTTTTTGTCACAGGCCCCAAAGGCATCTGGGTCTGGGACGCCAAAGGCAATCACCTCGGCACCATCGTCATGCCCGAGCAACCCGCAAATCTGAACTGGGGCGACAAGGACTATCGAACCCTCTACGTCACCGCTACAACGTCCGTCTACCGCCTGGAGATGAAGACACAAGGCTTCCTGCCCTACCTGTAAAGATGTCGTCGAGAGAAGTTGACTACGAGGCTACCTTGGTGCGAAAGGGGGGACTCGAACCCCCACGGTTTTACCCGCCAGATCCTAAGTCTGTAACGCCATTTTTGGGAACAGTCATCTAAGCATCCTGCCTGCAACATCTTCCGCGGCCCCAAACGGCAGGACGCCGAACGCCACTGTAGAGGATTTGTAGAGCCTGAAGAAAGTCCCTTCAGCCCCGTTTCCCTAGCGCCGTCCACAGGTCCACGGCAGAATCAAACGTCAGCCCCATACTGGTGTATGTCGTCGTCCCTGCCGTCACATTCCCTGACGCGGAACTAGGAGAATTCGTTGTCGGTTCCACTGGTGCGGGAGCGTGATTTGATGTGTGAATCATCGCGTGAATCTGCCGTTCGATTTCCGGGGACACTAGCAGCACACCAGTTTCCAATGCCATCGTGGAGGACAGCAGACCCACGCCGAGCATCGAAGTCGCAGATTTCCAGCTCCTGAAATAGAAGTCCGAATGATCTTTCATGATTGCACCTACCTGATTCCAGAATTGCACTACGCCCTGATTCTACAAGGCGAAGGGATTGAACGAAATGGTAATATCGGCTTGTGCGGGGATGGTGGAATTGGCAGACACACTAGCCTTAGGAGCTAGCGCCGAAAGGCATGCAGGTTCAAGTCCTGTTCCCCGCACCAGTGAAAAACCTCAGCGGAGTCATCTTGTCTCGGGCGTTGGGAATCGTTCATGACTGCTTACTTCGCCTTGCCGATGCTTTCCGTGACTCCGTGAATCTTATCGCCATTCATCTGGCCGTCGATCAAGAGATAGGACCTATTCCCACACACAATGAATACCCTATTGATTTGCATTTCCGGGGTAGTCAGGGGCTGATGGCTGATGGTGCAGGTCATAGAGGGATCGGAGTCCGCGCCCACCCCCAGAGCAGCCATCGTGCTCTGAAATGCATCCAACTCGCCCTTTGCAAAGAACCACTCTCGGGACGCGTAAGTAAGACGATCATCCCTAAACTCGACCCTATACATGTTATCCCCACTCAGGAATGTAATGCCGTTGGGCGCATCGATTGACTTGAATCCCGCACTCGCACACCTTTTGACAACTTCCTGACGCGGCATGCTCAGTGAAACAGCGACAGAGCCAAGCTCTATCGAAAACTTCGGTGGAACTGACTGTGCGACTGCTGTGAGAAACGAAATACCGATGATGACAACCCGCATCAAGTGCCGCATAAAACATCTCCTTAAAACTGAAATGAATTAACGAGGAGCATTACTGCATCTGTATTTGGGCTGGATCGCTAGCCACTACTTCCGGCACGCCCTTAAAGGCGCTGATCTTCCCCGTCACGCAAACGCGCTTCCCCCGATACGTCGTCTCCGGGTTATCAAACTTTGAGCGATCATTGCCCCAGATGACCAGCGTAAAAACCTGATTGGGATAGGGTCGGTCGAAATTGAGAAAAGTTGGGCTGCCGCGACTGCTTTCCGCCCAACGTGTGCTCACTACCTTGCCGCAGACCGTCGCCTTCTCCCCGACATGGTCTTTGGCCTCGGCTGCCGACAGATTCTTCTGAGCGTGTGCGAGCGAAGTTGCCAGTAAGACAATGGCTAGAATTGGAAACGTTGCTATTCGTTTGTGCATGGCCTGATCCGCTCCCAGCGCGGTGCGGTTCGCACTGTCCGGGATTCCCAAAGTCTCTACCCGGTGAAAGTGCCGTGTCAATAGCGCATGGATGGCACCCGGTCGGGCGATTCTCAATGACTCTGGTCGCCTGTTTACAACAGTCTGCTCCACGAATCTCTCAGACCCCAGTCCGGTTTCTCTCCCGAATGGGCGGTGGTCCGCGGAACAATCGCCGAAGCGACAAGCGGAACCACATGTTCTTTTTGCCGACTACAATCAAGACAGAAGCTTGGTGAGGGAGAGGTCAATGAATACAGCGATTATCGTGGCGATTGTCGCACTGGTGGCGACGATCATTGGCGCGACCATCGGGGCAACTACCAATTATGTCCTCGCCGAGAGACGGGAGCGAGCAGACAGAGAGACTGACAGACGCAGTCATTCCATCGAGGTCAAGAGGGCAGCCCGCTTGATTGACATGGAATTAGCACGGGCAGAGTCGCTCGCGGCCATAGCGATTGAGAAGAGGTACTGGGTTGACTCCGCTGAACTCTCAACAGAAGCTTGCCAGAAGTTGGCCGGGATTGTTGCTTCAGACCTATCGAATCCAGCGTGGCACGCCGTCACGATAGCATTTTTGGCAGTAGAACATATCAAGGGAGCGAAGGCTCTATTTGTAAGCAGCGCCATAAGTGACAGACCTCTTTCAGACTCGAATGCCGAAGGGATCGCTCCAATGCTAAAGGATGTCACGCTCGGGCGTGAGGCTCTGGCAGCGGTCGTATGGGGTACGTCTCCCCACGAGGCCGGACCGTTCGTCGAGAGAGCACCAGCAATTGCAAAGGCATACGTTGACATGAAGCAGCATGCCGACTATATGACTGCAGAGGCGAGGCGTCTGTCTGACAAAGTTAGAGAAGCGACTGCGCAGCATCAAACGCTATCGCCTGACTACACACCTGCGCGGAGACTCTTGGATGAAAGCATAGGCCTGTCGGTTGCCACGGGCTTGTTTTGGCAACATGTGGGTAAACTGCTTTTTCCCTCACAGCCTCTTTCGCCTGAGATCACCGAGAAGACATTAATGGCTGTCAGGGAAGCTTTCATAAAAGCGTATGAGCAGGTGAATGCCGAAACGAAACGCCGTGTGAACAGCCTCGAAGGCACTGTTAAATCAATCGAAGCCGAGTAACAGAACGTGCGATACCACCAACGAATCCGAGCCGTTCCGACCCGGCAACTGATTCCATCATAATTGATTCTTGACTAGCGGTTGAGTCAGTCGTACCGTGCCCCACATGAGGACAAAAGCGCTTGCAGATCAGATCGTTGACCTTTCTCGGAGCGGCACGATTCCGACGCCTTTTGGTGTTGAACATTTCCGGGGTTACTTTCCAAACTTCAGAGAATCCCACCTCAGGACGGTGCTGGCGAATTACGAGAAGAATGGCGACATGGTGAAGCGTGCGAAACAACGCGCAAGGTTCGAACGTGTTAGTGAGGGTCTGTACGGGCTGCTAAAGGAGGCAAAGCCGCGAAGCCGTGCGTGACGATGGGACTCTACCAACGGGCGACCGTGTCGGGTCCGTCTTTGGGTGCTGGGCTGACGATTCCCCGTTGGGTGTCTTCCCAGCGGTCGTAGGCGTTTACTTCGTCGGTATCCTTGAAGAAATACCCGGCCCGCATCACGATGACATTTTCCGCTCGTGTTGCTACCCAGCCGTAACCCTTACGCCTTTTATCCACTGCGAGGCACGCTTCTGCCTGTACGGGTATGTCCAGAAGTTCATGGGTTGAAAGTGTGCGAAGTCCTGCAGCAAACGGACAAGCAGGAGAGCCATCGCCATTGCATTCAGGAGTTCCGTAAGCATCACGGAGTAATGGAATCCAAACGCCCCGTATAGCACCGACGGCCCGCCTTTCATTTTCCGATTCCAAAATGCTTGTCAACCAGACGCTGAAAGTCATCATTCGTTTTACAGTCAATGCTGTCTTCGCCGGGAGGGGAAACAGAGCATTCCATCACGTCCTTACCTATCTGAGTGAAGGACGCGTACTCACGCCCTTCGAAGGCGTCGTAGACCACATGTGAGATAACGGTTGACTTCTGGTCCAGTGTGACTATCCACGTCATTATGTAACAGACATTCGTGCGGGCTTCGTAGTGACTCGTGTACTGCCATGTCACAGCATGCTCCGGCTTGGTGGGGTTGTCTTCGTGGAAAATCTTTCTCGCTTGCTCCGCACACATCTTCTGTTGAGCCAATGTCGCCTGTCGTGGCTTCGCTGCTGTTTGCCCGAACGCCGCCAGTGCCGTCAGCAAGAACATAAAAACCAGAATGGGTTTCATCGTTTTCCTCTCCTTAGAACGCTGACGGTTTACCGCCGCACAGAGTGACGGCATGTTTGAGGGCTTTGGCGAATCGTTCCGCTTGCTCTCTATCTCTAAACTGAAAATCGAAGTCAGTGAATGCCGCCAGTTGAAGAGACTTGGGTACTTTCTTGCTTTCCTTCCAATCAGAGGCGGATGCCCAGATGGTCGATTTGTTGTCCGTTGTGGCGAGATGGACCTTCGTCAATCTCCATCCCTCGGGTTTGTCTTTCTGGGCATCATCTGTCACGGCTTTCACGCTGTCAGGGTCAATCATGCCGAGATGGAACTGGTACTCGAAGGGATAGACGCCGTCTTGGGGCGTGTGCATCTTGACCGTTATCTCTGATTCGACGTAAATACGACAGGGTTCGTCTCCTTTGAGATTGAGTTCTTGGTCCTTGCCAGTCGTGTGCAGGTATCCGTATCGGGACAGCGTGTTCTGCATGTACCCAAGAGTACTGTCCAAACTCGGGGACTTGTCTTGCGGTTTGTCTTGCCCGAACGCTGTCAGTTCCGTCATCAACACCAACATCAAAACCAGCGTGTATTTCATACCACCTCCTTGGGATTCCTACCGCGGTTGCCCAGAGGTTCGTTGTCCGTCCTTCACCTAATCATCTTTTTTCTCCCAACTTATGTTTACAGATTGCGCGGTCTTGTACTTCGGAACTGTAACGCCCGCATCCGGGGTGAATGTTGACCACGTTTTGCCGTCATCGTACGAAACGATTGGGTTGCCTGCTGTCGATGTCGCCCAATAGACGGCCTGAATGGTTCGTTCGTGATGACAATACTTCTCTCCGACTGGAGCCGCGAGGAAAGCACAGCCGTGAGGTACATCATCGATGGTCACTTTGCTGCTTGAAACATCGTACTCGATTGCGTAGCGTAGTTTGGAATGCCACGCTGAATCGAGCCATGAGAACACGAGCCCCGCTAGGAGCACCCAGACCAGTGCCGATGCAGTCGTTGTTTTGCCTTCGACGGCAGTTTTCACCTCTCTAATTGCTTTAAGCAAGTCGTCTGAATCAGCAGCCATTTCGTTCACCTTTTAAATTCTTGAATTCCTACCACAGGAGCAGGAGGCGACGCCGTGCCGTGTTCGTGCGGGGTCTTCATAAAAGCCTCAGTGCCCCGGTGCCTCACCAATACTCCGTGACAGGGCAGCGTTCCTATTTGCGATCTCGCACCATTGCCGTAATTGTGTCGTAGTCCTTGCAGTCATGGTCGGTGCAATGATGTTGTTTGCATCCTACCCACGAGAAGCGGACTGGGTCGGAGTTTTTTGGAGAAACAGGACTAGCAGGCAAATCAACGGATCGGAGTCGCCAACAAAATTCAGTCAAGTGTTGCTCAGTCTGGGGGAAAACGTCCCTGTAGACTACCCAGCCCCAAACAAACATATTCGGCTGAGGAATGAAGTTTGTGGATTCTCTTATAACGTTGCCGAAATCTCGCCCGAGAATAAGGTCTTCGCCAGTGACGGGGGGAACCAACTCCTGAGTACCCTTGGGAGCTATAGTGAATGCCGGAGAGAAAGCAGTGTCCACTCCCTTAAAAAGTTCTTCGGTTGGTTCCTCGGTTATAGTCTTCGCCTTGCTGTTGTAGTAGGTTACGGTATCAATAGCCGGAGTGGTTCCACTGTTTTCGAGGGTGATGTCAATTTCCCAAGCGTGTGTCGAATCCATATTCGTTGTCCTGACTTGTCCGGTGATGCGCCCAGTCACAAATGCGCGCTGGACGGACTCCAGCGCCTCGCGGTTGATCTCGTTAGACTGTCGCATTACCCTCCACTGTTTTTTGGCGTACACGGTGTAAACGATGGAGGAAGCCATTATTACGAGAGTGAAGAAAGCTACAAGCCACTCAGTAATCGGGATTCCCAGCGGTCTGTGCCAGTCGCTTTTCAAGGTTACTGCCTCCTTGCGGTTGGATTCGCCTGCTGTTTTATCGGAGGAATCTGCATTCAATTTTGGGCCTACTTCGGTGCCGCTATTGGTTGGCGAGTCTGCCTGCGGAGGATTGCGCTTGGCTTGTTGCTGATTCTGCTTTCTGTGTTTCTTATTCATCGCGGCCTTGGATTTGATTGATTCGAATCATAATCCCGCCCCCGCCCCAAACGCCCGCGCTCGTGCGTCGTCTGCTTCATCCGCACTGACCCGTAGGTACTGCGCTGTGGAGTTCATGCTCTTGTGGCCGAGAGCCGCCTTTATCTCTTCCAATTTGCAGCCCGCCTGCCGCATGTGAATGCCCGCGGTATGTTTCAGCGAGTGAATGAATCTCTTGTGCTCGGGCACACCTGCCAAGGAGCCGTATTTCTCGATGAGTGAAGTCACCTGCCAACGAGTGAGCATGCTGCCGTCTGCATCGGGGAACAACGGATCGTTGGGCTTGAGATTCTTGATAAATTCGGCCAGAACGCTGCGCTCATCGAAGAGAGATTCAGGACAGCCGTTCAATCGCTGAGTCGTCTTCTCGGAGCCCTTCAAACGCTGAACCGTGAGAAAGATCATGTCGCCATTGACGGCAAAATCTCGACGCCGGAGCGCGATTACTTCGCTAACCCGCAGGCCGTGGAGCGTAGTGATAAGGAACAAGACATAGGCTCGATAATCACGCTCTCGACTGACCGTCAACAGGCCGCGAAGTTCGGATTGGGTGAGTGCGACAGGCGTGCTCATTTCGAGCCTGCGTTCTGTAAATACTCCGCGAGTGCGCGTCGAACGAGTTCAGACATCGGGGCTCCAGTCTTACCGCGTAACTTCTCCAGTGCGATACGCTGTTCTGGACTGACGTGAATGACCAGCTTGACTTTGCTCATACTTCCTCCCTTAGGTCCCAATATGACCCAATATGACCCAGTATGATCCTGTTTGGCCCAAAAGTCAAGCGCTACCTTAGTAGCGTGCAGCGTCCTCGTATAGCGAACATAAAGCGAAACTAATGAACTTGGTCGGCTACGGATTTCGGGCAAAATCGGGCACCATTCAAGGACAGCCAATGGTAAGGAACCTGAGAGACCCCGAGATCAGTCAGGTGTGGTATAGAGTCGTGAGTGTACGAAATACTGCAACTCAGAATAGCTATGAGCAGGACGCCGCGTGCAGGAAGCCGCCGTA
>Ga0209420_1000252_pt1 | contig 31705 bp, 25 predicted proteins | sample BlaSpr_A8_OM1_O1_FD_187972 | JGI IMG/M metagenome (GOLD analysis project Ga0209420, IMG submission 187972) | Forest soil microbial communities from Thunder Bay, Ontario, Canada - Black Spruce, Ontario site 2_A8_OM1_O1 (SPAdes) (version 2) | ecosystem: Environmental > Terrestrial > Soil > Boreal...
CGACCGCCACCTCCGCCGCCAGGACGCCCGCCGCGGCCGCCACGGTCGGGTCCGCGGTCTCCGCCGCGAGGACGTTCCCCGCCTCCGGCACTCACGTGTGGAGCACCTTCGCGGTTGAAGTTCGGCTCGGCATCCGGCTCATCGGGAAAATCTCCTCCCCCTTCGATCACGAGCGAACCGGTCATAGCCGGCTCACTCTCGCTCGCCGGAGCCATACCGGAGGCTGCCGCAGGAGGCGCTTCCCCGCCCCCCATTTTTGCCCGCTGCTCTTTCAAAATCGCCTTGCGGGACAACCGGATGCGGTTGCCCTCGACCGCCAGCACTTTCACGAGCACCTGGTCGCCTTCCTTCAACTCGTCGCGCACATCGGCAATGCGATGCTCCGCCACTTCGCTGATGTGCAGCAGCCCGTCGGTGCCCGGCAGAATTTCCACGAACGCGCCGAAGTCCGCCAGCCGTGTAACCTTTCCGAGATAAGTCTTTCCCACTTCGGCCGTCGCGGTGATGTCGCCAATAATCTGCAACGCCTTCGCCGCCGACGCCTGATCGCTGGAGGCAACCTTGACCAGTCCGGAATCTTCCACGTCGATCTTCACCCCGGTTTGCTCCACGATGCTGCGAATCATCTTCCCACCCGGCCCGATCAGATCGCGAATCTTGTCGACCGGTATCTGCACGGTGTAGAAGCGCGGCGCGTAATCGGAAATCTTCTCGCGCCCGGAGGTGATGACTTCTTCCATCTTGTCCAGAATATGCAACCGTCCGCGCTGCGCCTGGGCCAGCGCTTCGCGCATAATCTGGGAAGTGATGCCGGCCACTTTAATATCCATCTGCAGCGCGGTAATACCGTCTCGGGTGCCGGCCACTTTGAAGTCCATATCGCCGTAGTGATCTTCCGCGCCCGCAATGTCGGTCAGAATGGCGTACTGCTCGCCTTCCTTCACCAGTCCCATAGCAACCCCGGCCACGGGAGCCTTCAAGGGAACGCCCGCATCCATCAAGGCAATCGAAGCTCCGCAGACGGTCGCCATCGACGATGACCCGTTTGATTCCAGAATGTCGGAAACCACACGCATCGCGTACGGCCACTTCTCTTCGGTCGGCAGTACGGCGGAAACCGCTCGCTCTGCCAGCGCTCCGTGCCCAATTTCGCGTCTTCCAGCCCCGCGCATAAACGCAACCTCTCCAACCGAAAACGGTGGAAAGTTATAGTGAAGCATGAAGCGTTTTTTAGCCTCGCCTTCGAAACCTTCGAGGCGCTGCATGTCGTCGCTGGTGCCCAGGGTGGTGGTGACCAAGGCCTGGGTTTCGCCGCGCGTAAAGATGGCGCTGCCGTGAGTTCGAGGCAGGACGCCGGCTTCGATCCAGATTTCGCGGACCTCGTCGAATGCGCGCGCATCGGGACGGCGCTTCTGATTGATGACCTGCTCGCGGAAGATGCGCTCGCGCAAAGCCTCATAGTAGTGAGCGAGTTTATTCTTTGCTTCGTCGTCCTCTTCCGGCAGTGCAGCAGCTAACTTCTTCTTGATGTCTTTGACCAGGGTGTGGCTTTCTGCCTTAGGATGCTTTTTGGTGTCGAGGGCGTCGGCCAGTTCCGCGCCAATGCGATTCTTCAAGTCGTTGTAATAGGCGTCATCAAATTGCGGAGGTTCGACCTTGCGCTTCGGCTTGCCGGCCTTGGCGCGTAGATCGTTGATGGCTGCACAGATCTTCTTGATTTCGGCATGGCCGAACTCGATGGCGTCGAGCACCGTATCTTCCTTAACTTCCTTGGCGCCAGATTCGATCATCACGATGCCGTCGCTCGTGCCCACGACCATGATGTTCACCAAACTCTCGCGCATCTCGTCGTAGGTGGGATTCACCACGAACTGGCCGTTCACCAGGCCGACCCGCACTGCACCAATGGGGCCAAGGAAGGGAATGTCGGAAAGCGTGAGGGCGCAGGACGCGCCGTTGATGCCAAGTACATCGGGATCGTTATCGGTGTCGGCGGAGAGGACGAAGGCAATGACCTGAGTCTCGCACTTAAATCCCTCGGCAAACATAGGCCGCACCGGCCGGTCGATCTGGCGGCTGGTGAGCACTTCGCGTTCACTCATGCGCCCTTCGCGCTTGATGAAGCCGCCGGGAAAACGTCCGCCGGCATAGGTGTATTCGCGGTAATCGACGGTGAGGGGAAAGAAATCGATGCCTTCGCGAGGATCGGGGTTGGCGGTGGCGGTGGCGAGAACAACGTTTTCGCCCAGGCGGACGACGGCTGCTCCGTGTGCCTGCTTGGCGAGCTTTCCGGTTTCAAATGAGATTTGTTTGCCGCCGGCGAGGTTGACTGTAACGCTAGTTGCTTCTGGTTTCATAATTCATTCCTTTGAGATGAGACAGGCAGGCGCATCTTTCCGCATCGTGCGGAAAGGCCGGGGCACCCAACGGGTGCCGGGTAAGGGCGTGGGATCAGCGCTTAAAAAACGCACGTGTGGAAAATTCCTCGATGCTGGACCGTCTCTCCAGAGACGGATTTCCAGAAATAGCCCGGAGGCATTTCGCTGTGGGTGCCCATCCTTGGGTGCCCCATTTCTCGCCTCTTTTGCGAGAAGTGGGAATTCTGGCCCCGGGCCAAGCGGTTACTTGCGGATGCCGAGTTTCGTGATGACGGTCTTGTAGCGCTCGGAATCGTATTTCTTAAGGTAGTCGAGCAAGCTACGCCGCTTGCTGACCAGCATGAGAAGACCGCGGCGCGAGCCGTGATCTTTCTGGTGCGTTTTGAAGTGCTCCGTCAATTGGCCAATGCGTTCGCTGAGCAAAGCAATCTGGACTTCAGGGCTGCCGGTATCGCTCGCATGCGTGCCGTATTGGTCGATGAGGGATTTCTTGTGCTCTCTGGCTAACACTTGCCTGGTGCACTCCTGTCTTATTCGATTGTCTATGTGACGTTTCCAGAGTACCACGGCGTACGACGGACCGTAAAGGATCTTAGCCTCGATCTTTCCTCGATCTTCCTCGATCTTACCCGCGGCAGCAGGCGGGGATTCTTTCGTTCCTCCCGGCTGGATTCCACGTCAGTACGGAATGACGAATGCGCATCTACGTTAGATTCAAGCTCAGGGAGAAGAGCAAACGAAAAGCCACGTCGTCCACTCCAACCCAGCAACCGCCGCGGCCCTTTCCTCATCCCACCTGCGCGCATTCGTCTACGAGGCGGAATCCGGTTCGAGGAGAATTGAAATGAAAGCCCCTTTTCTTATCGGTCGTTTGTTGTTCGCAGGATTTTTCATTAACAGCGGAGTCAGCCATCTCCAACACCGCAAGTCAATGGCAGCATACGCGCGTGCCAAAGGCGTACCGCAGCCGGAACTGGCAGTCACCCTATCCGCCGTGCCACTGTTGCTCGGGGGGGCCAGTCTGCTGCTCGGCGTCAAACCAAAGTTGGGGGCCATGGCCCTGCTCGGTTTTCTGGCCGGAGTTTCTCCGGTGATGCACGATTTCTGGCGCGATGAGGATCCCGAGACGCGCATGAACAACATGATCATGTTCATGAAGAACCTGGCGCTGGCAGGCGGAGCGATGGCTCTGATGGGCGTGGACGAGCCGTGGGAGGCCAGTATTCCAGTCGGCAAGCCGAGTCTGGGAAACAAGTTGCGAAAGATCGGTCGCCAAGTCGCTGCGTAGCCAGCCAGCACGCGCCAGCTGAAGAACCGCCTTTTGAGAAGTTCATCAGGCGGCAGCCCAATCAGCGCTACAGATCCGGCTGGCGAGCGGGAACTGACCTTGCCCGCTCGCTATAATTGCGCACGCCCATGAATATCGACCGGCTTGCTCACACCCTCCGCCGGTTATTCGACTCGGAACAGGGTGCCGCCGACCGCCTGATTCCCCGCTGGCTGTTGCTGCGTGCCTTGGGTGGAATTTATTTCTCCGCCTTCTTTTCCCTCATCTTTCAGATCCGCGGCCTAATCGGCCCCCAAGGAATTCTTCCGGCAAACGAATACCTCCAGGCCGTAGCGCATTCGTTCGGCCAAGGTCGAGGCCTCTGGTTCGCGCCCACGCTACTCTGGCTTTCCAGCGGTCCGCATATGTTGACCGCTCTGTGCTGGGTCGGCATGATCGCGTCCCTACTGTTGGTCATCAATGCGTGGCCGCGCGGAATGCTGGCCGTGTGTTTCGTGTGCTTCCTGTCATTCGTCAGCGCGGCACAGGATTTTTCCGGGTACCAGTCGGACGGCATGCTGCTCGAAGCGGGCTTCATCGCACTTTTCTTTGCTCCCTCCGGATTTCGCCCGGGTCTCGGCCGGCCCTCGCCACCCTCGCGCGCCAGCCTGTTCCTCCTGCAGTGGGAATGGTTTCGAATCTACTTCGAATCCGGGGTCGCGAAAATTGCCGGCGGAGATCCGGAGTGGCGCCACTTCACCGCCATGGACGAGTACTACCAGAACGGCCCCCTGCCCACCTGGATCGGTTGGTATCTGCAGCATCTGCCGCACTGGTTCCACGCTTCAACGGCCTTCGCCACACTCGCGCTGGAGCTGGCTTTGGTTTGGATGTTATTTCTGCCGCGCCGCTGGCGCATCGTGTGCTTCCTGATTGTCACGCCCTGGGAACTGGGCGTAATCCTCACCGCCAACTACACTTTTCTGAATTACCTCGTGCTGACGTTGGGAGTCCTGCTGCTGGACGATCGTTCTCTGCTGGGCTTTTTTCCCGCGCGCTGGAAGAAGTTTTTAGCCACCGGCGCGACACCCCAGGAGGATGCCGTACAAACCTCGGGAAGTTTCCGTCGTCCGTTCAAAATCGCGCAACGGTCCCTAGCCGCCGTCGCGCTGAGCTGGATTTTTTACGCCACCCTGGCGGAGTTGATCTGGATGCTCTCTCCCCTCCCACTGCCGGCCTCGCCAGTCGAGGCGCTCGAACCTTTTCGCGTCGCCAATCGTTACGGCCTGTTCGGCATCATGACGCGCGGCCGATACGAGATCGAATTCCAGGGTTCCGAAGATGGAAAAACCTGGGTGCCCTATCCGTTTCGCTATAAACCTCAGGACGCGAACCAGCGCCCAGGCATCTACGCGCCCTATCAGCCGCGATTCGACTGGAATCTCTGGTTCGCTTCCCTCGGCTCATGGCAAGACCATTCAATCGTGCCCCGAACCGAAGTGCGTTTACTTTCCAACGACGGCGACGTGCTCAATCTTTTTGCGTCCAACCCCTTCCCGCAAGGGCCGCCCCGGGAGGTCCGCGCCGTGATTTGGCAATACTGGTTTACCACCATGTCCGAAAAACGTACCCAAGACCTGTGGTGGCGCCGTCAATTCCTGGGACTGTACGCCCCAACTCTGGAGCGCGCACCCGATGGCACGATCCACGGCCTAGAATGGCCAACGGCAGCTCCACGCGAATGAGCACTAGCGAGCCCTCACGCCTTCAACCTCGACAACGCCATCTTCGCTGCATGATACCCGCACATCCCATGCACTCCTCCCCCGGGCGGGGTAGACGACGAGCACATATAAATATCCCGCGCCGAGGTAGCATAATGGCGCCAAGTCGGGCGATACACAAACTGACGGAGGTCCATCACGCCGCCTCCGATATCGCCTCCCACCAGGTTCGCGTCCATGCTCTCCAAGTCGGCAGGAGAAAAAACCCTCCGCGCCAAAACGCAAGCGCGGAAGCCGGGAGCAAAACGCTCAATCTGATTCTCCAGTTTCTCCAGCATGTCAACTTTGGATCCGTTGGGCACGTGACAATAAGCCCAAGCCGTGTGTTTCCCGGTTGGAGCCCGTGAGCTGTCGAACAGACTAGGCTGCGCCAGCAGCACGAACGGGCGCTCGGCGGGCTGTCCATTTCGCACCGCCTTTTCCGAGGCGGCAATCTCCTCGAAGCTTCCCCCCAAGTGCACGCTAGCCGCTCGCAGGCACTCGCGGGCTTTCCAGGGAATCGGTGCGTTCAACGCGTAATCGACTTTGAACGCGGCCGCTCCGTAACGGTATTTTCCCAGTCTCCGCTTGTAGCTCTCAGATAGCCTTTGCCCGGCAACCTTCACGAGCTGCCGCGGAGTGAGATCGCAAAGGAAAAGATCGTAGTTGTCCGATGCGGCCAAACTCTCGACGGGAGATGAAATTCTCAGCTTACCGCCCAGGGACGAAAGCACCGAGCACAGAGCGTTGGTAATCGACTGAGCGCCGCCGCGTGGAATCGGCCAACCCACAACATGTGCCGGCACCGCCATCAGCATCGCAAAGGCCGCGCTCAACGGTTCGTCGAGACTGAGAAACGAATGGGCGGCCAGTCCGGCGAACAGCGCCCGCGTTCGTGGCTCACCAAACCGGCGAGCGACCGCCTCGGCCGACCGCAGCCCGACCATTCCAAAGCGCGCCATCAGAAATGGATGTCGCGGAACAAGAGAAACGGGACGCAGTACCTCGGCCGCCAAATCCGGCCAGCGCTCCACGAACGGGCCCATGAGCTTCTCCCAGGCGCCTCCATCGACACCGAGCGAACGGGCGGTTGCCGCAAGGTCACGCTCCAACATCACCGCTGTGCCGTCATCCAGAGGATGCGCCAGAGCAGCCGGGGAATGAATCCATTCCAATCCGTGATCGCTCAAAGGCAGGGAGGAAAAAAAAGGCGATCCTGCGCCCATCGGATAAATTGCGGATCCGAAGTCATGGCGAAACCCCGACAGCGTCAGCTCCAACGTGCGCGCGGCCCCGCCCGGCGAAGACTGCGCCTCCAGCACGTCCACCTGCAGTCCCGCCTGCGACAAAACGATGGCTGCTGCCAACCCATTCGGGCCCGCGCCGGCTACACACGCCTTACCCGTCATCGCGAATCACCACGGCCTGGCCTCTCATCAGAATCTCCGCTGTCCTCGGCCTTTGGTTCCCTCAGCGGTTGAAGGGGTATTCAGAAATCCAGTGGAAGCCGCGGCTCACCAGTACGAACTTGCTTCGGTCCATCAGCTGCAGTTGCATGTGGATCTGGTGGCTATCCATGATTCCATCCAGGATCAATCGATCCGGGGCCACCCGCTGGAAGGTGAAGTTAGCTTTCCAGCTCTTGTCGCCATCCTTGGTGAACGCGATTGTCTGGTTCTGGTCGTTGATCGCGGCGCCGTAACGGGCAAAGGAATCGTCCATACGCTGAAAAGCCATCCTCTCGGGGAAATCGAAGATGGCGCGGCGCCAGCGATCGTAATCGGTCAGCAGCGGTGAGCGCACTTGGCTGTCGTTCGAAAGCTCGTCCACGTTCCAAATGCCGTAAAGCGACGACTTGGGCCGTCCGCCACCATACATGTGCCAGGCGGTCCGGCCGCTATAAGCATTCATTCCAAGCATCCAGATTCCCAGCATGATTTGCGCCGCCAACGCAATCCGGTTGCCGCGCCTGGTGTGAAAAAGCTCCGGTTGCGGGGATGGTCCCACGGTGCGGTTGCGGACGAAGAAGTCTGCCAGACGCCCGAACTCCGGTGCGAGCAGGAACGTAGCCATCAGGATCAAGTGAAAGGCGAAAAGCTTCACCGGCACGTCGTATGTCATATTCAGCATGAACACCTGAATCATGTCGGCCAGGCAAACCAGCGCGCCCAGCACCGTCGTCCGGGGAAAGATGAGCAAAATTCCGCCCAGCAGTTCCGCGCTCCCCGCGAAGATTTCATATCCCGGCGAGGCACCAATCGAGGCCCACAGAACGCCCATGGGAGAGAAGTCCCGGAAAGGTTCAAGCAATCTGGTCAGAAATGGGAAGGGCATTTGCAACGGAATGACTTTGTCCATTCCGTAAACGATGAGCTGGGAGGCCAGCGCCAAACGAATGAAAAGCCGAAGCCATGGATACAGAGTGGCGTAGTTTTCGCGTCCGCGGTCGAGAACCGACCAAATACCTGCCGCCCCGGCGGCGATCACACCCAAACAGAACGCCAGCACCCAGTCAAAAGTCTTGTCGCCGCTGCCGCTGCCCGTGTAAACCAGCGGAAGCTTGGCATGGAACAGATGAGCAGCGGTCCAAAAAACAATTTGCCGCATCGGCGGCAAGGTTCCCGGATCTGGAATGTCGACTCTCGGGATAGGAAATAAGCTCCCGAGGATTTGCGTGGTCAGGCAAAACAGTCCGAAGTAAATGAAGCATGCGCGAAACGCGACGCGGGAAGTAAGACTCCAATGCGGCCCACCCCTCACCTGCTGGACGTGCGCTTCCTGATATGGCGCTTCCTGCTGCAGGGGCGGTCCCTGCTGGAGTTGAACGACCTGGACGGGAGTCCCCATTTCGGCACCTCCGGAGCGCTAAAGTGTATATCAGACCCGGTCAGGTTTCAGCTTTTGCGCCCAATTTTCAGTCTTGTGGCGGAATTCAAAGGCGGCAAGAGAATATAGAGAGTATGATCAAACCGATGCCCTATATCACGGAACACCTCTCCAGCCTTCGTCAGGAAATTGCCGATTTGCGTAACCTGAACACCCGTTTCGCCGAAAAGGGCGGGCACAATGCGCTGGATCAGACAGCTCTCGAGCTGCGCACCAACCGCCTGCGCGAAATCAAACAAGAGTTGTCGAACATGCTGAATCGTCCCGACGATCCCAAGGTCTGGTGGGAGCGATCCCGAAGAGGGCAGCAGGCCTAAGTCGCAATCCAATTCGGTGTCCGCGTTTCCGGTTTTCGAAACGTGGGCTTCCGCATTGAACCTCTCCTCATTCCCGCCTTCATTCCTTTCCCTTCGCCATTTAGATTGCGCGCCCTATCCGCGCCATGCGTTCAGCCGCGCAGCGTCGCGGCAACGGCCTTGAGAGTGGACTCGATTCCATCGGCATTCGGAATGCCGCCTTGCGCTAGATCCTTGCTGCCGCCGCCGCGTCCTCCGCTCTTCGTCATGGTCTGTTTCATCAGCGCTCCCATGTCGAAGGGCTGACCTGCCGATTGCGCGAAGACGAGTGAGGGCTGCGGCGATGTCGTTGCCAAAAGAGCTACTACTCCCGGAGATAGCCGAGTCAATTTCTGCGCCAGTAGTTTCACGAAGCCGAGATCGCGGCCGGAGAGAGTGCGCACGACGATCTGTAGCCCGTTCGCTTCGGGAGCATCGGCGAGCAGGACAGCGGCGTAGGCCGCGGCCAGCTCTTCTTGGGACTGCTCGTGTTGCTTACGCAGCAACTTGATTTCGTCCAGAGCCTTGCGAACCGACTGCGGAACGTCGTAGATGTGCGCGGAGAACAGCGCGGCGGTTTCGCTCAAGGTGGTGAAATCGCGCCGCGCGGTCGCGACGGCACGCAGTCCGGCAACGAATTCGACCCGCCATCCCTGGCGAACTTTCTCGATTTTGCGCAGCAGGATACTGGCAATCTGCCCGGTTTGCGCGACATGCGTTCCCCCGCACGCGGTGAGATCGAAGTCGCGAATGTCGATCAGCCGCAGCTCATCACGCTCGGTGGGTGGAAGTTTGCGCAGACCAAGCTTCCCTGCCTCGTCCCGGCTCACAAAGCGGATTTCCACAGTACGATTCTCGAGAATGATTTCGTTGGCCAGCCGCTCGGCAGCTTCGATTTGTTCCTTGGTCAGCGCCGCCGTGTCCAGATCGATCGAGCAATAATCGTCGGCCATGTGGAACGAAACCGTCGGGAGGTTGTACAGCCGCAGGAAAGCAGCGGAGAGCACGTGCTGGCCGGAGTGCTGCTGCATATGGTCGCGGCGGCGGGAGGCGTCAATCTGGCCGTGAACGCGGCTTCCCGCCTTCAGATCCCCCGGCGGCGCTTCCAGATAATGCACCACTCGGCCGTCTTCGGCGTCGGCGACTTCGATGACACGGACTGTGGCACGGGCATCGGAACTGATCGTGCCGGTGTCGAAAATCTGCCCGCCGCTGGTGGGATAAAACGCCGTGCAGTCGAGAATGAGTGCGGGACGCGGCCTGACGAGAACTTCGCGAACCTCGGCGTCGAAATCGTACCGGAATGAATCGCGATAATAGAGTCGATCGGTCACGGCCAGGAAACCATTCTAACCGCAACCTGCATGCGGAGATTGCCAAGATCGCCCAATCTTGCTGGGCGTGAACGAACCAAAGAACACGGAAGAGAACGCTGTCCTTGCGAATCGGGCTGAAAGCCCGGCGAGCAACCTGCTGTTCGCTCTCAATACGTTCTCAATACGGCCCAATGATGCCGCCGATGTGTCGGGCGGCCGGCTTGGCTGATGGCGCGAGCGAGTTGCCCGCGCCCAAACGAGCATCGAGAACATCCAGATACTTCAGGCCGCTGCCGGTGTTGAACAGCACTACCGTGTCTTCAGGCTTGAAGAATCCATTGCCGCGTAGCTTCCTGTAGGCAACCAGCGACGCGGCACCCTCAGGCGCGGCAAAAATGCCTTCGACCTTCGCCCAATGTCGCGTCGCCTCGATAATTTCTTGGTCGCTGGCGCTGATGGCGGTGCCGTTACTCTTCCTTAATATCTCGAGGATTAAATAGTCTCCATACGGTTTCGGGACACGCAGACCGGAAGCCAGGGTCGAGGCATCCGGCCACATCTCGGCGGTCGGCGACCGTTCATCCCATGCTTTCACAATGGGCGCGCACCCAGCGGACTGCACGGTAACCATTCTCGGTCGCTCGGAACCAATCCACCCCAGCGCTTCCATTTCTTCAAACGCCTTCCACATGCCGAGCAGACCAACTCCACCGCCCGTGGGATAAATAATTCCTTGCGGGATTCTCCACCCCAGCTGCTCAGCGACTTCGTAGCCCATGGTTTTCTTGCCTTCGACACGATAAGGCTCTTTGGTTGTGCTGAGGTCGAACCATCCGTCCTTTTCCCAGAAGCTTTCGTTTTTCAGCTCGGCGACTCTGCGGGCACAGTCGCTGATCAGACCGTCGACGAGCGTGACGTGCGCGCCGTAGTAATCGCACTCCACGCGGTTGGCCAGGGGAACATCTTTCGGCATGAAGATATGAGCTTCGAGGCCGGCGGCGGCGGCATAAGCGGCGAGAGCTCCGGCGGCATTCCCGGCGGACGGAATCGCCAGCTTCTTCAGACTGAAGTGACGAGCCATGGTCACACCGGCAGACAGGCCGCGCGCCTTAAACGAGCCCGTTGGGTTCAGGCCTTCGTCTTTGATGTAGACGTTGGCATATTCGCGACTGGATAGCATGGGGGTGAAGCCTTCGCCGAGCGAAACCGGATTGGCATCGGGCAGAACGGCATCATAGCGCCACATCGTGGGCGCGCGTCCAGCGAGGCGGGCGGACGAAAATGTGCGCCGGATGGTGGCAAGATCGTAACGCGCGTAAAGGATGCCGCCGTCTTGGCTGCAAACAGTTTGCGGGCGGTCGGCGGGATAGTGTTCGCCACAGCGAGTGCATTCAAGATGAGTCAGCATGCCAATGCCGAGTTTAGCATCGCGGCGAATACAATTCTCTGCTCCCGTTCTCAGGCCGCCTCGGCGATCAGAAAGCGGAAGGTACTATGGAGAAACCGCAGAACCACCGCGATTCGGCCGAGCAGCGGTTCTCATCTCCTTCAACAAATCTAATTCCCCATTTATTTTCTGCCCGGGATCCGCTTTTGTTTCCGACGCCGCGTAATATTCGATGATGTTTTGCTGAACCGTTTTGGAAATGATGCGGCCCGGTCTGGATGTTAAACGCTCGAGCAGTTGCGCGTAGGTTTGGTCGGCAAGAGGATAATCGCCGCGCAGGACAAGATTTCCCGTGTCGAGATCAAGATTCGCGAAGGTTACAGATCCCTGACCCTGGGCGCGCAGTGTATCCAGCAGACCGCGAAATGAATCCACGGTATGGTTCACGCTGCGCAGGTACCATTCTTCGGTGTTAGAGGTGGGAATCTTGATTGCCAGATCAGAGGCTGCACCAATTTTCGGAATGACGAACACCAGAATCGCCAGCAGATGCGCCTTGAACCCAGGTCCTCGGTACGTGTGCTTCCACTTGCGGTCGTAGTTCGTGCGCGAAACGCGCTCGGCGAAAATCCGGTACGCTTCGTCGTTCGGATGAGGAGGAAATTGGCGCCCGTGTAACACGACCTCAGCCTGCGCAAACCCAGGAATGAAGCTGCGTGCCGAGGTGCGGTAGCTTCGCAAAGCCGGGTGGGCGCGGCCCAGGACTTCATGAACATCCAGTCCGTAGGTGTCCACAAAAGCTTGTTCCAGAAATTTCCTGGGCACTTGGAAACCAACAAAACGCAGGTAAGCGGGCGGCGCAAACGCCGCATCGGTCAGTCCGTCAATGTCAAAGGCAAATTCCGTTCGAATGTGGCCATGAGGACTTTCGCCATAAGTCACCGAACGTCCAAACTTCTTCCTTAGATGGGGGAACTCGACGCCAGTTGCCGGGTTGATCGCCTCCGAATGACCGATCGAGTCGCCTAAGTAGTGCGACAACGCCCCAATTGCAAATGCATATTCATCCATGGTTCGCGCATTCGCGAAAAGCCAGGCAATGAAATCTCCCGTACGTACATAATGCGTCAGGTTGCTGAATAATTTTTTGCCAAATGGATAGTAACCCATGTCCTGGATGGCCGAGCCGCCATACGCGTAAGCGTGTGCCTCACGAAGTTGCTCGTCCGTCGCCCCGGGAAAACGCGCCCGCAGCAAGGACACTATGGAATCATTCCACGCCAGATCGATTAATTCTTCATGCGTCAGAATGGAGTACGCGTCAGCCCCGGCCGCACCTAAGATCATCGCTATAAAAAGCGCTATTCTCCCCGCGCACCATCGCCGCCATCCCATCCTCATCAACCTCGGTTACGAATCAGATGCCAGACATCCCGCCTTGGAGATAAACCGCATCGGCGGGGCTGCTTAACACAAAAGTTTAGAGATTACTTTGTGCACAGCCCCGCAGCCATCGGACATTTCCTGTATTCCTTCGCGTTCGACTCCGCTCGTTTGGCAGTTTGGGTTACTATTTGTGTCCCAAGGAAATTTCACAGGAGAACGTGCATGGGAAAGTTTCTGCTTGGTCTGATCGTGGGATTGATCGTAATTCCCGCAGGGGTCTACCTATATTTCTCTTCCGGCAGCGCGCCGGTAGCGACGTCATCCACCCCCATGCCCTTTGAAAAAATGCTGACGAGAATGGCACTGCATGCGCGCCTGCGCAAAGAAATGCCGAAGTCCTCTCCGATTCCAGCCGATGAAGGCTCCTTTGTCGCCGGGGCCCAGGTTTACAAAGACCATTGCGCCGTCTGTCATGGACTGCCAGGACAGCCACAGACAGCAATCGCCCTGGGAATGTATCCCAACCCCCCGAAGTTAATGGAAGGAACGGGCGTGTCAGACGATCCTCCAGAAGAGACTTACTGGAAGGTTTCGGGCGGAATTCGGATGACCGGCATGCCGGGATTCGAAAAAACGCTTTCGTCCACACAAGTGTGGCAAGTCAGTCTGCTGCTGGCCAACTCCGATAAGCTGCCCACCACAGTAAAAGACAGCCTGACCTCTGTCGCCACGCCCACACCCATGAGTCATAGTATGACGAAGTAGCTGCGCCATACCCCCCGGTAGGCGGACCACATCACCAGCAGGCTGGACCCCTGCAGCAATCGCCAGCCACTTGCGGTTCTTGTGGCGCATGTGCGCTCTTCGCTCCCTGCGGAGAAATGTAAATTGTTTGCAGTGAGGCGAGCAGTAACCTTGATTTGCAAAGGGGTGGGCTTCGTTTGAACGCCCCGAGGAGGCGGGCGTTCTATTCTTCACTGTTCTTACGGGGCTGACACGCGCGTAAATCCGCGGCTCCCTACTGCGCAAGGGTGAAGTCAACCGTGACCTGGGTGTCGATGTCAACCGGACTGCCATTCAGCAGGTAAGGCCTATACTTCCATTGCTTGACCGCATCGATGGCGGCTGGCGCAAGCAGCGGATGTCCGCTGATAAGCTGAATGTTGGAAACATCACCCGCCTTATCGATCTTCACCCTCATCACAACCGCTCCCTGAATGCGCTGCCCCTTAGCATCCGGCGGGTATTCCGGACGCACCTTGGTGACCAGAAAGCCCGACATTACGCCTTGCGATGCGCGTACAACTCCGACACGATCGGCATCCTTCGGACTGTTAGCAAAGATGTCGCCTTGCTCACCGGCCGGAACCCCTCCGGGCGCATCGCCCACTACTCCTTTTGCTGGCGGAGTATCGGCAAGCGTGAAGTTCACCGTCACTCTGGTTTCTACCTCCACCGGTTCGCCGTTTAGCAAGTAAGGCTTGTATTGCCACTGCTTGACCGCCTCAATGGCGGCGGGCGCGAGCATGGGATGTCCGCTGAACAACTGCGTGCTCTCGACATCCCCGGATTTATTGATCACGACTTCAAGAATGACCGACCCTTGAATGCGTGCCTGCCGCGCCAGAGGCGGATAAACAGGAGGAACCTTCTGCAGCAGCAGACCCTGCGTCACGCTTGAGGATACTTGAACAAGGCCCGGCACAGCCTGAGACAGGGCCAGAGATGCTAAAGTAACCGAAAGGAGAAGCGGCGCTACGAGGTGCCTCATTGTGACCTCCGCGACGGGATAATCTTCCCATGCTGAACGTTGGATTACGCTGCGGCCTTCCCGCGATCGTGGCCCGTAAGGCTTCAGACTCCGCCAGCCCCTGATTTGTTCCCACCAATCCGCTTCACAAACCCTGCAATCGCTGCCAGCACCGCATCAGTCTGATCGCGCTGCGGCGAGGGCCACAAGCTCGACGGACCCGCTCGACGGGCTCTTGATCGCCTGCACCTGCGCCATCGTTCCCTACTCATCGTCGGTTCCCTGGACGCCCTGGACGGCAAGAATTGGACACATGATGCGCGGAAGATATTCTTCGATATTCCACCGCCGACGATTTCAGCCGCGCTCCGGCTGCGGCCGACCATGCGTTAAACCGCAAAGCTGTGCCCCTGCACAGTCAGATGGAAGGTGTCTTTTTGGTTCCCTGCTTTACGCTTCATCGTGCATTGCAGAGACCCCATTCCCCGCCCGTTTCGGTCTGTCCGGGGTCATTTTCCGGATACTCCCGTTGTCTCCGTCGCGCATCGAATCATCAAGATATCGTAAGCTATATGCAGCATTTAAGGAGGAGGGTCGGTGCGCTGTCCTCGGTGTGGTAATGAAAATTCGGAGGAGAATCGCTTTTGCGGAATGTGCGGAGCCAAGTTATTGCCCGCTGCGGTTGCTTCTGCGCCGGCGGTTTCCGCTGCGCAGGCTTCGGCTCCGTCCCTGCGCTCCTCCTCGCCTCCATCGGCTCCCGCATCGTTTCCCGCCAAGCCTCAAGCGGTCACGCCCTCGCGACCTGTAGCCGCTGTATCGGAAGATGCGCCCGTCATCAGCGGGCCGTCGTTCCTGGGATTGAACACTCCTGCTCCCCGCAAGCAGGCGAGTCTGAGCTCCAACCCGCACTCCAGTTCGAGCAATCTCGACTACTTGCTGGAAGATGAGGAGGAGCCCCGACGCGGGGGTGGGGGAAAATTCATTCTTATTCTGTTGGCCCTAGCACTGGCTGTCGGGTTTGGATACTTGCGCTGGAAGAATCAAGGGTTGCCGTGGCTGCATTCAGGCGCGAGCAAACCGCCCGCAGCGGATCAAGCTCCGGATGCGACGGACGCGACTTCGCCTGCGCCGCCTACCCCCAGTACGAGCGCCCCGGCCGCTGCATCATCAACCACGCAAACTCCGCAACCGACTTCAAAGGATTCTGCTTCCGCCGCTGCTCCGGCAAGTTCTCCTTCCGCTACGAACCTGGCGGCCGGCAATCCGCCCGCAACTCCTGACTCTGGAGCACCCGCTGCCAGTACGTCGTCCCCGAAAGCCGACGCCTCCTCTGCGAGCGAGACCTCAACTTCTTCGCCAGACTCGTCGGCCGCGACCGAGCCTGCAGCTACCGAGCCGGCCGACAAAGAACCTGCGGCAGCGGCGCCCGATACTCCGCCGGCGCCCACCCCGAAACTCAAAAAACCTGCGGCCGCAGTGCAACCAAAACCGCATGCCGGAATCACGACCGCCCAATCGGCCGATCCGGTGAGCGAAGCGCAAAAATATATCTATGGCCGAGGCGTGAGTCAGGATTGCGAACGCGGCATGCGGCTCCTGAAACCGGCGGCGGCACAAGCTAATCCCAAGGCGATGATCGAGATGGGGGCCCTCTACTCCGCCGGATTGTGCACCCCTCACGATCTTCCGACGGCCTATCGTTGGTTCGCCATGGCGCTGCGCAAAGATCCAGACAATCAGCCGGTGCAAGCCGACTTGCAGAAGCTATGGGGTGAAATGACGCAACCGGAGCGGCAACTGGCGATTAAGCTGAGCCAGTAATGCTTGAAGAATCAAGGGACTGGCTTCCAGCGGTGCCGTAAGTTGGGCAAAATCGGCCGCGGCTCTCACCCAATTCTTTTTAAACTTTCTAATTTTACGATGACAGCACGAAGGCTCATGGCGCAAACCGGCGTGCTCACTCTGCTGTTTTCCTCCACGCTTTCCGTCAGCGCTGGCCCCCAGGGGGCGGACGACTCGACGGTCTCGAAACATTCGATGGCAACCCGGCAAAAGACGGCCGGAATTCCCGGTTTTGCCAAAGTTACCTCCAACCTCTATCGCGGAGGACAGCCTAATCTTACGGCGGTGGAAGGGCTGAAAGAGATGGGCGTCGACATCGTCGTGGATATGCGCGGCGGTCGGAACAAGCACGAAAAAGCAGAGGTTAACAAGCAGGGCATGCAGTACGTTTCGATCCCCTGGCATTGTCCCTTTCCGAGCGACAAACTGTTCGCCCGTTTCTTAAAGCTAATGCAGGACAATCCGAGGAAAAAAGTTTTCGTGCATTGCCGCCTGGGCGATGATCGCACGGGAATGGCGGTGGCGGCGTATCGCATCGCCGACCAAGGTTGGTCAGCCGACGAAGCCATGGACGAGATGAAGGCCTTCGGATTTACCCTGGTGCATCATGGAATTTGTCCCGGTCTGGCGCACTACGAGAGGACATTCCCGCGAAGGTTGAAAACGAGCCCTGCGTTCCAAGACCTTCATCTCCGCAGCCCATCTGCGCCGTCAAAATGACGCTCATCCGTCCCCGAAAATAAGAACTGGGGTGGCCCGAAAAACCAACCGCCAAGGGTTCTAGACTTCGTCCTGCTCCTGCAGCTTGGCAATCACGCCGAAATCCTCCAGCGTGGTAGTGTCGCCCTTGACGCTGCCGTTGGTGGCCAACTCCCGCAGCAGGCGGCGCATGATCTTCCCGCTGCGCGTCTTCGGCAACATGTCGGCGAAACGAATGTCATCGGGCTTCGCCAGCGCCCCGATTTCCTTGGCCACCCACTTGCGCAATTCTTCTTTCAGTTCACTCGTGGGCTGCCGTCCTTGCTCGAGCGTAACGAATGCCGCGATCGCCTGTCCCTTGAGATCATCCGGACGCCCTACCACCGCCGCCTCAGCGACCGCTGGGTGTGCGACCAGCGCGCTTTCCACTTCCATGGTGCTGAGCCGGTGTCCGCTCACGTTGAGCACATCGTCGACCCGTCCCATAATCCAGAAATATCCATCTTTGTCTTTTCGCGCACCGTCGCCGGTAAAATACATCCCGGGAATTTGCGACCAATAATTCTTCACGTAGCGATCGGGATCGCCATAGACCGTCCGCAGCATTCCCGGCCACGGTCGTGTGATGACGAGGAATCCGCCCGAGCCGGCAGGCACCGGCTTCCCTTCCATGGTGACGACCTCGGCGACCACGCCGGGAAACGGCCGCGTAGCCGATCCCGGTTTCGTCGCAATCGCCCCGGGAAGAGGCGCAATCATAATGTGCCCCGTCTCGGTCTGCCACCACGTGTCGACGATGGGGCAACGATTGCCGCCGATGGTTTCGCGGTACCACATCCAGGCTTCGGGATTGATAGGCTCGCCCACCGTGCCAAGCAGGCGCAGGCTGCTCAGGTCGTGCTTCTTCGGCCACTCGTCACCCCACTTAATAAAAGTGCGGATCGCGGTAGGGGCCGTATAAAACACATTCACTTTGTGCCGCGCGATGATCGACCAGAAGCGGTCGGACTCGGGGAAATTCGGCGCCCCTTCATACATCAGGCTGGTGGCGCCGTTTTGCAGCGGGCCGTAAACAATATAGCTGTGCCCTGTCACCCATCCAATGTCTGCCGTACACCAGTAAGTATCCTGTTCCTTCAGATCGAACACCCATTTTGTGGTCAGGTACGTACCCACGGAATATCCGCCCGTGGTATGCACCACGCCTTTCGGTTTACCCGTGGTTCCGGAAGTATAAAGAATGTAAAGCGGATGCTCGGCATCCAGCGGCTCGGCAGGACAAACGTCGGAAGCATTGGCCATCCGCTCATGCCACCAATGATCGCGCCCCGACTGCATGTTGATCGCAGTTCCCGTACGCCGATAAACGACAACCTGCTTCACGCTCGGGCAAGATTTCAGCGCCTCTTCGACGGCGGGAAACAGTTTCACTTCCGCGCCTCGGCGATACGATCCATCCTGGGTGATGACTGCAGTCGCCTGCGAGTCATGGATGCGATCGATCAGGGCGTTCGAAGAGAATCCTCCAAACACAACCGTGTGCGGTGCCCCAATGCGCGCACAAGCCAGCATGGCGATGGGCAACTCGGGAGTCATGCCCATGTAAATGGCGACCCGATCTCCTTTCTGTACCCCAAGACCCTTCAGAACGTTGGCGAACTTCTGCACTTCGCGATGCAGTTGCTGATACGTAAGCGTGCGGACTTCGCCCGGTTCGCTCTCCCAAATGATGGCGGCTTTATTCTTGCGCCAGGTTTCGACGTGCCGGTCCAGGCAGTTGTAAGAGAGATTGATCTGACCGCCGACAAACCATTTTGCCCACGGGCAATTCCAGTCGAGCACTTTGTCCCACTTCTTGAACCAGTGCAGTTCGCCGGCAATGCGCGACCAGAATTTGTCCGGCTCATCGACGGACTCCCGATAAATATGTTCGTATTCGTCGAGCGTTTTGATCTGGGCCTGGTTACTGAATTCAGGCGGGCACTCGAACTTGCGCAGCTCGTTCAAAGTGGAATCGATGTTCGGGCCCTGAGTATCGACGACGCCTTTATCGGCCATAACTTTATTGACCATGATGAGAACCTCGATGCGGAGCAATTGTTTTCTTCATAACCCAAACACCAGCATGAGATCGCAGGACATTATTCTACACAGCGTCGAACGAGATGTGATCGGGACCGCTGTCAGCGATCAGCTCTCGGGCCCGGCTGTTTCTGCAGGTCCGACGTTTGCCCGGAGCCCGGGGCCTCTGACCCGGACGGGCCGAAGATAGCTCAGCTGCTCCCAGCTGCTTGAAGATGCAGTCCTTCCGATCGCTGCCGATCTAACTTTCGCCGCCTGATTTTCGCTGGCGAACGACCGTATTACGATCCCGTCGATCCCAACTCCAGAAGTTCTTCCCGCAGACGAGGATGTTGCTGGGTCAAGCGCAGATAGCGCATTTCATCGGCGCCAGCTTGCGCACGAATGATCCTGGCCGCACCCTGCTTGTCTTGTGGCGACCAGCGGCGCAGATTGGGAACCAACGCCAGCACCAGCGACCAATTCTCGAAGGCTTGGCGCTCAAGCCAATTCCAGCCGGACAAGTTGATGCCCAGGGCGCGGTTGACTTCTGCCACCGAAGCGCGCCGGATGCGAGCGCTGCTCCCGCCGAACTCCTGCGCCATGCGCCGGCTCACGCGCAGGCCAAGATCGCGGGTGGAAAATGTGTCCCACGCTCCCGGGAAGGGCGCGAGTTTCCGTCGTGCCGTAAGATCCGCCGGTTCGACTTCGGCTTTAGCCGCTAGCTTGCCCGGGCTGTCCAATTCATAGAACACATGCGCTTCGGCCAGACGCTTCAGGGTCTTCTTCGGGGTGCGGTATTGCCGGTTCGCGGCGATCTTGCGCTGTTCCCTTCTGGCGAGTTGCTCCAGTTTGGTGCTGCCGCTGCGGAATCCCAGCTTGCGGTAGAACCAGAAGGCTCCGGAGTCGAGGGCTTCGTCGTTGTTCTGTCCGATCTGATAAGGATAGACGGAGATCGTGGTCGCTCCCGTGAAGGCGCAGAGACAGCGCAGGGCTTGCGCATAAATCCAGGCAGTTTCGCCCTGACGATACGTGTAAAAAGTATTGAAACCGACCTCGATCCATTCGCAGAGGCCCATGGCTTCGATGTAATTAATGGGAACGCCATTCTTGAGCGTGAATCCCGCAACGTAGGCGCGCAGCGGCAGTCGATGGACCGCCGGCAAATTCCAGAAATACATGACGACGCCTCGACCAGCCTTGCCGGGAGCAGGATTGGCGCGGACGACCGAGCTCGGAGCGCCCAGCGTCGTGCCGTAGAGTTCGCGGTAGCGCACCGCCATCACTTCCCGGATGGTGTGCAGGATGAACTCGCCTTCCCGGCGCGAAAGTTTCGTGAGCCGCGGGGCGGGTTTATCGAGCTCGTGCGCGAGCGAAACTTGACTGCGCACGATCAGCGGCTCAGTGTGATAGTAGAACTGGCGCGGACGATTCCAATTGCGTGTGCGAGAAAGTTTTAGATTTTCGAGATGCCAGCGTAACGGGAGACGCAGCGAGTCATAGAGTTCGGCACGTTCGCGGACGTTTTCTTGTTTCGCGTCGCCGACTGGCAGTCGCTCGAAGCGATGGATCAGCCATTCGAGCTCTCGCTCGCGCCCCCGCGCCGAATCGAGCCAGCGTCTCCAGGGAATGTTCGCCTCTACGTAAGAGTCTTCCGCGAGGAGAGGAATGAAGCGCGGCCAGGTCGCTCCCATCGCGCGTTCGTCTTCGTAATCCGCCCATGCGATCTCGACCTTGCGCGGGAGGCGGCGGACGAGCCAGCGCGCAACCTCGAAATTCAGAGTATCTTGCATGGCGGTGCCCGCAATTCCTGAGGTGTCGAAGTCGTCAAAGACCGCCAGGTTGTCGCCCAGCTCGCGAAGTTTCTCTACCCGCTCGTGGAATGTGTTCAGCAGCCTTTCGATCCTTACGACCAGCGTTGCGGATTGCGGGAAGGCGCGGAGAAAGAGCAGGGCCTCGTGAAAGCGGATGAGAGACTTGGCGTCGCGGAAGTTGCGACTGGACAGGTGATCGAGCAAAACTTTTATTTCTGCGGCTGTGCCTCGGCCGAAGCAGCTCTTAGCGGCTTCCAGTCGGTCGAGCAGCACGTCGAGGGTTGGAGGCATGCGGATTCTGGCCGGTTAGTCTAACGCATTCCCGTCATATTCCATCCTTGTATTTCCACTGAGCAGACGCGACCACGCATGCGATGGAGAAGAAGCACGATTCATTTCGCCCTTCGGCTCGCGACCAGAAGGCGAGTCCAGAGCTCATCGTCAATCCGGCTGATCTGCACGACCGGATGTCCATTGGTCGTATCGTGAATAAATTGACCATCGCCCATGTACATTCCGGTGTGAGTGATCTCGCGCGGCGATGAGCCGAAAAAGAGGAGGTCTCCAGGCTGGAGATCTTTGCGGCTCACCGGAATCATGCCCGTCCACGCAGCTTGCTTATCCGCGTCGCGGGGCATGACGACGCCGCGGGAACGCATCAGCATCTGCGTGAAACCGGAACAGTCGTAGCCAAAGCTGGAGCTGCCTCCCCACAAATACGGAATCCCGAGGAAGCGTTTGGCCAATTCAATGGAATCGGGAATCGACAAAGGCTTGGGGTCAGCGACGACGTCCCCGGACTGGATCCATGCGCTGCTTTTGTCCGGAAGGCGTACTTGCGACCAGCCGTGGTGGGGTCCTTTGCCATCGGCTTTGTTCGCATCGGTGGCGTTTTCGTCTGGGATCACTACCAGGCGCGTCTCGAAAGGGATCGTAACCACCGGCTTGTGACGCGTGACGTCGGGCTCGCGATAAATGTTGGCGAAGAGGCTTTCCACCTGGACGACGGCTCCGGAGGTGGCGTAGCCGGTGCCGTTCTGAATCAATCGGAGGTGACGACTGGGGATCCATCCCTTATAAAGATCCGCGGTTTGAATTCTGGACCATTCTCCCTGAGCGGTCAGCAGCGTCACGTTGGTGCCGTAAATGGCTTGAGAGACGACAGCCGTCTGGTCGCTCGGTCCGGAGTACATGTTGGCAACAGGAACCACCACGATGTGCGTGCTGTTGGCGGCAAACATGGCGGGAGCACAGACGACGATGGCGAAAAGCGCGCCCTGTGCCCGAAGAAGATAACTGCGGCGATTCATCTGCATGAGTGAGTTTGCCGGCCGGTGGCGTGTCCGAAGAAGAGTCTTCGTGAGAAGAATTTTCGTTCTCTCCCCCAAAGTGAAATGGTAGCGGATGGCAAGACATGCCCGCCACTGAAAATCGGTGAGCCGCGAAGCGGCATTCACGGTTGGAATTGAAAGATTGGGCTGCCCAACCATTCACCGGTTGCAACCTATCTTCGCCCGCTGCAGGAAGCTGAGCGGCTTCGAAGGTTTATGGGGGGCGCGGAGCATGAAGCCTCCATTTCCTTTCAGACGAGTCGACGAGCACCGTTCTTGCTTTTTCCCCCATCGTGCACTTGAGACTACCAGACTTTCTGGTCTGACATCGACTCTCCGGATGGCCCCCCTTAGGGACAAATTGTCTCGAAGAAATTGAACTCCTTAACCGAGTCGCGGCTGTCGTTGGGTGTGCCATAGCCTTAGGTTTGATCGCTCCTCCTCCTCTTGACAATCATTAGGACAGCTGCATATCCTTCCTCTTGACCATCAGTAGGAGTGGGTTTCATGCCTGACAAGCCGGGAGATCTCGTTCAAGGCACACTAGACATGCTCATCCTAAAGACCGTGGCGCTGGAACCCATCCATGGGTATGGGATCGCCATTCGGATCGAACAGATAAGCAAGGGTGTTTTCAAGGTCAATGCGGGCTCGCTCTTTGTGGCCTTTCAACGACTGCAGAGAGACGGACTGATCAAAAGCGAGTGGAAAGCCACCGAGAATAACAGGAGAGCAAAGTACTACGTCATCACAGAGAAAGGTCGAAAGAGACTCAGCAGTGAAACCCGAGAATGGGGAAAGCAAGTAGCGGCAATCGCGAGAATCCTGGAGGCGTCGTAAGAGGCCATGTCATTGATTCGTAGCTTAGCCGCTGGACTCCGATCATTGTTCCGAAAGGAACAGGTGGGCCGGGAATTGGACGAGGAATTGACCGGCTTCCTGGAAATGGCAACTGAGGAAAAAATCAAATGCGGTATGAGCCGGCAGGATGCGCGGCGAGAGGTACGCTTGGAGATGGGGAGCCTCGAAGTCACCAAGGAGGTCGTGGGCACTGCCGGGTGGGAATCCTTTGTGGAGACGTGGTGTCAGGATCTCCGCTTCGCTGCTCGCATGCTGCGTACGAATCCAGGTTTTACAACCGTCGCCGTCTTTACGCTAGCGCTTGGCATTGGTGCGAACACTGCAATCTTCAGCCTCGTTGATGCCATACTGCTGCGCCCACTTCCCTATAAGGATTCAGACCGGTTGGTCCAACTGATCGAACACGATCAGAAGCGCGGAGTGGATCTCGACTGGGTTTCTTTTCCGAACTTCCGAGACTGGGCAGAGCAGAGTAAGTCATTCGAACAAATGGCTGCCTACAAGTTTCACGTGTTCAATCTCACGAATGTGAGCCAAGCGCAGGTGCTCTTTGGGATAAAGGTGTCGGCCAACCTGTTGCCTGCGCTAGGCGCACACCCGATTCTTGGTCGCAATTTCCTGCCTGACGAGGATCGGCCAGGCCGCGACCATGAAATTATCTTAAGCTATGCCACGTGGAGAGATTCGTTCGGGGCAGATCCGCAAGAAATCGGCAGGACGCTCACATTGAACGGCGAGCCTTACACGGTGATTGGAGTGATGCCTCCCGAATTCAATTTTCCGCCAACGGTGCCCATCACGTCGTCAGTCCCTTCAAGGAGGACAGAGTTCCTGACTCCGCTAGGCCTCGCGTTTCGTCCGAACGAGCGCGACTGGAACATGTTGGGGGTCATTGGCCGACTCAAAGGAGGTACCGAACTGGCCCAGGCCCGCGCTGATTTGGCCATCATCGGTCGCAATCTAGCGCAACAGTATCCAGATCAGAATCAGCAAATCCAGGTGAATGTTGAACCGTTGCTCGATCGTGTGGTTGGAAATGTCCGACGCTTTGGGTTTTTTTCGGGGCAATCTCTCTGGTACTTCTCGTTGTGTGTGCAAATATTGCCAACCTCTTGCTCGCACGATCAACGATTCGTCAGAAAGAGTTCGCGGTGCGCATATCCCTCGGCGCGAGCCGGTTACGGTTGCTTCGCCAACTCCTAACCGAAAGCCTGATTTTGGCAACTGCGGGTGGGGCATTTGGAGTGGTGCTTGCCTACGCTGGTGTTTTCCTTCTCATTTACTTGAGCCCTGACGCTTTCCCTCGCCTTAGGGACGTGGCGGTAAATGGGCGAGTGCTCGGCTACACCTTTTTTATTTCGGTGCTGACGGGAGTCATCTTTGGCTTCGCGCCATCTTTGGAAGTCTCACCCGTCGACGTGAGTCAGCCTTTGAAGGCTCAAGGAGCAAACACAACGTCGAGTGCAAAGCATTTGCATCTGCGCAGCATGCTGGTGATTTCGGAAGTGGCGTTGTCGTTGGCGCTGCTGATCGGAGCAGGTCTGATGCTGAAGAGTTTCGTGCGCCTGCAGCGAGTCGATCTGGGCTTTCGCCCACAGAACTTGCTCACACTATGGACGGTCGTTTCTGAGGCGAAGTCCGTACCGTTACAACGGGCTGGGTTCTATCAGCAGGCGTGGGAACGAATTCAGAGCCTGCCTGGCGTTGCATCGGTTGGTGCCATCGACAATCTTCCATTGAGCGGGATTCACGGGGGCGGCCCCGTTACCGTCCAGGGTCATCCAACGGAGTCTGACGTAGACGCTCCCAGCGCTTATCGGTGCATCGTGAGCGTGAACTACTTTCCCACCATGGGTATTCCTCTCCTTCAGGGCCGGGAATTCACGGAGCGGGACCGGGGCGGCGCGCTCACGGTACTGATCATCAACGAGACAGCAGCTCAACGTTATTGGCCGGGCCAGAATCCCATTGGCAGCCATCTGAGTTTCACGGTTGGCCGCGCGCAACCAACCTGGCTGGAGATCGTCGGAGTCGTGAAGGACGTTTTGCACGACGGACCGGAGGTAGCGGCGAAGCCTACAATCTACATGCCATTCCTCGAAGCGCCCCAAGCGTTTATGGTGACGGTGGTGCGCACACAAAGCGATCCCACTTTTCTAACTCTGCCGGTGCGGGGAGCCATCGCCGAAGTGGACAAGGATCAACCAGTATTGATGACTCGCACAATGGCAGACATTTATACAGACGCTGTCGCTCAGCGGCGATTCAACACGGCCTTAATTGCCTTATTTGGAGCGCTGGCGCTTCTGCTGGCGATGCTCGGCGTCTACGGCCTGATGGCTTTCGCTGTGACGCAACGTACACACGAGATAGGAGTGCGAGTCGCGTTAGGCGCGCAGCCCTGGGACGTATTGAAGCTTGTGCTCGCCCGGGGGCTTACGCTTACTTTCGCTGGCATCGCAGTCGGGCTGGGAGCGGCCCTCATCCTCACTCGCTTCCTCTCCAAACTGCTATTTGATGTTCCGCGAACCGACCTCGTGACGTTCGTTGTCGTTTCGTCGTGCTTGGGAGGCATCGGATTGCTTGCGTCCTACATCCCGGCACGGCGCGCTCTGCGCGTGGACCCGATGCTGGCACTTCGGTACGAGTAGCGCAGACTGGTTGCTGAATCTGGTCTTTGATCCCATTCAAAAGGAAAGTGCGGTCCGAGTGAATGTAACAGCGACAAAGAAATGAGGGTTTCACGCAGAACTTCCAGGAGGGAGCATTACGATGCTAGGCAAATCGACTGAAGAATGGCACTATGCCTTGGGGGGTGGGGTCGAACAGTAGGGGAGTTAACGCGTACTTTCGAGGAGTTGCCGGCTGCCACGCGGTGCTTCGACATCGGACATGCTCGCCGGTGTGATACATCGATGACGGAAGCATACAAGATCCTCAAAAAGGTCGGGAACAGATTGAAACAGCTTTACGTCAGCGAAGTAAACACAACGAACCGGCACGATCCGATCTCTTACGCTGCCAAGATTGCCTTTCATGAGGCTGCCCATCTCCTCAAATATTGCTGTGATTATTGAGAGTCGAGTGACGCAGCCAGAAATAAGACGGACGCATTCTCTTGAGTCACGTGTATCGTAATGCCGATTCTTGCCCAACAGCGCTGTCTGCCGTGAGGTATGCCGTGAGACCTGTCGGGAGATTATGGCTCCCCCTCTTCGTCCTTTGCTGTGTCCGCTTAGCGCCAGCACAATCTCCCTCCGATTCCAGTCTTCTGGTAGCGATTGATTCCGGAGTGCTCGAAGGTGTGCCCTTCGGCTCCGCGAGGGATGAAGTGATGTTTCTGGGGATTCCTTATGCTGCACCGCCAACCGGAGACCGACGCTGGAAACCTCCTCAGCCGGTTGAGAAATGGCAGGGCACGCGTAAGGCAAACAGGTACGGCGGGGACTGTTTTGAAGCAGATGACCCTCACGCAGACGATTTAACGAAGGAGATGGTCCAGACGGTTGACCCTTATTTCACCTATCGACACGACGAGGACTGTCTCTATCTGAATGTGTGGACGACGAAGGTGCCGAAAGATCATTCCGGCGGGAAACTGCCAGTCATGGTCTGGATTCACGGTTCCGACCAGCCAGCCCAATTTCTGCCTGCAGGGCCGACGCTGGCCCGCAAGGGAGTTGTTTTCGTCAGCACGAATTATCGCGTAGGGGCGCTCGGCTTCATGGCCCATCCCGCACTCACAGCGGAATCTCCGTACCAGGCCTCGGGCAATTACGGAATTCTTGATCTGATCGCAGCGCTGGAATGGACTCAGCGTAACATCTCGAAGTTCGGTGGAGATCCCACAAAAGTCACCATCTTCGGCGAGTCCTCGGGCGGAATGATGGTCTGTTTCCTAATGTCTTCGCCGTTGGCACGAGGTCTGTTTCAACAAGCCATCGTGGAAAGCCTGGGCTGCGCCGATACCATCTCGCCCGAGTTGAAAACTTCATCCCATTATGAAGGCGGAGTTGGTACGGCCGAAGAGATCGGGCTACGCCTGATACGGGATCTCGGCATTGCGGACGGTCCCGACGCCTTAACAAAACTTCGCGCGAAAGGCCCGAAGGAAATTACGGCTGTCCCGGGCCACGACAGCTCAGTCAACTTCGACATCGAAAGCGTCATCGACGGCTGGGTGCTACCCGAACAGCCGGCAACGATCTTCGCGCAGGGCCGGCAGGCCAAGGTGCCAGTCATCGTCGGCAGCAACGCGGATGAAGGGACAACTGTCGTCGAGGAGACTCTGCACGGCCCCCCAACTTTGGCCAATTACAAGGCTTTCCTGAAGAGCGAATTTGTAAATGACGCGGTCGCTGACGAGATTTTTCGGATGTATCCGGCGACCTCGGACGCAGATAGTCGCGCCGCCTTCATTGCCTTCGACACAGACTACGAGTTTGGTAATTCCGTCCATGTCATCGCTAAGGATACGGCTGAAGTTGGACAGAAGGCGTGGTTGTACTATTTCAGTTATCCAGCCAGATCAAAGTTTTACGAAGGCTCGGGCGCGTTTCACGGCATCGAACTCAAGTTTCTCAGCGGGTGGTTTTATCCCAGCCACTGGGGCCAACCTGACGCTGAAGACAAGAAACTCGTCGAATTAATAACGGGATACTGGACGCAGTTCGCCAAAACCGGCGATCCCAACAGCTCCGGGCTTCCGCCCTGGCTCGTCTACGACCCTAAGGCAGACTTGGTACTGGAAATTGGGCATGAGGTAAGACTGCGGCCTACGCCTCATGCGGACCGCTTCGCCGTGTTCGAGAGGAGTCTGAACAGCAGGCTCGCCTCGATATCGACCTCGGGTAAAGGGCCGGACCCGACTCCGCAGAAATGAATGGGGAAAACGGCAGGAATTGAGAAGTACCGCAGGCTCCAACCTCATGCCATTCCGCCCGAATCACGGGCTAACCTAATTCCTAAGGTAAGAGTTCCCGACGATACACCCGAAATCTTCCAGGTGCCCGGAGGCGACGAACGACGTTATGCGCAGCGCCTACTCCAGGAGTTTCTCGATCGGCTCCCAATAGTGTGCTTTCCATCCCGAAGCCAGAACTTCCGCCTCGCCTTTAGGAAAGCCCGTATGATCAAACACGATCTTGGTCCCGGAGCCTTGCACCACGAGCTCGAACTTCGCAATCGAATAGATGCCTGGAGCCCAGCCGCCCGTTCGCCAGGCCTGCACGATTCGCTCGTCCGGCACAAGTTCGACTTGTCGTCCCGTGATGTACCCCCCGAAGAGCGTGAACGCGCCTCCCACTTCACGACTGATCTCCGCGGGCTTGTCTCCGAGGTGCATGGCTTGCATGGCTCCACTGAGCTGTATGACTTTGTTGAACTGTTTGGAGTCAGTGAGCGCTTCGTAGACGCGTTTCCGGGTCGCTTTGAAAGCAGTCTCTTGGTGAATGGATTCCGCCGTATGAGAAATCTCATCGTCGGCTCCCGCCCAAGCATTCGTTGAGCCCAGGGTTAAACCAGCGAATGTCATCGCAACCCCGACGATTGCCTGTCGCCGCGTGGGCCCATTGGCCAGCGCCGCCAGATTTGTTCCATCGCTCATCATTGTCATTGTGCTTAGTCCTCCCGAAATTTGCGTTCACACGTTCTGGGACGCAAGCTGCGCGTTCTCTGCCGCCTGCTTAGCTTCCACTGGATCAGCTGTCATCGATTAGGATGTAAACTCAGGCTTGGCGAAATTCGGATCCTTCCTGGTGGCTTGCTCGACCCAAGAATTCCGCCAAACACATCATAAATAATGAATTCCTCGTAACTCTGGAGTACGACCAGACGGGATGACGAGCAGAGCGGACGGCCCTTTGCCGACCATTGACGAAATCAAAGATGCGCAGCAGTTGGTGTATGCGGTGATGCCACCGACACCACAGATTGTTTGGCCTCTGCTATGCGAGCGGCTGGGAGCCGAGGTGTGGGTAAAGCATGAGAACCACACTCCGATTGGGGCGTTCAAGGCTCGCACCGCCGTGGTCTATGCGGCGGAACTGTTTCGTAGATCAGACCATATCAAAGGCTTGGTTACGGCCACCCGCGGCAATCACGGGCAGTCGGTGGCGCTGGCCGCGAACAGGTTCAAGGTGCCGGCGCACATCGTAGTGCCGCGGGGAAACAGTACGGAGAAGAATGCCGCGATGCGGGCACAGGGAGCCAATCTCATAGAGTTTGGCAGCGACTACCAGGAGTCCAGAGAGCACGCGCAGAAACTGGCGGAGCAGCACGGCTGGCACTTCGTGCCGTCCTATCATCGGGACATCGTGAAGGGCGTCGCCACCTATTGGCTGGAGTTCTTCTCCGCGGTGGCCGATCTAGACGTGGTTTACGTGCCCATCGGACAGGGATCGGGTATCTGCTCCTGCAGCGCCGTCCGCAATGGCCTGAATCTGAAAACGAGGATTGTAGGCGTGGTTGCCGAAGGCGCGCCTGCCTACGCGCTTTCGTTTGAGGCCGGGCGCAAGGTCGCGGCTCCGGTAACCACGTTGCTGGGTGACGGGATGGCTTGCCGCGTACCCGATGACGCTTCGCTCGAAGTGGTGCTGGAGAACGTCGACCGCGTGCTGCGCGTGAGCGAAGAAGAAATCGGCCAGGCCATGAAGAGCTATTTCACCGACGCGCATAACATAGTGGAGGGAGCGGGCGCAGCCGGGCTGGCCGCCGCCCTGAAGGAGAAGCACTCGCTCCGGAGAAAACGCGTGGGTCTAGTCGCCACCGGCGGCAACGTCGATCATGACGTGTTTGCGAAGATTCTGTCGGATTGAGGCGGGTGAGCTACAGCCTCCGGGACAGACTCGATCGGATGAGTTGGTCGCTCTTGCTGGAGCTGCTTCGGATCGTAAGCGTCTGACCAACACAACTGTTCGACAGGCGGCTTGCCGATCTCCCGATCCAGCGCCTCGCAGACTTTACTCCCGCTGTCTGGGCCAGGCAGCACCCATAATTGTCCGGCCGCCCTACTTCGAATTCTTATGTTCTGCGTTCTGACTCCTCGAGGACATAAGCGCACTCTCCAGGTTCGCGCGGGAGAAAGCCAGGTGCGGATGGTCCGGTGCAAGCCGGCTTTGAAGAGTCTCCACTGCACTCTGCAGCATAGTCGCCGCTTCCTTCGATCGTCCTTTTCGGTTCAGCAAAGCACCCATATTATTACGCGTCAGAGCCGCGTCCGGACTTTCTACACCTAACAGTTTCTCCTTGATCGTCAGCGCTCGCCGGTAGAGTTTTTCAGCCTCGTCTAGATCACCGCGAGTGCAAAGGACTGCGGCCAGGTTGTGCAGGTTCGACGCCACTTCATAGTGCTCCGGCCCGAATGTCTTCTCAAAGATCACCAGCGCTCTTCTATATATGGCTTCGCTTTCGTCATATCTTTGGAGTCCATCGAGAATCGCCGCGTAGGCGACGGCGTCGAACAAGGTCTGAGGGGCGTCTTCGCCAAACAGTCGCCGAGAAATCTCCCAAGCTTTGCGACCTGGAGGTTCGGCGGCCGTGAAGTCTCCCCTGGAATGGAGAATGCCACCGATATTATGATAGATGACGCTGCAGGCCAGGCAGTCCTCGCCGTTCAGTTTGACGACGGCATCAAGAGCCTTTTGGTACAAGTGCAACCCCTCGTCGAAGCGGCCCCAAGCCTTGTAGAGAACGGCGAGATTATTCCTTGTGTCGGCTACCTGCTCTGACGCCTCACCGAACTCAGCGGCCACGATCCGTAACGCTTCTTTGAGACTCACCTCGGCGCGAACGAAATCACCGAGCATGCGGCAAATCTCGCCGATCAAGCCCATTGTCCTGGCGCGAATCTGGGCGGCGCCTTCGCCGGTGAAGAAATCGCCCAACCGATCTTCAATAGAATGCGCCCGTTCTGCCAACATCAAGGCGTCCTGGAATCTCTGGCGTTCATTTTCGATTTCGGCAAGATCGTTGAGTAGATTGGCGGTATCGGGTGAGTTTGCATCACCCGACTCTTCGAGAAGCAGCAGAGCTTTTCTCACAGCCGTGGCCGCCTCTTCCAGTTTCCCTTCAGCCTGTAGATTCCAAGCCTGCTCCTGTAGTTCGACAGCGAGTTCGCCTGCGCCGCGTCTGTTCATGGATGTGCCACCACCAGAAGTGTCTTGGCTCGCCGAGTTACGCAATCCAGGCATTGTCTCAGGTTTTGAGGATCAAGCGCACCAAGGCTTTCGTCCAGCATCACGACTTCCGCATTCTGCAACAACGCGCGCGCCAGAAAAACTCGTCCGCGTTCCCCTTGCGAAAGCTGCCAGCCCGTCTCGCCGACGATCTGGTCGAGCCCAGCCGGCATCCGCTCCAGCAGAGGTCCCAGACCGAGTTCTTGGCACAACTCTTTAGCCTCGTCGAGGTCCTGGGCGGAGTGTGGGTAGGGCCGCCCCAACAGGAGATTGAAGCTGAGAGGCGCAGTAAATACATGGTTCTCGTGATACTGCGGAGCTACGGCGATGCGATGTCGCCAAGTTGCTTCGCCGAGTGTATGCCGATCCAGTCCCCCCGCTAGTAGCAGACCGCCGGAAGGACGCCGCAAGCCACCGAGCAGTGAGACTAAGGTGGACTTGCCGCTGCCGGAGTC
>Ga0209420_1000254_pt1 | contig 31681 bp, 29 predicted proteins | sample BlaSpr_A8_OM1_O1_FD_187972 | JGI IMG/M metagenome (GOLD analysis project Ga0209420, IMG submission 187972) | Forest soil microbial communities from Thunder Bay, Ontario, Canada - Black Spruce, Ontario site 2_A8_OM1_O1 (SPAdes) (version 2) | ecosystem: Environmental > Terrestrial > Soil > Boreal...
AACACCCACCACAACATCCACTTTTACCTTGACATAATGCGCAAAATTCGCGAGGCTATCCGTTTTGGGAAGCTCGAAAAGTTCCGCTCTGACCTTCAGGCTCGTCTGAAATAAGACAAACCCAGGCAGTTGGTGGGCGCGGTCGCAGGGCGGAGCAGCGTCTTCGGTGAACGAGTTCCGGCTTGCCGTCCCCGGCAAGTTTGTCCGTCCTGGCGGATTGGCCCTGCTGAGCCGAAGTGCCGGCGAAGAAGGGAAAGGCGTAATGATCGTGACAATTTCTATGTTGGCTTCAGCGAACCTCGCTCTGAGCCTGGTCGCGCAGGGGCAGCCGGGTGGAATAGCGTTATTCCTGCCGCTGATCCTGATCATGGTGATTTTTTATTTTCTGATGATCCTGCCGGCGCAGCGCCGCCAGAAGAAAGTCACGGAAATGCTGTCGACCCTGAAAAACGGAGATAAAGTCATCACCAACGGCGGAATCTATGGCACGATTGTCGGCCTCGAAGGCGACACCGTGCAACTGCGCATCGCCGAGCAAGTGAAGATGAAAGTAGCCCGCAACGCGATTGCGGGACTGCAGTCAGAACCGCCGAAGGAGAGTTAGGCAGCCCGCATGAATCCCCAGCTCAGATGGAAGTTCATTCTAATACTGATCGTCATTTTGATTTGCTTGTATGGCCTTTTGGGACTGCCCACGTTTCCAACGTCGCTGGCGCAGGTGAAGGCGAATCTGGCGGATCGCATCAAGCTGGGTCTGGATTTGAAGGGCGGTAGCCACCTGGTGCTGCAGGTGCAGGTGGACGAAGCCATCGGCCAGCGCTGCGATCAGGCCGTTGATCAGCTCACCAAACAAGTCCACGAGAAGAACATCGTCGTAGGAGATATCCGCCGCGTGGACGACACACACATTGAGGTGGATAACGTCGACACCAACACTTCCGGCGCATTCCGCGATTTGATCAGCACGCAATTCACGGACTGGGCTTCGGCTCCCGCCGCGGGCGTAGTGAACGGTTACCTGCTGACGCTGCGGCCCTCGATCATCGCTGATCTGCGTCGCGACACGATGAGCCAGGCTCTGGAGACGATCACGCGGCGCATCAACGCACTGGGCTTGACCGAGCCGACTATCGCGACTACAGGCCGCGGCGACAACGAAATCCTCGTGCAGCTACCCGGCGAAGGTGATCCGAGCCGCGCCAGGGCCGTGATTCAAGCGGGCGGACAACTGACGCTGAACCGCGTGGCCGACGATCAGACGTATCCGTCCGAAGTTGCAGCGCTGTCCGCCAAGGGTGGGGTGCTGGCTCCGGGAACCGTAATTGTCCCCGGCAAATCCGAAGCGCAGAGCGGCTTTCCCGCGCAGACGGTTTATTACATTCTGGATCGCGCGCCCATCGTCACCGGGCAAGACTTGCGCGGAGCCAGTCCAGCACCGAATGGAAACAATCCCGGACAATTTGAAGTGCGCTTCCAGCTCTCGACTTCGGCGGCGACGCGGTTTGGTCCATTCACCGAAGCGCAATCGCAATTGTCGCCCAAAGGGCGCATGGCGATTGTGCTGGATCATCAGGTGTACAGCGCGCCGGTGGTTAACGGTCGCATCGATGATTCCGGCGTGATCGAGGGAAATTTCACCGAGGAGTCGGCGCAGGACCTGGCGCTGGTCTTGCGCGCCGGCGCGCTGCCCGCTTCCATTAAATATTTGGAAGAGCGCACGGTGGGCCCATCGCTGGGAGCTGATTCGATTCGCGCGGGCGTACGGGCTTCGATCGGCAGCTTGATCGTGGTGATGATCTTTTTAGTGATCTATTATCGGCTGAGTGGTGTCAATGCAGTGGTGGCCCTGATTCTGAACTTGATTATCCTGGTGGCGTTCATGGCGATTGCCGGGGCGGTGCTCACCCTGCCCGGGATTGCCGGCGTAGTGCTGACGATCGGTATGGGCGTTGATTCCAACGTGCTGGTGTTCGAACGCATACGCGAGGAATTGCGCAACGGCAAGGCTCCGGCGACGGCCGTGGATCTGGGATTCCACAACGCGTTCCGGACGATCATCGATACGCACGTGACGACGCTTGTTTCGGCGGCCTTCCTTTTGTTGTTTGGCACGGGACCCGTGCAGGGCTTTGCGATCACTTTGATCATCGGTTTGCTGGCGAACGTATTTACTTCGATTTTTGTCTCGCGGGCCATTTTCGACTGGCATTTGTCGCGTAACGACCGTCAGGCGGAACTTAGTATTTAATCGGGTATTCAGGGTATTTTGCTGGGCATTGCGCAAGTGCAATCGTTTCGCCATGGCGCGGGGCGCGCCATGCACTACCTGACCGCGGCCCCTACACGACGCTTATGCTGCAGGGACGGGACTTAGAGCCCGCCCTGCCAATACCCGATGAACCAGGCCGGCCGCGGGGAACTAACACAACCGGTCCGGTGTCAAACAAAGGTGGATAGGTATCGGAATGGAATTTTTCAAGGGCGTTAACGTTGACTGGATGGGGAAGGCGAAGTACTTCGTCGCCCTTTCGCTGATCCTGCTGCTTGTGGGCTGGGCTTCGATTCTGAAGAACGGCGGGATGCGGTACGGAATCGATTTCCGCGGTGGCACGCTGGTTTATGTGCGCTTCGCCGGACCTGCGCCGCTCGATCAGATTCGCAAGGGCCTTTCTTCCGCCGGGCTAAATGACAGCACCATCCAGACGATCAGTGACAACGTGCTGGGCGGCGGCTCGCAGAACGATGTGGTGATCGGCCTGGAGCAAAAAGGCCAGAGCGACGAAGCGACGCTTGATGCCGGCAGGGAAGCGATCGTGAACGTGCTGCACAAGACGTTCGGCACGGCGGATACCGGCGGCAAGCCGGATTTCAATTCCGTGACCAAGGACCAGCTGGCCGCGGCGCTTACTGTAAAAGATCCGCTCGCGCTCGGGGCGGCGGCCGGTGATCGTTACAATCAGCTGGCGCAGCGTTTGCTCGCCGCGCGCGACGCCGATCACAGCGGCATCGTCACCAGCTTCGATCAGCTGAAAACCGTGGACGGCGCGACGCCGGCGGTGCTCAGCGCTTTGAACAACGGATTCGTGCTCGGCAATTTCACAATTCGCGACGTGGAGATCGTCGGCCCCAAAGTCGGCGCGGAGCTTCGCCTGCAGGCAATTCGCGCGACTTTGTATGCGCTGGCCGGAATGTTGATATATATTGCCTTCCGGTTTGAGTGGGTTTACGGAGCCGCCGCGGTGATCGCGGTGTTCCACGACGTGCTCATTACCCTGGGTTTCTTCTCGCTCTTCCATTACGAAATTTCGCTGACGGTGATCGCGGCATTGCTGACCTTGGTTGGCTACTCGATGAACGATACGATCGTGATCTTCGATCGCGTGCGTGAGGACCAGCGTTTGATGCGCCGCGAAGCGTTTCCAGACGTCGTGAATAAGGCCATCAATCAAACGCTTTCACGTACGATATTGACCAGTGGATTAACGTTCCTAACCGTCCTGGTACTTTTCCTCATGGGCGGCCAGGTGCTTCGTGCTTTCTCTTTTGCCATGGTGGTAGGAGTTGTGGTAGGAACATACTCCAGTTTCGGTATTGCCGCGCCCATTGTAGTGGTTTGGAACAAATATCGCGGTCAGGGAACTGCCGTTCGCGCCGGATCCGCAGCCGATAAGCGCGTGGTGGCAGCTGCTAGGAGGTAGGGAGCCATGTTTGACGATCTCGTTGTCTCCAGTGCCAATCCGAAAAGGACGAACAATTCCTGGACGGTGGCTCTTTCGGCCATCATTCAGGCTTGTTTGCTGGGCATCTTGATTTTGATTCCGCTCATCTATACCGAAGCTTTGCCCAAGACATTGCTCACCACTTTCCTGGTGCCGCCGCCGCCCCCGCCGCCGCCTCCGCCGCCTGCCGCGGCGATACAGAGAATCGTGAAGCCGGTGGTGCGCCTGATTCACAACGGTCAGATGATGGCGCCGACGGTGGTCCCGAAGAAAGTGGAAATGATTAAGGAAGAAGAAATGCCGCCGGATGTTGGCGCGGTTGGCGTAGTCGGCGGCGTCCCTGGCGGTGTGCCGGGTGGTCAAGCCGGCGGCGTGCTGGGCGGCATCATCGGTGGCTCGGGCGGCGGCATGCCTCCCCCGCCGAAGGCGACTCCTCAGCGCATCCGTGTGGGTGGCAACGTGGCGGCGGCCAAGCTGGTTCGCCAGGTCACTCCGCTGTACCCGCCGATTGCCAAGACCGCACACATTTCCGGCACGGTGATTTTGCACGCCGTGATCGCCAAGGACGGCACGATCCAGAATCTGGATTATGTCTCGGGTCCTCCGCTGCTGATGAAGAATGCCATGGATGCGGTGCGTCAGTGGCGCTACAGTCCCACCTTGCTCAACGGTGAACCGGTGGAAGTAGACACAACAATTTCGGTCGTCTTTACTTTGGGCGGTTAAGCAAGGCTTGCTTCAAGCTCTTCGCGGGGCTGGGGCGGAAATAAAATCCGACCGGCAGAAACTTGCTGCCTTGGTCGTCTCACAGGAACGGAGGATCAGATAATGCTTGCGAATTTACTTTTTGCCGGTGTGGTGATGTTTCAGCAGCCAACGGGTGAAGTAGGCTGGGACCTGGTGAGCATGTGGCACAACATGGGTATCCCTGCCAAATCCGTCGTAGCCATTCTATTCATTATGTCCGCCTGGTCGATCGGCATCATGATTGACCGCGCGTTGATGTACAGCGCCGCGCGCAAGCAGTCGCGGATTTTCGTGCAGCAAGTGGCGGGCGCGCTGAAAGACAACAAGCTCGACGAAGCGATCTCCATTGCCGAGCGCAACAAGAAGAGCCACATCGCCAAGGTCGTTGCGACCGGCTTGTCTGAATTCCAGGCAGCTTCGGCGCAAGTCGGCGATGAAGAAGTGATCGAAGCGGCGAACCGCGGTCTGGAACGCTCGGTCGCGATCGTGCACGCCGAAATGAAGCGCGGCCTTTCCGGGCTCGCAACCATCGGCTCGACGGCTCCGTTCGTCGGACTGTTCGGCACCGTGATGGGCATCATCAACGCGTTCAAAGGCATTTCCGCATCGAAGGCCACCGGTCTATCGGCGGTCGCCGGCGGTATTGCTGAAGCGTTGGTCACGACCGCGCTCGGCTTGGTCGTCGCGGTTCCTGCCGTGTGGGCGTTCAACTATTTCACAAATAAAGTGGAAGCCTTCGACGTGGAGATGGACAACTCCTCGATGGAGCTGATCAACTACTTCATCACACGCCGCGGCGGGAAGAAGTAAGCCATGGCCTACAAGCCCAAAGCACCGCCGGTGATGGCCGCGCCGAACGTGATTCCGATGGCGGACATCATGCTGGTGTTGCTGATTATTTTCATGGTGGTTACGCCCATGTTGCAGAAGGGCGTCTCCGTGGATATGGCCAAGGTGAATAATGCCCGGGACCTGCAGGATGCCGACAAGGATGACGCCATCATTTTGGCCGTCACGCGTGACGGCAAGATGTACTTGGGCAGCACGCAGGTCACCCTGGACGACATCACCACCAGGATCAAGGACCTGATCGCCAACCGCCTGGACAAGACCGTATTCGTGCGCTCCGATTCGCGTGCAAAGTACGGCGACGTGGTCAAGGCTGTTGACGAAGTCCGTGCCGCCGGCGTCGATCATCTGGGCCTGCTTACGGAAAAGATTCACCCCAAGAATGGACCGGCTCCTCCACCACCTCCGCCTGGCACGTAGGAATGGGCGCGAGGTCGAGCTCATAGAACATAAGGAGTTTTCCCATGGGAATGGCAGTAGGTGGCAGTAAGGGTTCGATGTCCGAACCGAACATCGTTCCTCTAATCGACGTACTGTTGGTGCTGATCATCATCTTCATGGTGATCACGCCCACGATTCCGCAGGGTCTCGATGCCCTGGTGCCGCAGCCGACTCCTCCGAACCAGAAGCAGGATGACGCGCTGCTGGCGAAGACCATCGTTGTGCAAGTCACCTCCAACGGCAAAGTGATGATCAACCAGGATGACACCACCTGGGATGCTCTGGGTCCGCGCCTGGAAGACATTTTCAAGCAGCGCGCCGAGAAAGTGGCTTTCGTGAAGGGCGACGACGCTGTGGAATTTGCCCAGGTGGCGCGCGCGATTGACATCATGCGCGGCGCCGGGATTGACAACGTCGGCCTGATTACCGCGAAGATCGAAGCAGGGCAGTAATTTTCATTCGGCTGCAGGTTCCGATGGCTTCGGGAATTCGGCGCAGTCTTCATCAAGGAGAGCAAGGGATGCAGCGGAAGCCTCACACAGTTATTCTTCTCGCCGTGGTAGTGGCCTCACTCACCGCGGGCGCTGGTTGCGACAAACTGCGCGCGCGCGACAAGCTCAACAAGGGCGTGCAAGCCTATAAGGCCGGGCAGACGGACCTGGCCATCGAAGATTTCAAGACCGCGAAAGATTTGGATCCTGGACTGACCAACGCGCGGCTCTATCTGGCCACCGCTTACTCCGCGCAGTACATTCCCGGCGCTCCTTCCCCTGAAAATATTCGCAACGGCCAGCAGGCCGCGCAGGAATTCAGAGAAATTCTGGCGAACGATCCCAAGAGCCTTTCCGCGATTGATGGTCTGGGCTCGACGCTCTACAACATGGCCGGCGGACCGCCCTTTGATCCCAAGATGATGGAGGAATCGAAGAGCTTCCACCAGCAGCACATCCAACTGAAACCGGACGATCCCGAGCCATATTATTGGGTGGGCGTGATTGACTGGTCGCTGGCTTTCCGCGGCAACCGGGATTTGCGCGAGGAGTACAACAAGACTGCCCGGAAGTCCGTTTCGGATACCGATCCCATGCCTCCCGCGCTCGCCGCGCAGTTCCAGCAGAAATTCGGATCGACCGTTGATGAGGGCATCGCCAGCCTGCAGAAAGCCGTTCAGCTGCGCGAAGACTACGATGACGCGATGGCCTACCTCAACCTACTCTATCGGCAGAAGGCGGACATGGAAACAACCCCAGAGGCTCACGACGCCGATGTGAAGCTCGCGAACGATCTGGTGGATAAGGTAAAAGCCATCAAGCAAAAGAAAATGGAGGCGCCGCAGCCGGCGTCCTGAGCGCGGTTTTTTTCGATTAGCAATATTTCCAGCCGGCGGGTTTTCTTGACTCGCCGGTTTTTCTTTTTTGCCCTTGCTGTTGTAGCGGCGCACTTTGGTGCGCCATCGGTGCGCGGCCGTGACCGCTACAAAGCTTGCCACAGTGCCGCCAAGCGCGTCCACGCTGCCAGGAGGGAACAACACGCATGAACATGATTCGCGGCATGGTGACGGCGCTGGCTTGCGTTCTCTTTCTGGCTCTGTTCGTCTCGAATTCTCGCGCGACGCGCGTCCCTGGCTTATCCCATGCCGAAGACGCCGACGATCCCTGGTCCGCCTCGCAAACGGTGCAGCCGGCTGATCTGGTGAAGGAACTTGCCGCGCCGGCTCATCCCGACCAGGCCGCCGTGGTATGCGTGGGGTTTCGTCCGCTTTTTCAGGGCGCGCACATTCCGCACGCCGTGTTTCATGGAGCCGCTTCCACCGACCAAGGGCTGGCTGAACTGAAGACCTGGGCGAAAACCATTCCCAAGGCGACGAATGTGGTGTTGTACTGCGGCTGTTGTCCGCTGGCGCACTGCCCCAATCTGCGGCCGGCGTTCGTGGCCATGCGCGATATGGGTTTTACGAATCTACGCGTGCTGATTCTTCCCAACGACTTCCATACGGATTGGATTCAGATGGGCTATCCCGTCGAGAAGGGGAAATGACGCGGGCTCGAGCTGCGTCGAGTTCCCTCAGCTACGAGCCTTGCGGCTTGATCACGGTTTGCTCTCGGGCGGTTTTTGCGGCTGCAGCGCCATGCCCAGCAGCCCGGCGATCAGCACGGCGGGATAAAGTTGGCCGATGAGCGCTTCACAAACCGCCAGCGTGCGCGCGATGGGATGCAAGGGGACGATGTCGCCATATCCCAATGTCGTCAGCGTGGTAAAACTGAAATAAACGTAGCGCGCCATGGGCGACACCACTTCCTGCGTAGTCGCTGTGGGATGGATTGAGCCGGGAATGATCATGTCCGCAAGGAAGTAGGCGTACGACCACATCAGGCCGATCAGCAGGTATGCCGCGATGGCTCCCAGCACCCGATGTAAATTGATCGCGCCCGGACTGAACACTTGAATCAGAGTGATCACGGCAAACGCTAGCAGGCAAGACAACAACAGAACGGGTTCCAGCACGGGATGGCTGAACTTCGGAACGTAAACCACGGTCCAGTGCACCACCAGGCCCGCGATCGTCAGTAAAACCACCAACACCGTGAGCGTACGGCTCCGCGAGCTGGTCACGGCTCCCGAGAGCAGCAGAATCGAGATCACCAGATCGACGATGAATTTCCCGAGCCAGCCCAGGCCCGCCAGCGGGAACACCACGAAGATTATCAGGATCAGAACCGCCAGGAAAAACGTCAGGCTCTGGTCCAGCAGGCGGATGCGCGCGAAAATTCCTTCCGGCTGCGGCGCCTCGTCAATTTTAAATTCGGGTGGATTCAATTTTCCGGCTCCGCATTCCGGCAGTCACGGTACTTCCGCGGCGTCCGGCTGTCAACGTTTCGGCCGCCGCAGGTCTATGGCCCGGTTTCGGATTTTCGCGTTCATGATCACTGAGGTTCGACGAAATCCCGCTGTTGGTTAGAAACACTGTTTACAGTTGCGGGTGCCTTCCCCGCAGTGTTGCTCTTCATAAATCTGCGCGTCGTACCGATGGGCGACAAATCCGTATCAACGGTTTCTCTTCCTTTTGCCTGGCTTTTCTTTTGGTTGGGACTCAGCCTCATCCGTTCGGTCATCGCAACCCGTGGCCGAGAGTCATAGTCTATTTTGGCTCGAGATCCTCATCTATTTTTCCGAGTTTGACATCGTTCACTCCTCACACTAGGCTTCGGTCGGATGCGTACGGAGTCTGTCGTTCGCAGGGCGGCCCGGGGCTTCCACAGCAGCGGCTGTTCTTACCTAGGAGATCCATGAAAGAGTTCGTCCGCATAACGCTTTGCGTAATCTTTCTTCCGCTCGGGATGATGGTATCCGCCTCGCGAGCCGGCGCGCAGGACCGCACGCAAGGCCGCTCCATGGTTATTACGCGCAGGGGAGTGGTGTCGGCGGAGAACCCATTGGCGGCGCAGGCGGGAGCGAGTGTGCTGGCACACGGTGGCAACGCCGTGGACGCGGCAGTCGCAACCAACGCGGTCATGGGCGTGGTTGAGCCCATGATGAACGGAATCGGCGGCGATCTTTTTGCGATCATTTATGACGCGAAGACCGGAAAGCTTTATGGGCTGAATGCGAGTGGCTGGGCTCCGGCGGGACTTTCCATCGAATTTCTCAAGTCCAAGGGCACTGCGAAAATGCCGCAAGAAGGCATCCAGTCGGTAACCGTTCCGGGCGCCGTTGATGGCTGGTCAAAATTGCTCGCGCGGTTCGGTACAAAGAAATTCCCCGAACTTCTTGCCCCCGCGATTTACTACGCGCGCGATGGTTTTCCCGTGCCCGAGTGGGACGCTGCCTATTGGGCGGACTCGGTGGATCTCCTGCAACAAGACAAGAACGCCGCGGCGACCTACCTGCCCGATGGTCACTCGCCGCGAGTGGGCGAGATTTTCCGCAACCCCGATCTCGCCCGTTCGCTTGAGTCGCTGGCTTCCGGCGGCAGAGACGCCTATTACAAAGGCGCCAGCGCGAACAAGATCGTGGAGCTATCCACCAAGCTAGGCGGCACGATGACGCCGGAGGACTTGGCCGAGTACTCCGGCGAATGGGTCGAGCCGATTTCGACCACCTACCACGGCTGGACCATCTATGAGATTCCGCCGAACGGACAGGGAATCGCCGCGCTGGAAATGCTGAACATCATGGAACGATTTTCTCTCGCGCATTTCGGACCCAACTCCACCGACGCACTGCACGCAATGATCGAAGCGAAGAAGCTGGCTTACGCCGACATGTACCGTTACGTCGCGGATCCAAAGTTCAGCGAGGTTCCAGTTCAAGGCATGCTCTCCAAGGAATACGCCGCGCAACGCGCGAAGTTGGTTGATATGACCAAGGCGAATTGCACTGTGCTGCCCGGCGAGCCGCAGCTTGCGACGAGCGGCGACACGACGTATCTCACCGTCACCGACAGCGATGGCAACATGGTCTCCCTCATTCAGAGCAACTATTCTGGATTTGGGTCGGGCCTGGTGGCCGATGGAACCGGTTTTGCCCTGCAAAATCGCGGTGGGCTTTTCAGCCTTGATCCCAATTCCCCCAATAAGCTCGCCGGTCACAAGCGCCCTTTGCATACGATCATTCCGGGATTCATGACGAACGGACAGGAACGGATTGCGTTCGGAATCATGGGCGGCTTCAATCAGGCGCAAGCGCACGCGCAATTCGTTTCCAACGTCGTGGACTTCGCAATGAATATTCAAGAAGCATTGGAGGCCGCGCGCTTCAGGAAGGTAACTTTTGCAGGCTGCGATGTGGATCTGGAGGATCGCATTCCGCTCGCCGTTCGTGACGGCCTTACCCAGCGCGGCCATAAAATTAATCTTCACGGTGCATACTCCGCCAGCATGGGTGGCGGACAGGCAGTGCAACGCGATATTTCCACCGGAGCGAGCTACGGAGCCTCGGATCCTCGAAAAGATGGTGAGGCAATCCCCGAACCCTCCCCGCGACAATAACGCGCTCGGCGCGACGGTCCTCCCGCGAGGGTTGAGCGTTGATGTTGCGGCTGCAGGAGAGTGAGTGCATTAACACGCGCTCGTGACTTGTTGCCCTTCGGTTCGGGATATTCGATTGCGCGATCACCGTGGCCCAGCGGATGACGCGGGGCTCGTCAATTTCCGTGGCCAGGGACCGGTGGCTTCCCGTATTGCCAGGAAGGGCTCGCAGTGGGGAGGCCTCTGAGAATACAATAGTCTATGGACCCGGCTGGTAAACCCGCCATCTCGCAGGCTGCGCGGCGGACTGTGGATTTGCGCTTTGTGGAATTGATGGACAAGGTGCGCCGCAACCGTCCGGGCGACGACCTCGAGCTATTGCGCCGCGCTTACGATTTCGCGGCCGAGCAGCACAAGACGCAGACCCGCCTGTCCGGCGAGCCTTTCCTCTCCCATCCTGTGGAAGTGGCGCACATTCTTGCGGACATGAAGCTGGATGTGACTTCTCTCTGCGCCGCGTTGCTGCACGATGTCGTCGAAGACACAAAAATTCCACTGGAAACAATCTCCGAACACTTTGGCGCCGACGTAGCGCGCCTGGTGGAAGGCGCAACCAAGATCAGCCGCCTGGATCTGCTCGCCCCCGAAGCCCGCCAGGCGGAAAATGTCCGCAAAATGTTGCTGGCAATGGTGAACGACGTGCGCGTGGTGGTGATCAAGCTCGCCGACCGCCTGCACAATATGCGTACGTTGGAATATCTCGACTCCGAACGCCAACAACGCATCGCCCGCGAAACAATTGACATTTACGCGCCCGTCGCCAACCGCCTGGGCATGGGCTTGATTCGCGGAGAGCTGGAGGATCTTTCCTTCCGTTACCTCGAGCCCGAGGCGTTTTTTGAATTGCAGAAAAAACTCGCCACCAAACAAAAGGTCTTCGATAGATTTCTGCTGGAAGTGCAGGATTCCATCCGCGACAAAATGGTGGAGACCGGAATCCCCGCCGAAGTGCAGGCGCGTGTGAAGCGTCTCTACTCGTTGCACCTGAAGAGCCAGAAGCAGCAGCGTACGCTCGATCAGGTGTTCGACTTGCTTGCGATTCGCGTGATTACCGACACGGTGAAAAATTGCTACGCTACGCTCGGCGTGATTCATCAGATTTGGCCGCCGGTGCCGGGCCGCTTCAAAGATTACATCGCCATGCCGCGCCCGAACCTCTATCAATCGCTGCATACCACCGTGATCCACGGCGGCCAGGCCTTCGAAGTACAAATCCGCACGCAGGACATGCACCGCATCGCCGAACAAGGCGTGGCCGCGCACTGGAAATACAAAGACGGGCGCACCGAAACTTCCAGCGCCGATGACCAGCGCATCGTCTGGATGCGCCAGCTGATCGAATGGGTGCAGGAAATGCAGGAGCCCAGCGAATTTCTTTCCACCCTGCGCGTGGACCTTTATCCCGAGGAGGTTTACACCTTCACACCCATGGGCCGCGTGGTAGTGCTGCCGCGCGGCGCCACACTGATTGATTTCGCTTACGCCGTGCACACCGAAGTGGGCCATCAGTGTACGGGCGCAAAAGTGAATGGCGCGATTGTGCCGTTGCGCCATTCCGTGGCGAATGGCGACGTGATTGAAATCATCACGCAGAAAGGCCACGAGCCCTCACGCGATTGGCTTTCCTTCGTGCACACCTCGCGCGCGCGCAGCAAAATCCGCCAGTGGATCAATCTGCATGAACGCGAGCAGGCCAAGGACGTGGGCAAGCGCCTGCTGGAGAAGGAAGCGCGCCAGGCGGACATCACGCTGAAGAAAATTGCGCCGGAAGTCTGGCAGCGCGTCGCTTCCGAATACGGTTGCGGGCGCATTGACGATCTGTACGCCGACCTCGGCTACGGAAAATGGTCGGCACGGCAGGTGCTGGCGAAAGCGAGCGGCCAGCCGCTCGCCGATCCCTCCGAAGAAAAGCAGCCGAAGATTGTGGACACCGTCAAGCGCATGCTGGGCATGAATGACGGCGCGATTCTGGTGCGCGGGCACGACGATCTGATGGTGTATCGCTCGAAATGTTGTAATCCGATTCCCGGAGACGACGTGATCGGCTACGTCACGCGCGGCCGCGGGATCGCCGTGCACGGAAAAAATTGCCCCAACGTGCAGAATTTGCTCTACGATGCCGAGCGCCGCATCGCCGTGGAATGGGCCGGGCAGACGCAAGCGACTTTTCCTGTTCGCCTGCGGATTCTTACCGAGGATCGCCCCGGGATGCTGGCAAGCATTACCACGGTGATCAGCGACAACGGCGCGAACATTCGCACGTTTGAAAGCGGCGGCCAAGATTTGCGCGCGCGCATCGAAGTCGCGCTGGACGTGCTGGATCGTAAGCAGCTCGAGCGCATTCTGTCTGGCGTGAAGCGTATCCCCGGCGTGTTCGATATCGAGCGCGTTTACAACGTCTGACACCAGTCGTGCGCTTCGCCTGCTCCGCGCCTTCGTCGTCCTCCCGCAAGGTGCTGCGGCCGAAAACCCGTAATCAGTGCGCGTCACGCCATTCCAGGCGGCCGTTCACTCTGTACAATGAAAGCAATGGGAACCGTCCTCGCGATCGGTTCCACCCGCGGATTGGGCCGCGTGGTGCGCCGCAGAAGCTCGTTTAGCGCGCTTTTTATTTTTGCCGTCCTCTCGTCGCAGTTGGCCTGTGAAAGTCTCAGACCTCTGGACACCAAACCGCTCGACGACGCCGGGATGCATTACAGCTCCATCAAAGAATTGAAAGCGCTGCACATCACGGCTGCAGAGGTCGCTGAAATCGCTAAAGTTCGCCAGTCCGGGCTGAGCGACGCGGATTGCATTTCGTTGCTGCAGATTTTTCATGGCCGCGGGGAATCGTTCACCGCCGGTGATGCCGTCGCGTCCCTGCATCAGTCGGGCGTGAGCCAAGCCAGCATCCTAGCGCTGGCGGGCATGGACCAACTGGGCCTGGGTTACGGCGAGTTGCAAGCCATGCACCTGGCCGGACTTTCTGACGCCATCGTTCTGGAAGTGGCGCGCCATCACGCTTCGCGAACGCCGGCGCTATCCGGCGCGTCATTAGGCACGCTGCGCAATCTGCGGATTGATAACGCCACCTTGCTGGAACTGGTGCGCCGCGGAATTTCCGATTCTCAGGCCTCGGAAATTATCGCGCTGCGCCGCCATGGTTCGACAGACGCCGAAATCCTTCGCCACTTTGCGGCGTCCTAGCGTTTACCCTCACTGCGCTTCGATTCCCATCGCACGCGCAAGAATCGAGCCACTTTTCCATTTTCTCTTTTCTATTTCCCGTCCGCGCGGCTAAAATCCTTGCATCTTGAATCGTGTCGCGCGCCGCTCGCTCTATGCATGGCTTCCGGTTGTGGTGGTCTTGCTTTGCGCCACCAGTTGCACGGTGCCGCTGGCGCCCGGTTATCAAATCCTGAAGGAATTCCGCGAGGTTCGCTTCAGCGCCGGCCCCCCGCCCGAATTGCGGATTCGCACGACCTACACACTGCAAAATATCGGTCTGAGTGATTTGGCGTTCGTTGACGTCATTTTTCCGGACGAGAAAATCTACGGACGCACCGCGCTGCAGGTTGAATGGAACGGCCATGAAGTGACGCCCGAGAAACTTCCCGCGCAATATCAGCAGGAGCACCCCGACACGCTGCGCCTGCCGTGCGATCCGCCGTGGGCGCGCAGGGAACAGCGCAGTTTGCAGATTGATTACAATTTCGTAGCGCCAGCCGAACAGGGTACGCGCATCACGCTTGGCGCCAGCAACTTTCATCTCGATTCAGGCGGATGGATTGCTTTGCCGCAACCGCCGAACCGGGTGCTGGCTCCCTATCCGGCGCGTCCCCCGAAAACTTTTTACACCGTGCGCGCGCCGGACAATTTTCTCGTTCTTGCGGGCGGTATGCCTGCTGGTCGAAAGAAAGCCGGGGGCGAAACCGAATACCGCTTCGAACTGCGCAAGAGTGATTTGCCTGCCTACATCGTGGCGGGAAGCTATGTGGATTCGTCTTCGGGGGTGAAATCCGCGGATAAAGCCGAAGTGACCTTTTGGACGTTGCATCCGCTGCAGGGCGATCCCGCAGCGGCCGCACAGCGCATCGCCGCCGCGTGGTCCGCGCTGCAAAAAGATTTCGGCCCCCTCGATAAAGATATCCCCGGGCCCCATATTGTGGAATCCGCGGAACTGCGCGCGCGTTCTGCAGAGGAAACTCAAAGCGCGGTGGCATCGTTTCCCGGCGGTGCGCTTGTGAATCCGAGCGCGCTGGCGCTGGGATTCCGGAGCGATGAACTGACGCAGCAAATCAATCAAGCCTTGGCGCACAGCTGGTTCGGTGTGGAGATGTATCCCGCGCCGGATGCCGCGGTGGGAATCGGCGAGGGGCTTCCGAATTACGCGACGATTGTGGTGGACGAGTCCAGCGGCGGCGAGCCCGCGCGACGGCGGCGCATTCGGGAATTTCTGGAAGCTTACGACTCGGGGGTCCGGAACTATGCCGGGACGCCGAATTCAGAACAATCGATCATCACGACCATGCTGTACGATCCTTTTCCGAGGCGCCGCATCGCCGCGGCCAAGGCCGCGCTATTTTTCAGTGCGCTCGAGGATGCGTATGGCGAAGCCCCGGTGCGCAGCGGTCTGGCGCAAGTGGTTGCATTGCTCCGTGGCAAGGAAGTAGGCTTCAATGATTTGCGGGCGGCGCTCGAGCAAACCACCGGCAAGAATCTAGCTGAGCCATTTCGGGTGTGGTTGTACAGCACGGGAATGCCGCAGGATTTTCGCAATCGCTATGCGACAGAAAAATAAAAAATGAAAATGGAAAAGAGAAAGTGGACAATCGGACGGCCCGCCAGCAAGAGTGAATGAACTGGCGCAGCGGGATTTGCCTTTCCATTTTCTGCTCCCAGGAGGGCTTGTGAGGGAAGTTATTTTCACCGAAAAAGGACCCAAAGCCATCGGCCCGTACTCGCAGGCCATCAAAGCCAACGGATTCATATTCGTTTCCGGGCAGACAGCGTTCGATCCTACGACGGGCAACGCGCTCACCGGTGATGCGGCGCAGCAAGCCGAACGCATCATGGAAAATCTGAAGGCCATCGTGCAGGCAGCCGGCTCCTCGCTTGATCGCGCCGTGCGGCTGGGCGTATTCCTGAAGGACATGAACGATTTCGCTGCGGTAAACGAAGTGTACGCGCGCTATTTCCCCAAAGATCCGCCCGCGCGCACCACGGTCGAGGTGGCCCGCCTGCCCCGCGATTTCCGCGTCGAGATTGATCTGATTGCGCTCGCCTAGCGGGCCGGCTTAAATGCTGCAAGCCGCAGCGCCCGCTGCTTCCGGAGGGATGTCATGAACAAAATTACGTACGGACTGATCCTGGGCGGCATTCTGGGGATTGTCGATGGGCTTACTTCGTGGTTGACGCCCGCCGTGCGCCCGCAGCTGATGGGCATCGTGATCGGCTCGACAGGCAAAGGCTTGCTGGCCGGCCTCTTGATCGGCATTTTCGCGCGCAAGGTGCATTCGGTCGCGCTGGGTGTGCTGTTCGGATTAGGCGTCGGCCTGTTGTTCGCGTTTTTCGTCTCCTACATGCAGCGCAACTATTACGTCCAGATCATGGTGCCCGGCGGGCTGGTGGGCCTGATCGTGGGCTATGCCACGCAAAAATATGGGGATTCGTCCGACGCCGCGCCTTCCCGAACCTGATTGCCGAATCGGATCGCCAAACCCGCTTGACAGAGTGGCCTGATCGCCTGCCGTATGTGGCACTTGTGCACCTGTTGGCCTACACCGCATGGCGCCCGCCGCTATTTTTCAGTATCCTAGTCTCGTTCATATCTCTGTAAAGATTCGGCGGCAAAATCATGCGGGTACGCACTTCGGTCCCCTCCGTGCCAAAGAAACTGGAACTTTGATCAGCGCTCTACACGCCCAGCCAATACGCTTGTCACTGAGTCGCAGCGGGAATGCTGTGCGCGATTCCATTTTCACTATGGTTCGGCAATAATTAGCGGTGAGCGAATGCCTGAGACCAATTTTGACCTGATCGTGATCGGCAGCGGCCCGGCTGGGCAGAAGGGCGCGATTTGCGCTGCGAAACTGCGCAAGCGCGTTGCCGTGATCGATCGCACGCTGATGATCGGCGGCGTCTGCGTGCACACCGGCACGATTCCCAGCAAGAGCGTCCGCGAAGCTATTTTTCAACTGACCGGCAACGCCGTGAAGGCTTTTTATGGCGACAACTATCGCGGCAAGAACGACATTTCCGTGCAGGACCTTTCCTTCCGCGTGCGCACCATCATTTCCCGCGAGACAGAAGTAATTCGCGCGCAGCTGAAGCGCAACGGCGTGCAGATTTTTCAGGGCACCGCGCAATTCACCGATCCGCACACCATCGAAATTCAAGGTGACACCGAAAGAAGTGTGATCCACGGCGAGCATATTCTGATCGCCTGCGGCACTCGTCCTGCGCGCAATCCGGAAATTCCTTTTGACGATAAACGCATCGTGGATACGGACCGGCTGACGGTACTGGAAGGATTGCCGCGCGAACTGATTGTCGTGGGCGCCGGCGTCGTCGGGCTGGAATACGCTTCTTTCCTTGCGGCGCTCGGCACCGAGGTCACTCTGATTGACCAGCGGCCCACGCTGCTGGATTTTGTGGACCGCGAAATTATCGAGTCGCTTGCGTATCACCTGCGGCAGATGGGCACCACGTTTCGCCTGGGCGAGAAGGTGACGCGCGTCGGAATTGATCCGCAGCGCGATCGGGTTTTCGCGGAACTGGAAAGCGGCAAGAAGGTTCAGGCAGATGCTTTACTCTATGCCGTCGGCAGGCAGGCGAACGGGGACCAGCTGCGCATCGAAGCCGCGGGTCTGGACTCGGGCGAACGTGGCAAAATTAAAGTGAACGCGCACTATCAGACGAACGTGCCGCACATTTATGCGGCGGGCGACATTATCGGTTTTCCCGCGCTGGCCAGCACTTCCATGGAGCAGGGACGCCTGGCGAGTTGCCACATGTTCGGTGCGCCCTCCGAACACATGCCTGAACTTTTTCCTTATGGCATCTACACCATTCCGGAAATTTCCATGGTCGGCCAGACCGAAGAAACCCTTACGGCGAACAAAGTGCCGTACGAAGTAGGCATTGCGAAATACAACGAGCTGGCCAAGAGCATGATGCTGGGGGATGAAAGCGGTATGTTGAAACTGCTCTTCGACCGCAATACGCGCAAGCTGCTCGGCGTCCACGTGATCGGCCAGCGCTCCACTGAAATTATTCACATCGGGCAGGCCGTGCTGTATTACGGCGGCTCCATCGAATATTTCCGCGATACCGTGTTCAACTACCCGACCTTGGCCGAAGCATACAAAGTCGCCGCGCTCGACGGGCTCAACAAACTCTAGTCATCCGGATTTTCTTGGCGTGGGCAATACCCGTTACAACCTCTCGATCCGGTTGCCCCGAATTCATTATTGCCACATAATCCCTACGCGCAAGGACGCGCCTCTTCTGAGAGCGCGCCCGCAGTGCAATCGCGTTTCGCTGCATCGTACTCGGGCTTCCACACATCCAACCCCTCACATAATGTTTTGCATGGAAGGAGGCGCTGCTTGATCTCATTCACCGTCAATGGCAAACCTGTCACCGTGGAGGATCCTCCGTCCACTCCCTTGCTGTGGGTCATTCGCGATTCACTGAACCTTACCGGCACCAAATACGGCTGTGGCATGGCGCTGTGCGGCGCTTGCACCGTACATATTGACGGGCAAGCCGTTCGTTCCTGCGTCGCACCCGTTTCGCGCGCCGAAGGGAAAAAAGTCACAACTATCGAAGGAATCTCGCCCGACCTGACGCATCCGCTGCAGCAGGCCTGGATCGAAATTGATGTGCCGCAGTGCGGTTACTGCCAGTCCGGGCAGATCATGAGCGCCGCAGTGCTGCTCGCTGAGAATTCCGCGCCTAGCGACGAAGATATTGACGAAGCGATGTCCGGCAACATCTGCCGCTGCGGCACTTATCCGCGCATCCGGCGCGCCATTCATCGCGCGGCTGAAATCAGCGCGCAACGAGGCACCAAGTGAGCGTCGCCACGGAAATGCAACGCCGCGAATTTCTGAAAGCTGGCGCAGCGCTGGGCGGCGGTTTGCTCATCAGCCTTTACGTGCCGGAGTTCGTGCCTGCTGCGCGCGCCGCCGATTCCGCCGTAAAACCGGTCGCGCTCAACGCCTTCGTGCGCATTGGCAGCGACGAATCCGTCACCGTGATTTCCAATCACTCTGAAATGGGGCAGGGGATTTACACGTCGCTTCCCATGCTGCTGAATGAAGAACTCGAAGCCGATTGGGCGCGCGTTCGCGTGGAGTCTTCTGCGGTGGATGCGGTTTACAACCACACTGTGTTCGGCTTGATAATGACCGGAGGCAGCACCACCACAAATTCCGAATACGATCGCTTCCGCAAGATGGGTGCGATGGCGCGCATCATGCTTATCACCGCCGCTGCGCAATCCTGGAACGTTGCTCCGCAAACCTGCCACGCTGAAAAAGGCTACGTGATCCACACGCCTACCGGACGCCGCGCTTCGTACGGCAGCCTCGCGGAAACGGCATCTAGAATCGCGCCGCCACAGGATATTCCGCTGAAGGATCCCAAAGATTTCACTTTGGTCGGCACGCCCGTACATCGCCTGGACACCCCTTCGAAAACCAATGGCACGGCGCAATTTGGACTGGACGTTTACATTCCCGGGATGCTGACAGCCGTAGTGGCGCGCGCGCCGGTATTTGGCGGAAAAGTTATCAGCTTCAACGCGGATCGCGCCAAGGCAATTCCCGGTGTCGTAAACGTTGTGCAGGTTCCTTCCGGCGTCGCGGTGATCGGCAAAGGATTTTGGCCCGCGAAGCTCGGCCGCGAAAAACTGGAAATTAATTGGGATGACGGTCCCGGAGCTGCAATATCCACCGTCGCGATGCGCGAAAACTTTTCGGCGCTGTCGAAAACTCCAGGTGCTGTAGCGCGAAAAGCCGGCGACCCTGCTACGGCTCTGGCGAGCGCGGCAAAAACGATCACCGCCGAATATGAAGTTCCTTACCTGGCGCACTGCATGATGGAGCCGCTCAACACCGTAGTCGATTTGCACGAAGATCGCTGCGAGATTTGGACCGGCACGCAATTTCAGACAGGCGATCGCGCCGCTGCCGCGAAAGTGGCTGGACTGAAACCCGAGCAAGTGACGCTGCATACCACGCTCCTGGGCGGCGGATTCGGGCGACGGGCGAATCCTGCCTGCGATTTCGTCACGGAAGCTACCGAAGTGGCTAAGGCCGCGAAAGTTCCAGTAAAGGTAGTGTGGACGCGCGAAGACGATATTCGCGGCGGCTGGTATCGCCCGATGTGGTACGACCATTTCGCCGCGGGCCTGGACGCGAACGGCAATCCCGTCGCGTGGACGCACACCATTGTCGGCCAGTCGATCATGACGGGCACCATGTTCGAAGCCTTCGGCGTCAAAAACGGAATCGACTCGGCATCCGTCGAGGGTGCCGCGGACATTCTTTACGGAATCCCGAACCTGCAGGTGGAATTGCACACGCCCAAGAACGAAGTGCCGGTGCAGTGGTGGCGGTCGGTGGGCCATTCGCACACCGGGTTTTCCGTCGAGGCGTTTCTTGACGAGGTGGCTCACGCGGGTGGCAAAGATCCCTACCAGCTGCGCCGCACTTTGCTCGCGGCCCAGCCGCGCATGCTGGCGGTGCTGGATCTCGCCGCGCAAAAAGCGAATTGGGAAGGCGCGCTTCCCGCCGGCCGCGCGCGCGGAATCGCCACGCATTTCTCGTTCGATAGTTACGTGGCGCAGGTTGCGGAAGTGTCCGTGGAAAAAGATGGCACGGTTCACGTGCATCGTGTCGTCGCAGCGGTGGATTGCGGACAAACCGTGAATCCGGACACAGTGAAAGCCCAGCTGGAAGGCGGCATCATTTTTGGGCTTACTGCTGCTTTGAAAACCGAAATCACGTTCGACAAAGGCCGCGTGCAGCAGCGCAACTTCAACGATTACCCGATGCTGCGCATGTTTGAATCGCCTGTCATCGAGGTGTTCATCGTTCCCAGCACCGAACATCCCACTGGCGTCGGCGAGCCCGGAGTTCCGCCTGTAGCTCCCGCGGTAGCCAACGCGATTTTTGCCGCGACGGGCAAACGCGTGCGACGGCTGCCGATCAATCCGGAAGATTTGCGTTCTGCGTGAAGGTTCGTGGCGAGGGTGCGAACATGACGAAAAGTTTTTGTGAGAGGTGGCCGGCCCAAGTTGCGCTTTTCGTTGCGGCGGTTTTGGCCGCGTGCCTGCCGACGCTCGCGCAGCAGCAGGTCGCCCTTTCGACTTCTGGCCATTCCCTGCGCGCCATTCGTGCCGCGTCCACCGCTGCCGATAGCGCGGCCAAAGCAGAAACTGCCGCCGCGCAAGCCGCCTTCAATCGTGCGTGGCCTGTTTTTGCTTCTCCGCGCTGCCGCAATTGCCATCCCTCCGGCGATGCACCCCTGCAGGGCGACGATGGACACCTGCACATCCAGGACGTGAAGCGCGGCGCCGACGGCAAAGGCGTTTACGGAATGAAATGCAGCACCTGCCACCAAGCCGCGAATCTTCCGGGGGCCAACATGCCGCCGGGAAATCCGAAATGGTCGCTGCCGCCCGCTAGCATGAAGATGGTGATACAGGGCGAAACCGCCGGCCAATTTTGCCGCCAGCTGAAAGATCCCGCGAAGAACGGCCATCGCACTCTCGCGCAGATCATGGAGCACGTTTCTTCGGACGATCTCGTCGGCTGGGGCTGGAATCCCGGCGATGGGCGCACGCTGCCGCCGCTCAGTCGCCCGGAATTTGTAGCCGCAATGAAGAGCTGGGTGGATAACGGCGCCGCCTGCCCGCAGTAAGCCGAACATCTGATCTTTGCGGCCGATGCTGCGCGCTGTTCCCTGCGCTCTCTGCGTTGCATCTTTTGACCTTTTCGCCGACCCACCGCAATTCGCGCAAACTGGAGTATGATAGCCCCGCGGCGTCCTCGCATCCCCGACCGGAAGGGGCCTTTCATGAGTCACCGGTTCACCATTGGTGTCGAAGAAGAATTCCAGATCGTCGATCCTGCGTCGGGCGAACTGCGTTCCCACGTCAGCGAGTTGATGGAAGCTTCCTCGCCGGGCCTCGGCGAACAGGTGAAGCGCGAAATGCATCAATCCATCATCGAAATCGGCACCAAAATTTGCGCGGACGTACACGAGCTGGACGCGGACATGCGCCGCACGCGCGGTGAACTGGTGCGTGCCGCCGAAAGCCGCGGCCTGCAAGTGGCCGCCGCAGGCACGCATCCGTTTTCTTCCTGGATTGACCAGGTGATTTCGCCCGGCGAGCGTTACCAGAATATCGTCGAGGAAATGGGCCAACTGGCGCGCTCGCTGCTGATTTTCGGCATGCACGTGCACGTGGCTGTGCCCGATCGCACCACCATGATCGACCTGATGAACATGGCGCGCTACTTTTTGCCGCACCTGCTGGCGCTTTCCACCAGCTCGCCTTTCTGGATGGGCCGCGATACCGGCCTGAAATCGTTTCGCACCACGGTGTTTCGCCGGTTCCCCCGCACCGGCATTCCCGATCATTTGAATTCCTGGAATCAGTATGAAGATTACGTGGAGTTGCTCGTCCGCCTGCATTGCATCGACAACGCCAAAAAAATCTGGTGGGACGTACGCCCGCATCCCACGTTTGGCACGCTGGAATTTCGCATCTTTGACGTGGTGACCCGCGTGGACGAGGCCATCGCCATTGCCGCTCTCACGCAGGCCATCGTCGTGAAGCTGCATCGTCTGTACACGCGCAACATGGGCTTCCGCATGTACCACCGCGCGTTGATCGAAGAAAATAAATGGCGCGCCGCGCGCTGGGGCATCGAAGGCAAGCTGATTGATTTCGGCAAGCAGGCGGAAGTGCCCATGCCCGTGTTAATCGAAGAGCTATTCGAATTTGTGGACGACGTGCTGGACGAGCTCGGCAGCCGCGCTGCTCTGGAGCCGATCCGCGCTATCTTTCGCCACGGCACCAGCGCGGAAAGGCAATTGCGCGTGCACAAAGAAACCGGCGACCTGCAGGCCGTCGTGCGCCACATCGTTGCGGAGACCCGCGAGGGAGTTGCGCTGCCGGCCGGTTCCGCCGCCGGGGCGTCGCAACCGTCCTAGCGCTCGTGCGTTGAACTGGTATTGGTAATCGCTGTGCATCCATACGAAAGGAATCGTAAACCATGAAAATCGGACTGCTCTGCGGCCGCGAGTTCAGCTTCCCGCCGGCCTTTATTGACAAAGTAAACGAGCTGGGCAAGAAGGACGGCATTACGGCTGAATTCGTGAAGCTCGGCGGCACGGTGATGGGCGAGCTGGCACAATACAAAGTGATCGTGGACCGCATTTCGCACGAAGTGGAATATTACCGCGCCTACCTGAAACATGCCGTGCTGCAAGGCACCTACGTCATCAACAATCCTTTCTGGTGGACTGCGGACGATAAATTCTTCAACTACGCCGTCGCCGCAAAACTCGGACTGGCCATTCCGAAAACGGTGGTGCTGCCGCAAAAATCCTATCCGCCCACCGTGGACATCAATTCCGAATCTCTGCGCAACCTTTCCTATCCGATTGATTGGGACGCACTGCTCGATCACGTCGGCCGGCCTGCGTTTCTGAAACCTTACTCCGGCGGCGGATGGAAGCTGGTCTATAAGGTTCACAATCGCGAAGAGCTGATCGCCGCGTACGACGGCACCGGTTCCACTTGCATGACGTTGCAGGAGAATATTGATTTCGGCCAGTACGTGCGCTGCTTCACTTTCGGCAAAATGGATATTCTTCCCGTGGTTTACGATCCCGGGGAACGCCGCTACCTTGTTGAGCACAATTATCTTTCAGCGGAAGTGGGAGCGCGCGTGGTCCGCGACGCGCAAACCATCAATCAGGCGCTGGGCTACGAAATGAATACCATCGAATTTGCGATCAAGGATGGCGTACCCTACGCGATTGATTTTCTGAACCCCGCACCGGATTTCGAGCGCGACCGCATCACTGAATTTTATTTCACGCATGTGGTGGACCGCATGGCGCGCCTGGTGATTGACCGCGCGCTGCGTGGCGATCCCACCTATCCCTGGCCGCGCTGGGAAGAAATGCTGGGAATTGGCGCCGCGGCGGGATTTATCGGCACGCCGGCCAAAAAAACCGCGGGAGCGAAGACTGCATGAGCGGTTCGGCCCCTGCTTCTGATTCCCTGCCCGGTGCGGCTGAATCCCCGGCCGAGGTGTGGCACCGGCTGCTTCGGCCTGATGTTGAATTGGCTCCCCCATTCCTTAATGAACTAAATGCCCGGATGCGCGCCGAGCGCCTCACTTTCGGCGAGCGCATCCACTGCCCGTTCCTGCGCCCATTTTTTCTCACCGCCGAAGACGAGCAGCGCGTCCGCACCGTTGCTGAAGCAGTTGCCGCGCTCGGTGAACGCGTCGTGAAGCAATCGCTCGCCGATCCGCGTTTGCTCGCGCAATCCGCGCTAAGCCCCGAAGAAGAACGCCTCGCGCGCATCAATCCGCGCTACGGCACATCGAGCACGGCTTCACGCCTCGATGCTTTCCTGCTTCCCAATTCGCTGCAATTCGCCGAATACAACGCAGAATCTCCGGCGGGCCTGGGCTATGCAGAAACGCTCGCGAACGTGTTTCTCACGCTTCCGGTGATGCAGCGATTCGCGGAGCATTACACCGTGCGCAAATTTCCGCTGATGCAATGGATGCTCGACGCGCTGCTGGCAAGTTATCGCGAATGGGGCGGCACAGCCTCACCGCCGGTGATCGCCATTGTGGACTGGCGCGAAGTCCCCACCTGGAGCGAATTCGAAATCATTCAGGCGCGCTTTCAAAAAGAAGGCGTCACGACCTTGTTAGCCGATCCCCGCGACCTGGTTTTCGCCGAAGGCCGGCTCACGGCGCATGGGAAGAGCATTGATCTGGTGTATCGCCGCGTTCTAATCAACGACATCGTCGCGCGCAGTGCCGAATGCGCCGCGCTTGTAAACGCTTACACTTCCGGCGCGGTCTGCGTCGCCAACGCCTTCACCTGCAAAATCCCGCACAAGAAAGCGTTCTTCGCCGTGCTTAGCGACGAGCAGAACTCCGCGCTCTTCAACTCCGCCGAACGCGAACTGATCCGCCGCCACATTCCCTGGACGCGCCTGCTCGCCGACACAAGAACCACGCGCGACGGTGAATCCTTTGGCCTGCTCGAATACGTTCGTCGCCGCCGCGAAAATTTCGTGCTGAAGCCCAACGACGAATACGGCGGCACAGGCGTGCAACTCGGCTGGGAGAAGGACGACCGCCAGTGGGACGCCGCATTGCAGAGCGCGTTGGCCGATCGCGCGAGCGCCTGGGTGGTGCAGGAACGCATCGCCGTCCGCCGCGAAGTTTTTCCCGTGCAAACGGAAAACGGCGTCGAGATGCGAGACATGCTGGTGGACTTCGCCCCCTACATCTTCCGCGGCAAAATGGCCGGCTGCCTCACGCGCCTAAGCTCCACGGGCCTTGCCAACGTCACCTCCGGCGGCGGCCAAGTCCCCAGCTTCGTCGTAGAGCGAAAGTCGTAGCGGTGCTACGCGGGCTTCAGTTCGACGCTGGGTTAAGGCGCCAGCCGAAATCAGCCTCATTCCGCTCCACTCAATCCATTAGCAAAACTCGCGAACCCTATTTACAATATCTTGATGGATTTTGGACCCGCACAACCAGAGCTGCTGCCCGGCGCGCGCAACGCCATCGAAACTTGCCTCGCTATTCAGCCTGGCGAACGGGTCGCGCTAATTGCCGATCTATCCAGCAAGGCCGTTGCAGCAAGCCTGGCCGCCGCGCTGAAGGAGCGCGACGCGATCTGCGAAGGTTTTCTGCTCGAAGATCTCTCCCCGCGCCCGCTGAAACGAGCTCCGCAGCAAGTGCTCGACGCGCTGGGCCGCGCCGACGCCGGAATTCTGTGCATGCAGCCGATGACCGGCGAGCTCGGGGCGCGCAAAGACATTGTCGGAGTCGTCGAGCGTCGCCACATTCGTTACGCACACATGATCGGCGTCACGCCGGAAATCATGCAGCAGGGCATGCGGGCGGATTACAACCTGGTGGATCGCCTGAGCGAAAAACTTCTGCAGCGCATGCATTCGGCGCGCTCGCTCACTGTGCGCACCGAAGCCGGCACGTCGCTCGTCGCTACATTTGATTCCGCGCTCGATTGGGTGAAGACCAGCGGCCTGATCAGCCGCCGCTACTGGTCGAATCTTCCCGCCGGAGAAGTTTTCACCACGCCCGCGAAAGTCGACGGCACCTTCGTCTGCGATGGCACGGCCGGCGATCACTTTTGCGGAAAGTATGGCGACCTGCAGCGCACGCCGCTGGTCCTGGAAATTCGGGCCGGGCGTCTGCAGAAAGCCACCTGCGACCGCAAGGATTTGGAAGAGGAATTCTGGAGCTATTGCCACACGGATGAGAATAGCGACCGCGTCGGCGAGTTGGCTTTCGGCACCAACCTCAGCCTATCGGACATGATCGGCGTGCTGCTGCAAGACGAAAAATTACCCGGCGTGCATCTCGCCTTTGGCGATCCCTACGGCAGCCAAACCCACGCCGCATGGAGCTCGCGCACGCATGTAGACGTGCTAGCCCGCCGCTGCGACGTCTGGATTGACGAAGACCAAGTAATTGAAAAAGGCCGCTACATGCTGGCCCGCCTGGGCCTGGCGTAGTTCGGGACAGCCCTCGAAGAATTTCTCTGCGCCTCTGAAGCGCACTAGATTCTCCCGTGTGAGCTTCGCGCGCCAGTTCAGAACAATCTGGTAACGTACTCCCACATCTGATGCTTCCAGAACGGCCAATCATGCCCGCCCTGCGCTCCCCAATCGTCCAGCGAATGCCGAATACCCTTATCCGACAAAATCTTCGACAGCCGATAAGACGGTCCACTGTTCTCCCAAGGCCCGCTACCCGTGGCGATATGAATATCGCACCGCGCCAGCTGCCCGAAAATCCACGGGTCCGAAAGATTCGCCAGATAATCCACGGGATTGTTGAAATAAGTGTTGTCGTCATACATCCCGCTCATGAAGCCGCGAATATCGTAAACTCCTGAAAGCGCGAAGCAGCGCCGGATCACGTCCGGATGCTTGAACAAAGAGTTCGCCGCATGATACGCGCCAAAAGAAGCGCCCATCGTGGAAATCGCCAACCCCGGCGATTGGCAATTGTCCCAGATGAATGGCACCACTTCCTCGCGCACGTACGCATCGAATTGCGACTGCACGTAGCTGCGATGAAAAGGATGCGCGCTCTTGTTGTAAAGCCCCGCCCAGTTCACCGAATTCACGCTGAACAATTTCACGCGTCCGACGTCAATCAGCGGCGCAAGACTTCCGATCAAGCCCTGCCCTTCGAGCTCCCACTCATCTCCCGCGCTCGTTGGAAATCCCAGCAGCGGCGGGCCCCAGTGTCCGTACACCACCACGCCCAATTCCATTCCCAGGCGATGCGAATACCAGCGGTGATATTCCCTTTTCATGTTGCTCCTGAGCGCAGGCGGACGCCGCGACCGCCGGCGGTTGCCTGAAGCGCGCGATATTATACGGCGTTTGCGTGATGGCGGAATGGAAGAATCCTCCGTGGGCTGGCAATATTCAGATGACCTACGCCCGTCTTAATTCTATAGTGAGCCAGCGACATGTCCACTACACAGCCGCTCGCGCCGCCAGAGCCATCCGCGCCGCAATTCGAAAACACAGCCGCGGATACAAATTCGTCGGGCCGCTTGATTTGTCTGGACATCTTTCGCGGTCTCGCCGTCGCCGGAATGATCCTGGTGGACAACCCCGGCAGCGACGAAAAAGTTTACCGGGCCATCGCACACGCCGAATGGAACGGCTGGACTCCTGCCGATTTCATTTTCCCATCGTTTCTTTTTCTCGTGGGCATCTCGCTGGTTTTCTCGTTCGCGAAGCGCCGCGAAAAGGGCGACTCACGGCGCCAAATCCTGTTGCACGTTTTCGTGCGCAGCCTGCTGCTCATCGCCATCGGCCTATTTGTGAATGCCTCGCCCTTCATCGGCGTGGATTATCACGCCTTACGCTTCGAAGGAGTGACGCAGCGCATCGCGCTCTGTTACTTTGCCGCAGCGATTCTGGAATTATGGTCAGACCGCCGCGGACAAATCATCGCCACTGTCGCCTGCCTGTTCGGATATTGGGCGCTGCTGCGGCTCGTACTCGTGCCTGGCCTCGGCGTGCCAGGCCGTAACATTCCATTCATGGATCCCAATCAAAATCTCACGGCGTGGCTCGATCGCAAGCTTTTCATGGGTCATCTTTTCGACGGCACTCGCGATCCCGAAGGAATCCTCAGCACCGTTCCGGCCATCGCGACCACTATGCTCGGCGTGTTGACGGGCCACTGGCTGCGTTCGCGAAAAGCTCCAGCTACAAAAGCAATTGTGATGTTCGTCGCGGGAATCCTGGGCCTTATTGCAGGCGAAGTGTGGAATATCTGGTTCCCCATCAATAAGAATCTTTGGACCAGCTCATTCGCCGTTTTCACAGGCGGCTTCGCACTGGTCTTTCTCGCCCTGCTTTATTGGCTGCTTGAAATCAAGCGCTGGCGCGGCAAATGGACCGTTCCCATTCTCGTTTTTGGAATGAACGCGATCGCGGGCTTCGTGGCCGATTCGCTGGTGTACGGCCCCGGCTACACTTTCACCGTGAAGCAGCCCCACGGAATCGCGTTGAGCTGGCACGACGCGGCACAGGCCAGGCTGGTATCGTTTGGAGCCAGCCCGCCGAACGCATCCTTGATTTATTCTTTGGCGGCGGTGCTGTTTTGCTGGATCCTGTTGTGGTTCCTCTGGCGCCGGCGCATTTTTCTGAAGGTCTGATTCTGCTGCGATCCGCTGGTAATATAAGTATGCGGGTTGGTTAGGATCGCGGCGCTGCGAATCGCACGCGCCAAAAACTTGCGACGCCAAATAGCCGGAGGAACAGCATTTGCCCTTTGCTCCAGAACTAACCGCCGAACTCGCAGCCGCTGGTCCCGGGCAATTGCAGAAGCACAAAAACTTTCCCTCGCGCTTTCTGCGACGGAAACGCGACCTGATCGTTTATCTCCCCGGCATTTACCAAAAGCGCCCCGACCTGCGCTTTCCCGTGCTATATCTCGAAGACGGTCAAAATCTGTTCGATCCCGCCACGTCTTTCATTCCCGGCATTTATTGGCGCCTGGGAGAAACCGCTGACGCCCTGATCGCGAAAGGCGCGATTCAGCCGCTCATCATCGTCGGCATATACAACACGGGCAAACAGCGCATCAATGAATACACGCCCACGCGCGATCGGAAACTCGGCGGTGGCAAGGCTGATAAATATGGCCGGCTGCTGGTGGAGGAATTAAAACCGTTCATCGAATCACAGTATCGCGCGCTCGGCGGAGCCGCGAACACCGGCCTGGGTGGGTCCTCGCTCGGTGGCCTGCTGACCGTCTACCTCGGCCTGAAATACCCGCAGGTTTTCGGCAAGCTTGCCGTGCTTTCCCCGTCCGTGTGGTGGAACCGCCGCGCTATTCTTGGTTTTGCAGCGCAAGCGCCTCTCATCGCGCGACCGCGCATCTGGCTCGACGTCGGCACCAAGGAAGATCCGCACACCGTCGCAAACGTCACCGCCCTGCGCGATACGCTGCTCAAGCGCGGCTGGCAGGATAGCCGTGACCTGCACTTCGAAGTAATCGACGGCGCGCAGCACAACGAAGCCGCTTGGGCCGAGCGCGTGGGCCCCTTCCTGCAATTCTTATTCCCTGCCGGAGAGTCCGCAGTATAATCCGCGTTCACGGCGCAGTCGGCCTCGGCCGCCGCGGAGCAAAAGTTCGGAGGGCACACGTGTCGCAAGCGCGCCCGTTGACGATTCTCTGCATCACCTCCTATGAAAAAGGCCAGGAATTCCTGCGCGCCTGCAAAGACCAAGGCTGCCGCGTGCTGCTGCTTACGGTAGAAAAATTCCGCGACGGCGACTGGCCGCGCGAATCGATCGACGAAATGTTCTACATGCCCCCGGACCTGCCCACCTGGGCGATCATCAACACCGTCAGTTACATGGCGCGCTGGCAACCGATTGACCGCATCGTTGCGCTCGATGAATTCGACATGGAAAACGCCGCCGCGCTTCGCGAACACCTGCGCATTCCCGGCATGGGCCTCACCACCGTGCGCCATTTTCGAGACAAGCTGGCCATGCGCGGCCGCGCGAAAGAGGACGGCATCAACGTCCCGGAATTTGTTCACGTGCTCAATCACGCCAGACTGCAGGAATTTATGTCGCGCGTGAATCCGCCGTGGCTCCTGAAGCCCCGCTCGCAGGCTTCTGGCATCGGCATGAAGAAAATTCATGCCGCCGCGGATCTGTGGCCGCTGCTCGATCAATTGGGCGACGAACAATCGCATTACTTGCTCGAGCAGTTTGTACCCGGCGACGTCTTCCACGTGGATAGCATCGTTTCCGAAAGCAAAGTCGTTTTCGCCGAGGCCCACGCCTACGGCTCGCCGCCGCTCGATACTTCTCACCAGGGAGGCGTGTTCACTACGCGCACGCTTTTGCGCACCGCCCCTGAAGTAAAGCTGCTGAAGAAGGTCAATCGCGAACTGATCCAGGCGCTGCGCCTGGTACGCGGCGTCACGCACGCCGAATTCCTGCGCTCCCATGCGGACGGGAAATTCTATTTCATCGAAATCGCCTCGCGCGTGGGTGGCGCTTACATTTCCGATGTTGTGGAAGCCGCCTCGGGCGTCAATCTGTGGCGCGAATGGGCGCGCATCGAAACAAATGCCAGCAAGACGCCCTACGTGCTGCCAAAACGCCGGCGCGATTACGCCGGCGTGGTGCTTTCGCTGGCGCGCCAGGAAACTCCGGATACTTCTGCCTACAACGATCCCGAAATCGTGCAGCGGATCGCGAAAAAATATCATGCGGGATTTATTCTGCGCGCTCCTAAGCCCCAGCGCATCGTTGAGTTGCTCGATTCCTATTCCGCGCGCTTCCGCGTCGATTTTCTGGCCACCGCGCCGGTGCCTGACAAACCATCCTCGTAGCTACGCGCCGAAAAGTGATTCATCGACTTCGCTGCAATCTAAGCGGGCCGCTGGGCAATCAAGCAGGAAGTAACATCCGCCGCAAGCTTGGAGGCGCAAGTCGCCGGCTATTCCAGCACTTCGCCGTGCGCCGAGCGCAACGTCATGTCGCCGCGCAGCCTTGCGCGATCCAGAAAATAGCGTTTGATCTCGTCGCCCTCGTAGCCGAGTGCGATAAAAAATTCCCGGTTCTCGCAACCCGCATAGTACTTGTGGATGTGCACAGAATCGGCCGTCCGCCAATCTCCCCATCGGCTTGGGCTTCAACTCCGTCTCTTACGCTAGACGCGTGCCCAGTCCGCCTGCCAATGTTGCGATTTTCAGGTTGTTCTGTTGCGCGCAGCGGGAAGTCTCTGCGAAATGGTCTCTGCTTGCGGACGCACTCCGTTCGCAAAATGGGAACCGTCCGAGCCGGAACGACTAATTCACGGCCCAAAATCCGAAAGAAGGATTGCAGTCTTCTTATGATTGTCCTGCGGATTAGCCTCACCATTCGGGCGCTATTGCAGGGGGTTGCAAGCGCGCCGCGATCGAATGATTCCGCCAGCTACGCAACGCTCGCACCACCGTTATTTGACGAACGCCCCAAATCGCGTAAGATATTCCCTGCCAGTAAATTGGGCCTGTAGCTCAGGTGGCTAGAGCGCACCCCTGATAAGGGTGAGGTCGGTAGTTCAAGTCTACCCAGGCCCACCA
>Ga0209420_1000255_pt1 | contig 31418 bp, 28 predicted proteins | sample BlaSpr_A8_OM1_O1_FD_187972 | JGI IMG/M metagenome (GOLD analysis project Ga0209420, IMG submission 187972) | Forest soil microbial communities from Thunder Bay, Ontario, Canada - Black Spruce, Ontario site 2_A8_OM1_O1 (SPAdes) (version 2) | ecosystem: Environmental > Terrestrial > Soil > Boreal...
GACTTCAAATACGTCGTTCCACCCTCCACATTCTGCGCCGGATCGAACGAGTTGTTAACTCCAAAACGCTGCGCTGTTCCAGGAATCAGTTGCATCAAGCCAACCGCTCCTTTACGCGAAACAGCTTGTGGATTCCATCCTGATTCCGTGCTGATTACCGCTTTCACCAGCGCGGGATCCACATCATGGCGCGCGGCTGCGTCGCGCACAATACGGTCCAGACGCTGATCTATAACACTGGTTGCCGGCCGCGGTTGCGCTGCATTGAAACCCGGCGGCGGCAAGGCTCCTGCGACATCCGGCGATGCCTCCGGATTCCGCATACGAAAACCCTGCGCCGGAGCGGCGGCAGGGCTAATAGTACTCCCTCGACGGGGTGCGGGGGAATCGGCATTCACGAAAACCAACTTGCCATGGCGATCCACCGTAGTGGTTATCTGCGCGCGAACCGGCGGCGCCAGGCCGAACCAAGCCGCGGCGGTCAGGACGGCAGCAGCAACGTAGACGCGGTGCATTGGCATGGTTCCTCGTTCGCTAAACGCTCACCGAGTGCCGAACGCTTACTAACTCAATAGCCCGACTGCAACTTGCCCAGGGGAAGGCGAAATCTCGATAATGAAAATCGAATGCCAAATCATTCCGGAACGCGAGCCAGCGACACGGGCCAAAGCGCGCGCATCAGTCACACATTCGAAGACACAATTCTCGGTAATGCAGCACGGCCCGCTGGAAAAAAGGAAGCCCGATGCGGGCATAAAGCTCTGGCACTGTTGGAATTATAACAAGCGGTCCAGCAGGGGGTATACCTGGCCGAGAGCGTTTTCTATGCCGGATGTGTCTTTTCCGCCAGCCTCGGCCAAATCGGGACGGCCGCCGCCGGAACCGCCGACAAACTTGGCTAGTTCCTGGACCACTTTGCCGGCATGGACGCGAGAGCTCAGGTCCTTGGTAACTCCTGTGATTAGAGAAACTTTGCCGTCTTCCGCGGAGGCTAGAACTACGACGCCGGAACCTAGTTTTTGGCGCAAAGTATCGACCAGCTGGCGAAGGGCTTCGCGGTCAAAACCGTCAACTCTGGCGGCAACAAAGCGAACCTCTTTGACGATGCGCACATCTTCAAGAAGGGAGTCGGAAATGCCACCGGCCGCTTTTCGTTTCAGGCCCGCCAGTTGCTTCTCGAGTTGGCGAACGGTCTCAAACTGGCGCTCCAAGGCGGCGACAACTTCGTCCTCGCCCGAGTTCAACATGCTGGCCACCCGGCGTAGAGTCGAAAGCGACTTCTGGTATTCAGAGAGGGCGCGGTCGCCGGAGATGGCTTCGATGCGGCGGATTCCGGCGGCGGTGGAAGATTCGCCGAGGATTTTGAAGACGCCAATCGCGCCGGTGCGTCTCACGTGCGTGCCACCACAGAGTTCTTTGCTATAGAAGCCGCGGGGAGAGGAGCTATCAGGAATGGTGACCACGCGCACGTTGGATTCGGGATATTTGTCGCCGAAGAAGGCCAGCGCGCCGGAACCGAGCGCGTCGTCAATATTCATGATGTCCGTGCGCGTTTCAAGATCCTTCCAGATTTCCTCGTTCACCTGCTGCTCGATCTCGGCAAGCTCGCTGGGATCCACGGCGGCAAAATGCGAAAAATCGAACCGCAGGTGATCGGGCGCGACGAGCGAGCCGGCCTGCTTCACATGGGTGCCCAAGATATTGCGCAGCGCTGCGTTCAGCAAATGCGTGGCGGTGTGATTGCGCATGTTGCGGATTCGGCGCTCGAGGTCGGCCACTGTGGCCACGCGGTCGCCCACATGTAAATCTTCTTTGGCCACGATGCGATGTGCGATCAACCCGGTGACGGGGTAATATGCGCCGCGAACTTCGGCGACTTCGAGCGATTCTGAATTGTCGTAAAAACCGCCGGTGTCTGCGACTTGGCCTCCGGATTCGGAATAGATGGATGTACGGTCGAGGACGACTTCCGCTTCCGTCCCCTTTTTTATTTCGTTTACCGGACCCGCCTTTGTGACGATCGCTTCGACGCGGCAATCGCGCGTGTCCGTGCCAAAGTAAAAGTCCGGCTCCGTCCTAAATGTGTGTGCAATCTTCGTATACACAGGATTTGCAACATCTTTGTGCACACCTTTCCAGGACGCCTTCGCCCGGGTGCGCTGCTCCTCCATGGCGCGGTCAAATTCAGCCGGATCCATGGCCAGGCCATTGTCGCGGAGCACGTCTTCGATGAAATCGCGCGGTAACCCGAAAGTGTCGTAAAGCCGAAATGCATTCGCACCCGGATACGGAACCGTTTTCTGGCTTTCCTTGCTTTTCAAGTACGGAACCAAATCTTCGTCAAGCTTCTTCAGGCCGACTTCGACCGTCCGAGTGAATTGGCGCTCCTCTTCATCTAGGATTTTCGTTATACGCGAGGCGTGCTCTTCCAGTTCGGGATAGGCGTCCTTCATTTCCTCACGAACGGTGCGCGACATTACGGAAAGAAAAGGTGTGGGAGCCTGAAGCATGCGCGCGTGGCGCAAGGCGCGGCGAATAATTTTGCGCAGAACATAGCCGCGCCCTTCGTTCGACGGCACGACCCCGTCAGCGATTAAGAATGTCGCGGCGCGGGAGTGGTCGGCAATGATGCGGAGTGATGGCTGAATCTTCAGTTCATTTGCGTCGACATTCGCGAGCTTAGCAGCCTCGCGCATGCTCGGCTGAAAAAGGTCGGTGTCGAAAGCGCTGATCTTGTCTTCTAAGACGGCGGTCATGCGTTCCAGGCCCATTCCGGTGTCGACGGAAGGCTTGGGAAGAAGATTGAGTTTGCCGGCCGCGTCTCGATTGAACTGCATAAAGACCAAGTTCCAGATCTCCACGTAACGGCCGCAATCGCATGGAAACTTGCAATCCGGGCAGTCCGGCCCCGTCTGGTCAGAAGCCAGCTGGCCCATGTCGTAGAAAACTTCGGTGCAAGGGCCGCAGGGACCGGTGTCGCCCATGGCCCAGAAATTTTCTTTCAAGCCGGGGACTTCGAAAACGCGGTTTTTGGGCGCGCCGATGGCAGTCCAGAAGGCGGCCGCTTCTTGGTCGGGAGGAAGTTTTTGTGCGGAGATTTCGGCGCCGCCGAAGACGGTGAAATAAAGCTTTTCCTCCGCAAGGTTAAACCACTGCGGCGAAGTAATCAGTTCCCAGGCGTAGGCGATGGCTTCCTTTTTAAAATAATCGCCGAAGGAAAAATTGCCGAGCATTTCGAAAAACGTTAGATGACGGTTAGTGAACCCGACATTTTCCAGGTCGTTGTGTTTTCCGCCGGCGCGCACACATTTCTGGCAGGAGGTGGCGCGTTTGTAGTCGCGCTGCTCGAGGCCGAGGAAGACGTCCTTGAACTGGTTCATGCCCGCATTGGTGAAGAGCAGCGTGGGATCGTTGTGCGGCACGAGCGAGGAGCTGCGCACCACGCGGTGGCCGCGCTGTTCGAAGAATTTTAGAAATGTTTTGCGGACTTCGTTGCCAGTCCAGTCAGTGCGACTCAAGACGTCCTCATTTGAAACAAATCATTATCGCAGACGAGTTCGGCAGCCGCAACGCGGAGCCGCGGCGGACGTTATTTGTATTGGGATTCCGCTCTCTATTCCAGATGGGTGATGCGTCGGATCCCCGGTTTCAGGGTATTCCCGGCGGTTTCCAAGAGCGGGCGGGGAAATTAAATTGGATGGTATCGAGACTTACATCTCCTGATCAAAGGCAGAAAAACCTCACGCAACGAGATCCAGATTCGTTGCAAAATCGGATAAGTCCCCGCTAAGAGCGAGGAGGGCGGCTCAAGCGGCGGCGACTCTGGCGGGCTTGGTTCTCTGGGCGAGCAAAGTCACCTTTTCTTGGTGACTCATGGGCTCCCAGGGGACCAGTTTGTCCGCGAGCACATTCATTCTGCGAAGGACAGTCAGCTCAAAGAAAAGTTCCATAAAATCCAAATCGCGAAAAACGAGCGAGCCGGACTCTCTCATCTTGTCGCGAATGCGATCGAGATGGTCCGGCATCTCGGTCCAGTGAAGGCTGGAGCGGTGGTGATGGCAGAGGTGGTAGCCTTCGTTCATGAAGTTCACCTCGTCGCAGACGGTCACCGTGTTTGCGAAATAATCTTCGGGATGTTCCGGGTCGCAGAAGGCGTGCTGCACCCAGGCGGTAAGGGCCATGATGAAGTTCATGCACAGAAGAGGAACCAAAAGGTAAACGATTCCTATTCTCCAGTCGTAGATAAAAACGGCCGCGAAGAAGACGTAGTAACGCGCCATTCCCCATAACATTCGTCTCTGGTTCTTTTCATCGCCCTTCGATTTAAAGTAAGCGTAGGGAGCAAATCCGAGGGCGGTCCAAATATTGTCGGAAAGATACCAAAGAAAATGCAGCGGGTTCGTTCGATCGTAGGCCGTGGACGTGACAGTGTCGTCAGGTCCGCCGTTCTCTTTATGATGCAGACGGACATGAACGGTGCGATCGAGTTCCGGAACGTTGCCGTACAAATATCCGAGGAAGAATTCGACGTAGCGACCGAAAACCTTATCGTATTTGTCCGAGAAGTAGCCTTGTGGCCGGTGCGCTTCTAAATGTTTGGCGCTGAACATCCTGACAAAGCGCTGAAACTTGAGGCCGTACAAGGAAAGGTAGAAAGCGAGCGCGAGCAGGAGTCGAGGTTTTCCTAAAACCAGTTGGATCACGAAAATTGGCAGTGCGGTTAAGCTGAGGGAAACCATGAGTCGTAAGGCGGGCGTGTCTCGCGCGTCGCGCAGAACTTTCTGGCCGAGCCGGTCGATAAAATGGTCGTAAGCGTCGGAGAGAAAATGATACGCGTCGTGCAAGGGGCGCATCTTATCGAGAAGGTGGGCCACTAGATAGCATCCGATCGAGGGCACAGCTACGAGCAATACGGTAGCGCTACTGGCCAAAGCGATGAGTACAGCTACTGCGCGAATCAGGAGTTTGGGTATCGCTTCCAGGCTCAGCGCCGGCCAATACGGCCTGGAGCGAGCGGTCTTTTGCACCTCGCTGAGATCGGCCTCTGTTAGCTTGCCTACGAATTGCATATTCGTGTCTTACCTGCTCGTTGCCGATTCAGGATTTGGCCCCTTTTCATAGGTAAAAGGAATTTACACTTAAGAAGAGCAAAGTTCCAGCGTTGAACAGTTGTGTCTGATAAATGCGTTAACCGTATGGGGATATATTACGGCGCCTTTTTGCCGACTGCGCAAATCCAGCCCTTCGATGGCTCTTCAAATATCTGAACATCTGCGTAGCCTGCCGCAGAAAATAACGCGCGCTGGTCATCCGCACTTAGAGATGTCGATCTCACGAGCTTCATGGCCATCCCTTTCCAGTTCTCGTGTCCTCCCTTTTTGTAACTCTCCGCGATGATAATCAAGGTCCCACCCGGCTTGAGGATTCGAAGTATTTCCTGCATATCTTTCACCAGATTTGGCCAGTAATACTGAGTTTCAACGGCTGTAACCAGGTCGAACTTATTTTCAGGAAAAGGTAGCTGAGATACCGACGCCTGCTGGATCTCGACGCGGCCTTCCTGAATCAGCTTCGCGTTTTGTGCGCGCGACGCGGCTACACTGCCGCTGGCATAATCCACGCCATGCACCTTGCCTTGCGCGGCAGCCGTCGCCAGCTTTTGAATCGTTCTGCCACCGCCGCAACCGACATCCAGTATCGTAAAGTTCCCCTCCCTCTGCACGTGCTGCAAGCCCCAGTCGGTCAGATTGGAATGAGAGCGGTTCATGAGCCATAAAAAGGGTCTGCCGGCCCATCGCGAGGGCTTGCGAACCTGTGTGATCGCATAAATCGCGAAGACCGCCAGCAGCGCATAGCGGAGAAACGGAGTCAACTCCGTTAAAGTGGGCATAACCGGAATCCTCCCGAAATCGTTAGCGGTGCGAAAGGACTCACGGTGATTGCAACTTTGCGGCCGATCAAAGAGGAGGAGTCCGCCATCGGCCGCATGTTAGGTTGGGGCAGAAAGCGAGTCAACGAAAAGTGGGGTACAGGGTACAAACCGAAACATGGTCTCCGAGGGGTAGGAAATTCACAACTGACAGCCAGAAACGCATCAGTTCGAGTGATCTAGAGCGATTTATCGACATAGGCTTCTTCACTAAGTAACCCTGCGGCGCTTGAGCAATTTCCACATTTCCATAATCGTGATTCCTTCTAATCTCATTTTAAACGAAGTAGCCGCTGTGAAATTTCCTGGTCCGGATTCGTTTTTGTTAAATTACTCTCAGTAAAAGAAATTGAATCGGCAAATTCGTTGAGCCGAAGGCGGCAGAAGCATAGGATGTTGGAGATAGAGGTTCGAATCGCAAATTCCCCGCAGAACCTTCAAGGCGATTCGTTTCCACAACGCTTTTGAACAGAGCCCAAAACTCGCAGGTCGGTACGCTTGCCGAGGATTTTACTCTCCCCGATTCCACAGGGACGCCCCGCACCCTTTCTTCCTTACTTTCTGATGGCTCACTTCTGCTCATCTTCTATCGCGGCTACTGGTGACCTTTTTGTCTCCGTCAGTTGGCGGAATTCGGTGACCTCTCCGGCGACTTCCGTAGCCTTAATGTTCAGATTGCTGCGCTGGCCGTGGATCCACCGCAGCAGTCCGAACGCGTACGGCGTCAGTACCGGTTACCGTTTCCAATTCTGTGCGACACGCAAAAGGAAGTAGTCCGTGCTTGGGGTCTCTTCAATGCTGAAGAAAGAGGTGGGATTGCCGTCCCGGCAATTGTTCTGGTCGGACGCGATCGCCGCTTCCGGTTGATCATGGTCGAAGGTGTTGCCACGCGCGTTCGCGCCGTGGATCTGCTTAGGTTTCTCCGCTCTCATCCTGTTACTGCGAATTCTGCGGATGATACGCTTAGCGATATACAGAACCAGCGTTTCATTTTTCCGTCCTTGGTGGACTTCGGCCGTGCCATCTGGAATTCCCTCAATAAGCTTTGAATTGCCGTCAATGCCCGCGATCTGCGTCCGTGTCCGCCGTGGATAATCCTTTAGTACAGTCCCGGCAGCAAGCGTTTGGTCGCCCTGCTGTAGTTCACATAGTCTTCGCCGAAAGCATCGGTCAGCGCCATTTCCTCCACGTGGATTCGATATAGCAGTGCTGCCGTGGGAAACACCAGCATGATTGCCAAGCTCACCCAGTTGCGCTGGTTCACTCCGATGGCCACAAAAATCAGCAGCATGCCGGTGTAGGAAGGGTGGCGCACCCAACGGAACAAACCGGTTTTGAGCACCGTCTGGGTGGGATGAATCGCAACATTGGTACTGAAAGATCGCCCGAGGGAAAAGATGGCAGTCCAGCGAATGGCTAGCCCGGCGACGAGCAGAATTATCGCTGCCGTTTTGAGCCCATGCACGCCGCCCAGCATCGTGCGAGGATGGTGGCCGGCGTACCAAGAAGACAACCAGATTGATCCGAAGATGACCGGCAATAATAGGAGCAAGGAACCGCGGTCTTTCACCTGTCCGCTGCTGCGGCTGGTGCGTGTCACGACCTGTAGCAAGACCTCAGATGCGGTCCAGGCCCAGAAGAGCAATGCGAATATCCCTACCATACTAGTGCACCTCGGAATCAGGTTGGTTTAAAGCTTACTGTGTGCGGGGCTAGCTGGCTCGTTTTATTTTGCGAAGTAAGGCGGAAGATTGTTCCCGCTGTTGCGCACGCTTGTTTGCTAATCCCAGCGGTTCCACCACCACACACCGCGGGGACGGATGACGCGCCAGAACGCGTCGCCGCCGAATCCGGAGGCGAGGGCGCAAAAGAGAATGGTGCAGACGACACCGACGGCGATGAAATGGCTGTTTTCTTGAGACAGATAAATGATTACCCTGAAACTTAGAAGGGCGCCAAAAAGAGCGCCGACAACGAAGCGGACTGAAAATCCGAACCAGTCGAAAGGCCGCGCGGCATCGTCGAGTGCTCCTGCGGCCCGTGCCTTTTCAAGAATGCGGTAATAATCAGAGACGTCTTGTGCTGGATCTCGGGGAATGTAGTCGGTGCGCGAAGGGCTGGGAGGATCGGCCTGTTTGCCGGCATTTTGAAGAGGAGCCGTTTTGATGAGGGCGTAAGACTCGTTCAGAAGCTTTGTCATCAGAGTGTAATCGGCGTGGCCTTCTGTGCCGTTGGAATGGTGGTCAGGATGCCACCGCTGCACGAGCTTGTAGTAGCTTGCTTTAATCGCGCGCGGCGATGCGTCCCATGGAAGATCCAGAACACGGTAGGCGTGCGCAAGAGTCTCACGGTCGGGATCGCGCTCAACCATCATAAAAGTGTATTTGAATAACGGCAGATAAACGGATTGCTGTGCAGGAAGTATGCCGAAGCGTTAATCTTCAGGCGTTCATCCGCCCGGGGAGGTTATAATCCAGCCGGCCATGCCTCTCGCTCCCGGTGCTCACCTCGGCCCTTACGAAATCGTGTCTTTGCTGGGTGTAGGCGGGATGGGAGAGGTCTACCGGGCGAGGGATTCCAGGCTGGGCCGCGTTGTTGCTATCAAGATTCTGTCCACTCAATCCGCCACTGACGAAGATCACTTACACCGGTTTGAGCGTGAAGCGCGCTCGGCATCGGCTCTAAATCATCCCAACATTGTCACCATCTATGATCTCGGACAGGACGGGTCCACTCACTACATTGCAATGGAAATGATCGAGGGAAAGACTCTGCGAGATCTCCTTGGCGGCGGTTCGCTGCCGATTCGAAAGGTGATTGAGATCGCGGCCCAAGTTGCGGAGGGCCTTTCTAAGGCGCATGAAGCGGGTATTGCGCACAGAGACTTAAAGCCCGAGAACCTTATGCTCTCTCAGGATGGATTCGTAAAAATACTGGATTTTGGTTTGGCCAAGCTGGCCGTGACTGGCGGAGAAATGACGGAGCCGCGGACTACCTCCGGATGGCAGACACAAGCCGGCGGCGTGGTGGGAACGGTGCAATACATGTCGCCGGAGCAGGCCAGCGGTGGGCCCATCGATTTTCGCTCGGACCAGTTCTCGTTCGGGTTGGTGCTCTACGAGATGGTGAGTGGAAAGAGAGCTTTTAAGAGAAATACGGTTGCCGAGACGATGGTGGCCATCCTGCGCGAACAAGCAGAACCGATTGGAATACAGAATCTCGATGCGCCTGCACCGCTGTGTTGGGCCATCGAAAGGTGTCTGGAGAAAGAGCCGGATAAGCGCTACGCCTCCACGCAGGATCTGGCACGCGAACTCGCGGCCATACGCGAACGCTTTTCCGAGAAACAGATTAAGCAGGCCGAACCCCGGCCCACCAATATTCCGGCGCAGCAAACCCGGTTTGTGGGGCGGGAGAAAGAAGTCGCGGCGGCCAAGGAACTCTTGCTGCGGCCCGACGTGCGGCTGGTTACAGTCACGGGGCCTGGCGGGATGGGAAAAACGCGTCTCGCGGTAGAGGTAGCTGGCGGGCTGGTCGAAAACTTCCCGGGCGGAGCTCATTTTGTTCCGCTCTCTCCGCTGAGCGATCCGGGCTTGATGGCTTCTGCGATTTTACAGACGTTGGGAATCCGCGAGGTCAGAGGGCAGTCGCCGCTTGAAATACTCAAAAGGAATCTAACGGAATCGTTGCGCGCACCAACGCTGCTAGTGTTGGATAATTTCGAGCACTTGATGCCGGCGGCATCGGCCGTTGCGGAACTTCTTGCTGCGGCTCCCCATCTTCGGATTTTGGTGACCAGCCGCGCGGCGCTGCACGTTTACGGCGAGCATGAATTTCCGGTGCCGCCACTTGCCCTGCCGGATTCGAAGTCCGCGCCTTCGCTTGAAGCGTTGTCAAAATACCCGGCGGTAGCGTTGTTCGTTCAACGTGCCGCTGCGGCCAAGCCCGGCTTTGAACTGAGCGCAGAAAACGCCCGAGCCGTCACCGAGATTTGCGCGCGGTTGGATGGCCTTCCTCTGGCGATCGAACTCGCGGCGGCCAGGGTAAAAGTTCTTTCGCTCTCCGCGATGCAGACGCGGCTGGCGAGCCGGCTACAGTTGCTGACCGGCGGTGCGCGCGATTTGCCACAGCGGCAGCAGACGCTTAGAGCCGCTATCGACTGGAGCTACGAACTGCTGAGCGCCGCGGAGCAAAAACTTTTCCGGAGGTTATCGGTGTTTGTGGGCGGATGCACACTGGAAGGCGTGGAGGCGGTGTGTGACACGAAAGGCGATCTTGAATTGGATTTGCTGGACGGAATGACGTCCATGGTGGACAAGAGTTTGCTGCAGCAGGTGGAGCAGGCAAACGGCGAGTCGCGTTTTGCGATGCTGGAGACGATTCGAGAGTATGCGCGAGAAAAACTAGGGGCCAGCGGCGAGGAGGCTTTGACGAAGCGCGCTCAGGCGGCTTATTGCCTCGTGCTGGCCGAAGAAGTGGTTGCAGAACAGGCTGGCGGCGAAGCAAGCCAATGGCTGGAACAATTCACGCTCGAACACGACAATTTTCGCGCGGCGCTTGATTGGCTGACGGAAACAGGAGAGGCGGAGTGGGGGTTGCGCCTTGGCGCGGGGCTTTTTCGCTTTTGGGAGACGCGCGAGTATCTGGCCGAAGGTAGCGACAGTCTCGACAAGGTCTTAAAACTCAAAAGTGCTGCTCCCACCAAGGCCCGAGCACGCGCGCTTTTTGCGGCAGGGGTGCTGGCTAGCGAGCAGGGAAATTATGCTGGGGCCAATTCACTATTCGGCGAAAGCCTGGAGATTGCGCGTGATTTGGGTGATAAGCACTGCGCCGCAGTGTCCCTAAATGCGATGGGAGTGAATGCACGGGACCGAGGTGACCTTGCGGTTGCGCACTCTTTGTTTGAGGAGAGCCTGGCATTGTGGCGAGGATCGGGCGACCTGAAGGCCATCGCTCGCGCCCTCAGTAATCTGGCCAACGTCCTGAAGCTGCAGGGCCAATATGAACATGCTCACAACTTGCATGCGGAGTGCCAGGCTATATTTCAGGGCCTGGAAGACTTTACCGGTGTTGGCTGGTCGTTAAACTCGCAGGGGGATGTGGCCCGCGAGCAGGGCGCTACCGCAGCCGCGCGGGTACTGTACGAACAGGGTCTGGAAATCTTTCGCAAGCTCGGGGACCGCTGGGGGATTGCCGGGACGCTCGCCGATCTGGGAAATTTGGCGCGGGAAGAGCGTGACTGTGGCGCGGCGCATTTGCTGTACCGAGAAAGCCTGAAAGCTTTTCAAGAACTGGGTCACAAGCGCGGCGTTGCACGGCTGCTGGAGTGTTGCGCGTGTTCTGCGGCGATGGAACTTCAAGCCGAACGTTCTTTGCGGCTGGCAGGCGCTGCGGCTGCACTGCGGCAAAATATCGGCGCGCCCCTCACGCCCGTAGAACAAAGTAAGTTGGAATCCATTCTGGATCCTGCACGGCAGGCGTTGAGTAATACCGCAGGAGCGATGGCTTGGTTGGAAGGTTGGAGTATGCCGGTGGATAGAGCGGTCGAGGAAGCGCTCCGTCCGGACAAGACTTCTAGCGCATAGCAAAAGTGCTTATTCTGCCGTAGAAGGATCGATGAGCCTGCGCACGGCAGAGACGCGATTGGCCGGAATGCCGGTTCGCTTGGCGTGCTCGCGGACGGTGGCTTCGTCCGGGGCCAGATAAACGCAGTACACCTTGTCGCCGGTTACGTAGCTATGGAGCCACTGGATTTCGGGTCCCATGGCCCTCAAAACGCCGACTGATTTTTGTGATATTTCACGCAACTGGGCGTCGGTTAAGTTTCCGGCTCCCGGGAGTTCTCGTTCGATTACAAATTTTGGCAAGGGCGTCCCCCCATTTGCACTTATGCTAGCATGCGGGTGAGCCGCCTTCAAGGCGGCGTGCCGGGACTCTTTTTTTGATTGAAAAACTCCCAAGAACGAAAATGAGGTTGCCGTGGACCTTCGATCGCTGCAGAAACCGCTAAAAGAGCAATATCGCAACGACCCGAGCGCCTCGCGTATCACAATCCGCGCGAAAGGCGCGCAAACCGATGCACCGGTGTCATGCTCGGTCGATCTCGGTCGCGCAATCTATCGCGCGGAAGCGCACAAAGGGGTGGGAGGCGCCGGCGCGGGCGCGTGTTCCGGCGATCTTTTGCTTGGGGCCCTTGCGGCTTGCGCGCAGATTACCTGCCAAATGGTGGCCGCTGCCATGGGCATACCGACCGAACGCATTGAGGTCACGGTGGAAGGAGAGATGGACCTTCGCGGCACCCTCGGCGTAGCGAAGGACGTGCCGGTTGGATTTGAAAGCATTCGTGTTCATTTTGATATTGCCGCGCCCGAGGCCACTCCGGAACAAATCGCTGGATTGAAAGAGAAGACCGAGCAGTATTGCGTGGTGATGCAGACCCTAAAAAATCCTCCCAAGCTGCAAACCAGTTGGGGTCGCCAGGGCTGACCTATAACGCGGCGCGTTGTTTCGGCACATATTTTTACCCATGACGCTTTTTTGGCTTGGCCACCATCCAATACTAGTTGTCCACATCTTGTAGGGAGCTTGGTCCATGAAAGCCGCGTTTCTTACTGCGCCCCAGGCAAATGCGAAGGCGCCTCTTACGATGGGAGAACTACCCAAGCCTAAGCCGGAACAGGAACAAGTGCTATTGCGCGTGCGAGCATGCGGCGTGTGCCGAACGGATTTGCATATTGTCGAAGGAGACTTGCCGGAGATTTTGCCGAATGTGGTTCCGGGACATCAGATTGTGGGCGATGTAGTGGAGGGAGGGGCGACGGAGTTTCCGACTGGCGCGCGTGTGGGCGTGTCGTGGATTGGTGGAACGGACGGAAGTTGCTGGTATTGCAGGCACGGAATGGAAAACCTTTGCGACGCTCCCACGTTTACAGGCTATTCGGTGAACGGCGGATATGCCGAATATGCGGTGGCGCGTAGGGAGTTTGTGTTTCCGCTTCCCTCAAATTTGGATGATCTGCACGCTGCGCCTCTTTTGTGCGCCGGCATCATTGGGTTTCGGAGTCTGCGCGTGGCGGGAGTGGAACGCGGAGATCGAGTGGGATTGTTTGGTTTTGGATCATCGGCGAGCTTGGCGATCGATGTGCTCCGCGCTTGGGGATGTTCGGTTTACGTTTCTACCCGAGGAGCATCGCATCGCGCGCTGGCAACTTCTCTCGGAGCGACTTGGGTCGGAGGCGAGGCAAACAAACCACCCGTGGAGTTGGATCGCGCGGTGACCTTTGCTCCCAGTGGAGATGTGGTGATAGCTGCGCTCAAAAGTTTGCGCAAAGGCGGAGTAGTGGCGATTAATGCGATTCATCTGGATCGCATTCCGGAATTCGATTACGACCACTTGCTTTGGGGCGAGCGCCAGATTCGCAGCGTTGCCAACATGACGCGGCAGGACGCCAAAGATTTTCTGAAATTGGCGGCCGAGATAAAAGTGGACCCCAAAGTGACGGTGTTCAAGCTGGCGCAAGCGAATGACGCTTTGGCGGCAGTAAAAAGCGATGGTATCGACGGGTCTGCAGTGATAATCCCTTAGAATTGTGAAGCATCGTGCGTAGCGCTCTGGATTGGAGCGAGGAGAACAATTAATGCAAATCAGCGGGAATACTATTCTGATTACAGGCGGCGGCTCCGGTATCGGGCGTGGTCTTGCGGAGGCTCTTCACGCCGAAGGAAATCAAATCGTTATTGCCGGACGACGCAAAGAGCTGCTCGACAAGACAGTCGCGGCGAATCCGGGGATGAAGTCTGTCATTCTGGATATCGCAAACGCCGACGCGATACGGAGCTTCGCGGAAAAACTTACGAAGGATTATCCGGCGCTGAATGTGGTCATCCAGAACGCCGGCATCATGAAGCCGGAGGCCTTGAAAAGTGGCGCGGTAGCCGATGCCGAGGCCATCATAGCGACAAATCTGCTTGGGCCAATCCGCCTAACAGCGGCGTTGCTGCCGCATCTTTTGAAACAGCCCAAGGCCGCAATCATGACCGTTTCGTCCGGACTTGCCTTTGTGCCGTTGGCTATCACGCCGACTTACTGCGCAACAAAAGCAGCGATCCATTCCTACACCCAATCGTTGCGCTATCAACTCCGGGACACGGCCGTGCAGGTGTTGGAACTGATACCGCCTTACGTGCAGACGGGATTAACGGGCCCAAAGCAGGCAAGCGATCCGAACGCTATGCCGCTGAGGGATTACATCGCTGAGACCATGAACATCTTGAAGACTTCGCCGAATGCCACTGAGATCTGTGTGGAGCGCGTCAAACCGCTGCGTTTTGCCGAGGCCAACGGAGTCTACGACGGCTTCTTCACCAAGTTCAACGACGCAATGGCTGCGGCTGCCACGGAACGTTGGCAGGGGCAGTAACGCGACGGACGGCTAAAGCCGCGCTACATCGTGCCGCTGCTAATGTCCGGCGTTCGAGATAGTGGCAGTCGTGCCGTCGAACTTTGTCAGTTGGACGGTGAAAGGCTCGTTGTACGTGCGAGCTTTGTCGCGAAGATAACTGAGCGCGACCGCTTCGCCCAGACGCAGCGATGTGTCGGTGTCGCTGCGCCAGTGGATGCCGGCGTGGATCCCGTGGCCGAAGGAGACGTTGTGCCCGAGCTTGTTCAGCTCGCCGTTGACGGTGAGTTGTCCTGCGTCTGAGCCCGTGTAGGGCACCAGAGTTAGGCCGTCCTCCGTAGGAACAACAGGATTTGGAATAACGAAATTCCCGTCAAAGAAAAATTTCAGCACGGTGATGCAGGCCCCTGCCACTGTGCCGTGGCCGGTCGGATAGGCGGGATGCGCGGGCGATCCTTCGGGGAAGGCCTGCGAAAGTAAGTAGGTGCCGTACTTGTTGTAACTCTGCTGTAAGCCCTGCGAATTCAAAACCACGTTGCTCAAACGTACGTCGGTATTGCTGCCTTGCCCGGTCTTGAGCAAATGCACGATTCCGCCGATGGCCTCCGGGCGCGGACGGAGATGCACAAACCATTTCTGGTACCAAACGGCGTTCAAGGCCTTCGTAGCGATGGCGCCGATTGTGGCTGCGAAGTCGGGTCCGCCCATGGTGCCGAAACCGTTTTGTGTCTTCGAGCCCACGTACGGATTCCCGGGATTTGCAGGCGCGCCTCCGGCCGTGAAGCTTCCGGGAGGATTTCCATTGATGCCTGAGAGTACCAGGAAGGCGGTGAAATAAGCCTGGAAGAGAACATCTTCGTGGGTAAAGGCGGCGAGATCGCGTCCGTCACGCCGATAACGAAGTTGCGAATCGACTTGGTTGCGTAAGCCAGTGTCCACGCCGTTTTGAATGTCGAGCCAGGTAGTGAACTCCGCGCCGTAATCGAGGTGCGGCAGGTAAGTCACCATTTGCTGGCTGATCGGTTGCACTCCAATCATGGTTGGCTGGATGAAAAACTGCGAAAGGTAGGGACCGAGCGTTTCACCAGGGAAGCTGCCGCGAAATAACAGGTCCGTAGTGACCTGGCCACTGGTGTTTCGCGGACCGAAATAGGTTGGCTGCGAACCGAGTTCCGCCGCTGCCTGTGCAGCGAAGGCACTGGAATCGTAATCGGTGAAGGCCACATCGCGAAGCAAGGATGCCCAATAGTGTTCCAGTAATTCCGTAGCATTCTGGTCGCTGGCCATTTTGGGTGGCGGAGGAACGTGAGGCGGTCCGAACTGGCAGCAGTCCGCACACTCCAAGTCGAAAGCCAGACCACCTTGCGGGCCGTTCAATAGACGCGTGCCTCCCATGATGATTTTCTCGAAGTCTGAGAATTTTCCGCTGGCTAAGGCGGTAGAGAAGGTGGCGAAGGCGCTCAAGCTCACTCGACCGAAGGAGTCATGAGGAAGGCACTTGGTGTAGGTGCCGCCTTTGTCCGCATAGCGTTCTAGATCGCCATTATTCAGATTGGCGGGTACATGAATCAGGGAGTCCCGTGTGGCTTCGCTGACGCGCAGCTCGAAAGCTTCGAGAACCCGCGGATTTGTTACGCCCTGCGAGGCAGATAGGGCCTCCGAGGGGCTCGCAGGGGATTGCGCCGCGATAGGTCTAGGGTCACCGAACGTGGCACCGGCGACTGTGGCGGCTGCAGCAAAGCCGATCCGGCCCACGAACGAACGGCGACCGATCTGTGAAGGGGATGGTGGCTCAGATTTCGCGCTGGCCTCCGGTGTGATTTTGCGCTTGCTCATGACTTGCTCCTGATGCGAGATTGCAATGCAGTAATTCTCGTCGATGAACCTAAGATTTCGGGGTGAAGCCTACTTCCGCGGCGTGCGGCTTGGCTACCTTTGCGATCACGAGTCCGGCGAATATCCAGGTGAGCGCGGAATCCACCAGATTGATCAAGGTGTAGGAGCCGGAAAATCCCCACCAGTTCCAATTGGGCAGATCGACGATGACGCTGGCAGCCAGGCCAGCAACCCCAAGAAAGATGACTTTACCCGCGTAACTCAGGCCGCTGGTTTGCAGAAGCATCCAGGTGAGCAGGAATGCGGCGGCCACTAAGGAAAGGAACTGAACTATCAGACCGCGTGGGTAGGAACCGAAACCATCGCGCCGAATCGCGGTGAACATAATCGGTCCCTTTTGCATTTTCGCCAGCAGGGTCGCCTGCGCGGTTTTCTTTTGGTCTGTGGTCATGCCTTCGATACGAGGGGCGCCGGGGAGAAGATAAATGCCCGACTGCGTAGTGTGCAACTGGATTACAGTGGCGACGTCGTCTTCATTTTGAAAAGCAAGCATGGGCCTTTCGTGCCAGCCCAGGAGCTCCCAGGAAATGCTGCTCCATAGGAATGCAGTCAGACCGCCGAGAATGGCCCCCAGCAAGAGCGACTTCCACATAAAACCTCCGAATGGCGTGCAGGCGGGACTCTACGAGATGCGGGATTTTGCTCTGAAACACTGCATTTTGCAAACTATTTTGGCGCCGCGTTCGGGTGCTGCGCGATGCTCAAGATATTGCCGTCGGGATCTTTGAACCAGGCGACTTTATCGCCGGAAGGCGCAGTCCAAATTCCAAGTTGGCCATCTTGGGCGAAAGGATATTTTTCCAAAGTGACACCGCGATCGCGAAGCCAGGTCGCTACTGCTTGAATATCTTGTACCTCCCAGCCGAGGATGGTGCCTTGAAGCGGAGTGAAATTGGGAACTTTTGCCATACGAATTTTTTGGCCACCGGCGCTCATCACCAGGGCGTATGGATCCACGCTGACGAAATCAAATCCAAGCTTGCCTTCATAAAAAGCGCGCGTTCTATCGTAGTCCGTGCTGGGAACGAAGCCGACCATTTTTCCTGAAGCCAGCATGTTGGCCTCCCTATGTTGATTTCCGCGAGGAGAGATAACACTTGCGTGGATTTCTTTCTCTCGCTATTGTGACAACAAATGTCGCATAGGTGCCAAAGCATACTAGGCGCTGCAAACGGAAGATGTGTGGCGGACATGGCCAGCGTGTCTGCGGAACTCGAAGACGGGCACGCGATCCCGGAGCATTCGCACCCAGAAGACCAACTCTTGTTTGCGTCCGAAGGGGTGATGACGTTGACCACAGAGCAGGGCTTATGGGTCGTGCCGCCGCTGCGCGCCGTCTGGATTCCGGCAGACACCATACACTCGGTGGCGATGTCAGGCCGCGTGTCCATGCGTACTGTTTATTTCCAGCCTAAACTGTGCCGTTCGTTTCCCAGGAAATGTGTGGTGATGAACGTATCGTCGCTATTGAGGGAACTGATTCTTCATGCGTGCACCTTTCCGAAGTTGCGCAGGAAAGATCCGGTGCAGAAACGCGTCATCGAAATCATTGTGGATCAGTTGAAAGCCGTGGAGTCGATACCACTTCAGTTGCCGCATCCCGCGGACTCACGCGCAACCCGCGTGGTGAAGACCTTGTTCGCCAACCCCGGGGACCAAAAAACGCTGGAAAAATTGTGCGCCGATTGCGGTGCCAGCAAGCGAACGATACAGCGCCTCTTCCTGGAAGAAACCAAAATGACTTTCAACAAGTGGCGCCAGCAGCTTCGCCTACTTCATGCAATGCAGCGCCTGGCTGCCGGGGACAAAGTGACATCGGCGGCCTTAGAAGCGGGATACAACAGCACGAGCGCATTTATATCGATGTTTCGCAAACAACTGGGGACCACCCCGACGCGGTATTTACAGGGCCGAGTCGTTCGAGGAGTGGACGCTGCATCCCCGGGAGCCACGAGCGGCAGTGACTCCCGAATGGCAGCAGGTTAGATTTACTTCTGCGAGTCTTGTCCCTTCTTCTCGGCGGCCGCTTTGGTAGCAGCAGCGGTCCACGGCGGGACGATGCCATTGACACGCGCGTAAGCGACAAGCTGCCCTAGATGTTCGTGGGCATCGGCCACCAGAATGTAGATCACGTCACCTTCATTTGCCTGTGGACCGAGCTTCGGTAACAACTTTGCGTAATCCGCGTTAGCCATGCCTTGAATTGTTTTCTGCGTGTAATCCCCGGACTTGGTTAACTCGTCCATAATTTTCGCTTTGTCGGTAGTCGATTTTTCATAGGTCTTGCCATCGAATCCCGGAGGCGGCGCGGCTCCCATCAACCCCAGAATGAAATAGCGTTCACCCGACACATGCAGAAAAACCTCGGCAAAGGACCGCGAGTCCGGGGTCGGGCGCCAGGTGTACTTGTCGGGCGGCAGAACTTCGGCGAGGCTAATGACTTTCTTATTCACCGCGTCGAGGTCTAACGCGGCCTGCGCTTTCATGTCGTAACTCGGCACGGTTTTGTCTTCCGACTGGGCCGAGGGTGCAGATTGCGTGGGCTGTGTGGCAGCTTGCGTCACCGCCGTTGCTGCCAGAAGCGCGCAAGCCAACATCGAGAGAGTCAGACTTTTCATTTTCTTGCTCCTTTGTTCGCTGGCGCACACGTTTTGTGTGCTTGTCTCGCTAGCGGACAGCTGCGCGGGCCAGCCAGCATTTTGCGCCTGGATTAGGATTATCGGTGAAAGAACACTCCACAACCCTTCTAGGCAGTTCTGTTTCTCTTAGACGGGCATGACCGAAAAAGAGTTCAACAGGCGGGAGTTTTTTTAATTTTATGGGGGGCGAAACTGTCTTGCCAAGACCGGAAGTCGCAACGCAAGCGACGATAATCGGGAATTAAACGTCTTCGCTGGGAGCAGCGTCGGCGAATTCGGGGAGGTCACCTTTGGTGATGCCGCGGAGCTCGCCGCGGATAATGTCGGAAGAAAAGCCGGCGCTTAGAAGGCTGCGGTAAAGGGACGCGATTTTGCGTTGGTCGAGCGGCCCACGAAGATGTGCGAGGCGGCGCTTCAAACGTGTGCGTACCAAAGAGGATTCGTCCGTTTCGGCAAAAACAGTTTCGAGAGCTGCGTCGATGTAGCGGTCGGGAACGCCGCGGGCGCGAAGTTCACGGGCGATGCGGAAACGGCCCTGGCGCCGCAATTTTGCGTGCTGGCTGGCGTAATCGACGGCGTAGCGTGCATCGTCGAGATAGTTGAGTTCGCGCAGGCGAGCTACTAGCGGCGGAATCAATTCTTTGTCTTCAGCGCGACGGTCGAGGTAGGTCTTCATTTCGTGTATGGAATACGCGCGGCGCATGAGAGCGCGTTGTGCAGAGGCGTAGAGATCCCGATCGCTGGAAACCTTGCGAGGCGAAGAGCGCTGAGGCATGAACAGCAAGGATAGAAGCAAGCGACCGAGGAAGCAAGGAAGCGAAGCAGTCGTCGGATGGCGCCGGTGTATTCACACCCAACTTGCATGCTTGCATGGGAATTATTTTTGTTGGGCTGAGGCGGCGCGCTGACGCGCGTACTCATGGCTGCTCCTTATTTTAATTCATGATTTTTGGTCCGCTGATCTCTTGCGGGGGAGGGAGAACATCGCGTTCACTTCGTTGGCCGGAATCATGTAGCGGGCCACGCTTTCGTAGGTTCCTTTGGATTTGAGTTCCGTGGCGATTTCGCGCAATAGGCCGAGAGCTGCGCGCGATGGGCTGGAGCCGAGGCTGACGCGTCGCACGCCTGCGGCCTTTAACTCTTCGATGGTAGGCGCGCCGGGACCGGCGAGAACGTTCAGAGGGCCGGGAGATTCCTGCAGGAATTTCTTGATTTCCTCGATTTTTTTCATGCCCGGAACAAAGATGCAGTCAGCGCCAGCTGCCCGATATAGATTTGCCCGGCGCACACATTCGGCGAAGCGATTGGCCGACGGGCTTTCGGTGGCCCAGTAAGCATCGGTCCGAGCGTTGATCACCAGAGGTATTCCGGACTGCATGGACGCTTCTTTCACCGCTTGGATTTTTTCTACGTGGGCTTGCGTTTCAGAGACGCGCGCTTCGTCGTCTTCTCCATCTTCCAGATTAAGTCCCACGGCGCCGGCCTCGATGAGTTGCAGCGCCACTTGATGCATCTGAATCGCGCTCGTTGAGTAGCCGGCTTCCATGTCCGCGGTGACTGGAATATGTACGGCGCGCGCGATGTGACTGACCGCTCGAAGCATTTCTAGGGAAGTGATCTGCTGGCCGTCTGCATAGCCCAGCGTGTTGGCGATGCCGGCGCTGGTGGTGGCGATGGCAGGGAATTCGAGTCGCTCAAGGAGGCAGGCGCTCGCTACGTCCCAAGCATTCGCGAACAACAGAATATCGGGGCCGTTGTGAAGCGCGCGAAGTTTGTCGGCTTTTTGTTTTTGCGAAATGGTCATGGCCAGGTCACCCGTGAGCAACGCGTCGTTTCTGCGTCGACAATATTAGGATAACGCCGCAGCAGTCACGCTAAAAAGTTTTATTGAAGATTGTGGCAGGCCAAATGGAAGCTTCCTAAGAGCGCTGGAGAGACCGCGAGAAAAAATGCATGCGCGAGAATTAATAAATATAAGGAATCAGCCGATATGTGCGGCGGATGTAAGCTCTGTACGGCTCGCCAATAGCAGCAGCTAACGCAGCTTCCTCGATTGGAATTCGGTAGGCGTATCCCAGGGCCATAAAAGCAAGAAGCACGATCAACCCGGCCCAGTTTCCTAGAGCCAATCCGAGTCCAGCCAGAGTGATCAGTCCGCCGGTGTAAGAAGGGTGGCGGATATGGCGATAGGGGCCGGTCTCAATGACCGGCTGATCCGTGTGGACTGCAACTTGATAGGTGAAATAACGGCCGAGTATGCTCATCGAATAAAGTCGAAGAGCCATTCCGGCATACATCACGCCGATGCCGATAAAGAAGAACATGGCTCGCTTCGACCCAATAGACGCTTGCGGAAATGTAAAGGAAAGCGCGAAGTCCGCCGCGATGCCAATCCACAACATCGACATTACAACCAGGTAAGAGTTGCGATCCTTCAGAGTGGAAGAAGGTCTGGCAGGTTTTCTTCTGGAAGCGATCGTTTCAGGGATAATCCAGATAATGTAGGTAGTCCAGAATATTGCGGCGTAGATGGGTGGGCCGGAGAATGGCAGAGGGCGCAAGCTGGATCTCCTAGTTAACTGGAAGTCTATATGAAATTGTGGCTGGAGACTGAGCGATTGCTACTGCGGCATTGGAAAGAAGAAGACCGCGAGCCTTTTTATCAGCTGAATGCCGACCCACGCGTGATGGAATTTATGCCCGAGTGCCTGACGCGTGTGGAGAGCGATCAACTCCTCGAGCGGATCAACGAACATTTCAGGATCTACGGGTTTGGATTGTTTGCAGCGGAGTTGCGACAGCGACGGTCATTTATTGGTTTTGTGGGGTTAGCCCGACCGTCGTTTGGAGCGCATTTCACTCCCTGCGTCGAAATTGGATGGAGGTTGTCGGCGGATCACTGGGGGCGCGGCTTAGCGACCGAAGCTGCACGAGCGGTAGCGCAGTATGCGTTTGGAGAACTGGCGCTGGACGAACTCGTGTCTTTCACCGTTCTGGAAAATGTACGATCACGTGGAGTGATGGAAAAAATAGGGATGACTCACGACACCGCGGACGACTTTGACCATCCGCACTTGCCCGCAGGCCATCCTCTTCGTGGGCACGTGTTGTACCGACTGCGAAGACGGTGAGATCGCAAGAGCCAATAAAAATATGTTAGCGGCTGCCGAGGCGGTCGAACTCGGTCATGGCGCGTTCCATTTCTTCGCGCGCGGCGTCTGCAGAAGAGCGGACACCTTGCACGCGAAGCCGGAAGTCGTCCGGATTCGAAGCGCGCATGAGAGCTTCTTCCAGAGTGATGAGGTTGCGGGTGTAGAGGTCGAAGAGCGATTGGTCGAAAGTCTGCATGCCGTACTGGCTGGTGCCGGCAGCGATGGCGTCTCGAATCATGCGCGTTTTGTCGGGATTGATAATGCAATCGCGAATGTAGCCGGTACAAATCATTACTTCCACGGCCGGAACGCGGCCGGTGCCGTCGGCTTTGCGCACCAAGCGCTGGCTGATTACAGCTTTCAGAGTTCCGGCCAGTTGCAAGCGAATTTGTTTTTGCTCGGGCGGCGGAAACACGGCAATGATGCGCTGAATGGTTTCCGTGGCGTCAAGAGTATGCAAAGTGGAAAGCACCAAGTGTCCAGTTTCAGCAGCCAACAGGGCGGTGGAAATTGTTTCCAAGTCGCGCATTTCGCCGACCAGCACTACGTCAGGATCCTGACGCAAGGCGGCGCGGAGCGCTGTAGAGAACGAGGAAGTGTCCACTTCCACTTCGCGCTGATTGATAAAACCTTTTTTGTCGCGATGCAAATATTCGATGGGGTCTTCGATGGTAATGATGTGCTCGGCGCGCAGCGAATTGATGCGGTCGATCATGGCCGCAAGAGTGGTGGATTTACCGGAACCGGTGGTGCCGGTAGTCAAAATCAAACCGCGCTGCTCCTCGCAAATCTGCGACAGGACGCGCGGCAATTCCAATTCTTCGATGGTGCGAATTTTTGTGGGAATGACGCGAAGGACCATGCCAACGTTCCCGCGCTGTTGAAATACGTTCACGCGGAAGCGGCCCAGGCCCGCGACGCCGTAAGCCATGTCCAGCTCGGCGGTTTCCTTGAATTTTTGTTTTTGCCGGTTGGTCATCATGCTGAAGGCCATCGACAGCATTTCTTCCGGAGTAATGCGCGGAACATCGGTGAGGCCGTTGAGCATCCCGTCCACGCGCAGATAAGGGTGATTGCCTACTTTCAGATGCAAGTCGGACGCCCGGCTTTCGACGGCGCGGCGCAACAAATCATCAATACTGACAGCCATAGCGAAAGTCCTCGGGTGTGAAGTTCAACCAAAACTAGCATGCGTGTTAGAGGCTAGCAAGAACCGTACGGCGGAACATTTCTAAACTGCCAACCTGTACCTTCGGTCAGGTATCTGCGGAGAGGATTGTGGCGAGGTTTTGCAGAGGATGCTAAAGCGGCGGCTGGTCGGAGAGGAAGAGACGGTCGTAAATCACGGCGGCCAGGACACCTCCCAGCAGCGGACCGACCCAGTAAACGCCGTGGTTGCTCCAGTAACGCGCGGCGAGCGCGGGGGCGAAAGCGCGCGCGGGGTTGATCGCGGCGCCGGTAAAAGGCCCGCCGAAAAGCGCGCCTACTGAGATGGTCAGGCCAATGGCGAAGCCCGACATTTTGTTGAAACCGCCGCGAGCGTCAACGAGGGTAGCGAAAACCACGAACACCAGAAAAAACGTCATCAGGCCTTCGAGAACCATGGCGTGCAGCCGCGTGAAATCCGGTGCCAGAAGAGTGACGCCTCTGCCGGAGGAGGTCCATATAACGTCCGGCACAATCGCGACCAGTAGATAAATGGCTGCAATCGCGCCGAGCAGTTGCGCCATCCAGTAGAGTAGAGCTTGCAGGGTGCCAAGCCGTCGCGTGACCCAGTAGCCCGCTGTGACGGCGGGGTTTAAATGTCCGCCGGAAATATGGCTGACGGCGCCAACCATAATGGCGTACGAGAGACCGTAGGCCAGAGCAATTCCCAAAATGCCGATAGGAGTTTGTGACGCGGCACGCAGATATTGGTCGGCGCAAATCGCACCGACAGCGAAGAAAATTACACTAAATGTGCCGATAAATTCCGCCAGGAGCTTTTGAGGCAGGCTATACAAGAAACCTCTCCGCGCGCACGCGAACCAAAATCTCTAACAGTAATGCCGGCCCTGCTCGCGGCTCATTCTAACGGATTGGCCCAAGGCAGTCAAAAATGAGCCTGAAGCGCAGCGCTGCCTGGTGATTTCAGCGGAAATCGCGTTCCTATCCCGGAGACAAATCACGGCCGCATGCGTCTAAGAGAAACCAAGGGAGCGGTCCGTGAACCGGAGCGCTGGAAACCCTGCCGGCCGCAATGCCAGAACAAATCGAGCGCGATAAAAGTTTATTGCGGTGGAAGTAAGATATTTGCATTGGAGATGACAGGTATGATCAAGCGTATTCGCAAAATTGGGTTTGTGCTGTGTTGCGTCTGTATATTGGGCGCGTCCTACGGCCAGACGCCGAAGGAGAGCTCTAGAACCTTGCCGCTAGATTCGCTGAGTGGTTTGGAATTGGTGGATGCGAAGGCGGAAGTGGTAAATTATCGCGGTCGTCCAGCCGTGCACCTGATTCCATTGCCGAATCAGCCAAAAGACTATTCCATGCTGGCGATCGTGAGCGGCACGGACTTTAAGGACGGCACGATTGAGATCGCGGTAGCCGGTTCTCCGCGCAAAGGCGCAGACCCTACAGACCGAGGCTTTATCGGCTTAGCTTTTCGCGCGCAGAAGCACGGTGATCTAGCCGAGTATTTCTATCTGCGGCCTACCAACGGGCGCGCCGACGATCAACTTCGACGCAATCATTCCGTTCAATATGTCTCCACCCCCGATTTCCCGTGGGAGCGCCTGCGCCAAGAAAATCCTGGCGTGTATGAATCGTACGTAGATCTCCAGACCGGCGCGTGGACCAAGATGAAGATCGCGGTGTCCGGAACAAAAGCACAGCTCTACGTCAATGGGGCGGATCAGCCATGCCTCATCGTGAACGACCTGAAGCTCGGTGAAACACACGGGCAGATCATTCTTTGGGCTTATGGCACCACCGATGCGTTTTTTTCGAATCTGACCGTGAAATAAACTCGATTGACATTATTCAAAGGGATGAAGGAAGGTCGCGTGCAACCTGGGAGTGAGCGGGTTCCCGGATAGGTGGTAAGAAATTTGTATTACCAAGAAGTCCTTCGTCCGTGCGGGTCGCTAGTGAGCAAGACAGATCTCACAATCCCAAATTAAGCGAAAAGTGATCCGTGAGCACGCTCGCGTGGCGGCCAGAATAAAACTACGGGCGCACGGGCACTGGGACGCCCGCTCCGGCCGTGGCAGGAACGTCGGTCGGTGACAGCCAGTGATGGCGGTCGGGCTTGAGGCCTCCGGTGAGCGCGAAAAATTCATCTTGGATGCGCTTGGTAATAGGGCCACGCGAACCAATTCCAATCTTGATACGGTCGACCGAGCGGATCGGAGTGATCTCCACGGCAGTGCCGCAGAAGAAAAGCTCTTGGGAAATGTAAAGCATTTCGCGCGGGATGACCTGTTCTGCAACCGGAATATTCAGATCGCGACAAATTGTAAGCACGGAATGGCGCGTGATGCCGGGCAACGCCGAATTTGAAAGCGGCGGAGTGATCACCGTGCCGTCCATGACTAAGAAAATATTTTCGCCCGAGCCTTCGCTGATGTGGCCATGCACGTCGAGCGCGATGCCTTCCACATAACCGTTCGCGCGAGCTTCCATGCGTATGAGCTGGGAATTCATGTAGTTTGCCGCGGCTTTTGCCATTTGCGGCAGGGTATTGGGCGCGGGACGATTCCAGGAGCTGATGCAAACATCCACTCCGCTGCGCAGCCCTTCTTCGCCTAGATATTTTCCCCATTCATAGCAGCTTAAATAAACCTCGATGGGGCAGCCTTTGGGGTCAACGCCCGCTTCGCCGTAACCGCGCAGAACGATTGGACGCAAATAACACGCTCCAATTTTATTCACGCGGATCAGATCCAGATTCGCGGCGCAGAGTTCCTCGAGCGTGAAGGGAACTTCCATGCGGTATATGTAAGCTGAATTGAGCAGCCGCTGAACGTGATCGCGCAGACGGAAAATCGCGGGGCCTTCTTTGGTCTGGTAGCACCGAATGCCTTCAAAGACGGCCGAGCCGTAGCTGACCACGTGTGAAAGGACGTGCAGTTGGGCGTCGTCCCAGTTGATGAATTTCCCGTTATGCCAAATCTTTTCGGTCTTCGGTATAGGCATATGGTTCGCTCCGGCGCGCGGAGGGGCTGCGAAACCCCCGCGCAGAACGAAGTATAGCATAGGGGTTTTCATGTCAATTCCGGCACCGAACCGAAACACGCGTCTGCGTCACATCCAAATTGGCCGCGTTATTACAACGCTCAGAACCATTGACTATCGCAAACTGTTTCCATCTTAAATGGATGAGCAGGGATCCGGATTCATTCATCACGCAAAGCGACAAGCGGATCGACGCGGGTTGCGCGTCGTGCCGGAATGTAGCAAGCGAGAAACGCTACCGCAGCCAGAGTGGCCGAGATAGCTCCGAAGGTCATGGGGTCGGCCGGGCTCACATCAAACAGCATGTTGCGGACCGATCGTGTCAATGCCGCTGCCCCGACCAGACCGATGGCCAAGCCGATGGCGACGAGCTGCATCCCTTCGCCCACCGCCATGCGAAAGATGTCCATACGCTGTGCGCCCAGCGCAATACGAACGCCGATTTCGTGCGTGCGTTGGCTGAACGAATACGCCATCACACCATAAATTCCGATGGCAGCCAGCAGAAGGGCAACGCCGGCGAAGATACCCAGAAGTTGCAGAGCGAAGCGGCGTTCGGCCATGGAACGCGAGATAATTTGGTCCATTGTTCGCACGCTGAAAACGGGAATGTTGGGATCAATCGACTGCACTTGGTGGCGAATGGATTCTCCAAGCGCTTCTGGGTTTCCTGCGCTGCGGAGAAATACCACCGAGGCATAACCTGGGCTTTGCCGCACGGGGAGATAGATGTGGGGCGCGGTAGGTGCATCAAAGCCATCGGACTTAATATCACCCACCACGCCGACGATGGCGAACGAAGGATTCGTCCCGGGCCGCACACCGAAACTGATTTGTTTTCCCAGTGGATCTCCATTGGGCCAGTATCGCCGCTGCAACGTTTGGTCGATTAACACCACCGGCTGTGATTTATCGGTGTCGGATTCAGCGAAATTTCTTCCAGCGAGCAGGGGGACTTTCAGCACTCCGAAGTAGTCGGGCGTGACGGAAGCAAACTCCGCGATGGGTGCGCGCTCTGAGTCTGTCGGGCGGCCCACGATTGTAAACGGAAAACCGTTTCGTGCTGCAGCAAGCGGCAAGCTGTTCGTGCCGCCAATGGCGACTTCTTCCACACCGGGGAGTCCGGATACGCGGCGAAGAATTTCCATCAGAAAAGCCGCGCGCTTATCGATGGGACGATAAGGATCCGTGTTTGGGTCATTCGGAACCGGGATCCATATCTGGGCGGTGATTACATGGTCTGGATTGAAGCCCGGACGCACTTCCAGCACGTGCCAGAAGCTACGCAGCAGAAGTCCTGCGCCTGCGAGCAATATAAGAGAGAGCGCTACTTCGGAAATAACCAGTACACGGGACACCTGCGTGTGCCGTCTGCCGGCGCCAGAGCCTCGGCCGCCTTCTCGCAAGCTCTCCACTTGATTTGGATTTCCAGCTTGCACTGCGGGCGCCAAACCAAACAGCAAGCCGGTAACGATTGAGATCATGAAAGCAAAAAATAAAACGCCCGCGCTGATGTGCACTTCGCTTAGTCGCGGAAGACTGGCCGGAGCCAAAGCCAGGATGGAGTTCTTGAACAAAACAACCGTGAGCAGCGCTACCAACCCGGAGATTGCGGAGAGTAAAACGCTCTCCGTAAGCAATTGCGCCATCAAGCGCCAGCGCCCGGCACCTAAGGCGAGTCGAATTGCAATTTCGCGGCGCCGTCCAGACGATCGAGCCAGCAACAAGTTTGCGAGGTTGACGCAACCAATCAGAAGCACAAACCCCACCGCGCCGAACAAAACAAAAAGCTCGGTACGCTCCGCTCCAACGAGGTCTTCTTTCACGGGAACGATTCGCGTGGCCCAACCCGCAGCCGCCGGATAATCATTGCGATATTGCTGGCTCAGATGGGCGACGTAGGTATCGAGTTGAGCCTGGGCCTGCGCTACGCTGAGTCCCGGTTTCAGGCGGCCTATCGCACCAGGGATAAATCTCACGGCACGAACGGCCGGAACAGGGAAAGGAGCGGCGTTGTACCCAGACGCGCACCAGACTTCCACGTCGGTCTGCAACGTGCGGCCTGGATGGCGAAATCCAGCAGGCATGACTCCGATGATTTGGTACAGATCGTTGTCGAGCCGCATCGTGCGGCCAATGATCTGCGGGTCTGCCCCGTAATTGCGCCGCCAGAACCCATCGCTTATTACGACTGCTTCAATAAAGCCGGGAACCGAATCCTGCCGAGTGAAAACGCGGCCAAGCTGCGGCTTTATACCGAGCATGGTGAAATAGCCCGGGCTAACGGCCAGGGTTTCCGCGCGAACAGGACGGTCACCGCCAGCGATGTCGGAATCGATAGGCCAAACCGCAGAGAGTTCTTGAAATACGCCGGAGCGGTCCTGCAAATCCCATAATTCAGGTGCTGACATACCTACGTTTTTTACATTGGAACTACGAAGGTCGTCGAAAACGCGAACCAGCTGTTCGGGCTGAGGGTATGGCAGGGGACGCAGCAGTACGGCGTAAACCACGCTGAAGGTGGCCACGTTCGCGCCGATTCCAAGGGCCAGCGTGAGTACCGCGACAATTGTAAAACCGGGATTCTTGAGCAACATCCGCAGGGCATAACGCAGGTCTTGACCGAATGACGTCATAGTCCCCCCCCCGGGGCTAATCTGCGGGCACAGTTAGTCCATGACCTATATGGACGAGCGCCAGTTCATTCTTGTTAGCAGCGAGTTGGGAATTTATGCAGCCGGAGGAGTTCTAGTCGTGATCGTCCTGCGCCCTTTCGACTTGAGTCTGAGCGGTGAAACCTGAGATCCGGCCCCATGCGCTCGTCTTCCAATTGTCTACGCTCTCTTTGGCCAGGATCCAAGGTGGGAGATCGATATACAAAAACTGGGACAGGGCCTGAACGTAGGGCTCGTACAGGCCACGTAGCTTGTTTAGTTTTTCGTTCGATTCCGGCGTGTCGTGAAGTTTCAGTCCCGCTTCCGCAAGCACCCCACGGAGGCGAAGAAGTTCGGAGGTAGGCAAACGATTTGCGTTGTGGGCCAGAGGAGCGGCCTGAAACACCTGAGCCAAATCCACGACCGCATGCCGGCAAATAGCGAACGTAAGGCGTGCTTGCCGCACGCATGTTCCGTCGGCGCCCGCAATGATTAGAGCGGAAGTATCCAGGATCGCGGTGAGCGCCGAGAGCCATGATTCGTTATTGTGCTGCGAACGAAAGTAGGTAAGAACCGGATAGGACACGTGACTCTCCAGCAGTTCCGCGGACCAGCGCTCCCAGTCGCGCAGAAGCCTTTCCAAAGTTTCCAGGCCGTGAACACCCGCGTGACGCCGCAGAAGTTCGGCGGCGGTAGGCGGCGAACCGGCGCGTGCGTCGAGGAGAACGATGGCAACTTCTCTGCGCGAAAACGCTTGATAGATGACCGGCAAATAGCTCAATACCAGCGCCAGAAAGCCGAAGCCCAGTCCGCTTTCGAATACAGCCAGCACTCGCTCCGGGGAAGTGTGCGGTGTAACGTCGCCAAGGCCCAACGTAAAAAAAGTTGTGCCGCTCAGATAGAAGCACGTCTGCAGAGTCGGATGCGTTTGATCTATGCGCGCGTCGCTGAAATACAAGAGGCCGAAGCCCAGGATTAACATTGTGGCCCAAAGCGCAAATATGCCCAGCAACGAGAGCGGACCGAAATAACTCAGAAATCCTTCCCGGCTTTTGGATGAGCGGATGCCATGAGCAAGCTTGCGCCAGGGGAACCACAGGACGCGGTAGTAGAGCCTGGTCAGACGGAAACGGCGCGTCACTCTGCGCGGAAGCACGATGGTTTCAAACGCTTCCAGCAAAATCCCCGCGATGATGAGGAACCCGGCTACTGCAAAAATCATGCCGCTTTCTCCAAAACGGCGTTCAATGTGATTTCAGCTTTGAACAGACGCGAGACGGGACAATTCGCTTTCGCGCTGGCCGCCGCGGATTCAAACGCTGCTTCCGAAATGCCCGGGATGCGCGCGGCTAGGTCCAGATGGATTTTCGAGATGGTCCAACCCGCGTCGAGCTTTTCGAGCGTCACGTTCGCGGCAGCGCGAATCTTCTCGGGCGTAAAACTCATGGTGCCCAGCTGCGCAGTGAGCGCCATGGCGAAGCAGGCCGCGTGAGCGGCGCCGATTAGTTCCTCCGGATTGGTCCCTTTCGCGTTCTCGAAACGGGTCAGGAAGGAATAGGGCGCATCGGAAAGCACGCCGCTTGGTGTCGAGATAGATCCCTGGCCGTCCTTTAATCCTCCGTTCCAAACCGCTGTGGCGCTGCGTTCCATAATGCCTCCTGTGAACTCAGAATTTTTAATGGGTGGTTATTGGATGCCGGCTCGGGTCTATCGATGCCAATTAGAAGCCGCGCCAAGATCGTACAACTCAGTGAGATTTCGGCGGCTGAGCCATGCTTGCGCTGTTCAGCATTTGGAAATTCTGCCGCACAAGAGCCAGCCGGTCGCCCTTCGCGTTTTCGTACGCTCCGAATGCGAGGAAGGGAATCATGGCTGCCAGCACCCACAATTTTGCGCTTCCGGGAAGTTTTGCTTCCGGCTCCCAACGAAACAGGCGCCGCGAAATTTCGAAAGCCACTAGAAGTCCGATTCCAAGCGCGACCAGGTCGGTGATGATTTCAGAGTGCGTCGCCAGGTTCGTCGCGGCATTTTCAAGTCCGGTCGCCAGATAAGTAGCCGGCATGAACAGTGAAGCGCCTTGAATCCAGTGTGGAAACCTTGCCAGCGGGACGGTCGCGCCCGAAAGGAACAGGAAAGCGGTCCAAATCACCTGGTTGATCACCTGCGTTTCCTGCATGGTGTTGGTCACGCTGGCGACGATTAGGCCAAACGCTGAAAAAGTAGCTGACCCGATACTGACCAGCAGAAAAATCGCCCACAAATTTCCCCAACCCTGCATGTGCAGAGCGAACTTGGTAACGAGAATCTCGATCGCAACGGACGGGAGCACGAGAATGTAATTCGAAAGAATGCTGGAGGCTAGCATGGGTCCGGCCCCCAGCGGAGCCAGACGAAAGCGTCGAAGGATCCCGGCTTCGCGGAACATGACCAGCTGCACGCTAAGTCCCCAGAAGCTGCCCATCACCGTCATGGTGAGAATTGCGCCGAGAATGTAGGCCGTCCATGCCGTATCGCCCTTGCTGAAAATCGTGACG
>Ga0209420_1000256_pt1 | contig 31237 bp, 30 predicted proteins | sample BlaSpr_A8_OM1_O1_FD_187972 | JGI IMG/M metagenome (GOLD analysis project Ga0209420, IMG submission 187972) | Forest soil microbial communities from Thunder Bay, Ontario, Canada - Black Spruce, Ontario site 2_A8_OM1_O1 (SPAdes) (version 2) | ecosystem: Environmental > Terrestrial > Soil > Boreal...
AGATCTTGTGGGTTACTGCTGAACCTAGATTAGCACGATCGTTCGGTCTTATCAAGTCGGCCAGGCGAGCTAAAGGAGACGGATTCCGCTGGCCGGCGCCCTTGGCCCGTCGCGCTCGTACCCAATTTCCCCGAGGGAAGGCCACCGAAGCCTGCGTACGGCCAGCATCGAGTGTGGTTCGACCAGAGCGAGTTGCGTGGGATCGATCGACCGCGAGCTTCCACTCCAGGCGGAGATACCCTTCCGCTCGAGCGCGGGAAGCGAGGACCCAAGGCACGGGACGAAGACCTCGATGACCTACGACAAGCAACCCTAGCGCAGCGGCGTGCCATCTCACGGTGGCCGCGGCAATTGAAGGCGCCCGCTCTCGAGCTGCCAGGCCTGGATTCAGAGGGTATTTGGCAAGTTGTCTTCCTGGCTCTTGCCATGGCTCTGGAGTCGCTCCAACTCAAGAGCCTGCCTTGCGGTGTAGGTCGGCCGGCGTCGGCCGGCTGAAACTCCTGCCCTGCGAGATCTTGCAATCCTCCCTGCCAGCTCATCATAGTCCTCGCTACAGCGAAGGCTCCCTCCGCTGGAAGCGCTCGTAGATGATGCGGTGCGTGGAGGGCGAAGACATGACATTGAATGACGAATTGCGCGACCTTCCGTTCGCCGGCCCCGCGCGGGAAGCCCTCGCTAGGAACCGGTTTGACAGCATCCTCGAGACGATTGGACGCACACCGCTGGTGAGAATCAAGAAGCTCGCACCCGCGCAGGTACGCCTGTACGTCAAGATAGAAGCCTTCAACCCCATGGGGTCCGTTAAGGACCGATTGGCTCTCGGAGTCATTGAAGATGCCGAGCGCACGGGACGACTTAGACCAGGACAAACGGTAATCGAGGCGACGAGCGGGAATACCGGTATCGGGCTCGCCATGGTGTGCGCAGAGAAAGGCTATCCGCTGGTCGTGACTATGGCTGAGAACTTCAGCGTTGAGCGGCGCAGACTGATGCGCTTTCTCGGCGCGAGAGTCGTACTGACACCCGCGGCACTTAAAGGAAGCGGTATGCTTGCGAAGGCGACGGAACTCGCCGAGGCGCACGACTGGTTCCTATGTCGGCAGTTCGAGAACGAAGCGAATGCCGCGGTGCACTCACACACGACCGCGCAGGAGATTCTTACTGCCTTTGAGGGTGAACGTCTTGACTACTTCGTTACCGGTTTTGGCACCGGTGGCACGCTGAAGGGCGTTGCGCGAGTGTTGCGCGAACGTCGCCCCGAGACCAAAGTGATCGTGTGCGAACCGGATAACTCGCAGGTACTGGGCAGCGGGATTTCACAGTCCCGACATGCCGACGGGTCACCGGCAGGCAGCCATCCTAGCTTCCGGCCGCATCTGATGCAGGGTTGGAGTCCCGATTTCATTCCGAAGCTCACCGAGGACGCCGTCACACTCAAGCTGATTGACCGGGTAGTGCCTGTGAGCGGTGCGCGTGCGCTGGAACTCTCGCGCGAGCTCGCGCGAAGGGAAGGGATCTTTGTCGGCATTTCAGCGGGGGCTACTCTCGCCGGCGCCTTGCGGGTGTGCGAGGAAGCTCCGCCCGGTGCGAACGTCCTGTGTATGTTGCCAGACACGGGAGAACGCTATCTGAGCACTCCGCTGTTCAGCGACATCCCAGCCGACATGACCGACGAGGAGCTGGCCATCGCGCGCTCGACGCCGAACTATCGCTTCGACGTAGCACCGCCAGTCGCGCCGACGGCGGGGCCTCAACCGATTACGCAGGATGCAGAGGAGTTCGTGTCGCGCGTGGTCAGCGACTCCCACCAGCCGGTCGTGATGTTTGCGCTCGAGTGGTGTGAGTTCTGCTGGGCAGTTCGCAAGATGTTCGCCAAGCACGGCATTGCATATCGTTCGGTTGATCTCGACTCGGTGGCATATCAGCAAGATGATCGCGGCGGAAAAATCCGGGCGGCACTGAGCGCTCGCACTTCGATGACTACGATTCCGCAGATTTTCGTTGCGGGCGAGTTCATCGGTGGGTGTACCGATGTCTTCAACGCACACAAGGCCGGCCGACTTCAGGCGCTGCTCGATAAGCATGGCGTCTCGTACGACCGAAGCGTAGACGTTGATCCGTACTCGTTCCTGCCGTCCTGGCTGCATCCGCGTTGACGCTACGGCGAACGCTGCGCCGGTTCGTGCGGAGCGGCGGGAGTGCTCGTAGGCTTTGCCGAGTTGGTGCGGGAGCGTGCTAGCTGTGATCTACATTCCCGTGCTCGCTCGCACCGCAGCATTTACTGTTGAGGTCCGTGCGGGCCGCACCCAAGCCGGTCGTACTGCCGTCGGTGTATAGAATTGCAATAGCCCACAGCACACGCCTTGGACCCTTCACGTCGTCGGAACTATGAGGTGACCTATGCCTTCAACAACGTTTGCTTTCGGCGTTGGCTCGCTCGGCCTTGTCCTGATGATGTGCACGGGGGCTGCGGCCGATGCTGCCGATTCGCCAATTGTGTCGAGCCCTAAGGAAGTGAAATGGGGTCCGGCACCGCCTATTCTGCCGAAGGGGGCGATGATGGCGGTGATGGCAGGCGACCCCGGAGCAGCGGGATTGGTCGCGGTTCGACTCAAGATGCCCGCTGGCTACAAGATCTCCGCACACTGGCATCCGACCGATGAGCAAGTCACGGTGCTCTCAGGGACGCTTGCGATAGGCATGGGCGATAAGCTCGATGAAACCAAAGGTGTAACGCTGCGGGCCGGGGGCTTCGGCGTCGCGCCGGCTCACATGAACCACTACGCATGGAGCAAGACAGGCGCAGTCATCCAGATTAATCTCATGGGGCCGTTTGCGCTTACCTATGTGAACGCTGCCGACGATCCGACCAGGGCTGCCGCAAAGTGAGCTGAGTCTCGACGCCCGCGGACGCCGAGAGTCGGCCCGGTCGAACGATTCGCTTTCAATGATGTTTGACACGGAGCAGCATCGGCTGCCCGCCCGATTCGGACCGCGAACAGAAGAGGCACGTCTATGACGCTCGCCGCCGAACAGCCCGCGGTTGTTTTCGACCAGCGCGCGTACCGACTGACATCCATCGACATGCTGCGTGGCCTAGTCATCGTGATCATGGCCCTTGACCACGTACGCGACTACCTGGGCGGTTCCGTGCAGAACCCGATGGAAGATCCGAACGTCGCCCCGGCATTGTTTGCGACGCGCTGGATCACCATTTCTGCGCCCCGGTCTTCGTATTCCTTGCCGGGACCAGCGCCGGGATGATGGCTGGCCGAAGGACCCCACCGGTGCTCGGGGCGTTTCTGCTGAAGCGCGGCCTGTGGTTGATATTCATCGAGGTGTTTGTGCTCTCGACTGCGTGGACGTTTGCTCCGGCGGGTATTGAGCATGAGCCGTTGAATGGGCGCATCTTGATTATCATGCAGGTGATCTGGGCGATCGGTGCCAGCATGGTGGTCCTAGCGGGTCTTCAGTTCCTAGGGAGCCGGGCGTGCCTGCTGATCGGCGCCGCGATTGTGCTCGGCCACAACCTGCTCGACCCGATCTGGCCGACAGGCGGCGGGTTGGGGTGGCCGTTTTGGGTGGCACTCCATTCGGTGATGTCAGAGGTCGTCGGACCGTTGCGCTTCTGGTTTGTCTATCCACTGCTGCCCTGGATCGGCGTCATGCTGCTGGGCTACGGGACGGCTGGGCTTTTTCAATCGCCACCTGCGCAGCGTGACTCGCGATTGCTAAAAGCGGGGCTCGCCTTGACGGTCGCCTTCGTCGCACTGCGCGCGCTCGACGTCTACGGCGATCCCCACGGTTGGCACGTGCAATCGCGCGGGATGATCGCCACGGTCATGAGCTTCTTGAATACAACCAAATATCCGCCGAGCCTGCAGTTCCTGTTTATGACGCTCGGTCCTGCAGCGGTACTGTGTGCATTCGCTGACCGCTTGCACGGGAGTGTTAAAGATGCGCTCGTGATGTTTGGACGCGTCCCTTTTGCGTTCTACGTCGCGCATGTTTATCTCATTCACGCGCTCAGCATAGTGCTAGGCGTATCCCAGGGCTTCGCGGCAAGCCAGTTCTTTACGTTCTTTGCCTTTTTCCCGAAGGGATACGGCGTTGCGCTACCCGGCGTGTATCTTGGCTGGTTCGTGGTCGTCGCGATGCTGTACCCATTTTGTCGCTGGGTCGCGGCCGTGAAGGCACGGCGCAAGGATTGGTGGCTGAGCTATCTTTGATTTTTTGATAGGCCGGGCACTACCGCCGCCGACTGGACTGCCTAGTTCGGGACCTATCGTCTTCTTTACCACATTAGGCTTCCCGGAAGCGGACGCCCGCGAACGGCAGGGAGGGGTTGCCGATTCAACTGGTCGACGCAGCACACGCTTGAAAGCTTTCTGGCTTACCGAGCGATACCAGGCCCCTTCGGATGACGCGAACCAGCCGGTCGACTTGGCCGCCGCAGCCGATTACGAGGAGGTTATCCGCGCATTGACCGTTGCCGTTGCAGACGACCCGCGTCGACCAGCGTGGAGGCAGGATAGCTTCTTTCGACGTTACGCCACAAAATTCCCACACTCATAGGCCGCGGGCTCCGTAGCAGCTCAGGGCACAGCCACGGCGCCTCTGGGCTTGCCGTCTACGCATAAGATTGCAGCGCTTCCCACGCAGTCTCAACGGAAGCCGGCAGACAGCGCGCGAGCGCCGCTACTGCACGTCGAACATGCCGTCCAGCGCTCTTGGGAACTGCAGTCAAGCCCGACGCTCACCGCGAGCTAGCAAATTGTCCGCAACCTCCGGTCTAGACGCGGCCGTCTGATCATGGCGCACTCGTTCGCGCGCTTGTACGGCACCCAGCGACTACCCGTGCCCACCCGGGCGAGGAGCTCGAGCGGCAGATTGATCGCAAGCGTCGCCGTCGCAGCTGTCACATGCGTGTCGGCCTTTGAAGACGCAGTTCGGAGGCTGACGCGGCGGCGGCGCCGATGTGCCGAAGTTGATGCGAACGAATATAATGAGACCAGGTCGCTTCGCCGGCGACTTGATCTGATCGAGTGTGTCAGTGACTCTGCGCTTAGTGCGCACTATCGGTTGTTTGTGTTTCGCGATGCCGAAGGGATTGCAGATGCCGGCTGTGCCGAGGGCTCGTGAGCAATGCTGCGGCTCAACGCGCTGCACCGGCCGATAACGTGGCGAGCGACCGACGAAGCCCGTGCGTGCATACGAAACACCGAATCGCTGCGAAGTTGCCGACTCGCTCCGCCATGCTGCTGCTCGCGGGTGCTGTCTTGCACGCAGGTGCTGCACAGGCCGCGGATCCGCAACCGTACCGCGTGGAGCTGGTATCAACCGGAAATGGCGCGTTGGACACGATGCTCAAATCAACATCGCAGCTCGAAGCACTGCGCGCTTCGGCCCCCGTGAACCCGTTCGGTCTGATCGCCCGCGCCAGAGGCGACATCGATCGCCTGAGAACGGTGCTGGAGAGCTTCGGCTACTACCAGAGTCAGGTCTCGATCACGATCAACGACCTGGCGCTCAATGAGCCGAGCCTCGGTGACACCCTGAACGCGCTGCCGCAGGGAAAGGATGCGCTCTGTAAGGTGGCGTTCACGCTCGGACCGCTTTATCACCTCGGCGATATCGGCATCGACGGCTCCATTCCGGATGCGGTGCGCAGCAGCCTCGCGCTCTCACCCGGCGCGGCGGCGGTCGCCTCCGATGTGCTTGCCGCCGGCGCGCGCTTGCTGACGGCGCTCGAGAATCAGGGCTATGCCTTCGCCAGAGTCGATCCGCCTGTGGCCCATGAGGATCCCGACAAGCACCTGCTCAACCTCAGCTTTCAGGTCGTGATCGGGCCGCGCGTGCAAGTTGGCGAGATCCGGTTCGAGGGCCTGAAACGCGTGCATGAGGCGCTGCTGCGCAAGCGGCTGCTGCTGCACACCGGGCAACGTTACAGCGCCATCGCGGTCGAGAAAGCGCGCAAGGATCTGCTGACACTCGGCGTGTTCGCCGCCGTCAGCGTGCGGCTCGGGAGTGCGCCGGACAGCCTGGGGCGCGTGCCGGTCACGTTTCAGATGAGCGAGCGGCCGCGGCATGCCGTCAGCCTCAGGGCGGGCTATTCCAGCGATCTCGGCGGCAGCGCCGGCGTTACCTGGAGCGATCGTAACGTGCGCGGCAACGGCGAGCAGCTCAATCTGTCCGCCACCGTGATCAATCTGGGTGGCACGGCCAGCACGGGCGTCGGCTATGACACCAGCGCCAAGTACATCATTCCGGACTTCGCGCACCGCGACCAATCGCTGCAGTTCGCCCTGGGTGCCATCAAGCAGTCGCTGCAGGCATACGATCAGACGGCGGAAACCTCGGGTGTGACCTTGAGCCGTAAGATATCCAGCATGTGGAGCGTGAGCATCGGAACCTCCGCTGTACACGAGAGCATTGAGCAGGAGGGCACGACGCACGTCTATACGCTGTTTGCGCTGCCGCTCGGCGTCCTCTATGACTCGACCGATCTTGCCTCGCCGCTGATCGATCCCACCCATGGTCTGCGCGCCTCGCTCAGCGTCGCTCCGACCTTGTCGCGCGGCGAGCCGAACGCGACGTTCTTCGTCACGCAGGCGAGTATCGCCCACTATCTCGATTTTCACCGCTGGCTCGGCGCGGAGCCGGGGCGCAGCGTCCTGGCGTTACGAGCGATCGCCGGCAGCGCGCTGGGCGCGACGCAGCTCGAAGAAACCGTCGATGTCAACGGCGCAAAGGTCGCCGAAAGCGTCCCCGACCTGCCCCCAGATCAGCGCTTCTATGCCGGCGGCAGCGGCACCGTGCGCGGCTACCGCTATCAGTCCGTCGGCCCTCAGTTCCCCGACGGTAATCCGGTCGGCGGCACGGCGATGGCCGCGGTTAACGCCGAGTTCCGGCAGCGTATCGGCACGAGCTTCGGTGCGGCGGTGTTCGCCGACGCCGGCGAAGTTAGCGAAAGCCTGTCCGACGTGTCTCACACCAGACGCTGCAGTTCTGCCACGACCGCACAGCAATCGACCGCCTGCTGGGCGGTCGGCGTCGGCGCCGGCGTGCGTTACTACACCCCGATAGGTCCGCTGCGACTGGATTTTGCCGTACCGACCTACCGTCGCAGCAACGACGACAAGTTCGAGGTCTACATCGGCCTCGGACAGGCGTTCTGATGCGCCGCGCCGTGCGAATCACCGCCTGGACGGTCGGCGCACTGCTGCTGCTCGTCGTCGCCCTCGGCGCAGCCGTGCTGATTGCGGGCAACACGGCGCGCGGGCGGGCGCTGTTCGAGCAGGCGACCGCCCGGGCGACGCATGGCCATGTACGGCTCGCCGAACTTGCGGGCTCCTTTCCGACAGCCGTCGATCTCGGGCAGCTGCAGCTCAGCGACGCGCGCGGCGTCTGGCTCACCGCCGAGCACATCTCACTGCGCTGGTCGCCGCTCGCGCTTCTGACACGGCATGTGAAAGTCGAGAGTCTGCGCGTGGCGCGACTGGATATCGAGCGGCGGCCCGTGAGCCAGCCTGCGCAACCAGGCGGTGGCGGCATGAGTCTGCCGCGCATCGACGTCCAGCAGCTCTCGATCGGCACACTGCAACTTGGCGCAGAGCTTGCCGGAGCGCCTGCCTCGCTCTCCATCCACGGCAGCATGCATCTGACATCGCTCGAGGACGCAGCGGCCGCCGTCGTGGTGCGCCGCACGGGTGGCAATGGCGACTACGAGCTGAGGTTGAGCTTCGATCCTGCGCGCATGGATGCCACTCTCAGGCTCGAGGAGCCTGCCGGCGGGCCGCTCGCAAACCTGCTGGAGTACCCGGAACTGGGTGCGCTGTCGGTCATGGCGAGCCTGCATGGGCCACGCGCCGCGGAGCGCATCCAACTCACGGCGCGGGCGGGAGAACTGCGCGCGGGAGTGCAGGGCAGCATCGATCTTATCCGCAGGTCCGCGAATCTCGACTACCGCCTGGACGCTCCCGCGATGACGGCGCGCCCCGGACTCTCATGGCAGCGTATCGCCCTGCAGGGGCGCTGGCAGGGCGCCGTCACCGCACCGCAGGCGGACGGGCGACTTCAGATCGATGCCCTAAAGATTCCCGGCGGTGCCGCGCTGGCAACGCTCAACGCAGATCTGCACGCCGACCGCGGAACCCTCGCGCTGCGCGCGACCGCCGCGGGCGTGGTGCTCCCCGGACCGCAGCCGCGACTGCTGGCGGATTCCGCGCTGCGGGTCGACGCCAGAGTGCAGCTGAACGCGGCGACGCGGCCGCTGCAGCTGACGGCGGATCATCGGTTGTTCGCGCTGCAGGTGAGCGCCGTCACGGCGGGAGCACGCAGTGCGACATTCGATCTGCGTCTGCCCGACCTCGCGCCGCTCGCCGTACTCGCCGGCCAGAAAATGCGCGGCAGGAGCGAGCTGAAGGGAACGCTCGGGCTGAGCTCCACCACGACGCGGCTCGATCTGGAGGCGAACACGGTGCTGGCGGGCGGGGCCACGCAGATTTCCGCGCTGCTGGCTGGCGCCTCGCGGTTGCAGCTGGCGGCTGTGCTGACAGATCGAACCGTGGAGCTGCAGCGCCTGGCGCTCAATGGCCGCGCGCTGTCCGTGTCCGCAAGTGGCAGCGCCCAGCGCGGAACGGTCGCCACGGCGGCCGCGGTGCAATCGCTGCGTGTGCGCTATGAAGCCGACCTCGCGAATCTCGCCGTGCTGTCACCGGCGCTCGCGGGTACTTTGAAGCTCAACGGCGAAATCGGCGGCCCGCTCCGATCGCTGACGGCCCAGTTGCAATTAACGTCGAGCCTGTCGGTGCGGGGTTCGCCGCGCGAGACGATCGAGGCGAGTATCAAGGCGCGCGGCCTGCCGTCGCGAGTGAGCGCCACACTGCAGGCGCAAGGACGCTTCGCCGGCGCGCCGCTGCAGCTCGCGGCTTCGCTCGAGCGCGATGCCGGCGATGCGTTGCACCTGGTAGTGCAGCGCTCGCAGTGGAAGAGCGCCAGCCTGGAAGGTGATCTGACGAGCGGCGCGAACCTGGCATCGGGACACGGCGGCGTGCGCCTGCGTGTGGCTCAGCTGGCGGACCTGCAGCCGCTGCTCGGCATCAGGATCGAGGGCAGCATCGCAGGGGATCTGGCGCTGCGGCCGGCCGCGGGCCGCACCTATGCGCAGGCGCGGCTCGAGGCTCGAAATATCGTCGCAGACGGGGTCTCTGCCAACGCGCGGCTGACCGCCTCCGGGCCGAGCGACGCCCTCGCGCTGCAACTCGCGGTGCAATCGCCCGACGTGGGCGGTGAGCCGGCGAGCCTCGACAGCAGCGCGCGGCTCAACTTCGCCGCCCGCGAGCTCGGCGTGCAGCAGGCTCAACTGCACTATCACGGCCAGTCGGTGCGGCTGCTGTCACCCGCGCGGCTGAGCTTCGCCGCGGGATTTGCGATCCGCGGGTTGAGACTCGGCGCGCAGCGAAGCACCATCGAGCTCGACGGCAGCATCTCGCCGGAACTCGACCTGCGTGCCTCGGTGGATCAGGTTGATGCAGCTCTGGTGAACGCATTCGTTCCCAACCTCCTCGCCCAGGGAACGCTCGAAGCGCACGCACAGCTGCAGGGAACTTCCGCCGCACCGACAGGCCTTGTCACCCTCAATGCGACGGCTGTGCGTCTTGCCAATAGCAAGGTGCGCGACCTGGCGGCGCTCGACGTGCAGGCCCGAGTGCGACTGACAGCAGGCGCCGCGCAGCTCGATGCGCGCCTGAGCGCAGGCGGCTCATCGCAGCTGGCGCTCACCGGCACGGCACCCTTCAGCGCCGATGGCGTCCTGAATCTGAAGCTCACGGGCAAGCTCGATGCAGCCGTAGTGAATCCACTGCTGGAGGCACACGGAGAGCGGGCCGCCGGCACGCTCGCGCTCAATGCCACCGTGAGCGGTACCGCGCGCTCGCCCGAGGTCGCAGGCACCATCGACGTGACGCACGGGGACCTGCGCGACTATGCCCAGGGAGCACATCTGTCCGACATCACGGCGCACCTGGCCGCAAGCCAGGGCGTGCTGAGAATCGTGAGCCTGAGCGCACGTGCATCGCCGGGTGAGCTGTCGATGACGGGCACCGTCGGAGTGCTGCAGCCGCAGATGCCGGTCGATGTGCAGCTGACGGCGAAGAACGCCCAGCCGATCACGAGCGACCTCCTCACCTCTAATCTGAGCGGCGCTCTCAAGCTGCATGGCACCTTGCGCGAGCGCATGGAGGTGTCCGGCAGGATCGACCTGAACCGCACAGTCGTCGGCATTCCGAACGCCCTGCCCCCCGACATCGCGGTACTCGACGTCCGTCGACCGGGACAGGCGCCAGCCCCGCCGTCAGAGCACAACCTCGTGATCGGCCTCGATCTCGAGCTGCACGCCGCGCGGGAGGTTCTCGTGCAGGGTCGCGGCCTCAACGCCGAGCTTGGCGGCGATCTGCACATCGACGGAACCACCGCCAGCCCTCACGTCAGCGGTGGCTTCGATCTGATCCGCGGCACGTTCACGCTCGCGAGCACCCAGTTGATCTTCACCAAGGGCACAGTGAGCTTCAACGGCGCCGGGCTCAAACAGAAGATCGACCCGACGCTGGACTTCACCGCCGAGTCGAACGATGGGGTCGCGACCTTGCATATCACCGGACTTGCCGACGCGCCGCAGTTCGAGCTCAGCAGCAGTCCGCCGCTACCACAGGACGAGCTTCTCGCGCGACTGCTGTTCGGCGAGAGCGCCTCACAGCTGACGGCATTGCAGCTCGCGCAGATCGGCGTCGCGCTCGCCTCGCTCAGCGGCGTCGGTGGCAGTGGACCGAACCCGCTCGCCAAGGTGCAGAAGGCCTTAGGGCTGGACCGACTCTCGGTAGGCGGCGCAACCAACCCCGGTGCCGCCCCCGGCACACAGAGCACCGGCGCGGCCGTCGAGGCCGGCCGCTACGTCTCCAATCGCGTGTTCGTCGGTGCGACGCAGAGCACCACCGGTTTCAGTCAGGTGGAGGTCGACGTGGATCTCACCAAGCACCTGAAGCTGCAGACGCGACTCGGGAATGGCACGGCGACCACCCAGGGCACGACACCGGAAAACGATCCGGGAAGCAGCGTTGGGGTGGCGTATCAGTTCGAGTACTAAACTACGGGATGGGGACGATGCATGGGAGTCCAGGCACCCGTGACGTCAACCCAGGGGGCCGCGGACAGCGGTGAGAATTTCCGAGCTTTGAGATCGCCTACCGGACAATGGTGTCTTGCGGCCATACAGGGCCTCTGGAGTCGACTATGAATCACCTCAAGGTTGCTGCCTCGGTCGTCAATCTAGCCATCTTGATTTCTTGTAGCATCTCTTGCAGCAGCGCTCCCCCAGCCTCGACGGCCTCGACGAATATCCCCGCTGTGGCCGCTGGACGTGCAATGCTGTCGTCAAGTTGTCCCGAATCGGTGGTTAACGGCAAAGCTCCCATGGTGGGTGCGGTTGGCCTTCAGCAGCGCCTCAAACTTGCCATCCAACTACCGCTGCGCAATCAGGTCGAACTGACTCGGTTATTGCGCGACCTCTATGACCCGAAGAGTCCAAACTTTCACAGATACCTGAGCGTGTCTGGGTTCACCGAGCGCTTTGGCCCGACGGCGGGGGATTACAACACGGTGGTTGCCTGGGCGAAGGCGAACGGCCTCAGCGTGAGGGCCACGACGCCAAACCGGCGCTTGGTCGCTGTCGAGGGCTCGGTGGATACAGTCAACCGGGCCTTCCATGTAAGAGTGAACAATTATCGCCATCCGACCGAAGCGCGAACCTTTTATTCGCCGGACCGCGAGCCCACCGCCGTCGGACTGAGTGTGCCGCTGCTGCAGATCACCGGCCTGAACAACTATGTTCTGCCGCGTCCGATGCTGCGACACAAGACAGCAGCGGCGAACCTCACCGGCTCCGGACCGTCCGGCGAGTATCTGCCGAGCGACATGCGTGCGGCCTACTACGGTAGTGGTCCGCTCACCGGCGCGGGCCAATCGATCGGCATCTTTTCGTTTGACGGATATCTGGCAAGCGACGTGCAGCTTTACTACTCGAAGACTGGCATGTCTTCAAGCGTACCTATCAAGAATGTCTTGGTCGGCGGATTCAGCGGTGCCTGCACCGCGGTGAGTTCACCCGCGAGTTCCACCTGTGATGACGGCGAGCAGGTGCTCGATATCGTGAATGCGATCGGCATGGCCCCGGGAATCACGCAAATTGTTTTCTATGAAGGCTCGAGCAACACCGAGATTCTCAATCAAATGGCGACCGACAATGTCGCCAAGGTGCTCAGTTCCTCCTGGGGCTGGAATCCGGCCGATGCCGCGAGTGACGACCCGATATTTCAGGAGTTTGCAGCACAAGGCCAGTCGTTCGTCAGTGCCAGCGGCGACGACGGCGAGTTCAATAGCTCGACCTATGACTTCCCCGCAGTAGATCCGTACATCACCGAGGTCGGTGGCACCGAGTTGACGACGACAGGTCCCGGTGGGGCATGGTCAGCAGAAACCGCGTGGCCGCAAAGCGGCGGTGGCTATGTCAGCGGCACACCGATTCCCAGCTGGCAGCAACTCACGGGCGTAATCAATTCGTCGAATCTGGGTTCGACAACCCTGCGCAACTCTCCCGATGTGGCGGCGGAAGCGAATTTCGACAATCCCACTGTGATCAATGGCAGTTTCGAGACCGGCTACGGCGGCACGAGCTTTGCCGCACCACGCTGGGCGGGTTTCTTGGCCCTGGTCAATCAACAGTCCGTGGCGAACGGAAAAGGCACTGTGGGATTCATCAATCCCGCACTCTACAACCTCGGCATCAGTTCGAGTTACTCCAGCGCATTCCACGACATTACCAGCGGCAGCAATCCACCCACGACGGGCTCCGGCAGCGGCTTCAACGCCGTCCCCGGCTTCGATCTGGTGACCGGGTGGGGTACCCCTACCGGAGTGGGTTTGATCAATCAGCTGGCAGGTACCGGCGCGAGCCAGTATGTGCCGGCAACCGACTGACAGAAACTACCGTGCACCGCAAACACGAACTGCTCGCCATATTCGTCGCAGCGACCTTGTTCGGTGCCGCAGCCACACACCCGGCGCTGCCATCGCCACCAGTCGATGTGGTTGCTGCGGACAACGCGTTCGGCTTCCGCTTACTCAACGCGGTACAAAAGACAATCCCGGGCGGCAACGTCGTTCTCTCGCCGGTAAGTGCAGCGCTGAATCTGTCGATGGTGCTCAACGGCGCAGGCGATCAAACAAAACAGGAGATGCTGGCCGCGCTGTCGCTCAGTGGGTCGGAACTCGGTGCAATCAACACGGCCAACGCGCAGCTGATCAAAGTCATACGCACACCAGCCAAGAACATCACGTTGTCAGTGGCGGATTCGATGTGGGTCGACAGTCGTCGCGCGACGCTTCGGGCCGATTACGTAAAGCAGACGCAAGCGTGGTACGACGCCGAAATGACTGATCTTGATTTTTCTAACCCGCGTGCGGCGACTCAGATCAACAGCTGGGCGTCCAAAGAAACGCAGGGCAGGATCTCCCAGGTAATCGACCGGATCAACCCAGCCGATCTCGCGCTGCTCCTCAACGCGGTATATTTCAAAGGACAATGGACGCACAATTTTGACAAGGCGCAGACGCAGCAACGCGACTTTGCGCTCGCCGGCGGCTCCGTCAAACAAGTTCCGCGCATGGCGCAATCGGGACGCTTCGACTACTTCGAAACTCCGCAGATGCAGGCGATCCGCCTTTCGTTCGGCGAGGGGGATCTTGTCATGGAGGTATTCTTGCCGGCGAAAGCATCAAGCTTAGGCGCGTTGGAAGCGCAGCTTACACTCGAGCATTGGACGGCCTGGCAAGCGCAATATACGCCGCGCTCCGGAAAAATTGAACTGCCGCGCTTCGAGCTGAAATCCAATTATCGCTTGAATGAACCGCTGCAAACCCTCGGTATGACGCGCGCTTTCCACCCGGATGGTGCGCAATTGACGGGGATGTTCTCATCGGCACCGGGTCAAACCCGGGCCGGGCGCTTCTTCATTTCGTCGGTGCTTCAATCGACCTACTGGAAGGTGGACGAGGAAGGCTCCGAAGCCGCGGCAGTTACGACGACCGGTATAAGGGCCGCCGCGGTCGCGCGCCCGGAGCAGCCGTTTCAGATGATCGTCGACCGGCCATTTTTCTGTGCGATCGAAGACCGGCGCAGCGGCGCGCTGCTGTTCGTTGGAGCCATCCACGATCCAGCGCCCTGACGGGCCAGCGCCAGTCTTGTATAAACGGAAGCGGGCAGTCTCGAGGGTCAGCATAGGGTCCAACAAGCGACCCTGTCCGATCGCTCTCGGAGTTTGGCGCTGACAGTCCGCTTTCGGCTGCCTAATTTGGCAGTTCCCGGCCACGAGCAGGCGCCCGACCGCCCCGTGTAGATCCCACAGAAAGCGGACGTGGGAACCACCTCCACCAAGATTATGGCGCGACAATGCCCTTAGTAGGACGATCGTCGGATGTCGAGCTGTGCTGCCCGATTGCTGCCGGTCGCGAACGGCAGCAGCGGGTCTGGGCCGTGTGAAACTCAAAAGCCCCGGCCCGTACGATTGCTAGCGCGTGATTTCAGAGCGCAAATTCGCATGAAATCGCAGCTACGTTGCCCAAAATGACATGCCCAAAAAGAGCGTGATTGCACTGCTCGTTGCCGGCCGTCTCGGCTCGAGCCCCTGTGTTCAGTAGATAATTGAAGACGCCCTGGAGGGGCGAGAAGCTCCGGCACGCTTCATAGGACGTAAACTCCTCGCTCATCGACGCAGTGCAGCAGAAAAAGGCGGTTTTCGCAATCTCCGGCACGCGGCGAGTAAACCTCGGCGCAAATGTCCTTGCTCTGTGATTGAACGAACTACAGCGTTGAAACTGGCGATGGCCAGATTCAAGTTGGGTCGCTCTCCCGACAGGAGTATTCTTTGGCGTGACCGCCATTCGTTTCTTCGCGGTGGCCGGGCAGAAGAAATTCAAAGCACCCCATCACCTAAAAGCGGGAGTGATGTCATGCACAGCGCTTCACACGCGCGGTTCGCACGAGCCGCAACGCTCGCCCTGATCTGTTCCATCCTCGCCTGCGGATTCGCGCTGGCCGCACCGCATGCGATTCTCCGGCAGCTCCTGAGCAAGGACGTCAACCAGCCGCCGACGGATGAGTTCTGCCGTGAGAACTTCGGTGTCCCCTGCTACTCACCGCAGGAGATGCGCACCGCCTACGGCATGAATGGACTCATCAATTCCGGGATGGTCGGCGCCGGGCAAACGATCATCATCATTGACTCCTACGGCAGTCCGACGATCGCCGCCGACCTCGCCGCTTTCGACGCGGGCTTCGGTATCCCAGACCCGCCATCGTTCACTGTGCTGTCGCCCCTCGGAACGGTTCCCTGGGACCCGACGCTCTACCCTGATCAGCCCGGTTGGGCTGGCGAAACGACGCTCGACGTCGAGTGGGCGCACGCCATGGCCCCCGGTGCCGCCATTGTGCTGATGACGAGCCCGGTCGACGAGACCGAGGGCGTGCAGGGCATGCCAGAGTTTCTCGAGCTGGAGAAGTACGCGCTCGATCACCATCTGGGCAAGATCATCTCGCAGAGCTGGAGCGCGACGGAGAATACGCTGTTTCGCGACACGGCCGGACCCGGCGGACCCAGGGTGATCGCGGATTTTCTCGAGTTTCACCGGCGCGCGGCCGCGGAGCACGTGACCTTGCTCGCTGCTGCGGGCGATGACGGCAGCAGCAATCCCGAGACCAACGGCGTGACGCTGTATCCGTTCCCCACCGTCGGCTTTCCCGCCTCGTCCCCGCTCGTAACGGGAGTCGGCGGCACGATTTTGACTACCGACACCTCCGGCAACTACCAGTCCGAGACCGTCTGGAGCGACCCAGGCTGCTGCGCCGGTGGCGGCGGTATCAGCCAGCTGTTCCGGGCTCCCGATTATCAGCAGAATTCCCTGCCGCGAGAGGTACGCCAGGAGCTCGGCGGCATGCGCGGAGTACCCGACATCTCGTACAACGCCGATTGCAACAACGCGATTCTTGTATACCTGAGCTATTTCGGACCCGACAGCGCGGGCTGGTACACCATCTGCGGGACTAGCGAAGGCTCACCGCAGTGGGCCGGGATCGTCGCCGATCTCAACCAATACGCCGGCAGGCCGCTCGGATTCCTCAATCCGGCGCTCTATGCGACCGGCGGCCTCGGTCAGTTCTATAAGTTCGGCCGTGACATCACCGTCGGTAACAACGCACTGATCGACGTGCCCGGGGCGGTTGCGCCGGGATACTCTGCGGCGCGCGGATGGGATCCGGCGAGTGGCTGGGGTACGCCCAACTTCGTCAAGTTACCATTCGGCTCGTGTGAGCTGCTCGAATACTAGCGCGGCGTGAGCGTCGGGCGCGTCGCCTTCCCAGGTGCCTTGCAACCGAGCGCGCGCCGGGGCGTGTTGGTCACTGCGCGTCGTACCAAATTGACCTGATCGCGGCTGATACAGTTCTCGATCTTGAGGTGTCAGATAAGGTTGGTAGCACACTAATCAGTGCCATCTTGCAGGAGAAACCTATGGCCAAGTACCTCATCGAAGGGTCCTATACCGCTGAAGGCGTCAGGCTCCTACAGAAAGAAACGGCGTCAGTCCGCGGTCAAGCAGTTAGGAAGGCTGTGGAGAGTCTCGAAGGAAAGGTTGAAGCACTGTACTTCGCGCTCGGAGAGCATGACGTTGTGGGAATTGTCGACCTACCCGACATCGTCAGTATCGCTGCACTATCCCTGGCCGTATCGGCCACCGGCCTCGTTCGAATAAGGTCCACCGCGCTCCTCAGCATCGAGGAGTTTGACAGAGCGATAAAGAAAAAAATAAATTATCGCGCTCCTGGCGCGTAGCGATTCGCTATCCGCCGCTGAAGGTATCGGGTTGGGCTGCCTGCTTGCGGGGCGGCCCAGCGCCCCGCGCTCTATCGATCTGTGAGTGCAAGCTAAAGTTAGACCCGCTGCTGAACTAGCGGCGCTCGACCGTCGCTCGCACATTGGGCGCTTGACAGGCTGCCGTGCGGCACCGACAGAAGGCGTTGACACCGGCAGTTCACTCCGGCAGGCCGGGTGCGGCCAAGAGCGGAAATGCAGCTTATTGAAATGTCTGCCGGTACGCGGCCATTCCCGACATACCCCCGCCGAAATAGCCCCGAACCCCAAGAACGGCAGCCGACAGCCCGCAAGTTGGCGCGACAGCCCGAAGGACGCGAAGTGCGCCGTCCCGGGCCGGCACCATCAGTGCTTCACAACTCAACGGTGGCGAGGTGAGAACCTGGCGTTCGAGCCTGGCTACGCTTTGTAAGTCCGAGTTGCTTTGCGAGAACGGCGTCGAGCATCCTCGCAGGAAGAAGTTTGGGCAAAGTCCAGTTCTTGAAACGTTGCGGAACGACTGCGTAGCGTGCCTTCGGTTTCGCCGTGCTGAGTGCCACGTGGACGGCTTCGCCCAGACGCTCAGGGGATAAGCCCCTATTACGGGCTTCGGCGACGATGAACTTCTGGAAGTTCTGCACCGCCTCCCAATATTCGGTCTGCTTGAACTCGCTCAGATCCTCTTTTTCGCCCTTGTCGTACATCGCCGTGTTCACGGTGCCCGGTTCAATGATCACGACGTCGATGCCAAATAACATCAGTTCCCGTCGCAGCGCGTCCGACATTCCTTCAAGACCAGCTTTGGAGGCGCTATAAGCACCGATAAGCGGGATAGCAACTTTTGCGCCGGTAGAGCTGATGTTCACGATGCGGCCGGGGGGGCCCTGTCTCTTCTTGTCCGTTCCCAAAAGACGAGCGAAGGCCTGAATTACGACAAGCGGGGAGATCATGTTGACATCCAACTGCCGCCTGTACTCGCTGGGCCTCAGATAAAGCAGTGGCCCACTCACCACAGCTCCTGCGTTGTTCACCAAGCCAACCAGATTCCTGTCGCCTGTCATGGAGCCGACCTTCTGGGCAGCTTGCTGCACAGCGTCGGCGTCCGTAATGTCCATCATGAGAGGCACGAAGCCGTCACCGACCTCTCTTTGCAAACGATCGGCGTCAGCCTGCTTGCGTACAGAACCGAACACGCGAAAGCCCTTTGAAACAAGCACCTTTGTGGTTCCCAAACCAATTCCGGTCGAGACCCCGGTGACCACGACATCTTTGCTGTTCGCCATCGCATTTCTCCTGAGATGATCACTGTATCTGAGCGGGTTACCGCAATCCGGCGAGATGTCATCTGCTCACATAGAGTTCGCAGCGACGGCACAACGGCGAACCGCGCGTCATCTGAGTGGCTCAGAGTCGTTCACCGTATCCGTGCGCCCCGTCATTGGTCTGTGGGGCAGCGCGCTTATAGACGTGGGGGGTGATCGCTACTGAGGCTTTGCTGCGCGACTCAACGGGGAAATGCAACCACGTCTGCATGCGTTGGCAGATGAACCGTGAACTCGCTTCCGTAGCCGCGGCCGGCACTTGCCGCAGTGACGCGGCCACCATGACGTTCCACCAGACTGCGTACCAACGCCAGGCCGATGCCCAGGCCAGCCTCCGAGCGTCGGGATGACGAATCGGCCTGGACGAAGAGATCAAACACATACGGCAAAATCTTAGGGTCAATGCCGACGCCGGTGTCGCGTACGCGAATGACGGCGTCGCCGTCCTCCTTGGCTACGGACAACGCAATGCGACCTTCCGAATCCGTGTACTTCGCCGCGTTGAACAGCAGGTTCACGAAGACTTGCTCGAGTCGGGCGGGATCGGCTTGCAGCCACACCGGCGTGTCGGGAAATGACGTACTCAAGCGTTGGTTGCGCTCTTGCATGATGACTGCAACCGTCTGTGCCGCGTGTGCTGCCACGGCGCAAAGATCGATTCGTTCGAGCTGCAGAGTCAACTGACCGTTCCGGGCGCGCGACACGTCGAGGAGGTCTTCCACGAGTCGTCCCATTTGTGCGACCTGACGTTCAATCAGCATTCGGGCTTTCACGACGGCGGGGCCGGCGGAGATTTCCATGCCCAGAATCCAGGCGGCACTGCGGATCACACCCAGAGAGTTGCGTAACTCGTGAGAAAACACCGCCATGAACTCGTTGTTCGGGCCGTTTGCCGCACCGAGCCCCTGTCCACGCAACCATAGAGGCCACAGGTGCAGGCGATCAGCAGGTCCATCGGAATTTAGCTGGAACGATTCAGGGATCCCGCCGATAGCCTGGGGGTCCGTAAGGACCGCATAGGCCATGCGCTCGTTGGATTCCCCGACGTCCGTGTCGGGACAGCAAGCGAAATGGTCGTTCATGGCTTCCCCCGACTGAGGATTCTCAGTTGGCGACGCCAAGCTAAGCAGGAAGGCTACCCCGGTCTGTGCGGAACCGCACCGATCGCTCGTGGGAGACGGACTCTAGGACGGAACTGACCAGACAAAGACTAAGACCTAACCAAATTGTCACCTTCGCGCCAGATATTGTGCCGGCCGGAGCGCCTGAGACGCGAATGTCTAGAGTATTGAGACGCTCCGTCCGCATCGGATCTCCGCAATGGCGGCAGCATCTCGCCCACAGCAAAACCACATGCTGGATGCCCTGCCGCAGCCCGAACGCGAGCGGCTACTCCCCTTTCTGAAGCCAGTAACACTGCCGCCCGGCGAAGTTCTGTACCAGTCCGGGGATGTATTGCGGGACATCTATTTTCCGACCGACTCTATCGTGTCAGTTCTGTACATGTTCAAGGACAGCAGGTCGGCGGAAATCGCGGTTGTGGGGAACCATGGGAGGGGAAACCACGACGAATCGCGCCATCGTGCAAAGTGCCGGTTCGCTATCAGTTGGCGGGCGAGCGACCCAGGAAGAGTTCGAGCGTCAGCGTACGGATGCCCGGGCTACCGCGGATGAACCAGGATCAGCCCATGGGTTCTGATCCGAAGGCGCATATCGCAAATACGGTAATTGGCACGGCCGTGTTTATCGGATTATTAGCCCCAACCAACCAACCCCAAAGACCACCGCCGACCGTCGGCTGACTCTGTTGAACCAAGCCGGCTCCGCCCAGATAGAATCCGCCCCCCAGGACGACTTTGCCAGTTGGGCAGTTGGCGGTGAATTGGGTCATCATCGTGGTATTGGCTGGGATGGAGAACGTCTGCGAGGTCACCGTTTCGTATCCAGGAATGCCCTTGTTGATCGCACTGCCAAGACTCTCAAAATTGGCATTGACTTGACTTGCGCTTATCGGGGTACCTGCTGAAAACGTGTTGGGCACTGTGACAACCTGTGCTAAAGCACCAGTGCTCCAAATGCTAACTAACAACACTGAAACTGAATAACACTTACGCATGGGAACTCTCCCTGAGAATGATGGACAAAAAATGTTTACTGCCAAGTAGCCTGATCCCAGTTAGCCTGACCCCAGATACCGGGAACGCTAGCTGGCGTCGTGCCCCCACCACTCTGACTACTATCGCCACCCCCGCAACCCGCGAGAATGAGGACCCCGAGCGCAGCGCCGAACAACAGAACGCGTGTACAGCGAGACGTGGCAAAGGAAACCATTTTGGCTCTCCAGTGAAGTTGTTCTCAGGTCGAAACCGGAGCGTTATCTTCTAGAGAACCGGTTCGCGTTGTAGTGATGGAGAACGCCTTCGCAGCCGTTGGCTCGTGACAGGTGTCGCGCTTTAGATCTCCGCCACTGGCCCACGCCTACGCCCACGCGAATTGTCCCGACATTTGCTCTTTGGGATGCGGATGTTCAGTCCGGTTCCTAAAATCGCATAAGTAATGGGCGTGAGCCGTCCAGCGAGTCAGCGGTCAGCCTTCGTGTCAGTCAGCGGCTACGCCGCGCCAACCGATTCGGTCCACCAGCTCGCGGAATTTCGCGTCGGAATGCAGGTTCCTGATTGCTAGGCGGAACCGCGCGCCGAACAGCGCTCAGGTTACCATCACTCGCGTTTTGCGCCCGTCGGGAACAGCATCGGCACACGTGCACGGTACGCCCGATACTCCACACCGTGATACGTCAGCAGATCGCGCTCTTCAAAGAAGATTCCTACGAAAATATAAGCGGTGGTCGCGACTGAGAACACGAGGTGCCCAAACGACATGTGCGGGGCCGCCCAGAAGGCAATCACGAAGCCCAGCATGATCGGGTGGCGCACGAACCTGTAGAGCGCTCGCTCGGTGAAATTCACGGGCGTGTAATCGATCCCACGCATCCGCAGGTATACCTGCCGTAACCCGAACAGATCGAAGTGATTGATTACGAAAGTCGAGAGCAGCAGGATGAACCAGCCAAGCGCGAACAGCGCGAGCAGCAGCGATTTGAGCACTGGCGAGGAAACGTCCCAAACGACCTGCGTTATAGGCTGCCATTCCCAGCAGATGAGCGCGAGCAAGAGGCTCGAGATCAGCACGTACGTGCTCCGCTCGACCGGGGGCGGAACGATTCGGGTCCAGACGGCCTTGAAGCGCGGCCTTGCCATGACACTGTGTTGCACTGCGAAAAGCCCCAGCAGCAGCAGGTTTATGGCCAGCGCCTCTGGTAGGGCCGCGCTAGGACCCGAGTCGATCGTCTTCGGGACGACTAGATTACCAACGAAGCCCATGGCATAGAGAAAAGTAGCCAGAAACACGGCGTAGCAGAACAAACCGTACAACGCTGCAATGAATCCCATGATGATCCCCTTCAATCGCATGTATCTGTCAGTGATGTGTTCTCGATAGCGGGCCCCGCCCGTCTCGTGGCAGCTGTACTCGATGCAACTGCGGCAACGATGACAAACTCGCCTGGGATTCTGTAGCCGCTGCCATGCCGCCACGACTTGATCGCGTCCATATAACGCCCTCGCGTCCGCGCCCTCACCTCGTCGCTGAAGCGCGACCAGGCCAGGGCGACCGGGCCGCCGACAAATGCGGCATTACAAGCCTCGCCAGCGTCGGCGAAGGACAACGTCGTCGCGATGCGGCGGTGTTCGATGGCCTCGAAGTTCGCATCGGCGCACAGACGAACCAACGTCTCCTGCTGACCGAGACGGAAGAAGAGTGGGCATACCTCGCTGGCCACCTCGGCGTCGACAATCGGGAACAGCGCTGACCATCCGCAACGCGATCGCTCGCCCCAGACGGCGAGCCCAACGCGACCTCCTGGTCGCAGGACCCGCCAGATCTCACGCAGGGCCTGTTCTGGATCAGGCATGTACATGAGCCCGAGGGCGCACAGCACGAGGTCAAAGCTGGCATCTGGAAGGGCTAGCGCCTCGGCATCCATGCGGGCAAAGCTGCAGTTTGAGATCTGCAGTTCCTCGGCCCGGTGTCGGGCGGCATCGAGCATCCGTCCCGACACGTCGACACCCAGCACGCGGCCATCCGGACCGACCGCGCGCGCAGCATCGAAGGCGACTAGGCCGGTGCCACAGGCGATGTCGAGCACCTGCTCACCCGGAGCCGGCGACGCCAACGCCAACAGAGTTGAGTGGGCCTCGGCCAGCTGCGCTTGCCACAGCGTCTCGTAGTCGCTTGCCGCCAGGTCCCACCCATAGCGCTGAATGCGCCGTTTTAGTCTTGCATCCATGGTGCGCTGCATTTCCCAATCCGGTTTGGAACTGTGGCAGCCCGGCGCGGAGACGTCCTGTCCGCAAATCGGCGGTTTCTGACCAATCGTCCGCGCTCGGCCGTCGCCACGGCTCGCGATTGACCCAGCGTCCGGCGCTGTTGCTCATTCGTCCCGCCGGCCTGTCCCGGGGCGCCCGGCCCCTAGCCAATGCGCGCTGACCCGCTCAAACTCAAAACGTCAACATCGGCGCAAAGGTGAGCCATGGCCATACAAGATGTCGCGGGAGCGATGCAACGGGTGGAGGCGGTCTTAAAGCGTCGTCCCGAGGTCGGTATTCATGACGACGCACCGGCCACGGCGCACTGGGAGAGTGGCACACGGGTCGTCGCGAGCCATGCGAATGGCGCGCAAGTATTAACCGACATGCCCGCCGAACTCGGCGGCAGCGGCGACCAGATCACGCCGGGTTGGCTGTTCCGTGCGGGTCTCGCATCCTGCCTTGCGACCTGCATCGCGATGGACGCGGCGGCCGAAGGGATCGAGCTGGCAGCCCTTGAAGTGCTCGTCAGTAGCCGCTCTGACCTGCGCGGTTTCTTTGGGATGGCGGACGCGATGGGCGAGCCGGTGGACGCCGGGCCGAGTGAGGTTCAACTCAGGATCCGAATCTCCGCGGGTGGCGTGTCGCCGGAGAGATTGCGGCTCCTGGTCGAAGAGAGCAATCGCTGCTCACCTATGTCTGCGGCACTGCGGCATGCGGTGCCGGCGACTTTGTGCGTCGAAGTGGACTCGGCGTAATGGATGCGCTTTCGGAGACCCTCCGAGTTGTGCGCCTGGTCGGCGCAATCTTCATTAACGCCCGGTTTACCGCACCCTGGTGCTACCAATCGCCCAGTGCCGATGCCGCCGCGCCAATGCTTGAACCGAGCGCCGAACGCGTGGTGATCTTTCACATGATTTCGGAGGGAGAGTGCTACGTCGAGCTTGGCGATGAGCCACCCACGCGCCTTATTGCGGGCGACGTTGTCATTTTTCCCAAGGGCCATGCTCATCGCATGAGCTCTCAACCCGGACTTCCGCCGGCAAGGGGCGCGCGCCTGGACCAAGTGCTCGCGCGCCGTCCGCGTCAACTCGTCTACGGTGGTGGTGGCCCCACCACACGCCTCGTCTGCGGCTACTTGGCCTGCGACGCACGGCTCGCCGCGATGCTCCTTGCGGGTCTACCCGCGCTCATCTGCGTCAATGTGCGGGGGTCAAACGCCGGAGCCTGGCTCGAGGCCTCGGTTCGCTACGCTCTGGCCGAGGCGCGCTCACCTCGGCCCGGCGGCGCCGGCGTCCTGGCTAAATTGTCCGAGGTGCTGTTCATCGAGGTTCTGCGTCTATACATGAATGAGCACAGTGAAGGTCGAACCGGATGGCTAGCGGGGGTCGGTGATCGAATCGTCGGTCCTGCGTTGAACGCCCTACATGCGCGTCCGGCTCATGCCTGGACACTGGAAGAGCTCGCGCATAGGGCGGCCACTTCGCGGTCGGTGCTCGCGGAACGTTTCCAGCATTTGGTCGGCAGTTCACCGATGCAGTACCTGACGCAGTGGCGCATGCTGCTTGCCGCAAATCTCCTATCCCGCAGCAATGCTCCACTCGCGCGCATTGCGGAAGATGTGGGCTATAAGACCGACACGGCCTTCAGCCGGGCGTTTCGGCGAGAATTCGGCTTACCGCCAGCGGCGTGGCGCCGGAACCAGTCGACACGCGAACACGTTCGTTGAGGCGCGTAATCGAGTGCACGGATACGGGACCTGTTTGGGTGACGGTAGATGATGCTGGGCAATGCTGGGTTGTAAACCAAAGTGGAAACAGGTATCCGTCCGGAGTCGGTACCCTCAAGAGACATAGGGATCAATTGAGTCCCGGAACTAAGAGCAGCTGATGCACATTGAAACGCTGTATGCGCCCCGGCGATCAACTCTGATTCGCTTCGTCGCGACTGCACTGTTGCTGACTCTCGCGGCTTGTAGCCAATTGAGTGATACCAAAAAGCTCCCCCCTGACAAGAACGCGCCACGCGCGCAGCTGTCCATCGGCTATAGCCTGCTCTACCAAGAGGCTGATGGGATTCCTAAACTAAAGTGGATCCTCATGTTCAAGGACAAGCCTGAAGAAATGGGGCGGCTCACCGATGATCTGGTCAGCTATTACCAGCAGCTCGCCGACACCATGCAGCGGCTATCCAAGCAATATCCCGCCATGCGCATCGACGTGGCAGCAATGTCTGAGATCGAGGGCGACGAGCGCAAGGCCATTGGCGCAGACCTAGCCAAGGACTTCGCCCCGCTCACGGGAAAGACCGGCGTCGAATTCGAGCGGGAGGCGCTACTCATGTTTTACAACACGCTCAACGAGCAACGTCATCTTACCGGGGTGATGGTGGGGCTCGAACCCGACGCTGCCCTAAGGAAGTTCCTGGAGACGACAAAGGCCCAGTTGGATGCACGCTACGCGAAAGTCGGGGCGCTATTGAACCGCCGCTATTTCACTCAGTGAGTTGCGCCTTCTCGCATGTCTGTAATTCGACTGAACTGCCGAGTCAGGTTTCCCCGTCGTACGGATACGGGGGTAGCCCGCTGAAGTCGCCGGAAATGCCGGGATGCCGATTGCGATTCTCATCGCGGCGCGTCTCGGGTACGGCAGGCTCGATGAGTGCAATAAATTCACTCACCCGATCGCGGACAAACCGATCAAGGTCGGCATAGTCGCTGACTGTCGGCGACCATTCGCGCACCAGCGTCACGCGGCTGCCGCTTGGAACGGGCAGTGACCTGAGATTAACTGTGAGCCGGGCCGTGCGTCTGTCGTAGCTGACGGCGGCCTCGATCGGCAACCCGAACACAAGGCTCTTTGCCATCGCGTCCAGAAACGCGAAAGCCCTCTGGCCCATTGGTTCGACCACCTGCTAAGCAACGACGGCGTGAGCGTACTACTGAACCCCGGAAACGGCCACCTCGCCGACCGTCGTAATCCAAAGAATTGCCAAGCCGCGCGCGTGAGACCAATCCCTAAATAACTGCGTGGAGCGCCCGTGACAGCTAATGCGGGTGGCATCAGATATGCGCCAACTTGGCACCTAATTCGCCTTGCTAACCTGATGTTCTGGTCGCAACATGTTCGGCTTTCGACCAAACCGATGAAAAATGAAGTTCCCGCAGTTATTCGCCAGGCTCAGGAAAAAGCGGGAATTTGAAAGGCTGCAAATGCCTTTCATAAATTCGCTGCTCGATTTCGACATCATTATTGAAATCGGATATGCGGAAGAGCAGAAAAAGGCAATAACGCCGAAGCAGCTGTTTCTTCTAGAGCTCGGTTCGGTCACGACCGTACGCCGCAGACTGGCAAGACTTACGGCGGATGGAATCGTCGCACGGCATGCGAACACGCGGGATCATCGCTCGGAGCTTCTGACCCTGTCGTCATCGACCCTGAGGGTTCTTGAGAAGTACGGCAGCTTACTGCTGTCTATCGCAGAGCCCATTCGGTAGCGGCCAGCGAACAAGGTCCAATGGAGCCGACTAGCTCTGGCGCCTCTTCGGCGTAACGACGGCTGGCCGTGCTTCCGCATTAGCACTCGCCCGGCTATTCGCATCGAACTGCGCCGGGTTGAGAAACATCACGCTGCACTGGCCGTGGCGGCGCCTGACGATGCTCGCTCTTACGCACGCTCCGGCGATAGAACCTCGCCCGAGCGTGCGTCGCGATACCGCACTCTTAAAAGTTACGCCCAAGTGCTAGACCGCCCTGGAATGTGGATTAGCGTCTGGCCTCGACCGCGTGCCCACGCCCGTCCCGCTCTTCGTTTCCGGCAAAATGAGCGTTGTCGACGCGCTTCGCAGACTCGGCCTTATCGCCACGGTTTGGCATTGCGCCCTTGTAACCATGATCTGGATGAAAGGCGTTATTCACGCTGCCATGGAAATCGCTTGGGCCGTGAAACCAAGGTCCGGCGCCAACAAAGACGCCCCCGGTAAACCACCCCGGACCGTAGTATCCAGAAGGAGCACAGCTGTAAGGGGCAGCGTCATAGTAGCCGTAGGGACACTCAGGTGCGACGCCGACACTGACGGCGATCTGAGCTTCTGTTTTTGGGGCGGTTGCGACTAAGCAGCTGCCAGCAACTGCGGTCAGCAATAAAAATCTAAATCCACGCATAAATGTACCTCGGTGATGATGCGGCGCGGCCCATTAGCAGGCAGGCCCTAATAGACTGAGACCGACCATCACAGATCTGCGCTGCTTGGTCCGTACGCCAGAACACACAGGCGTCGGTAGCGGTCAAGATGCCACCCGTTTGTGGCTTGACCACATGAACCAGTTTGCGGGATGAGAGGCCGAGAGGCGCCGTGCTGGCTGGCGGCCGGCCTCAGTGGGAGGCGTGCTGCACAGCTTTAGCCGTTTGCGCGATCCGACCGAGGCTCGCCGATCGACCTGCCAGCCTAGATCTCATATCCCGGATCGCCTCAGCGCTACACCGATGAGATCGAGTCACGTTACGGCGAAATTCGCTGCCCGGTCATGATTCTGTGGGGCGAGGAAGACACCTGGATTCCCCTTGAGCGAGGCCGCGAACTCGCTTGCCGAATCCCGGGCGCCACACTGCGCCGCGTCCAGGGCGCAGGCCATCTCGTGCAGGAAGATGCCCCGGAAGCGATTGTGGCCGCGCTGTTGGGCCTTCTCACCGAGCAGAGTTAGCCCGCTGCGATCGTTGGCGGCATTCGCCCCTATAGCAGCCGTGTCTACAGCATCATGGTTGCTGAACCCGGCTGAGTGCCGGCTGCGGTCCGTACTCGGCCTAACTCCGGACAGCTAGGAGGTCGATCTGCCTTCCATAAAGCCGCCGTTGGGTTTCGCGAAAGCACGAGCACCGCTGCCGCGCGCACCGGAGCTGCCTGCCGGCCGTGTACGCCGCGTTGCCGCCGCTACGCGGGGTGATTACTTCTTCGTCAGATTACCGGGTCGGTCCGTCGGCGGCGCATACCCTGTCAAGGCCTGTGCTGCTACATTCGCATCGACCGGCCTTTCCTGACGCTTCCAAGTCACCGTCTGTCCCGCCGCGTTGGTACATACCACGGTCTCGCTGTCCAGGAAGCGGTAGCTCCCTGAGTCGTTCGGCTTCTCTGCGCTGGTGGTATATCTCCCGTTAGCTGCAGAGAACGTCCCGTCGCCGGCCGGAATGTTTCCCGTCTGCGCAACAACAAAATTCCTATATCCCTGTGCGTTGTGTATCGAGAGGAGCGTGACGCTCTGCCCATTCGCCGCAATGCTTGCGGCCCACGTTCCATAGAACCGCACAGTATCGTTGCCTGCACGCGCAGCGGCGGCGGGAGGCACTGTGACAGCCGGGCTGCTTGGGCCATCGGGTACGAATATCGGATTCCCATTCGAAAGCACCGTGTGACCATTCAGTAGATGGTGAACCCCGTCGGCGCAGAATGAAGTAACAGTGGCGCAAGCCTGTCCGCCCGCCCGCTTGCACTTTAGAATGGCAGCGTCATCGGCGAAATTCGCCGCACCGATCGGGCCACCAATGGAAAAGACCTTCTGTGCGGGACTCGTGGCTAGAGACACGCAAACATCGGCAACGGTAACGGCAAGCTTGCAATCGCTCGATCCGTTGGCGCGACATTTGCTCAACGCGACCCGGGAGGCTGCCGCCTCATCCTTGTAGTTCCAGGATGCGCCCCAGCTCAGCGTCGACGGGGATACGGCAAGCGCGCCCCATACGTCGGGTAGCGGGGGAGGCGTCGGCCGACCCGGTTGATTCGGCTGATTGCAGACGCCTGAGATGATACAGGCGCTGCGCTGCTGTTCGACCTGCTGCCCGACGTAGTCCGGCGGAGGTTCCATTGCCGGGTAGTCCTGGGCCAGCGCGCTCGAGAGGTGCATCGGGATGGCAAGCGCTACGCCGGCTATCGTGGAGAGTGTTTGACTGAGCAGCGGTGACATAATGCATTTCGTGCGCTAACTAGTCATTGTCGACTCTAGAATATCGCGGTGACCTCGAACAACCCCCTCCTAAAGGGGGGTCCCGCATAGTCGCCGAGCAGGAAATAATTCACGCCTATATTTAAGTGGGTGGAGGGGTCGTCAGGGTCGATCGTCAGGGCTTCCCGATAGGCCGCAATCGCCTCGTCATAATGTCGCACGTTGCTGAGTGCGTCACCGAGCGCCCGATATTGGTTGCGACTCAGTGGATCGAGCGACACCCCACGGCGAAGCCCGGCGAGCCCGGCGTCTGTCCAACCCATGTTGACCGCAAAACGGCCGTAAATCCGGAGCAGCCTTGGATTTCTTGGGCCAAGCGCCAGCGCGCGCTCGTACTCCTTCGGAGCGGCTCCGAGGTCGAGAGAGAACTCAAGCGCCTCAGCCAAGGCCCGATGGCTTCCATAAGATCCGGCGCCAATTCAATTGCCTATGAGGATCCGGCAGCTCTGAACCAGACTGGCACTGAGACCTAACCAAATTGTCACTCGGCGCCGGATATCGTGTAGCCAGGTACTAGCGTCAGGGGGACCGGATGGAAATCTCGAAACTGTTCACCGAACACCCCATCTCTGTCGGGGAGACTTACGTTCAGCACCTCGGCACGGCGACTGGCTTCGGCACGCGCATGGTGGTGGCCGGTATTGCATGCATCCTGCATGGAATACTGCCTTTTCTATTCGTCCGGACCGGCAGCCGCACGATCGCACAGCTCAATGAGCGCATGGTCATCAACCGCAGAGCTGCTTTTTCGCCGTCCCACGCAGGGTTACACGGAAATCCTGCGCATTCCTGATCGAATGCGGAGTGCTTGCGCATGACTGACTCAATTACCGTCGCCGATTATTCGCAGCACGCCCCTCGCGCGGAGGTCCCTGCAGGGATCTTTGATGATGAGCTCGGGAAAACGGCGGTCATTCTGCTGCGAGCCCGGGAGCGGGCCGCCACATCGAGGCTTCCCTATGCCGGTGCGGTAACACCCCAAGAGGCCTGGACGCTTCTTTCGGCGCAGGCGGCGGTGCTGGTTGATGTCCGCACTACGGAGGAACGCCAGTACGTCGGCCGTGTGCCGGGCAGCGTGCACGTGCCTTGGGCGACCGGAGCCGCTCTGCAGCGTAACCCTCGATTCGTACGCGACTTGGAATCCAAGGTCCGGCGCGACCAGGTCCTGCTACTGCTATGTCTCAGCGGCGGGCGCTCGGCGGCAGCTGCCCAGGCGTCGGCACAGGCGCGATTCTGCAACGCTTTCAACGTGCTGGAAGGATTCGAAGGCGAGTTGGACGACCTGCAGCAACGCAGCAGTCGCGGCGGCTGGCGGTTTCACGGCCTGCCGTGGGTACAGGACTGATCGCCGCAGGGCGAGAATCTCGGACCCGCTCCTGAGCAAGTCGCGCAGGCCTGTTCAGGCCTGCGCGGGAAATTTTTCGCGAGCCCATTTCATGGCCGGATAGAGCGGGTTCGGGTATCCACTTGTGCTCCGTCGATCTACCTCGATAAACCGCATCGCCTCGGGATACCTAAACTCAGGAGCGTCACGCTATGGCTGAAGGCCAGCAACCGAATCTGGCGTTAAGCGACCAGGCTGCACGCCAGCTCGCCAACACTACCAAGACCGTTCCGCAGCTTGCGACGATCACGCCGCGCTGGTTGGCGCATCTTCTGCAGTGGATTCCCGTCGAAGCCGGTATTTACCGACTCAATCGGGTGAAGAATCCCGAGGACCTGAGGATCGCATGCGCCAAACGGGACGAAGCGGAGCTGCCGCAGACATTTGTCGATTACGAGGATCAGCCGCGCGAGTTTTTCCTGAATGCCGTGACCACGGTCCTCGATGTTCACACGCGCGTTTCGGATCTTTACAGCAGCCCACACGACCAGATAAAGCAACAGCTGCGTCTGATCATCGAGATGATCAAGGAGCAGCAGGAAAGCGAGCTCATCAGTAGCCAGGAATACGGATTGCTGGCCAATGTCGTCGACACACAGCGGATTTTTCCCGCCAGTCCGCTCGGCATACCGGCGCCGGATGACTTGGATGAACTGTTGACCAAGGTATGGAAGGAACCCGCCTTCTTTTTGACCCACCCTCGCGCCATCGCCGCCTTCGGTCGGGAGTGTACGCGCCGCGGCGTACCGCCGCCGACCGTAAGCATGTTTGGTTCGCAGTTTGTCACTTGGCGCGGCATTCCTCTGGTGCCTTCCGACAAGGTGCCGATGAACGAGAACAAGACGAAGATCCTGCTGCTGCGGGTGGGGGAGAAGCGCCAAGGCGTGGTCGGTTTGTTTCAACCTGGTCTTCCGGGTGAGCAGAGCCCTGGGCTGTCCGTACGATTCATGGGGATCAGTCGCCAGGCGATCGCCTCGTACCTGATCTCTCTTTATTGCTCGCAGGCGGTCCTCACCGACGATGCTCTGGCGGTTCTCGATGAAGTCGAAGTGGGCAAGTACCATGACTACGCGCACGCCTATCGATGACGCGGCGCAGTCGCTGGACGGGAAGGCGGCACTTCTCGACACGGCGACCCTGGCGCGCATGGCCAATGCGTTCTTCACTGCTTTGCCCGGCGCCGCGGCCACTGAAAGCCGGGCGCCCGCGGGGG